>OLNT01000069.1_pt1 | contig 64915 bp, 102 predicted proteins | sample 1672641 | NCBI WGS metagenome assembly OLNT01 (sample SAMEA3136708, study PRJEB25190) | human gut metagenome
AATAAAATTTGCTGGAGGACTTATCGATGAGTGACTTAGCGGCTACCAATTGTGGTGTATCCAGTAAACTCAAGGGTTTCTAATGGCAAATGTAGGAGTAACGTATGAATAACCTAAAACAGGTTAAGCGTTACTCCTACGGGCCACTCTTCTAATTAATTATCGACTAAAAAGTCCTGAAGCTTATCTCTGGTCTCTTTCATTTTTTCGATTCCGTTCCCGGTTATTTCATGATTGATTATCACAAGCAAACACTTGAGGATCATCTGGTTCGCATCCTCACACTGCTTCATTCGTCTGTTGTCTTTGTCTAAAAGCTCGGTGTGTTTCTGTACCTCTGCTTTCATATCTTCGTTGGGTTTCCGAAGCTCTTTAATGATCTTCAAGATACCCCAGATTCCGCCTACGATCGTGCAGAACCACATAATCTGATCACTGGTGATCGTGAACCCCATCGGCGTCGTCCTCCTCAGTGCTGGTATTATTTTTTCCTTCAATAAACTGGGTGAATGCCTGATGCAGTCCCGTAGAGGCTAAGCCCATGACGGCTCCATACACGATAGATTCGACAGAGAATCCACTAACGACTCCGTTCAGTACGGCTCCAATCACTGCAAGGATGCATGGAATATCCGTATTGGGAATCTTGTTTAAAAAAGTCGCATGTTTGATGATGTAACCTACCACCAGACAAGCGACTAATACTACGAGTACGAAATGTTCAGTTAATGTTGTAAAATCCATTTTGAATCCTCCTTATGATAAAATATGCTTTTCTTCAAGAATATCCTCAGCTCCTTCAAATTCCGGAAGAGTCTTGAGATATTCGTAAGCTTTTTCTACGGTTAAGTCATCATATTCAGTTGTCTCATAGGTAACAATCTTCTGATAAGGCTGCTGAATTTCTCCTGCAAGCTGTTTGTCCCTAATCTCTTCTGAAACCAAGGATATTACAGCAACGGAGCAATGACTATTCACAGTGTTTGATACATACAGGATGCGGTGGTATTCAGTAATCACACCATCCTCCTGGATTATCTTCTTTTTTAATGCCATTTTGATTCTCCTTTTCAGGCATAAAAGTTTATAGAGATTTGAGCATCTATTCCGCAGGCATCATTGTTTGACACAACGTTAGTCGAATTTGGCATTTTTGCGATAATATTTACAGCCATTCCTCCCATGACCAGCGTTGCTTCATATGTGCTTGGTTGAACATATTTATTTGCCGACGAGCCGAACAGATATTTATTACCTTGCCGAACTATCAGTCCGCCGATACTCCATACACTTACGTTATTCGCCCCTACTACTGGTTTAGAAAGTGGAACTACAAAATCGACATATGTAGATCCATTTGTCACATAACCAGCAGTAAGCACGCGACCAGATACTGAATCCGTGCTCGTGAAGTATGGACAATACGATCCGCTACCATTTAACGTTTCCGTTCCAAATTTCAAAAATAAATCGCCAGGACATGACACTCCATTGCGAGTAAAAGCATATCCATCGTTACCGATAGCGAATAATGGCCAATCCGCAGATAGCGCAGAATCGGCGTTTTCACTTACTAGGAATGGGTAATTACTATCAGCATAGCCTGTATATTTTGCGCCAGTTCCGATTCTTACAGTTTTTCCGAATTCAGCATAATTACCAAGTGCAAGATTACCTTCTGAAGTCGGTTTCATCAAAATATTACCAAACTTCAAGCTGCTCTCAATCTCTCCGGAATTGATATGGAATACCTTTCCGGTGATCCAGGCAGTTGCGTCGGAATCTGGTTTTATGGCGGTGTCGCTGGTACCTTTAAACTGGATGGAATCTTTTGTAAGTTTAAGTTTGGATGCACTGGCGGAGTCACCAAGGATAATATTACCTTTATCGAAAGTAATATAGTCTTTATGACTAGCAATCTCAGCCGCATCAGTGCTTATAACGGTATTCCAGGTATATTGCCAGCCCGTAATGTCTTGGACCATCGTAGTCTTTTTATTGGTATACACACTCAAGTCACCAAGCGCACCTTTGAGATTAGTGACTTCCGTTTGAGATGCTTTAAGAGCAATCTGTTTATTATTGTTTGAGATTTCGGTCTCAGCTGCGGAGATACGTGTTTCCAAATCTTCAGGAGCTGGCGTCCAAGCAGTAGCAACGTTGCCTTCTTCAAGTTTAAGATTTTTAAATTGATACCAAACTCCTGGAGTACTGTCCATGGAAGTAAAATATGTATCTTGAGCAGTTGCAGTTGGTAAATTCTCAACCGACTTAACAACCCAAATCAACTTTGCCCATTTATTAATAACTGTTGTTGCATTAATGCTATTCACCGATGCAATAATCTGGTCAGATCCGTCACCCTCTCTAAACTGGGGATAGAAATAGGTGACAACATTGGATTTAACTTCTACGGACAAAGTGTAAGTAGTGTTAGGTTTCCATTTGCTACGACCTATATCCGTATACCCTATTACGGACCAACCGCTTTGAGCGACCGAATCCCTTACCATCTTGCAAGTTCTAACATTATTATCAACAATTTCATGTCTCGAGTATCCGCCGGTTTTCATACTCCAATACCAATTTTTAATCCCTTGATTAGTTGCCTCGGCTAAATTCCTTCCGCCAACCATTATGCTATCAAATGTACTACTTACGCTATATGATGTGGAAGTCGCATTATCGGTGTACGTAATAACGGTTCTCGTCCACAAATATGGTTTAGCTATATCAGTTTTTGGCGGTGATCCAAGCCACGTCCCCGTCGGCGCAGTGGTCTGTGATGCACATAATTGATATGTTATAGCTGTGGATTTAATCCCTTTGCCAGACGCTCCTGTAGGACCTTGAGCGCCAGTTGCACCTTTATCTCCTTTAGGTCCAGTTGGGCCTTGTGGCCCCGTTGCGCCTGTAGCACCTTGTGGACCACGTGGTCCAGTATCACCTTTTGCTCCAGCTATACAAACTCCATTTTGACTTGGCGAATATGTTTTGTTACCAGCACCATCAGTTTTTACAGTCCTGGACCACATGTACTTACCGTTCACCCATGTCGGAGCTGTGGTGGACCAGGAGCCGCCAGATAGGGATGTTTGCGATGTAGAGAGATAATATTCCACGTCTACTGATTCAAGGGAGTCTTCAGGTGCAGGCGTCCAGTCTGTCGGAACCGTTCCGAACTCGCCTTTCACATTTCGAATCTTGAATTTGATTGGAGATTTTGCGTTTGTAGTAACGATACCCCAGTTTGTTGAAGCGTCAAATATATCGTACGAAACATTTGTTTTGGGTGTATATGAGAACCATACTCTTTGCCATTTATTCGCTACTAATGACTGAACTGAATTCTTACGTAATGATGTGTTATCGTTATCGTTACCGGTCCCACTCGGCATTCCGTCATAACCATTATTTACATCGGCATTCCAACTGCAGGCGACTTCAGGATTTACTTCCAGACTGATTATATATGTGTATCCTCGTGGGATATAGATTTTCTTCACACCAGGGTCGAAATAAATTCCTCGACCCCATGAATTGGAACCAATCGGGGCCACACAAGTCCAGGTGTTCGATGCTTTATCATAAGAAAATGTTGATAATCCATTACAGTTTTTGATCATCCCTACGGGAATCAAGTTTCTTCCACCGATTTTTAGATTGTCAATTTTACTATTAGCACTATTAGCCTTATTCCAAGCTTCTTTAGCAGCTTCATAGCTGGATGATTTTGAAACGTCGGAATATTTAATAGTTCCGTTTGACATCACAGTCTGATCGACGAAATATAATGTACTGGTAGATCCTGAGGTATACGATGGTTCTGTTTTACTCCAATTAGACCCAATGGCGCTACCATCACTTGGTTTGGATGGTGCTGTCTTTGAAGACTGAAGAATATAATACCTCGTAAATTTACTTACACTTATACCAATACTCCCAGTTTCCCCTTTGGGTCCAGTCGGTCCCTGAGGTCCAGTTGGTCCCTGTGGTCCAGTTGGTCCCTGAGGTCCAGTAGCTCCTTTGTCACCTTGCGGTCCCTGAGATCCAGTTTCACCTTGCGGCCCCTGAGCGCCCGTTTCACCTTTGGGCCCAGCGGCACCTTGTGGACCACGAGCACCCTGGGCTCCGGTATTACCTGTTATACACACTCCGTTTTCGGAAGGCGTGAATTCAGTACGATCATCTCCGTAGGTTACGAAATTTCGTCTCCAAACATACTTGCCTTCTGTCCATGTGGGCTGATTATTACTCCATGAACCACCAACTAATGATGTTGGGGATGTGGATGAATAAAACTGTTCGAGTGTTGATTTGACTGTATTATCTACTGTGGCTGCTTCTTTTGAACCAATCCGGAATTTGCTGACATTAATATCTAACATATCCGTCACTGGATTGAATTCCAACGATGAATTCTTGCCTTTAAGTTTAAATACACCATCAGCATACATCTGAATTGGAGATTCTTTCTTACTTGTAAGAGCTCCGTCACCAAGCCCAAAACCGGTGGTGGAAATATAAACACCGCTTGTTGGATCATTAATAGCCAGTTTGCCACTATAGATGGCATTTTGACTCATATCAAACTGGGCAATCTTAGCCTGGAATGCAGATAGGTCAACGACATCTATAGAAGCAGCCTGGATCTTCTGACCATTCACTTTTGCCTCAGATACGCCATTTGCGATGTTGATTGCTTTGACAATAGAGTCCTGACCATCCGGACCGGCGATGATAAGGCGCTCTGTCTTAATCGTACCGGCTACAATAGAATCTGCATTGATAGACTTGATCTTCGCTGCTTCAATCGTCGCATCAGCAATCTTAGCGTTTGTTACAGCTCCTTCATGGATTGCTGCCGAACCGATGGAGCCGTCTTTGAGAACACCTTTATTGATCCATGCATTATTTACATTCGCAAGATCAATATCTGCTTTTTTAGCAACGAACTCATCTGTCTCAATATTCTTTGATTCCAGCTTATCGATCCGACCGGTAGCTGCAGTAAGATCTGTGATATTCGCTTTGTTGGCAGAGAGTTCTTTAACACTCGCCTGAGTAGCCTCAAGATTTTTGATTGTAGCATAATTCGCCGACACAACTTCCGCGTCAATCTTATTTGCTTTCAGATTTTCAATTTCTGCATCTCTGGCGGTTAGTTTTCCTTTAATATCGACATTATCTGCTTTGAGATCTTTGATTTCTGCAGAATCTGCAGTAAGCTGGTTTTTAATAACAACATTATCGGCAACAAGATCATCCACTCGAGCACGCTCAACTTCCAGATCCTTAATAGTCGCCTTATTAGCAACCACAGCATCAAACGTGTCCACTTTCTGCCCAAGCTCTTCTACATCACCAGTTCGAGCCGCCGGACTGGATACGTTTCCGGTTACAGTTGCAGAGTGTTTACCAACCGAAACCCTAACCCTTTCGCCAGCTTTAGCAGCCACCGTAGCCGTATAAGGAGTAAGCATGTCCGATCCGTCAAGACGAACGTATTTACTCCCATTGTATTCGACAATAGTGCCGTAGAGGGTTGTCTCCTCGGCAGTTTTCTTATCATCGGTCGTGGCTTTCACAAAATCGGAAATAAGATTTTTCGATAACGCCATGAAACATCACCTCCATAAATTTGTTGTAAATACTGCGGTTTCAGTCACTTTGCATCCCGGTTTACACTCAATCGACTGTCTTGTGACTTTTGCCTTAATATCTATTAGACCTGCTCGTTCGTAATTCAGCCTTACACAATCATACAGACGAACCGGACAATATCCGTGCGAATATGAAATTGTGTATTCAACTGATGAAAGCTGGGATAATAAAGATGTGGCGTAATCCTTGGCCTGACGGTTGGTCGGTTCGCCTGAGAATTGCGGATCGGTCTCTCTATGAACAATTTCTCGTCCACGATTGACCGTTGAAGTAGGACTGTTTGGATCATCATTAACGACTCTTGCAAAATAGTTGTCATGACTTCCTGAATAATAGACTTCTACTACATTCGGGATTCCGTAAATATCATGCTCGACACTCATGTCCGGATATAGAATTGAGCTGTTATCATCGGTGTAAGTCCAAACAGGTTGTAAAGAAGCCGCGTCCTGATCCGGAAGGAAAAGAACACGGCCTACTTCATCAAGTCCTAGATTGTATTTTGCATTTGATAACAGATCTTTTGTAAAGGTTAACCAGGTATCACTGGTGTTTGCTACAAAATCGTTGTAGAGTGTATCATCACTTGCAGTTTTTATAACAGGTGCTCGCATATTTTCATTTATAATCTTATAAGCATTGCTCATTACATTACCGTTTTTCAGAATTGAATATCCTAGAGGAGGAATGCCCTCTTTTAATTCCAATAATGGCGTATAAGCATCAATGGACACCTTCTGACACCGACCATCAAAAGATGATTTTGGGGTCTGGATCAGGAAAGTGCCCATTGGAAACTTTTCTCTTATTCCATTTTGAATTGTTATGAGGTATGTACGAACATAGCATTCACCAAGTACACTACCTACGTCAAAAGATGCAGAACCAAGTGTATCAGCGTCTGCATCCCATTCAATACTGCTTTGTATCATGTCCGTTATCTGGGATTTATCACACCAGGTCCCAGGGTCTACGACGTAATACTCAAAAGTCTGCTCCATAGACTTGGTCCAGTCTGGCATGTTAAATTCCTCCTTCTACCCTTGTTATATCAAACGATACAGGTATCTTAACTTCACAATGTGTCTGACTGATTGACACCGCAACATTTGCCCAGTATCCGGTTCCGGACGGTTCCCTGATATAAACGTCACCAGTGTAGACAGCCAGCCTACGCAATGCATACAATGTATCAATATCCCCTCTTGGGATTTCTGTTTTCCAGGAGGACGTTTCACCCAGCTGAGTGCCATAGTATGACACAGGACGTTTTCGCCCTATGTATTCGACAAGACTGACGTCAACTCCGTTTTTGTCTGAAACATCTATATTATAAGGAAGTTTTACGAGTGATCCGGACCATAATGGCTCCATGACGACGTCCCTTTCGTTAAGACCTTCCGTTACAAGATTATCCCAGGTTTCCTCCCACTGTATGATTATGGATGTCTCCTTTATTGGATATGGAGGAACATCGTAATAACTTATCGCGCCTGTTGCCACTTCAGTTGCTACTATCCGGTATCTGCCATAATCAAGAGCCGGATGCGGGTCGGTCACATATGTGTATGATGAGTTATCCAATTCGCTGGCTATCTCGATTAATTCACCGGTATAATCACGCCGGTAGATAGCAAGCGTGACACCAGGAATAAGCTTATTTTCTTCGTCAGCACAATATGCTCTTATGGAGCAAGAATATGTATCTGAATCATATCCAATTTCAGCATTAATGCCGTAAGTTTGTTCGGTCCACCCTACATCAAATTCAGATTCCGCACTTGCTGTTAGTCCTGAATCAAAGGAGGCAGTACAAGTCACTTTATAAGTGATATTGTTCTCAAGATCGATATTTCCGGCATTCAATTCAACGAGTAGATTCTTCGGACCATCAGTAAATAATGAATATACTTCCTGCCCTCTACTGATTACCGTTTCAGTGCCTGTACGATCGCTTGTGCTGTAAGTCTGAGTAGACGTAATTGACACATGATAACTCAACACCGACTGTGTGTCCGGCGCGGTTTCTGCTTTAATACGAAATGGGAAAGACTCAAGCGTAGTTAATTCAGAATCCGTCGAATCAGTTACGTTGAGCTGTACAGTTGGAACGGCGTATACGTTGATCGTTCTTTGTACAGACCAAGCTCCATATGTACCGGTTACGCCTGCTGTACGCACTCTCCATAGAATAGTGGTTCCCTCGGTATAAGCTGTTGTACTTAAAGATTTATAGCTTGTGTCATCAATATTGTCGCCAGTTTTTGTATTCTGTATGGTTTCTGTTTTTGTCGTTCCGTTGATGGTTGTTTCTAACTGAGCATAAGTCTGACTTGAATTATCTTCAGAATTATGAACCCAATATAACTGAACACTCTCTCCTACTGTAGCGGTTGTTGTTGACGACCAAGTGGTAGGTGCCCCCGGGGCTTTACCGAGCTTGAGTGATTTAATAGCCGACCAGCCAGAAACTTGATCATCACTGTTGTATGCTCTTAATCGGAAAAAATACTGATACCCGGTTTCGATACCCGTGATTTCGGTATGTGTTACATTTTCAACAGTCCGAGAGTGCACCTGATCCGGATTACTATCAAAGTAGTTTTGATTTGTGGTATACTGCACTTCGTATTTTGTGCATCCACTAACTTTCACCCATGTGACTAATACTCCGGTATCGGAAAGTGCCTTCAGAGTTTTTATTTGTTTCGGAGTCGCGGGTCCGGACGATGCACTAGATGAATATTCAGACCATGCGCTACATTGCTTACCTCTCCATGCTCGACATTTTACTTTATACTCCGCGCCTTTAGCCACAGTACATGACCAAGACGCAGAGTTTGTGTGAATAACAGCTTTTCCGGATTTATACTTCTTTAAATTATTCTTTACGACATAGAATTCAATTCGGGTGCCATTCACGCTAAGGTTATCTAACTTAGCGGTAAGCTTCTGTTTTTCGATTGTTACTGTTGGAGCGGACGGTTTGGTTGGAGGATTTTTCGAGAAAGAATAGCTTCTTAATATAGACCATTTAGCTGACCATCTCGTAATATCATTCCCGTTTACTTTTATCGTTGTCGATATTGGTCGGACTTTTACTTTGACTGAGATCGCGTTAGATGGAGCAGAGTAACTACTCTGTTTTGAAGTAGTTGTAGAATCGTCACCTATAAAAGCTACTCCGTTTCCAGTGTAATAATACCAGATAACATGATACTCTTTCGTATCCGCTCCGCCCCAACTCCACGTTGCATATACGGTTCTATCAGTACCTGTTTGAAGTCCAATCTTGGTTATCTTTGCCGCACCCAGATGTTTGGTAACGTAAAAACCTCCGGAACCACCATCAGTAAATTCATCGGCCAAGATTATCGCCTCCTTCCTACCGTTGCTGCCCTGACAAGTGTTTCAACAGCATTGGAAATTTCGCTACCATTATCGTAAGTAACACCATTGATGCTGTTATATGTGTTTCCGACATTATTCAGACTCTTACCAAGTCGGTTAATTGCTCTGACTACTTCATCAGAATTTCCATTTTGATTGTTGCGTGCTGATATATTACCGATCGCTCGGAGATTTGCCAGCGGGGTAAACGCTGGGTCAGTAAATAATCTGTTGAGTTTCCCAGCTGTTGCTTTTACATTCGTGAGATCCAGCACGGGCCGAATGGTTGGTGTGGTGTCCATGTCAGAATCAATGAGGTCATTCATTCCGGAAAGAGCGCTACGAATCGAATCGAAAGCTGTTTCGCCCATGCTCTTACCAGCGCCGTATGTCTTCGACTCCATGGCATTCATACCTATGATCAGACCCTCGCCGAGCCATTTACCTGCCTGAATGGTGAGTTTAGAAGGTGAATGCGATTTCTGTCCATCCTTTTCACCTCTAACCGCAGCTTGACCGAGCGCGTAACCGGAATTATAAGCAGATTGCTGCATAGCATTCATACCCAGCACCAGACCTCTACCAAGATTGATACCGTTTATATAGAAGCTGATATAAGCTTGACCAGAACCGTTCGCGGCAGATGCTCCAACATAGTTTGCCGCGTTAACTGCCTGATTAGCCTGAGCCTGAATACCTATTGCAAGAGCCGAGATTAATGCCACACCGACCTTCTGAAACTCTTTATCTTTTGAAGCGATAGAGTTTTTCATAGATTCAGCCATGTTTGATGCTGCAACCGAAAGTGCGTTGGATTTCGATTTCACACCACTGGTAAGAGCGGATGTCAATGTGCTTCCAACATTCCGCACCTTTGACGAAGAGCCTCTGAATGCGGACACGAATCCACTGATGTTAGTTTCTGCAAGTGTATCGACAGCTTGTACGAAAGTGCTTGTGCCGGTAGCTTTCACAGAATCTGTAGCGTTGATAGCTTCGACGAGACTTTTCACCGCCGTAGATGCATTGGCTACTTTACCCGGACTTACATTTGCTACGGAATTCGAATAGTCGGATAATGCTTCACCAAACGGTTTAAGCTGAGTGCCAAGATTTGCCAAATCGCTATTTCCCAGCAACGCACCAAGGAAACCGCCACTCTTCGGAAGGACATCGTTCAAGGAAACCAGAGCTTTTGCCGCTTTTGCGGATGCCTGGATATCTTTTGCATCAATTCCTTTTACGCTCTGTGCATAATCAGACAATGCTTCACCAAATGGTTTAAGTTGCTCACCCATTTTGACGAAAGATGCTCCGCCTGTTACGAAAGATGCTATTGCATTGAGAAGATCAGTTCCGGTCAGGGCAAGAATTGCCTCACATAAGGAAGTGATACCTGTCGTGACTGATGAATCGATTCCCTTCGCCCCATCAATAAATGGCTGAGCGTTTTTCATGAAGTCAGAAAGGTTTTTGCCAATAGCGGGAAGGGATGAAGATACTCCTTTTGCTACACCACCGGCTAAGCCGCCTACAAATTGACCTATAGCTGTACCAATTTTCTCTAAGAAATTGCCACCCTCTTCTATAAGCCAACTAGCTCCTGGAATTTGCGCAATACCTCCAGCAGCTGCTATGACCGCACTTAGTTCAGCTAAGATTATTCCAAACTGTACTATTCCAGTCATAGCTTGTGATGATATTTTAGATATTCCAGCAAAACCAAATATTGACGCGAGTAAAATACCAATAGCTTCAGTCGCTTTAAGTATTTCATCGGGATTGAGACCTTTGATGACGTCTGTTACACCTTCCACTATTTTACCTACCAGATTGGTTATTGCTAACATGATTTCGGGAATGTGGTTAGCTACGCCATTAATCACTGCTATAAGCAATGTTAACACTGAATCAATTATCGTCGGAAGATATGTATTCGCCGACTTTAAAACCTCGTCAAATAATTTTAGGACCGCATCAATTATCTGGGGAGCACAATCTCCAATGACCGTAGCAAATGCGACAACGCCTTCTGCTATTTTTTCAGCTACCGCTGGAATAAGACCGGCTACACCTAGTATGATGACCGAAAGGCCAGCCACTATAGATACTGCGGCAGTGGCCAGAGATCCTCCAAGTGCGGATAAACCAATGGATATGGTAGTTAAACCAACTCCCACCAAGGTGAGGCCCGCACCGATACTTAATGCCGCTACTCCAAATAACACAAATGCCGCAGCTAGTGCAAGAATGGTTGGAATAAGGGGCTGTAGTAAAGCTCCAGCAACACCTACGATAAAAAACGCAGCTGCCATAGCTATAAGACCTTTGGCAATTTCGTCAGAGCTTAATTTACCCGACTTACTCATTGTTGACGCCAGTATTGCCAAAGCAGCTGATGCTACTATAAGTGCCGCAGCACCGCCAAGAGTGCCTTTCATGAGATTAAGTGCTATAACTATTTCACCAAGGGCAATTCCCATTGTGATGGCTGCCTTTTTTATAGACGGCCAATTCATACTCGCAAAATCATTCATATCATTAGCTACGATCTTTAAGGCCGCCGCTGCAACAATGAGTCCAGTTGCTCTGAACAATGACGTTTTAGGTAATAATTTCAAAGCAATCGTGATTTCAAGTAAAGCAGCCCCCATTGCGGTTAAGCCACGTTTGATTTCGTCCCAATTCATTCCGGAAAAATCATCAACTACTGATGCCAATATCTTCAGACCGGAAGCCACCAGTATTAATGACAACCCTATCGAGATGACATGTTTTGCTTTTCCGGCTAAATTTGCAAATATACTAATTTCAAGCAAAAGCGCCCCGATTGAAACTAAACTACGTCCTATGGTTTCCCAATTAACATTTTCGAACTTTTTTACTACGCTTGATAATATGAGCAATGCCGAGGCGATTAACACCATTCCGGCAGAAGAGCTAAATGATTTCTTTTTGAAATCAGTTAGACTCAGAAACAGTGAAAGTTCCAAAAGTAATCCGCCAATTGCGATTAATCCTTTCATCATTCCTTCCCAACTAATTGTCGATAACACTTTTACTGCAGCCGCCATTATAAGGATTGACACGGCTAAGGATTTCATCAAAAAGTTCGCTTTGAGAGACCCTTTGAAGTCGTTGGACATCTTTCCGAATGCGGCTAACGCTACACCCAGTTCAATCAATAAAGCGGCGATTCCAAACAACGCTCTTTGTAGCGCATCGGAATCAATAGTCGATAAAGTGAAAACAGAGGCTGTGAGTATTCCTATAGCACTTGCTATTTTCAACAGAGCGCCTGCTCGTAATTGTTCTTGATAGGCCACGAAACAATCTTTAACACCATCTAATATTTCGGTCACATTATTTAGAATTCCACCGGCATCATCTGTTACCTTGGTGATGTTCTTAGTAAGTTTCTTAACGAATACCAAAATACCGGCGATTAAACCAGAATTAATCACTTCAAAAACATCGCCTTTACCAAACGCTTGAGCTATAGAAGTGCCTATTTTTCCAATGGTATCAATTATGTTTAGTCCGACTTCTGTTACATATTTCCACAACGCGGAAAAAAGTTTTCTTATATTGCTAAATGATGAGTTAGTCGTCGTGTTGGATAATTCGGAGAAACCGTTAATTACTCCGCTGAAATCAACTTTGGGACTTTTGATTTTCTCTATTGTTTTAAGGAAATTTTCTATATTTGGTAGTTTTTTTATTTTATTCTCAAATTTTGTCAAGTCATCAACTACCGATTTTATTACTTTTCCTATCTCCTCAAATCCTTTAGTAAACGGATCTGTTTTCTTCAGCCATTTATCAAATTTTACAAGTAAATCGCCTATTTTTGCTGTTGCGTCGAGTATGTCCATATCAAAAGCACTTAGGACCGCATTAACCGCTTTGATGGCAAATTTGAGCGATCCGCCTAGACACTGTCTGATGATATCAAGAGCCGCAAATACGCCCGCCAAAGTACGAGTAAGCTCTTTACCCCTATCTTCAGTAAATTTCAGGAATTTCGAAGTGACTCCATGCATACTTGCGATGATGTTGTATAACGTCATTGCCGAAACTGGATCAAAAACTTTTTGCCAAGCATTATGTATCTCAGTGAAGAGATTGATTAATGCGTTTCCCATGTTAGCTACGGAGCCGTGAAGTAATTCTTTACCACTCAATTTATCCATATCGTTGATGAGATCATTGATGGGTATCCCTGTCTTTTCGGACTGTTTCTGAAGTTCTTTAAGAGCTTTCACGTCTTCTTTCGTGAGGCCGTTCTTCTTTAACTCCGCATCTGACATTTTGAGGATTTGTTTGATTGTCTTTGCCTGCTCTTTATTAAGGTCTTCCTGTGAAGTGGTGAGTTCCTCGGTGTATCGGAAGGAACATCCAAGCCGCTCATTAATCAGATTTTGAACTCTTGCCCAGTCATGACCTTCAGCAGCAAGCTTATCAAATCTAGCCTGACCACTTCCGTAATCTCCTCTGATAACGGAATCGACAATATCTTTGTAATCACTTGTGGCGCTTGTTACTTTCTGAATATTTTTAGCAAGGTCGCTATACGGATTGCCCATAGCGGCTTTCAGAATAGCGTTTCTAGCCTCTGATGATTTCTGGATGAAGCCCCCAAGAACATCACTGACTTTGGTCCAAACTTCTTTGGCTTCTTCGAAATCGCCTATGATAATCTGCCAACTCTCAGTCCAACCGGAACCAAGGGCTTCTTTCAAAGTATCTATAAGCTGAGTAAAAGTTTTAATTTTCGTAGCGGCATCCGTAGCGGTATCTGCCAATTTGACTATTTCTTCAGCCTGTGATTCGGAATATCCTTGCGCGATAAGATCTTCTTTAGAATATGCGCCAGCAATTTGATTGAGTGTTTCGGTCAGAACGTCTGTTGTTAACCATTCACCTTCCGTTAAACTTTCTCGAAAACTGCCGTACGCTTCAATAGCCTGTTTTGCACCGGTTTGTAAATGCTCCGAAGTTCGAATAAGAGCATCCTGAAATACCTGACCACCCATACCAGCATTAACCACAGAGTTCCAGTCCATGAGCTGAACTTTACCGGCGGCAAGTGCCTGCGATAACTGATACATTGCGGTAGATGCCTGCTGAGATGTTGAACCGGATACTGCAGCAAGATTGGCAATACCCTTAATAGCTGATACTGAATCGTCAAGTTTTACGCCCGCCGCAGTAAACGTACCGATATTACGCGTCATTTCGGTAAAATTATAGATGGTCTGATCGGAATAGGTATTTAATTCTTTAAGCGCTTTATTGACCTGATCAATATTCGTACCTTCTTTCTGGGTATTCGCCAGAATAGTCTGAACTGAATTCATCTGGGTTTCATACTCGGCAAATCCATCTTTTACCGGATCGATCGTGATGGCATCGGTAAGTTGTTTACCAGCGGATATCGCGGCATTAGTAATGTTCTGTAGCGCAGTGATACCCATTACCTGTAGAGCAGAAAATTTCATCTGAACAGTTTGAATACCACTGCTCATACCGGAGAAATCGACTCTCTTAGCAGTCTGCCCTATTTCTTCAAGACCTTTGGAGGCTCCTGGAAAATGAAGTTTTGCTTTGAGCTTATCAAGGGTTGACATAGTGGTTCGCGTATTTGCCTCGAAGTCCTTATTGTCAAACCGCATCTCGACGACTTTGCTGTCTATAGTTTCACTCATTTCTTAGTAACCTCCTTCCATGCGCTTTCAGCAATTTGGTCAAAAATAGGCTGAATAGCAGGATTGATATAATCTCTTCCTTCTACCCAGCCTCCGGTGCCAGTCGCATGTCCATACTGCAAAATAATAGCGATTGGAACTCCTTTGTTAACATTGGTGTTATGAAATTCTATGGATACAGATCCATTTTGACGTTTTATCACGTATGTCCATGAAGCGGCAGTCTTACCGGTATCAGTCGGCGTTGCAGACGAAAGGGCGGCTACGCCAGCTCGCCCATACTTATCCAGGTCGCCGATTTTAGCCGCTTCCTTAACTCTTTCGAGATATCTCGAGAGTTTTGAGAAATCTCCCTTTTGTCTGAATTCAATCATGCGTTACCTCATTAAATCGCGATAAGATCTTTCCATGTATTTGTACCGCAAATGCCATCTACAGTGAGCCCTCTGGATTTCTGGTACTGTTTGATAGCATAAACAGTGTTTGTACCTGCCTTTCTGTCAAGGCTAAGTTCTTTTCCATCTTTTCCTTTAAAACCTCTGGCTCTGAAGATTTCCTGTGCTAAAAGAACGGAAGTTCCTTCGCTACCAAGTTTTACAACTTCTGGATTAAACATGTAACCGCTCCTTTCAGATTTCACTGATGCGTCCGTCTTTGTCGGCGGGACGTACGATATAACATTGTCGGTGTATTTCGGAGTAACAAAGCCTCGGATATATCGACCATTGATGGAAAGTTTGCGTCTACGGACTGAATCCTTGTAGTTGCCTTCCATTACGATGAAATAACCCTGAGATTTATTCACCTCGATGATGATTCCGATATGATCGGCATAACCGGTACAGTCACCAACTCCGTTATCGTTCCAGTCGTATAAAACGGCGTCGCCGATGTTTGCTACATAACCGTCTGCTTCTACCCAACAATCCATTTTCTTTGCCCGGTTAATGAGCTCTTCGCATCCGATTTCAATCGGCATAATGTCTGTATAGCCGAGCTTAATCGCTGTTGCTGACCACGTACAAGCACACCAAGCCCATCCATACTGCATCTTTACACCGCGCGGAAATGAACCGGTATATGAATTGTAAATATCCACGATTTTCTTATAAGAACCATCGGCTTCGTTCAGACCTTCCCAAGAACAAATGAGATCTACTACTGCCTGTCGTGAACGAACTTTGACAGAGCCTGTGGACTCACCATACCAGTGATTCATGTCTACATCCCCGCTAATTCCAGCTACTCGACCGGAGCTTGTAAACTGCTGGATAATGCAAGCGAAATCTGGGCCGCCCTCATAATCTGCGAGCCAAACCGGATACTTTGAGAGTAAGCTCTTCGAATACCAGTCCTTATAATAATCAATGTTGGTGTAAATACCTGTTTTGTATCCCTGAGATTTCACATAGCTACAGAAAATCTCGGTGAACTTATTACATTCTGCCTTCCCTAAAGTGACTCCAGCTTTCTTGGCTTTATTGACAGTGTCATACTCGAAGTCGGCAAAAATATAGATGTCTTTTCCGAGACCTGCTTTTTTGACCTGAGAAATACAAAACTGAGCTTCAGCCAACGCCTGTGTTTCACTAAGCGCATAGATGAAATGATAAACCCCCTTAATAGGAAGTTTCGCAGATTTACATTTTTTCGCGTATTCGAAAAATCGAGTATCAGTTGTCTTGCGATAGCTTGATCGTAAGATGGCGAAATCGATTCCTGCTTTTTTGACTTGTGCGAAATTGATCGATCCCTGATGATAACTAATATCAATTCCTTTTTTCATTCGATCACCCCTTTGAATGATGTTTTGCTCGACGAGCTTTATTCAGTGCTTCATTACGTCTTGTAATATCAGCTGCACTCATTTTTTTACCTGGTGAATTTTTAACATTGCAAACTCTGATTAAAGTCAATAAGCTGTTTATATGCCACTTTTCAAACTCTACTGGAATGCCTTGTGAAATCATCCAGTAATAAATCAGCTCTGCTGTTATGCCCTCGCGGCTTCCTCGTTTTGATGGATCATTGCGAAAAGTGGTAGCTGTCATCGGGTCGTCTATATAAGCTGATATCTGATCAATCAGAGTTTGACTTTTAGAAATGCGATCATACACCTCGGACGGAACATTCTTAGTGATAGTCATGCATTTGATGTAATCTATGATTTCGGGTAACGTTTTGTCTCTCTTACTGAAGAATGGTTTATGCCATTTACGTTCCCATTTTGACAGAGAGACAAGAGAATGTTCTAATTGTAAATGCCATTCTTTGAAAGCTGACGAGAATACGAATTCTTCTTTTTCATCATCCCACACTTCTTGTGCCGGAACGGTTATCTCAAGCATCTCTTATCCCTCCATAGTTTTCTTCTTTGTTACGCCTCCGGAAACTGGCCTGCTACGATTTTGTCAGCCTCGACTTTGGCCTGCTTTCTGACATCAGCCGGTAATATACCGTTAACAAACTCTGCGGCGGCTTTTGCATCTGTTGCCAATTCCATAAACAGAACCGAATATGCCTCAGTCTCAGCGAAAGCTCTGGAGATCTCCGGACTCTTCATAAATCTTCGCCCATCGGCACTCTTTTCGCCATATGCTTTGAGAACCAGATCTTTGAAATACTTGATGATCTCAGGCTCATTATTTGCTGCTACAATTCTTTTGATGGTAGCATCCAGACCACCGGCTGTACTCAGCTGCATTTCGATGATCTCGGCTTTGCTGAAGTGGAAATGAAAGTCTTCGGTCCTCTTTACTCCGTTGTAGTCTTCATATGTAATGGTTTTCTTAAACATATTCTTTCTCCTTTCACATTAAAAAAAGAGGCCCTGTATGTTGGGCCTCTAAAACGATTTCATTTTACTCTGTTACTGCAGTAATGATAGTTTTTACTTCATCCGGTAACGGAAGACGTGCTTCAGTGTCTGCGTCACCATACAGAACTTTCTCAATGGCAGCCATCTTCTTTTCGCTAAGTTTGGTGGAATCGAACACCAGAGTTGCTGTAGGCTTAAATCCAGCTACTGATACAGGTGTTGTGGAAATTTCCCAAGACATAGTCGCTGCTTCCGGACTGTCGTTAACCGACTGATAGTCAGCTGCAGATGGCGCAGCTAAGCAACCGTATACAACATGAATCTTATAACCATGAGAATTGTTTTCAGTATCATTGCCGATGATTGTCTGATAAGAGAAACCAAACGGAACGTGATCCTGCTGACCAAGAGATACTCCTTCGACAAGCTCCTCTGCGCCAATGCACGGTTTAAATTCATCGGGATATGTATACGCTTCGATAGTGGCTTTAAACTCTTCTGCGGACAGAATATTGAGATACTTAATGTTGTCAGCATACATAGGGTTTGCCTCAGCGCCTTCCGGAGCCTCATTTACTGCTGTAAGTCCGCTCCAGGCAACACCTTTCGGATATGTGCCATTAGACTGCGGATATAAAACGCCCTTGCTGACACCGGTTTCGTAAAGTCTTTTACCGACTTCATCCCATACAAGTTTGGACATTTCTTCTTCCTCCTTAGAAATATAGTGTTAATACATCGTGGTAGAGATTCTCGGATTTATATGACGTATCATAAGCACAATATGGAATCATCAACAATTTAGAGATAACTTGATTATCAGGTTTCTTATCGATCACTACCACGCTGTATTTTTTGGTAAGTAAGTAAGCTGTGTTATCAGCTTTGTCTTTTTTTATACTTGTCATAGAATACTTAATCGCTGGGTATTCCATTTTGACTGATTCAGGTGGTTGGAAATAAACATGCCTGGAACCAAGCAGTTCTTCCAACTTATTCTGTAGCTCCAGGCGAGTTCCCATTCCAAATACCTCCTATAGATAAGATCATCCTGGGATATTGGAGTTCAACATCAGTTACTTTCCATTTCGTCCCCAGGATATCAACATATGCTATACAAGAATGATTCTCGAAAGCAAATGGGTCGGCCAAGATGCTCAGAACATTCGCAAGGTTGAGATTATCATTGATCTCACCTGAGCTCTGACGTTTCCAGCGATTGCTCGTCATGTCGCCATAATACTCATGCTCTTCAACAGGGTTATCCCATACCCCAGGCTCAATTTCCCTTACCGGAAGAGTGAATCCTATCTTGCCGAACCATTTACTCATATCGATTCACTCCTTGATCATTTGTCAGACTTAACTGTCGCAAGTTTGGCCGTTGTGGCTGTAGCAGAATCTGTCGTCACATATGTGACAGTCGCCACATTTCCGGCAACAGCACAGCTGACCGGTTTATATAATGTACCGGCAACATCGATCATAAGTCCTTTGATATACGCATCCTGCAGCTCAGCGCAAGTCACTTTGTTCTTACAAGCAGAATCGTAATATGCATATGCATCGTTTGCTTTTCCGTAAATTTTTCTCACTGCGACATTCACGTCGTCAGCGACTGGACGAATTTTTTCGATCATGACTTATCCTCCTTATGCGATTTAGGCTACCGGCTCCTCAAGAGCGATAGCGGAATATACCTGAGTGAGCGCACCGGAGAGTCTTGTCTCCAGCATGTATTTGTAGCGGTTGAAGTCCATGTCGAAATCTTCGAACTTGGTAACTTCACCACCTCTGGTGGAACCGAACTGATAGTCTGCCAGGTTTACAAACAGACCAAGCAGTTTCTTCTTACCACCGCCGGATGTTCTCTCCAGACCCTCAAACTGTTCAACAGTCTGGATAGATGCTACATTGAGCGCTGCAGCAAGATCTGCTTTGGAATCGTAAATACGACGACCGTTAAGGTCTCTTGCCAGAAGCATTACGTTCAGCAGGTGCGGTGTACAGTATAGATCCGGTGTACCTGTGCCTTTGAATTTTTCTCTGGAGTACAGTGCAGCTTCGATCATAGCCTCTGCCTTGATGTAGTTCTCGCTGAAGTTTGCTCCAGTATTGGTACCCTGCAGTTTGGCTTTTGCTGCTTCGAAGTCAACGTCCTGATGGATGCAGTACAGCTCATCGTCATGCCAGATGGAACGAATATGATCTTCATGGATTTTGTCCGGATCGCCATCTTCACGGCCATCACCGACAAGCGCTGCCATAGCCAGCTCTTCATTCAGAACGTGTCTCATCATCTTCCACTGATAAGCAACCACATCGAAATCTGTAATATCCACTACATCATCTCGGTGCATCTGATCTTTGATGTACACTGTCTGAGGATCAGTGGTACGGCTGAGAAGTTTGATCTTAGCCATGTCCTCTTTGTAATTACCTTTCTTCTGGTATCCTTTAGCTTTCAGATCTGCAATACGAGCATCAGCCTGGCGAGTACGGATTCTGCTGTACGGAGATTTATGGATTTTAGACATTACAGAATCAATCCATGTCTGATCTCTTTCGAGCGTATCCGGCTCACCTTTCTTCAGCAGTTCGTATTCCGGGAACAAAGCTTCCACTTCATCATCGAATACACCATGAGCAAGTGTGTCAGAGTTTTCCTCTGCGAAAATCTCCATTGCCTGTTTCAATGTTCCGACATTGCTCTGCTTAGCCATAGAGATGATTCTCTGCTCATCGGAATGACTCAGTACAGTGCCCTGGTCTGTATCTTTATTGTCAAATACATTATGTTTCACTACTTTTCCTCCTTCTTCTTCATCATCGTCATCGGCATCGTCATCGGAGTCGTCTACTTCGTTTTTTTTGAGAGCATGACCTACCATTGCGTACATAACTGTTTTCTGTTCTTCAGTCATAGAATCGATTATGTCTTCAACGGTTTTTTCTCCAGTTTTCGCTCCCTCATTTTTCTTTTCTTCTGCCACTTTTGAATCTCCTTTCTGGTTGTTTTCAGCATCAGCGGAATGATAGAGCATAATGTTTTCATCCCAGGATGCTTCAAGCTCTTCTTCGCCGTCTGCGCTATGTGCCATAATAAAATCCACGTAGGCACCAGGATTAGCTCCAGCCAATACGAGACTGAGTTCTCTGATGTTTCCGTGGATTACATCTTTACCGATATGTTTTAACTGATTTGCCCAAATAGACAGTGATCGTACATCGCCATTCTGGACAAGCTTCTTCGCGGTCTGCCCCTGCTCGGTATCGTTGAACACTCCGTAGGCATATACGCCATCTTCACGATTTTCAAGAACAGCATGTCCAAGTACCGCATTTGGATCATTGTGTTCATGATTCCAGACAAGCGGGACTTCGCAGCCGTCGTTCTCTTTAAACGCATCTTTTCGAATTGTTCGCCCATCGCCACAGAGCAGATCGTTCCTAGTGGCATAACCACTGAAATCGCATTTAACCATTTTGACTGTATCCTCCTTCTTCATATGCTTCGGTAGCGCTAGAAGTCTGAGACATGTCCTGCTTAGCTTGACTGATGTTGCTGTTGACTAACTCATCTGCCTTCGGATCTTTAGATGGCTGCATACCAACAATCTGACGGATCTCATTGGAGGTCATGATTTCGTTACGTGTAAACTTATCAGCGATTTCTGCGATATCATTGACTGGAACCAGTCGGAATGGATCTCTGAAATAGACAATAGACTGTAACTGCGACCGAGCGGTCTTTGTGAGAAATTTTCGTTTTAATTCATCAACAATGGCCGAAATTATTGGCTCGACTGTGCGATTCATATAATTCAGCATTGTTTTTTCATCAGCCGTACCATCGAGCACTGACTGGGTAATACCAAGCTGGCTATAAACCATGTTGGTAAGGTATTCAACCTGTTTGAGCAGATTGTTTTCCAATGAACGGTTCAACTGGGTGATTTTCTCTGTTCCATCCGTATACGCAATGCCATACTGAGAACCAGCCAACTGATCGATAATATCTTTTCGCCTTCGCTCAGCCTGCTCACGTCGGGTCTCCGTCTTTATTACATACGGAAGCTGTATAATCAAATCCAGTTTTCCGGATGCCGTTTGTTCATCTGTCACATCCAATAAACTGAGTTTTCTTATAAGACGCTGCATGGTTGAGTTGTATTCGTTGACCACTGCGTATAGCGGATTTTCGATAATGGCCACCTGGTTTTTAGGGAGTAAAATCTCTTCTTTTTCGCCGGTTCGGTCATTGTATAAACTAACTCTTACCGTATCTGGATACCATTCGGTAATTTTTCCAGTTCGCATGGAATCAATCTGGTACGAATTCGAACTTTTCGGGTCGATGGTGGTTTCGACTGGAACCAAAGCTACGCAACCCTCATCGAGCATCGATAATACTACATCCTGAATGAAAGCCCGGCCTGTCTGATCTTTATTTGCCTCTAAATTAAGGCAATTATTCAAACCGGAATCAATATCTTCTACATAGCGTCCGTTCTTATCCAATCGACAATGTTTGATATTGACGGATGATACATCAAGAGCAATCCTGTTAAATATGGACGTTGCTATTGATTTCTCATTTCCTCTACTAAGCCGTGGCCTATCAGGACGTGAGGAATATCCCGGACCAGTGATTATATACTGGGTTGGGTCACGACTGGTGAATGCGTTCCAGGCATGAGCAAGCCTAGTGCTTAAATTTAATGACATAAAATCTCCTTGTAATTAAGAAAACGAATCTATCGCATGGTCTATAAGATAATTTCTACCGATAGCACCAGCCGTAGCAACTGCATTAATTCGTCGTTGTTCATATTTCGCCTCCATATTACTCAAGTTCAATGCCTTCTACTTCGGCTCTTACCTGCAAACAACGGATATATTCTCCCATATACCGTTTCTGCTCCAGCAAAAGTGCTTTGGCACATGTCGGTGTGAAGTTAAGAGTTCCTGCATCCCATTTAACAAGCATCTTATGTAATTTGTCATACCGGATCTTCACCTGAAGATACTCGGCTTTAAATCGTTCTTTATAATCAGAACTGTTCATGAGTTCGATTGTGTCTTTCAATTCCATGTCAATCTCCTTATTCAAAAGCTTCTCTGTTTAATTTGAAGGCGACAAAAGCATCCATCATAGCCGCGACAGCATCGATCTTCGCTTCATGTCGTCGTTTCAACAATTTACGGTTTCCATTTGTGTCTTCTATTGCGATGCAGTTACCCATGGTAAATGACATAAGAGCCTCGTCAAAAATAAGCATTCTTTCCTCAGACAGTTTCTTCAGCTCACCAAGCGGGACTGATTCTGTCTTAGCTCCCTGGATGACTTTTTCAATTCCAAACGGCCCATTCTCCCGTTCCCACCTCTCCACGAAGTCTCTGGCATTATACGGGTCATACCCCAAACAACGAACGTCGTATTCTGCTTCGGCTATGAAATTATCAAGATCTTCATACACCTGCATCATGTCGAGAATATTTCCGGGCATAACAATAAGACTGCCCTCTTTCATAAATTCGTTGTATTTGATTCGCATTGCTGTGGGAAGTTTGCTCAGAGTGAGCTCGGATATGTAATTTCGGGTTTTTATCCCGAAAGCGCCATTCGATAACGGGAATAAAAATGTAAATGAACAGAAGTCATCCCCCTGGGATAAATCCGCACCCATAGAGCAAGGCATCTGCCAATACTCTCTTCGTCGATGCGGAAGAGTTTCTTCATATGTGAAGTAATATGTGTATCCCTCCATAGGAATACCAAAACGTTTGGCAAGAATATCATTGCGGACTGCGGGGTTGTTCTCAGCTCGTTCCACATCCAGCTGATAAGTTTCATAAGTAACAGTCTTTCCGAGATTCGGATTTGCTTTAATCCATTTATCCGGATCGTTAACTTCATCAATGGAGTCTAATTTATACCACCAAATGGAAGTATGTGGAGCTTTATACTCACCTTTAAGTATCTTCATCAATTCCATTTTGATTGTATCGCCAGATCCATTACGGACAGTTCCTTCTGAGCTGATGGCAACTATAAGGTAATCATCATTTGAACCTCCACTCTGCTCTTTTGCGGCACCCTGTTCCAATGCTCCGATGACGTCCTCCCGTATATCTCCGGAAAGCCATTCGTCAACAGTTGCAATCTTGACACGCAATCCCTGCAGTTTATCAATGGACATGGGTCTGACTTCCAAAAGTGATCCGGTTAAAAAATTCTGAATTCCTTTCTTAGTCGAAGCCAGTTTAACACGATTCGCCTTAGATCCAGTCGTGTTCTGAAGCGAGCCTTCAGTGAGAAACTTATACAACGGCCCTCTTGCTCTGGTGATGGCGGTTCGAATTGGCGACATAACCTCTTCGGCCTGAGGCATAGTCGGAGCAGTTGTTACTTGATGAGTTGTCGCGGTGTTGACGTTCAGTTCGTAATTCTGCAAACAGGACGCATACATTGATTTCGCAGCGCCTCGAGCAACAATTAAATACTGCTTGGTAGTTAACCTTTTCTTAATCCGTCTCATTTCGTAGTGACCACCACTGCCTGTTTCTGACGGAACAAAAACACTGCGCTCAATGAAGTAATACCATCCAAAAATCTGTTCAGCCCATAGCTTGAAAGAGTCGAGGAGATATAAATCGCTACCGTCCGTTAGAGTGAGCTCATTCTCACAATAGTGGATAAATCCTTCAATTGCCCGATCATCATACCAATATCTTGGATTATCGATAAGCTGATCGATTCGATTCATTTCCAATGAAACCGTTTCACAGACCGAGATTTCTCTCCGGATTACGGCATCTCGAAACATGCCATAATACTTCGGTACGGCGGTGTTCGATAATGCCATTTGTTGTTACTCCTTTATAATGTAATATTACGATGGATATTAGCTTCTCCGATGTCAGCATTATCGGAGTTGATCATCGAAAGAGAATTAGGTTTGGCGAAGTCTCTGAAAGCGAATATTTTTCATTTCTTATATCCATTTGTAATTTTTCGAATTTTATCGATGTTGTTGTAAATAGTCAATCCGGTAGTTGTCACCGTAGCTACCGTAGTGGAAGCTTTCATTGCTTTTTTAATAAACTGCCGTCCACGAGATATGTCTTTTTTTGATATTTTTTCATAGTTTTGTTCCATCTGCAGTCGATTAAGTCGACTCCTAAGTTCGGAATCGCTCATGTTTTTTACACTTTTGTTATCGTGCACTTTATTATAATCGATATGATTATTAGACGTATTTCGTTTAACATTTTTTGCACTACTTATGGAGTTATGCCGACAACGCCTAACACCCCATTTCATACCGAGGACGCCATGATGAGCTAAAAAATCAGTATTTTTCATTCTATCACCTCATTTCAATCATATCTTGTGTTTATCTTTGTATCCTGTTACAATATAATCAATACATCGGAAGGAGAAACCACCATGTCTAAAATTGCATTAACTGAAGATCAAGTAATGAGTGCATTGAATAAATGCTATGAAACTGCACTCAACGGTTTACCTAATACCCCAAATTGTTACGAAATAGCAGATCAATATCTCAATAAATACGGTGATGCCGAGAAAGCCGTCGCCTCTTTCGTAAAATGGCAGATTATGAAATGCTCAACGTCGGGCTTCATCACTAGCCTTGGTGGAATACTTACTCTCCCAGTAGCAATTCCTGCTAATTTAGCAAGCGTATGGTATATACAACTTCGTATGATTGCAACTATAGCTGTTCTGGCTGGCTATGATCCTTCCGACGATGAAGTTCAAACTATGGCGTACATATGTCTTACCGGTACTTCTGTTTCAAAAATCTGCCGTGAAGCGGGAGTTCAATTTACCAACAAATTTACTATAAGTATGATCAAGAAAATCCCTGGAGAAGTTTTAACCAAAATTAACCAGAAAGTTGGTCAGCGGTTTATAACAAAATTTGGAACCAAAGGTATAATTAATCTTGGGAAAATGGTTCCATTTGTTGGCGGTTTGGTTGGAGCTGGGTTTGATTTTGTCGGAACCTCAGCTATCGCCGCCAAATCCCAAGACGTTTTCTTCAAGGGAATTTTAGATTAATTATCACTTTCCGCTTCCGAGTTAAGTCTCCACTCAAACTCGTTGATCATCCGATTCATGCTTTCGGCAACAATTGAAGTTGTTGGCGGATCGAACAGCATTCTCACTCTCATGCCGACATAGGACTTCGTTGCTTCGAGGTTCTTATCGGATGGGAGAAAATCATGCCAAACGGATGTTTTATCCGAAATAGCGAAACCAGCTGTAGGACCTACCCCAAGCTGCTTTAAAACCATAAACACCGAATTGATGTGCATGATAAGCTGTTGATCAAAAGCTGTATACTCTTCCTGAATACCCAGTTGCGCTTTGATCGATATTAGAATACTTTCATTCATCAGGCTACTCCTCTTCACTTCTTCCATGGACAAGTGTCATTTCTACTCCGTTCTATAGGATCGCTCCATAGTATGGAATCATCCCCATAGTGAATTGCGTCATGCGTTCTTTTGACAGTGCAAATCAGATATTCCGGATCCAGCAACAAATCACTTCTCTTGAGAATGTCCTCTTTCGTGATCGGATTCATATGATGGACCAGAATTTTGCTATAGATTTCTCGCCCCGGAATCCCCAGATCGCACCCACTGTCTCGAAAAATCACCTGATCTCTTACTGACAACCATTCCGGCGACTTATAGAAAATCTGATTCAAATATCTGTCGAATCCGAACGTCTCCTGACCAACTACACCGCCGATCCGAAGGTACTTGTATCGTTCTTTAAAAGTTGGAAATGTGATCAACTCAGAATACGTCTTAATACTCATCCGGATCACCTGCTCCGCTGTAGTCGCGCATAGCTCGAAGAACTTCTTCATACATAACCTTAGATTCAGCACTCTCTTCCAACGCTTTTGTCTTCGCTCTTAGAAGCTTGTTTTCTTCTTCAAGTTTTTCTCTCTCGAGTCTTTCTTTTCCCGAACCCAGTTTTAAAAAATGAGTTATAACCTGTGAAGAAGCTGTACCTTCCATCATCTGTCTTTCAGCGCAATCCATGGCCAGGGATATCATCTGGTTCTCTTTTGCTTCCGGCGTAAGCATTGGACGCCGTTCAGTTTTCGCCACCTTTGGCATCGTTTACGCCTCCTTGAATTTAATTGTTATCGACTATCCGCCAGATTTTGTTAATATTATGCTGTCTTTAGAGGAGTTTAAGGAGCCTATCGGTACGAGGTTGACTAACTCAAAAGAAGTACAAATCTTGAAAGGAGAAATACACGCGGATTAAATGGCTTTTGTGGCTCAATAAACCCCTCTGAGGGCAGCATAAAAATATAAATTGTTTCTGGAAAAATCCCGCCGGGGAAATTCGGAAGACCGGCGCGATGCAGGGAGGGGGTGCTTTTTCAGCGACCCTCCCCCTATGCTTTAACATCGTATTATACCGGGGCAGCACCTAAATCCAGTGCAACTTTCGAATTTCGCGGAACTTTTTTGTAAATATTCAAGAAATCAAATGATATTAACTCATCGATCGCACGATTATGTTCATCATTGATCTCTTTTTCTGTCATGTCGTCAGAATAATTGGAAATACGATCCAGTTTTCCACAAGTGTTGTAACCTTTTTCAGTATCGAACAAATACCAAAGAGTGAACTGTTCGAATGGATCATAAGGATTGTCAAATGTCGTTAATCTGAAATCATCCATTTAACTAATTCACTCCTTTCAAATACTTAGAAACTGTTGATGTTGAAACACCAAGCTTTTCTGCAATCTGCTGAATTGTGTACGATGCAGACATCGCTTTGATTCTGTTAATCTTTGCTTGATTAAGAACTTTTGTTTCTTTCGGCATTGCTCTTTGTCTTAAAGAATCCGGATCACAGTTATTGAGAACACGTTTGAGTATAGATTCACTGACTGCACCTGCCTGTATAGCATCCCATTCTTTATCAGTGATGACGATGTTTCGGTCTCTTCTTGAAACAGAGCCAACTTCTTCTCTTGCTTTCGTGAGTGCTTGCTGACTTGCTTTCTTAATATCCTTCGGTTTGAGCTTAACACCAGCTTCTTCAGCAGCTTTCTGCTTTCTCTGAACGGTAGCATTAGCCATACGCTGGGCTGCACGTTCACGAGGTGTATTAGATTCGGCTATCGCCAGTTTCTTAGTGAGGCTGTCGTACTCTTCCTGATACTTCCTCTTAGCATCCTTACTGTAGGCTATCTTACCGGCTTTACTGGACTCAACCCTTGCTTTGTTGGCCATAGCTTTCATGCTATTGGCGTAATCAGCATACACAAGTTCCATTGGATGTCTATACTTAGACACCAAGGTCATAGCGTCATCGGTCTCGGACATACGGTTACTCTTATCGGTACGCTTCTTAGTTACCTCCGTTACCTCACCAGTCTTCTTATCCACTTTCTTGACGGTATAGGTAGCATCGTCAGCTTTCTTGTAGATAAGAGCTCCGTCAGGTCTGGATGGATCATACCATTCTTTACCCGGGAGGTTTGGTTTAGGAGTTCCCTGTCGCTTATCAACAGTAACTTCTCCTTTGGCTCTGGAAATAAGAGTGGATGCGCCACCGTATTTGATCTTTCCGTTCTCGTCGACCTTGATCTGATACTTCTGCTTTAGTGCCTGAATGTTATTGTCTTTTTCACTCTGTTTGTAATCCAGATGATGTTTCTCGGCATCAATAACGACCATACTGTGTCTTACAGCACGAGCTACTTCATCATCAGTAGCTCCGATGATAGTCATATCGGTAATCAGATTAGAGATTTTACCCATCTCAGTGTCTGTTTTCTTCATGAGCTGGTATTCTCTGCCGTCTCGATACCAATGTTCTTTACCATCAGATCCAGTCTTCTTCTCACCTTGATAATTCATCTTAGGATCGAATCCCTCGAGTCCTTCAAGGGGTGGACGATTGGCAATCTTAACTTTTCCAGCACGATCATGAGTAGGAATACACATTACGGTGTCGCCATCAAAGTCAGCACCAGATAATCGTTCAGCAACTTTACTGTTGATACCAATCGCGTCGATGGAATCCTTTCCAATCATCTTGATAGCATCTTTGTTTTTGTTGTTGACTGTACAGATTGGAATCTCAAATGTACCACCATGAGGATATCGAACAAGGGCAAGTTTACTTCCATCAGGATATCCAGGGGCGTATACTTCTTTCTCACTCAGAGATGTGACAGGTAGAATAACATGGTATTTCTGACCCGGTAATGCGGCTGCTTTAAGATGTACGGCTGCTGAGTCACAACTGCTTGCGAATTTATCAAGATAATATTTCTTCACAGTCGGATTGGTCAGAGCCATGATAGCTTCATATTCTGCCTGCTTGTCTGCTTTAGCGATACCAAGCTGCTTTTCAGCCATAGCTTTTGACTGTTTGGATAAGAACTGAGATGGTAAAGCATCTTTCCATTCGGTCCAATCACCTTCATCGGATCGCTTATTAATAAGGCCGAGTTTCTTCTTACCATTTTTGTCGGTATACCAATACTGCCCGCCTTGATCGGCATCTTTAATAAGAGAGCCGAAGGGGTTGTCCGGATCTGGTTTCACATCTTTGAGAACTTCCAGTTTCGGAACACTCTTGGATTTGTTGGTGTTGAATATAACATCGACGCCTGGTGGAAAATCTTTATCATCTTTATAGACAGCCATGCCTTTGATATATTTCTTTCCGTCAACCATGATACGGACCTGAGAATATTTGGATTCGCCAAGCGACAGATCTGGTACATTTCTCCTGAGTTCAACAGTTCCATCTCTATCGATACCGCCATCTTCTTTATAGCGAATCATAAGCCGCTTGGAATCTAAGCTTTCAGGATATGTGAATTTCTTTTCATAGGTCTTCCCATCATCTCTGGAAATATAATCAGTGACTGTCTTGACATTATCAAAATCGTAGATTGCACTATGCGGTGTTCCTGGTTTACAAAGAACTCTCTGAGTCGTCATCTGACCTTTATTTGTAACCTGTGAGAAGCGACCCCCATAAACCTCATAGCCTCCTTCAGCCTGTAATATAAACAATGCCTGATCCAGTTTTTCTTTTGTGATCTTCAGACCATTGTTTACACCGGCACCGACATCGACCATGCCTTTTTTATCAACCTGTTCTTTCAGGAATTTGGCAGTATCTCTGGCCTGCTTCATTCTTGACTCGGAATTTGGATCAAGAAGTGATCGAACAGATGATTCATTGATTCCCATTTTTCGACCAATCTCGGAGTTGTTCATTCCTTCTTTGTCTCTGAGACGTTTGGCTGTCGCAACCATATCTGACCTACGCTCATCTTTTGCAATCGCATACACTGTTCGGAAATCGGTAGAATTGTAACCAAGTGATTTAGCAATCGCATTATCACCAGTCCATTTCTTACCGTTTTCATCGGTATATGTAAAACCGGATTTTCGCATCTGCTCCACACGACCTAAGAAATCACGTGAGCTTTGATATGGATCTTGTCCCGATCCCCATGGATATCTTCCTGAACGGCGAGGCATACCATAATGTGCCAGATATTCCTCATCTGTCATAGAGGCTGATCCTAAATATGATTCGATTTCTTCTGCTATCGGATTCATCGGTTACGCCTCCTCTGCATCACATTCTGCAAGTATCTTGTCGAGATGAACAATCTTATCCATAATCGGCAGAATATCTTCTGCAGTCGGGTTGAATACTACTACTTCGTCATTCTGGTAAATACAGAGTTCAAACTCGATATCGCCTGGTCTGATCTTATATTCCAGACAGAATAACGCTGCATACACCTCAAGCTGTTCCATATGCACTGGACCGATGCCAGTCTTCAAGTCATGAATTCTAAGCTTATTATTCCGGAAACAAATCGCATCTGCAGTTCCGAAGAATCTGTCTGAATAATATAAAACAACCTCTGTACTCATACGAAAACCGATAGCATCGTTTACATATGCGTATAAGGTTTTCTTCGAGCGAGGCTGTTTAATACCCATATCAATAGTTTCTTTTGCCCATGCGTGTAAGCGTGTGCCAAGTTCTGCAGCTTTCTTGTTCTGTCGAACTGCGATTGCTTTTTCATCGCTATATCTCAACCATGCTGGCTGACTCGGGCTGAATGGTGCGTGAAGTCCACTAAGCTTTGAATGATTCACGAAGTTCATCTAAAACATCCTCCTTATTTTCTGGGTAGATAAATCGTGAAAATGACATGGCGTTCATTTTTGCAACATAGTAATCCTGATTCGGACGATGCGATGCCGTAGCACTTTTCTTAACTTCCAGAGCCGCCCACTTGTCTTTGTATAAAACAAGAAGATCGGGGATACCTTGAATATCGCTCGAATCCAGTTTGGTTACAATGCAACCAGGAAATATAGCTCTAAGCTCTTTTTTCAAATCTGCCTGAAACTTATTTTCTTTCATGAACTCTTTCTCCTTTCATAGAGCTGAATATCCATAAAAATAAAAAGATAATACATTGACCGATTTTGGCCGATATATTATCTTCTCCCTATAAAAGGGGATGTTATTTTCACGTGTGAGTTTTTCGACACAGTGGTTAAGTTATGCGTTTGAAATGATAACCTTTGTGTGATACTCGATTGTTTTGTTGTTTTAAAATATCTTTAATGGCCGTCGGACTGCCCCCGATGTCTTCGGCACATTTTTCCACGGACGCATACGTTTTTCCGGTTTCGATAATCTGTACTCCAATTCCTGGACGTCCTCGTTGATCCGTGCGGACTTCAGATTCTTCACCGGCTTTTGAAATATGGAACCCATGACAAGTACAATATCCTTTACTGCTATTCACAACTCTACTGACGCAAGACGCATTGCCGCCAATCGCATCGGCACAAGCTTTGATAGAATTGAATTCTTCACCGGTTTCTAATATCTTCACCGGAATACCATTTCGTTTGGTGTCAAATTCCCCCATAGAATCTCTCCTTTCTGCACCAAAAAAAGAGCACTTGTAAACCAAGCGCCCTCATGGGTTATCTGTACATATGCTCGATATAGATTAGGTCTTCAATCCTGCAGCCTAATGCTTTGGCAATCAGAAATAATCTGTCGAGAGTTGGAGAAGTCACTCCATTCACATAATTACTTATAGTCCCAACCGATATGCCAGTTTCTTCAGACAGATCATCATAAGTAAAGCCTTCCCGCTTCATCATGGAGTATAATCTTATATGTGCATCCATATGAAATTCTTTAGGACTCATGTCATCCCAACTATTTGGGAGTCGTCTTCGTGTCTGACGGTAATTGTCGTAAATATATTGCACCCCATTTTTCATGGTGATCAGAATATCATAACAGCTCATCTGTTTAATATCGGCAATCTCATCGAAGTCTGGATTGAAGTAGTCCAAGAAATCCTGCCACAGATATTCATCGTCAATCCATTGTTTTCTTAATTCGCTCATTTCTGTCACCTCAATCAATAAGTTGAATAAATGGAGTTAATTCTTCAATGTTGCATCTCAAGGCATAGCTTAAATTCATAAGTGCCTTCAACGTAGGCATACGCTGACCTTTTAAATATTTACAGATTGACTCCCTACTTAAATGACTCCTTCGTGCCAGCTCACTTTGATTCATATGTTCCGATCTCATAATGTAGTCCAAGTTGCCTGCAAACGATTCGATAAGCTCCTGTTCAGTCATAGAATCTCCTTTCTTTATTGTACGTACAATAAATGGTGGTACTGTAGTACAATGTATATTAGCTATACGAAAAATTCAATTTTTTAAATAAATAAGATAGCTAATTAGATCGGTACTACAGTACCATGATGAAAATAGCCATTTTAGGCCATTTTTAGCCTATTTTGGGCTAATTTCCGATTTTTTGTACGTACAATAATTCAATATGCCGATTTTTTGTACGTACAATAATTCGTTTCGACACAATGGTCTGCATCAACCACTTCTGATTTTTTGTACATACAATAATTCGTTTTTACTATTTTTTGTACGTACAATTAATCCCATTTCATAAGTTTTCGGTACTCCGATTTGATACCATCTCTCACGATTTCGGACACATTTTTTCCAGTCTGTTCGCTAATATATTTAAGCGTACTGGCATCTCCGATGGACAAACGTACATTTAAACGATAATCTTTAGAGATTTCTTTCTTCGGTCTCCCTTTCTTTTTACTCAATTTTATTTTCCTCCGCTCCACACCCTCTTATCACAACCATATTATTACGATCATAATCATTAACAATATCATAGGTACAATCAGGTGGTAACACCAATACCTTGTCTCTTGGTGCGTTTAAATCCTCGTACAGTTTCTTTTGTAATTTTGCAACATCCTCCAGCGAACGCCTTACGACTGGCTTTACTACAAATATCATTTCTACCTCCAAATCTTCCCAGTCCGCTTATCCTTAACTACGATCCTCTCTTCGATATGAAAATCCGAAGCGTCACAAATAGCAAATATAGCAGTGAGCAATTTATTGAGTCGTTCCTCCGAATCGTTTTCTCTACGTTTGTACCTATTTGCTTTATCCACCGATGACACAGCATCAGCGTTCATAATAGCCTGATATGCAGTAGGGTCCAGACAACCAGACCCATTCCGCTTTAAATCATTTTTCATTATTCTTTGAAATATCCTCCATATCTATCTGCGCTGGTTCCAACCGGATTCCGCCATATTCCCATAAATCTTCTTTGAGCTTATCCATATCCAATTCACCGTCTTCCCAACGTCCGTAATATTCCAGAACTTTATCCACGAATCCCGGAAGTCGTTCACGATATGATTTAGGCCAATAGTGATCCATGAGCACTTCTAATGGCAGGGTGAGAACCAACGCCAGTACAGTATTAACAGTTTCTTCATAAACATCTTTCTTAGTCTCGGCAATCTTTACCCCGATTTTTTCCTGAACGATAGCGTCCAGCTGCGCCTGCGTCAGATTGTAGGTTACAGTATGAGCTTTCTCCTGTTCTCGCTTCATACGTCTCATTTCTGCTCTATTCATTTTCTGCTCTCCTGAGAATTTCTCCGTCCATACTGCACCACTGAACCTTATCTGATAAAATATCTTTTGAATTTGCTTCTGTGTATAATTGGGAATTACACGTGGATACCAGTTTGGATAATTCGCCTGCTTCAAACCCCTCTTCCGGAATAATCATGACTTCATGAATGGATGACGGGAGAACGTAAAAATTACCACCGACGATATCTCCGATCTTCTTCCGAATGCTCTTATGTAATATCATACTGGCTCCGTTCATCTGATTACCTTTAGTGAGCGTCAGCATCGGTAACTTATCACCTCGCATACGAACTTTCCTATTGAATAAATTAATCGCAAACAATGGTTTTTTAAGGGCAAACGCTTCAATAAGATCCTCAGTAGTGAATAATACTGGTTCATAATTCAGATCACTTATCATGGCGTCTCTATGTAATGTCTGAATATCGATCCCAAGCGCATCCATCAACTCCGGAGTAAACATCAGATTACCCAGTTTTTTTTCTGATTCATACAAGGTAGCCATATAAACCAGAGCGAAATCGCCAATATAAGTTACAACTTTTCCTTCCAATAAATTACGACTGAAATCAGGATCATAAATACGAATCTGCAGTTTGTCTTTGAGATCTTCATAACTGTTAAAATTCAACATCATAGCTAATCCTCCTTATCGTTTTGTATGGATATAATTTTTAGTTTACATAATAACAGCAGCTAAGATAATTAAAAGCAGACCTTTGATCTGATCTGCTTTATCGCTGGCTAATAAATATTCAAATACACCGAGCACAACACTGCCTATAGCTAAAATATGTAGCATTACTTCTCCTTTTCCTTGTCTGATTTAAGCGTAACATAGATAAGACATCCGGACGTTGCTTCAATAAGCTGCACTTCTCTGTTTAATATCGCTGTATCGCTGAAATAGGCAAGCAGTCTATCAACACGGAATGACCCGATAAAAAGTTTAGGTGACTCGTAAAGATAAATTGTTTGGTTATTCCCCAAGATTGCAAGTATATCTACTAAAAGTATCTGTTTCATATTACTCTCCTTTTAATCCAGCAACGCCGTATCAATAATCTGAAAATTAGCTCTGTGAATATAAAGAGCTTTACCATCAATCATCAATTTTGTCATTTTAGGCAAGTCTTTAGGAATCTTCCAATATACCTCATCACCTGAATATGCTACGATAGGCTGTCCCAACTGAGATTTAATAACCACAACTCGTGACTTACCAAAGTAATTCTTATATTTATTCACGATACCTGCTATATATGTATTATCGGAAAGCTTACCAGTCGACTGACTGTAAATATCAGTTTGTACAAAGTCTACGTCAGGCTGCAGCCCATCCTGCTCAAATATACATGTATCACCACAACTCTGAATTTCTTTGCCATCAATATTGACCGTGATCACGGATGACATCTCGTATCCCGTAACAACTGATCCGTCGCTACTGTAAGAAGTCGTCTTAACCGGATTGCCCTGAATATTGATCTTGTCTCCAGTGGTGGTCATAACTTTTGAGCCATAGTTATCGTAAGTACGGATCGTGTAGCCATTACCTACGAGGTTTCCTTTGATCTCATTAATAGTGTCATCCAGCACTGCACAGCCTGTAACTCCGCCAATAAGGCAAAAACACATAACCGTGAGTAAAATAAGTCTGAGTTTTTTCTTCATTTTTAAATTTTCCTTTCTATTTTAATTATGTTTTCTTTCGCGCCATACTCTGAGTTGAACTGGACGAAGTGTATTCTGTCCGCCCATTTTTCGTTTGTTATTTTTAACACGACGAGCTCCATGACCAGAATTATTAAACCATCTAACGAATCGCCTGAATCTTCTGTATTCGCCATTCATTACTCTTCTTCGGTTACATCTCATACACAATTCCTCCTCATTTTAATAATAAAAATTTAAACCCCAGATGATAACCAAATGCACACCTGAGGCAAACTGCGAAAATAATAAACGCCACACCCCAAATGAGATGTGACGCAGCGCTGTATTTAATATTGGAGGTTATCGCAAATCCTAAAAGAGATATCATAAATCCCAAACACGATGTTACGAAAAACACTCCGAATACCAAAGCAAACATTTTGATTCTCTCCTCATCTACAAAGACTCAACATGCTGCATATAATAGCAGAACAGAATATAACAACTTTACAGATATCCCGATCGTTTGCGTACCGCCATGCCAAGAGCAGATCGATAAGCATGAATACTGCTAAACAAATTTTTAATGAAAATATCATTTCGAATCCTCCTCTAAAATCTGTTTCTTAACGTCTTCAGTAAGTTCTTTAGCCATGAGATCATGAACAATTTTTCCAACACTGAAATTCATGGGATCATCTTCGGCAAGTTGGGACTGAACCTTCTTCGGACAATCATACCCAGGTTTGTTAACGTAATGTTGTCGTCCAAAACCATTTTTTACAATATCATAACTGGTTGTAACGTCAGCAAGACCTCCTTTGTTTAAGCAGTCATGAAAATGTTCACAATTATCGCAATATACATCGTCCTTATTCCAAGGAAATGGCTGCGGAAAACGTTTTTTTTCAACTGCCTGATCTGACTCGATAGGAAGTCCAGTAATCAGCTCACTGTACGGCAAGCTCTCAATCCACTTACAAACCTCTCGCCACTCATCCAGCTTATGATTTTTCCGCTGTCTGTAAATATTCGCCAGAACCTCATAATTCAACATAACATTACGAGTCTGGTTATAGCTGCTCGGAAGAAGCTGAATAAGCTGCCACCAAATTTCTTTATCTTTTTTACCAAAGCATTTTATATTGCCGTTCTCATAACGTAAAATTCCACCATTCAAATAAACGCCTCTGAATACGTTCAATGTGTCGATCGTTTCCTTTAATACATCCATCGACTGCCGGATACAGATATGTTCTATCGAAAAATCCTCCAGCGTAAATTCTTTCTCCGCAATCTTATGCATTGTACTGCAAGAGTTTGCAACTGTTCCAACCTTATAAGTATCAAATTCTTTCCACCAATATAAAGGCGCCGTAATTCTCACATACACCGGCATCATTCTTAAATACTTACGGTGTTCTGTACCAGCATTGGATAAGCGCTGCATGAGGGAGTGATCGCTATTTCCTAAAATAAAACCAGTCTCAATATTTTTCTTACAATTATTCCGATTTTCATGACAACTATGACATGGCAAAGTTTTTAAACAAGTTCCACTATCACTCTTCTCCCACGAGTTCATCGGATTCCTCATACCTTCAATGATAAACTCCATTTGCTCTGGACTTGCCAGACCTACATTTTCTAATTTGATCATTTTAAAATTCTCCTTTCTGTAAATGCGATGGAATATAAAAGAAAAGACCCAACGTAATTTCTACGCTGAGTCTCTACTTTTAATAAGTGTAAATTTTGAATTTCTCGTTTCGTTTAAACGCCCTTTTTGCGCGGATATATTGGATCAATCCTCTTGCATGAAATTCTAGTCGATATAACTTATCATCTTCTAAAAAATCAATACCCTCACCAATTTTTTTCCAATCTCTTCCGTATTTAGTCGTTTTAACAATATAGTCTTTCGCCATATAATATCACTCCTTTCATTAAAGGAACTGTATTTTTAGCGAACTTATTCAATTCCTCTCTTACCACCAAAATAGACTAATACTCCAGATCCGTTATATCATCCAAAATATCTTCCATGGATTTTCCGTCAAAGAATTTTGTAGTCATAACCTCTTCGATTGAGTGGGCTGTCATGCTTTCATCACCATACCACATATCAAAGTTATCACGTGCCAATGGATCTACACCGCAAGAATATCCATTGTATTCAAACATAACATGACTTGTCAAATTACCAAGATATTCTTTCATATTAAACTCTGTCATAAAATATCACCATTTTCCCTTCGTTCATTTTGTGTTAATTCTCTGACTGGACGACCACATAATTTTCCAGATATATCATAAATATAATCATGTACATGTTCTCCATATTTCCCATATGGATGGTGTTTTGGCTGCCCGTGATTATGATTACTAATTTGTTTTATTTGTCGTCCGGAACTATCATAATAATTTCGGTCAATTCCACCATTTTTTCTCTGAATCTGAGTAATGCTATTTGGTTTCCCAGTTAATTCAACATGATTTACGCTGATTATATCTTTTCCATCAGCATTTTTCAATGTGCTTTGAGCTTTTGCAACCTTTCCTTTATTCTTGATCGGATATGGTGGACCGTTTCTCACTCCCCACTTCATTCCTTTGACACCGCTATGATGAATAACCTCTATGTTTTTATTAGGTCTGCCTTTAATTTTACTGAAAACCTTCCTTTGAGCATTTCCTGCGTTGAATCGTTCTTCGATTTTTAGCACCAGTTTGAATTTATCACCCATTATTTTTCCTTATCTAACCGCTTCCTCCGCAATTTCGTTTTTAAGCTCTTTCATCTTATCATCAAAGATTCCAACTATCACATCGCGACCCTCTCGATAACCTTTTCTATATCCACGCATGTACTCATCATATAAAATCTTCTCGTTGACTGTAATTTCGCAAATATCAACTCCGCGATCTTCTATCATTTTGACAAGTGCAACAGCTTTAGATAATGTCTCTTTGCTTACGGTTATCTGGTAATTATCTACAATCCACGACGATATTGTCTGAAATATAAATTCATCCCTTGTTTCGATCACTTTCGTTGATATATCATTGATGAAATTCTCATACATCATTTATTCTCCCCTTCTCTCAGCATTTCGCATTTCGATTTCGCCAGTTTCTTCATTGTAATTGGGGCACTCTTCGTCATCTAATCGGAGGCAAGGCGCTGATTCGTTATCCAGTAAAACTTTAAGACCGCCAAACCTGCAATCTTTACATTTAATCATTTCTTTTCTTAACCTCCTTTTCGATCATATCTTTTAAACGTTTACATTTGTCTTTATGCTCGCATGTAATATTTGTGTTACAATATTCCTTAGAATAACCATCGAATAGTACCGCTTTCTCTATATGAGCGTCAAACTCCGGACAGTCGTCGCAATACTCCTCAACTTCTAATTTAATCATTTCCTTCTCCCTCCACTCTTAATATCTCTACAATTTTCAGCACATCCTCTATCCGGTTAAGTTCTACTCCTCCGACCTTGGTGGCACCTGATGTCAGCATTGTACGACTATAATCATCTCCAGCAATCCAAAAGTCTGGTCTTAAACCTGCCAATCTATCCAAACGCCCATATTTACCGATAATAAGTACAGGGCGGAGTAGGCCGTCTGATATTCCTATCGCATCTCTACGCCGTTCCTGTCTAATAGGAATCATACTGGATAAATATGAGAGTTTCGAATAAAGTTCTTCCCTCCTACGATCGTCAATGACTATTACTATTGGTTTCATTTTCTTTACCCCCTCTTTTTTTTTTTCATCTAACCGCTTTCAAAACAATTTCATTTTTACACTGCGGACAAGTGAGATACTTTACAGGTTTCCGATAAGTTTCCATGGTTGAAGCAATGCCTTTTTCGTATCTTGTTTCCACGTCTTCATTCTAAAACTGCACCGCATTTTGAACACTGAATTTCTTTTAAATAACCCGGTTTGATAATTTTAATCATCTCAGATATCCCCTTCTGCTCTATGTAAACTCTTGTCTGCTTCAAAACCTTCCGGATACCTGGCTTTGAGCTTATCGATGTTCATCCGCATGATATCGTCCAACGACCAACCTTTAGCCGTACAATACTCTGCGATAAACCAGAGAAGATCCCCAAACTCTTTCTTTATATGGTCAACTTCAAACGCATGTCCTTGATACATTTTCTGATAGATGGAATGAATCTCACCGATTTCGCCAACCATACCATGAAGAGCGTGAATCTTCTGTTCTTCGAATGTTAAACCCTGATTGATAGTTCTAGCTGCCAGCTTCTGATACTCATTTCCTGTCATAATTATTTCTCCTTTCCATAAGGTTTTCTTCTGAACCATTTCTCAGCTTCTTTATTTCTCAGTTCAGGTCTACTCATGAAATCTCTTTTGATTTCTTTACCATGCTCAACGTTTCTTCCATCTTTTCCCGGGTCTGGATCTCTCCATCTCATCTTATCAGTTACCTCTCTTTTACAAATTTCTTCTAATGTGGCAATCGCCAATCCAATTAAAATAAGGACAGCCGTTAAACCGACCGCCCCTAAAAATATAAACACCCACGTGAGCATATTACTCTCCTTCAACACCGACCATTTTTCCGTCGGCATATAAAATGCTAGAATCTGGATTCCATATAACCATAGCTCGGTCGATGAATATGCCACCATCCGGAACTCCAAAGTTACCGTACTTATTTATCACGAAGGTTGTCGTGTATTTAATGTCAACTACATCTTTATCCTTAATAAACTCATTTACAGCTTTCTCCAGTGCCAGTGAATTTCCATCACTTCCAAAAATCTTTACTTTCATTTCGTATTCTCCTTTTCTGCTTTTTTAATTTTCTTTTCGTCAGGTTTATAGCAAACCGGCTTCTCTGAATGTTCGTTCATGGGAATGCCTAAGCATTCATTGCAGGGATCTTTCTCCTCATATAAATCCGCATATTCACATAACGGACAATACTTTGAGAAATTTACTTCTTTATATAGGTATTCCATCGACTCACCTCCGGAAAAATATAAAAGTTATGAATGCTGCAAATATCACTATAGCTATAGCAATCAAAAAGCATTGCGTTATCACTTCCATGGTTGCGCCTCCTGTTCTACCCGGCTATTAGGTATACACCAACCGCAAGCAAAATGACAAAAGCATCTGTACCCACAACACACATGATCTTATCTTTAAGATCCAAATCATATCCGAATACAAAAGTTATAAATGTGCTCATGACAATTACCAGCAAAATCCATCCTATTATTACGTTCATTTCATTCTCCTTATATATGTATTCCATTTGCGCCTCCTACTAAAATATAAACGCCAGAAATCAATCCACAGGCAATCGCTTCAAGACTTAAAAACATGAATATTTTATCCGCACGTGTCATTTGTAAATCTGGATCGGAGCTTAATAACCACACCAGTCCAAACACGACACAGGTGATTATGATAAATACCTCAATTAGTTCATTCATTTCATTCTCCTTTCAAAACAACCGTCCCCGTTTTCAAACTCTTCTGCACATCGATCACCCTCTGATTTGTACTGCCAGCCCAGTGATAAGTGACATCAGAAAGCTCCTCTACGAATTCTCCATCTACCAAAATATCAATCCATTTCATACCAGGTAGATCTCGAATTTCTTCCCATAAATATCCGGTATACAACCAAACAGTCTTACCGGGCATATATTTCTTGATGTATTTCGCCAAATGAAAAATGGTGTCCCTATTCTCCGGATATAACGGATCTCCTCCAGAAAAAGTGACACCACTGATATAAGACTTATTCACTTTGTTATATAATTCCTGCTCAGCCTCCACGTCAAATATCAATCCGTCATGTGGATTCTAAGTCACAGGGTTTTGACATCCTTTACAATGATGATTGCATCCGGCCACCCAGAGCACTGTCCGCAGCCCATCGCCGTTCCGCATATCATCAGTAGTTATATTATGATAGTTCACATGAAAACACCTCCTAAAAGTATCCTTCCTGTTTTAAACTGGTATAGTTGTCATCACCAAGAATTATCATGTCTTTAAATGGAATACCAATTAAATCGCCAAGCTCTGAAATTGTTTTAGCCGTTGCAATGTCTACTACACTAGGTGTTGAATCCCCTGAAGGATGATTATGAACTAAAACAAATGCCGTTGCGTTAAATATGAGAACCTTCTGTGCTATTCCACGCTTGTCGACAACGCTTGCAGAAACATCTCCAACGCCAATCTCAATGAAAGATTTGAAGTGCATTTTTGTATCAAACATGAGCAAAAACACATGCTCCTCTGAGTAAGTGTCTAACCAAAGAGCTTTACATAATTCATAAATATGCTCAGGATGTTTGAATTCATTTTTCTCGACATGAATGTTAATTCTTTTCGACCAAACTTTTTCAAATGTGATTAATCCGTCTTCGTCAAGTCTGGTTTCGTATCTTCTGGCCAGCATTTGAATCTCTCCTTATTCATAAAAAATAAAAGACCCGACGTTTCCGCCGAGCCCTTTAACTCATTTGAAAAATTGTTTCATTACAAATTTCTGATATTTTTTTTTACCTCATAAGCTGCGTAATCTGTAGAAAATCCATTAAGGAATTTATTTGAAAAATCTGTAAAAGACATATCGAAATTATTTTCATCACGTCTTGTGATCTTAATAACCAGACTGTCGTTTTCATTGACTTTTACAAATATAGCTCCCTGAATCTTCTCTTTAAGTTTAGCCTGTAAGTTCATACTAAATAAATATTCATAATCTGTCATAACACCATTCCTCCTTTTCATTAAAGGAGTTGTGATTTTCGCGTTATTCCTCACTGTAATCCTCCACGGTAAAACCGAAACACCATTTAATCATTCTCTTCTGAAACCAGTTGAAGTGATGATCTACGTTAATATTCAAGGTTCTGACTCTGCCAATTCTGATCCACGAACCATTTTTAATTTTAGGAATACCTATAATAGTACCTTTGAATTCATTTGTCTCCATTCTGTGGTAGAAGTCCTTTCTCGTCCATCATTTTTATTGCATCATCGCAGGCCTGTGTATATCCAGTCTCATACCCTTTACAAATAGCATTGAACGTATCATAATTAAGCGGTAAATGATTTTCCGCCGCGATTCTATTGATTATCGCGTGTAATTTATTTGGATCAAGTTTTACTCCCATCCAGCAAACTTCCTTTCGTTGAATTTTTTCTTCTTATTTAAGGCCTTAGTTATTGCCATATCAATTCCAGATCTACTCTTTATGTGATAAAAATATAAATTACGATATGGAGTATTCAATCGGTCTATTCGTCCACACGCCTGCTCAGTAACTTTATAGCTGTAATTTTGAGAGAAGAATATGATAGTATCTGTACTAATGCAGTTCCATCCCTCACATCCGGCAGTGTACTGAACCAAATATATCCATCTATCTGCATATGGTACCGTTTGATGAGCATGTCCGGACCATTCAGCTACTTCGTAACCTATATATTCATCATCGCTAAACAGATGCAATAATATTTCTCTTTCATAGTCAAAATTGTAAAATATAATAGCCCTTGGAGTTTTTTCTAATATCTCCATAAGAGCTACGACCCTTGACTCATCCGTATTTACAATCCTTCTGAGAACATAGCAAAGACCAGATGCCTGCTGAATAGGCTCGTTTTTAAATGGATCCCAACGATTTCTTATAGCATCTTTGTATTTAGGAATATCATAAGTCGCATATACATCCATATGATGCTGTACTGTAGTTCGTTGAAAATCCATATCAACCAGTATTCTGTTTCTCAGTCTAACCAGTCTACCTACATTCAAATATCTGTCTATCTGAGGATATTTGGTAAATCTGGAATATATCACATGCTCTCTACAAAATTCCGTTTTATTTTTATAGAACCCATTCGCCACAAATACCGGAATATAATCCGCCCAGCAATCGCCAGGAGTTGCCGATAATATAATCCAGTCGTTGTTTTTGGCGATTTTCTGAAACGATTTTACCCATTCACCAGATCCTGTAACTCTATCCTCATCAAATATAAAGAACGCATCTTTTATTTCTATATACTTCTTTATATTATTCCAAGAGTCAATTACTACTGTCTGTCCTGGATATAATTCATTTTTATCTGGGTTTGTAGATATTCTATAATTCGCCAGTTCACTATCCCATTCATGAGAATCTCGTTTCATTGCCGTTGTAATGATGTAAAGATTCTGAGGATTTTTCATCGGAATAAATTCTTGATTAAGGAAGCTACCACCATTCTCTTTGAAATAATAATAGAGACCGGTCCTAGATTTACCAGAACCAGTCCCCCCGTTGAGAATACAGCCGTTTTTCATTTTATGCACAGCTGCCATTTGATAATTACGTAAGAAATCTGTCATTACTCATTTTTCGCCTTTGGTGTAATCAACTTTTTATAAAGTTCAAGAGCTTCTTCTCCATCGAAAGCATTTATAACATCGACGGCTTCGCGGGGTTTTTTACGCCCCACGATTAAAACTGTGCCGTCCTTACCCGCCGATGAATCATAACCTATAATTAATGAATCACTGGTCTTTTCCATCGCTTTCTCCTTTCTTAGGAATCCACTTCTTAAACACATCATTGAAATATCCGGCATTATCAAAGAAGTATTTAGAAATCGCCATAGCCAGACCTTTTTCCGGATCAAATGTGTCATCCTTACCGCATTTTACAATGGTCTTGGTACCGTCGTTCCAAAATACAATTGTAGCTGGATCATTGAAAATAACATTTTTAATTCTGGACATAGCCTTCTGATATGGCGATACCGTACGGCCCGTTCCGAATAATTTGTTGAACGCAGCTTCCGTCGCCAGGACATCGTTATCGCAATACTCCGCTACTTTCTGCCATAATTCTTTTGGCGCAGGCTTAATAATGGCTGAGTAATTCGAAGGTAAACTATATTCAGCTCCGTCTGTTGTCATGCGAAGGACACCACTAACACAAGTTCTGCACGTTTCCTTACGGTCTTTATTTGCACATAAATCACAATAAATATTCATAATTATTTCTCCTTTTCTTCCAATTTCATAGTAACTCCGCATCTCATAGCTGCAATTGCAATCCTAGCGTCCGTACACTTTCCTGCGACTCTATATACTGTATAAGCCATGATTCCGGCTATAACAATTTTTGCTCCGTCACTCATAAATATCACTCCTCTAATCAGTGAATATAGTCCCAATCCTCAGCGAGAATATCATTGATACTTGGAACCCACATTGCATGACTGCCATTAGTCATTTTGATCTGCAGATATGGTTCACATCTAAACAAATCTCCTTCGTTAAGCCCCCAAGCTTTAGCAGTCTGCATGTTACATGGGATTCCGTCTGGATACCCCTTCTGATATACAACAAACATTCCTTTTCCATTCCATCCATGACGGAAAATCTTTTCTCCATTTTTTACCTTTTCAAGAGCCTGTCCAAAATTCATAATCTCATATTCCTCCTGCTATAATTTATTAAAGTACGGACACTTAGTCCAATCTTCGCCTATTGCGTACTTGCAACTTTCGGCAATACAACGTTTACCAGAGTATTGAGGATGACCACAATTTGGAAAATTCGGATATAAAATATCTCTAACTCCAAATATAAAAGCCATGTCAGGTCCTACAAAAACTGGATCTCCTTCGGGTGCATAATGACGAATGCTCTTAGGAATATCATCGCGTCTCGTATATACATTGAAGCTGTCGGCAGAACCGTCGATGACTCTATAAATTGTTTTAACACCATTCGTTACATATCTGATATCAAGACTCATAAATACCACTCCCTCATTTATCTTCATTCTTAGACGCAACTATTGTGAATAACGTTGAATCAAAGTAATCTGGGTAATGGTATTCCTTAACCGGTGTTGCGGTTACTGAAATGATGTTCCAGCCATCTTCCTGCAGATTCCGTAATTCTTTGTCCAAATTACTTGCCAAATCACATACTAAATACCTGTTATGTGCTCGGACTTCGAATGCTCGTACGATCATATTCACTCCTCTGGGCTTTCTTCCTCAGCATATCTTGCTGCAAATCTGTCAATTTCCTGAATGACCTCCATAGACTGCAGATATGCAGTACGACCAGTTTTACCATTTACTTCCCAGTCATATGGTCTTACATCCAGATTGACTGAGCGAATATCAATCTCATCCACGATGGATACCATATCCTCGCTCAGCTCTCTGTGGGCAGTTCCGGATACTAAATATACCTGCGGTCCACGATCATTGAATTTCACTTTAACCGGGAGATATCTGAATGGCTCTTCGCCTTCGTCCCTCGGCTCTTTGATTTTCACATTCCAGCCACGATCGATAAGTTCATCAGCGAGCTCCTGGTTTGGAATAACCACAGCGAAGTTGCGATCGCCCTCACGATTGAATTTGCTCCCTTCTCCTCTGAGGTTTCTGTAAATGATTCTTGCGTCGTTAATCTGTAAAATGTCTCTTGGTGCAAATGTCAGTTCCATAATTCTTTTAATCTCCTTTAAATAAATATAATTTTGTATAAAACAAAGAGCCTCAGCTATTTCTAGCCAAGACTCTCAGTTTGCTTATTGAATGAAGTCAATTTTCGCGTACTTCATTATTTCATAGAAATCCTTGAGTGATAAGGTCGCCATACCATATTTACATTCACTGCAAGCACCGTTACATCCAACACTTTCCGTGTTATTGTTTTTCATATTCGGATGTTCACAATACATGTCCACTGTGTATTTAATCTCACCATCTTTGGATTTTAAATAATGCTTCATAAAATCACTCCTTTCATAATAGGAAAGGATTTCTCCGCGAATATCAATTCCAAGGTAACTCTACTTCTTCATCAGTGCCTTCTGGAATGTTCATAAAATCCGGTAATGGTTTTTCTTTAGGAATATACGGATCTTCAGATATAAACCATTCGTAATCACCATATTTAGAAATAGATTCAATAGCATCATTAACGAGTTTGTCATAATATGATCGGTCAACAATGCCATCATTACCAGAGATCAGCTCTGCTCCCGATATCTTTTTCTCTTTTCCAGTATCCGGATCGATAATCGTCACCATCTCTGCAGATTTCTTCAACAGCATTTCTGCCTCAAGCCATCTGAATCCTGTCGTACCGGTAGCCGCGTAGAATTTACCATTCTGCTCTCTGACGAGAACGCCACCGCCCTTGCCAGGTTTAACCGGACAGAATTCTCCGACTTTACCAACGAATTTACGGTCATGACCTTCATTGATCAGCTCCTGCAGTACGCCAGCTTCCGGTTCAAACGTGGTATCTGAGATTTTGCCTTTCTTATAATCGGATTCCAACTTCTCCAGTTTCTTCTCGTATTCAGATACATCCGGTAATTTCTCATTCATATCCAAATATAAAGCCGATTTCACTGAGAAAGTTTCTCTCATATCATTGATTGTTACTGGTTCCCGGCTGAAACAAGTCTTGAATACATAAGGAACCGCAAACTGCTTACCGGTAGCTGTCCATGGATTATTCTTATGCTTCTTATTATCTCCTGGAGCATATCCATACATAGCCACACACTCATCTGGGTCTTTATACTTAGCGATATAAACCGCGTTGTTTACGAGACACATCCGATCGTAAGTAGCCTCATGCTCAAATGTGTAACCATACCGTTTACCAAAGTCCATAACGAATTTGATAATCTCCGGTGTAGCATCCGGAATCTTAATAGAATCCGTCTTGATATGAGCAACAGTAAATCCTCTCTTCTGTACCTCATGTTTAAGATCCACCATAAACAGCGCGCCACGTTTAGCAACGATATTGTCTTTGTTACGAATATCCCTGAACGGATTATCGAAGTTAGCTGATGTAAGGCCATATACCGAGTTGATCGCAGTCTTGAGTGCGTTAGCAAGATCTTTGGATGTCAACTCGCCATTCTTAACCCTCTCGATATGTTTCGTAAGTTTACCGCCAAGCATATCATTGACAATATCCCAGGCCTCATGTTTGATAGATACACGTCCCTCGACGATTTCTCTATATGCTGTTGTATATCTGACTCCAAACAGACATTCAGCAATGGTGCTGTGTGGGTGCATTGAAGCAATATCCAGCAACGCTACGTTTCCATACATGCCTGGTTCGGCGTATACATAACCGCCCTCGCCAACTTCTTCTCCACGATATGTAGAAACACCATTTTCATATTTGTAGCCCGGAAAATATGGCAACAAGCTGCAGGCTTCTCCGTGAGGTTCGGCCATCATTTCCCTACAGGATTTCTCAAGGAAGGCCTTTACTTCCGGATCTAATTCATATACAGGCTCAGCTAAGTTACGATACTGAAACTCATTCTGAGGATGCTTATTATTGCCAAATATAAATCTCTGAGTTAGAGTATTGGTGGTGTCATTCACGGTTAAGCCAGCCAGATCAGCCAGAATCTCTCTTGCAATAAAATCACTTTTCAGGTAATCCCATGCAGCTTCCGTCGCCAGGACATCGTTATCGCAATACTCCGCTACTTTCTGCCATAATTCTTTAGGCACAGGCTTGTCCCACGGAAGTCCAAGCTCCTGATGATGAATCCCCATTTCAATCTCGAGTTTTTTCAAGCTCTTTTTGTTACCCGCAGAAGCGAAATCATAAATATCAGTATATGAAATATTGTACGCCTCGCCGAACAATACCTTTCGACTGTCGCCTTTTTTCGTATTTACAATTTTCTGGGATAAATCATACAGCTGCTCGTTCGTATACCCCATCATACAAGCATATAACATATGATTATCATATCTACGACAATTAAATCCTACCAACCGGAATTTGATAAGTTCTTCAATGTCCTGCGGTCGTGGATTTATCAGTCTTACGATAGGCTTTCCCTCTCCCTGTACTTTCCAGTTAACCAGGAACAAGTTAGGAAATACCTCGCAATCATAAAAAACCAGCGGCTTCTCATTGTTTGTGAGCGCTACCGCCGGTTCTTCAGATTTAAATTTCATTTTGCTTACAAGTCTCAGACAATAATCAGCCTGATTGGTGCTTTGGGCTGCGAAAGAATATACAGCATTTCTCATATCAGATACATCATAAGCTTTGTCGCTGGCATAAGCATCATTGAGAAGCTTATTGATAAAATCAACACTACTTCGAGTGTCGTGATGATATTCTTTTTCGAGATTTCTCTTTATGGTAGTTCTGAGACTCTGTTCGTTTTTAAATCCTTCAATATTTATCACTTTTTTTCCTCCCTCCTTCAAAGGAAGTCCTGAGCTAATATGTGCAATAGGTAAATCATTGCATTTCGTAAGCTTTCTTCTGAGTGAACTTTTTCCTGTGAATACCTTTATTTCAATGTCTTTGTCGTAAAGACGGTTGAGCAGTGTTGAATCGCCATCATAAATATAATGAAGGTGAATCCCTGCGCCACTTTTACTTAACTCAGCATATGTAGCTGGCCATTTGCTTGCCGCAGCCAGATTTTTCTCGAATGATTTGTTACCAGACCCATCCTTAATATCAAAATCAATAACTATATGATTCTCTGGAACCTTGACATAATGAAGTTTCGATGTATCGATATCGCTGAGTTTGGTTTTGACTTTATCCCAAGGTTTGAGCGGGGTTTCTCGTTCGCTGGCGTATTGAGCAGGCAAATTCTCGCAATTTGAATCAAAGGCGGAAAATATGTTTTTCTTAAACTCAATAATTCCTGTTCTGTCCAAATCATCTTTCTTCTCACTCCTCATATCTTTCTCGAATTTATCAAGCCGGAACCCTGAATATACATTCCGAGCCTGAGATTCGCTATCAAACTCCTCATCGAAATTCCAGAAATAATTCCGAAGTTCTTCCTTAAATATTCTCTGAGAATATGGATAAGGTACCTTAGTTTCATCACAATATACCTTATACATCTCCCAGGCAGTTTTGAGAGTCGTTCCGTCATTCTTTTTAAACACACTGAATGAATCAATCATGAAATTATAGAAATCATTCGTGGCACCCATCATCAGCGTCGGAACGTATGAATCGTACACATGTTTATTCGCCAAATATACCTGATGACAGTGATACGCAATTCCCGGAAGCTCAAAAGGGATTTTATCCATACAATCTGAATATTCTCTCTGGTCGAGTTTATTGCCGGATGGCGTGACATCGATCAATCGTCTGAGTAAACCAGATTTGCTGTCCGTAATCTTTACTGGTTTATTAGTTCCCATAAATAAGAAAGCATTAAATCTATTCGCATAAGTAGATTTAAATTTCTCGTTTACAGTCATAAGCTCATGGGATACGAGACTGTTTAATCGAGTGTTATCCTCAATTTTGGATAAATCTCCATCATGCTGAATTGCAATAAGCGGGTTTGCTTTAAACGCCTCCAACGCAAAAGAGTTATTAGCCGATCCCAACGCCTTAGCGTCAAAGACCGAATAATAACCCTCAAATAACTGCTGTATAATATTTAAGACTGTTGATTTACCGGTTCCCGCAGAACCATAGAGAACCATAAACTTTTGAATATTCTTAGAATCCCCTTCGATAACTGCGCCAATCGCCCATTCGATTTTCTTCCGCTCCCCCGGAGAATATAAAGTAGACATAAGTTTTTCGTACCCTGAAATATTACATTCTCTCAGCGGATAACTGAGCGTTCGACTGGCGTAATCCTTTTTGGTCGTCTTGGTATCACCAAATATAATTTTCTCGTCTAGTGGATGATAGTTGTCTCGCATCTGCTTTTGGCAATATTTATGCCAGGCGTCTATAGAACCGGAATTTGAATCCCACATATATTTTGTGTTAAGTTCATCAATCGCGTGTTCTTCCTGTTTTTTCGTATATTCATATAATGCGGCATCAACCATGTTGATCACGTCTTCTTCGTCAGTAGACCAGAGACCAGTATCTTCATTCCAAACAGCATAGAAATCGCCGCCCCGTATCATGAGATCCGACGATTTCTTCAGAACAAATTTAGGGAATATCTCGGTGACACCCTTTTTCACTTGGCGCGTCGAAATCTTCATGAAATCAATCATTACACTATGCTTCTCCTTTCAAGATTTAAGATATGCTGTCGAGATACCAGCACAATTGTGTCCAAATGTCCACTTTTGTTAAATCCACGTCAACGCCTCGAATTCTGAATAAACCGCCATCCCCGTCTGACTTATACTGTCTATCCAGAAATGTATTTACGATATTTCCAGCAGATTTCTTATCAAAATTATTATCGTTCATAGCTCCAAGACCCATGGTCGTGATCATTCCCCAAAACCATTGCCCGGTTCGATCGCCGAGTGCCGGATTGTCCATGATGGTCTCCTCGATCCTAATGGCCAAAGCCACCATCATCTCCAGAACACTGCATGGACCTTCGAGACAATCTCTAATCCAATCATTCTGATTTTCTCTGCCTGTATCAACAGCAAATCGCCATCTAAGATCTACGCCATCCTCAGCTCGGTTTTCGTCGCTTCGCATTTTGCATCTGAATGTAATCATATGTAAGCATGAAAGAAGTTTTTTATAAGTCATCTTGCCTGAAAACCTCTTTCCGCAGACAATATTAGTCATCCATTCGAAATATTCGTTGATAATATTGTTTTTATCCATCCATTCTTCTCCTATCGTGTAGGATAGACGTCACTGAATCTTCGAGTGTCCATGAGAATCTCGTATTCTTTATCAAGAGTCTCATTTCTGACAAATACTGAATCGTCCTCATATTCACCAAAATGATTCAGAGCATCGCTTCCAATAGTTTCTTCAATGTCGTCTTCATCCATAACACAATTTGCCTCATCAGTAACAACTCCATCCGCCCAATATGTCAGGCTTTCAGATGGAAGTTCGCTTTCGCCGAATTCTTCCGGTGAAATAACATATTTATCCATATAATCCCCCTCTTTATAACTATTTTTATCGATGATTTCCTGCATCGCTCTATAATCTTTGAAATCCGGATTCTTTTTAGGCTGTGGCGTAGCATCTGTTTTGATAGATTCCTTTACGTCTGTCTCCGCGATATCCTCAACAGTCGGATGTTTCTTACTCCATACTTCCTTTACCGAAGCAATTTCCTCGTCAGCCAGTTTTTTATATTTATCCTTTACGAGTTTCCATGTTACTGCGGAGCCAATAGCGACTCCAGCAGCAAATATAAGAATTTTATTTATCATGGTCTTTCCCTTTCTTTGAAAATGGGTTCTCTACGCTCTTATGAATATAAATCTTTTCGTCGATTATCACTCCGGGTATTTTTCCCATCTCAAAAAGAGCTTTTAAAGTATTTCTTCCGCTATGCCATTTGACGGCAGCTTCGTCCAGGGTCATAAGACCAGGAAGCGTATCACCATCGAATATAGACACGTTTTCCAAATTATTTTCCAGAACGAATATGATAAGTTCTCTACCTGTCATGATTTCTCCTTTCACCAAACGCGATCGTAAATATCCCTATAGGTATTCCCCGACCCAATGCTATTGAGTCCTGTCATTCACATCAGATCAAGGATGTTTCCATCAACATTGAAATCAAGCAGAATTGTTCTTTCATATCCGTTCACAAAGTTACGATTCGCTTCTTTGCTAGTATCGTAAATGCCGAAATCGACATAGTTATCACCGATCGGATTCTTTTTATCATAGATCCATCCTACAATCTGACCTGCTCTTGTGTGTGGGAGGCCAAGCATATCGTATACTTCATTCAGGAATAAATGTCCACGATCTTCCAGACGTTTAGTTGCCGCTGCTTCCTGCTGGCGTAAGAAAATCATATTGAGTTCCGGATCTTTGGTCCATCCAATACAGCCATCGTCGAAGAATTTCGCAAATTCACTAATGGCGTTTGGATCTACTACGTCGACAGTCTTTTTCACAGTTTTTTCGTTACCTTTTTCGTCGGTAACAGTCTCTTCCACTTCCTTAGCTTTGATGTTATAACGGAGCTCTTTATCCAATTCCTTTCCGAATCTTTCAACGACTCTTCCACGATATTCTTTGAAGCTTTTGTCGACTGCTGTGTAAGCTGCAGCCAGTGCAATGTTCCTCTTTCTGAGAATATTGTTAGATGTGAGAATGGCCGTGATAGATAATCCTCCGAGAATAACCGCAGGAGCATAAACTTTAGCAACCTTCAGAGCGGTCTGCGTATACACAATAGCAAGATCTTTGTTTCCGTCTTCCTGTGTATACTCCCCATTAACTTTATCTGGATTCTCAATCACATCATGAATGGAATCGATTCTATCTCTGGAGTCGTCTAAAATATCGCCCAGTTTAGTTGTGGCCTTGCAAGCCATCACTGCACTTGCCACCGCGCCGATTACTCCAGCCACCACAAGGATTTCCGGGCTGTGCTTCTGAAGCTTAAATGCCATTCTGTGTGCTGATCTGGAAATAGTATTCATAAATGCTAATTTTTTCATTATTCGTTCTCCTTTTTAAACTCTTCGATTTCTTTTACTGACATACCATCAATTCCGGCAGATTCATCGGAATCGGTATGTTTAAAATATTCTCCCGTCAGTGGATACATATATCTGAACATACAATAATTTGCAGCATCTGCCAGATATTCTAAGTTACCTGTTTCTTCAAATTTCTGAATACACTTTTTAAGTGATCCAATTGCGTCCACGTACCCTGATACAAAATTTCTTGAAGCTTTTCCATATTTGAAATATGACTGCACGACGAGATCTTTTCTAATCTCATCGAATTTGTTACTGTATTCAGTCTTTAAAATAATCTCCTTTGGATCTTCCATAAACCCTCCTTAAATCGGTTCTGCTTTTGGAAGTTTGATCATGTAGCCGTCCCGAACTCTTGAAATATCAGCTCTGGCGAGACTCTTCCAACCGTATTTATTATCCGTATAGTTGCAAGTCATACCGCATAAATCATACATATCAGCAACGCTGACGACTCCGTATCTGTCCATTAATTCATCCATGCTGGATAATACTTCGTCAGCCTCACCTCGGGTATCGAACACAACATCGTCAAAATCGTAACTAGCTCTTACTGACCTTCTTGAGTTACGACTCGTGTTATCGGAATATGATCTATATGACACATAACTGGATGAACCGCGACTGCCACTTCGTTTGTCTCCATATAACATCATATCGACTCCGTCTTTCACGATATCTGAGACAGCTTTTTTGATTGCTGGTACCAGCACGTCAAGAAAAATATAAGATTTGACATTAGATACGTCTTCCGAAATAAATACGTCTTTGAATTTGCTTACCTCACTCTTCTTTTTTCTCTTGACGTTGCCGGTAACGACCTTGTCTACTTTTTTCTCAGCAGCTTCTTTGGCTTCAGCTTTTGCTTTATGGGAATTTGATCTGTAATCTTCCATGAGTTCTCCTCTCTTAATCAACCATCATAATTTTTCCGGGTAACGTTATGCGTGTTCCCGCAATACGGTTATTTCTTTTCTTGAATTGATATGTTAAATTACTCCTTGCTTTCTTCTCAGAAGGAGCAACAGTCTCTCCCTCCCAAATATCAGCAAGAAGAGTGTTGAATTCCATGACCGGACCTTTGTAAATATACCTGGGCATGATACGCTCCTTTCCGTTGAAAACAAAAAGAGGAATACCTTGTTATAGGTACTCCCCTGTTAGAGAATATAAATCTTAGTTTTCTGATGCTTCATCATCGGTAGATTCGATTTCTACGTAATCGGAATCAGATACCACGTCAGAATCGTCATCGCTGCCTCCAGCTCTTGATCCGATCGCATAAGCTGCTACCAAACCCAGTCCGATCACTGCACCTTTTGCAATATTCTTTCCGTGTTTCTGTAACCCGCTTTTTACTTTCGTTCCGAAAGCTTTAAGCTTTGATTCCTTAACTTCTTCAGTGGCTACTTCTGTCTCCGTATTCTCCTCTGTAGTTACCTCAACTTCTTTAACCTCTTCTGCTTTGATTTCTTTCATCTTAAATAATCTCCTTTCAGATTTTTATATTCTTTCCATTAAACAATATGTATTTTTCGCGAATCTACATAAGCTTTGAGAAGTCATATCTCGGCGCAATATGATAGTCCAGAGTAATGCAAGGTCTACCGTCATCTGCGACCATGGCTCCATAGCTTATTTCGAGTAAACCATCATCAACATTCCAGCCAAGTTCATCGCCCATGTCTGTATTACTCAAACCAATTTCATTATAGAAATCATTTAATGCCGCATACATCTCGTACACCATGGTTTCATTGATCTTATTGACTGCAGCACGGATTGTCTGAATATCTGATTCAAAATATCGTCCGGAAATGCCGTCATAGCAAAGCTGCTTACCAGTCCCTGTGATGATCACTTCATTTTTTGAAACCGGTTTCTCATCCAGGTGTTTCTGGGAAACTTTATCTCGGATGACTTTTTCTTTATCTTCACCGATTTCTTCCACAACCTTCTCACGGTATTCATTCAGTGCCGTTTCAGATAATTTATAAGCTGTAGCCAATGCTGCGTTTCTTTTCGCGTTTACTGAATGAGATCCGAGCAGACAAGCAATAGATGCAACACCACTGATAGCTGCTGGAATATAACATTTCCAGGTTGCTTTTACTACTTCAACGGGCTTGAGTTCTGGCATATCATCGTACGAATCATCTTCTTTCAACGTATCGCCATATTTCTCATATCTCTTTTCAGTCAGAAGTTCCAATGCTTTCGGGGTAGCTTTAACAGCTAAGACGGTCGCAGTAATACCACTCGCTATGCCAATCCCGAGCAGAATCTCAGGACTTCGTTTTCCGAATCCTCGTTTCACAGTTTTAATGAATTTCGTTACAGATTTGTTCATGATATCTCCTTTCAAATGAAAATGGTTTTGTTAAAACAAAAATAAGAAGCCCATTAGGACTCCTTATCCGTTTTCTCGGTAATATACTCATCGAGTTTTTTGTCGATTTCTTCTTTCGACTGCTTATCTGTAGCCCAGCTAGCAACTAATCCGCCAATAGCCACAGCAATCCAACCAGTCATTTTTATTAAATCATATTTCTTCATTTCTAGTATACCTCCTTTCCGTTAAAGTCGTTGGGATTCTCGCGAGTCAGTAATATTCATCATAGTTCAGAATTGGTTAGAACGGCATTTCAATAATATAAAAGACGGAACCATCATCAAGTTTTGCCGGAATGTGGTTGAATTCGATCCAGAACATTCCCTCATCCATCGGAGCCCATCCGGCTTCAACACCCCAATCAGTAGGCTCCAGGCCGAGGAATTCGTACAGTTCGTTTATCACAGCTTCTCCTCTGAGAATATAATTTCGGTTCAGGTGGTATTCTGCCATAAGAACCTGTTCGAGACTGGCTGTGAAGAACCTCTTTGAATATTCATCGTACCAGAGAACCGGTTTAGATGAATTTTCTTCTAGGGCTAAATCACAAGGCACAGTTAAATATGAAGCATTGATGTATACAGTTTGAGACTTCTCTACCGCCAGAGCTTCGATAACTTTCTTATCGGCCTCATCGCCGTACAATTCCTTGAGTTTTCGGCGATAGTCCTTAAAGCCCTGATCCAACAAAGCGTATGCGCTGGCCATAGAGGATTGAGTCTTTCGATTTAACATCTGAGCTCCAAATATACACACAATAGTAGCCGAACCCAGTAGCACTGCCGGAATATAAGGTACTGTCGCTACCTTAACTTTTTCAAGCGCAGTCAAATCCTCTCCTTTTTGAGCCTCCGCCTCCTGAATAAGTAACAGTGCTTTTGGTGTGGCTCTCGCCGTTGCGAATGCTGTAGATACCGTCCCCATCGCAGCGAGTATTGTCAAGAGTTTTGGTGAGTTTCTTCTGAGTGTCATTTTTACGTTCATACGATTTCTCCTTTCGCGTGAATGAAAATAAATGGTAAAAGAAATAGAACGGGATTCGAACCCGCGATCTCCGGAATATCCGGCGCTCTACCATCGAGCTACCTATTTCTCTCATTAAAGGAGATGATTTTTACGCGAAACTAAAAAGAAAGAGCCCTGGTTAGGACTCATTCTCAGCCTTTATATATATTTCTTCTAAATCAGAAATCTTAGATATAAATTTACCTTTCCAATTAGCATCATCTCCGTTCAATAGTTCTGTAGCGTATGACGCTGACACACCATATCCTTTCAATAGTCCAAGGCTATATCCTTTTCCTATCATGAACGATGTTTCAGCCACCGCATACAAAACACCACAGATTGCTAATCTTTTAATAAGTACATTCATATCAAGTACCTCCTTTTGAATATTTTGTCATAATAGCCTATGGATATTTCGCGAAAAAAAAGAAAGAGGTCAATGAATGATCACCCCTTTCTTGCTGAGTTATTTACCTCTGTTTAATAACAGGTAGATAAATATACCTCCAACAATTGCGATTAATACATCACTCATTTTCCTCTTCCTCCTTTGAGAATTTTGTTTTAATAGAATTTACGATATCATTGCCGTAATATACGATATATGGTATACATGCCGAAATTATCATAATCAACATCCATCCTTTCCAATGGATTTTAATCCAATCAAACTGCGGTTTTACAACCATTTCTTTGTAATCTTCTAATGATTTCTTCATAGTAAATTCCTCCTTTAAGATATAATTTTCTCATTATAGGAGTTGTAAGATACGCGAAAAGCAAGAGCCCTTGTTAGGACTCCTTTCTTCGCATTTCCTTTAAAACTAGAACCCCACTGCTAGGACAATAGCTACGGCTTCTATAACGTAGATCTTTATCGTACCTTTTATAAATGATTTCCTTTACCTTTCTGCTAGCGCCAAAAAGCAAATCTCCAAGTTTCATAAGTCCTCTTTCGAAAAGATTTAATTTAATTTCCATAGTTATACCTCCATAATTTGATTTTAGTTTCATTAAAGCATCTGTTGATTACGCGAAAAAGCAAGAGCCATTGCTGACTCCGCTTCGTGATTACTGTCTTTTCTTAATAAAGTGTCGGATAATTAATGCTATAATTACGACACATACAATCACATCGCCGAATACTACAATTCCGGCAGCACCCAACGCTGCTACGCTGAGTACTGTCAGTATTGCTAATACCACCAATATGATGAATAAGATTGTAAATAATATCATAATGTAATCCCTCCTTTGAAATTAGTAATCTTTCCATTAGAGAAATTGTTTTCAACGCGAAAAAGAAAGAGCCCTGGTTAGGACTCCTCCTCTGATTTTCTGTTTTTGGTATCGAAATAAAATTCTTTTACAGCACCCGAAATGCTTCCTAATATCAGTCCAGTACCGACTAAAATAGCCCCTTTTACGATGCCCTCTCTATACATTTGAGCTCCCCATCGCATAAGTGCTTCTTCATGGTCGGGTATTAAACTTTTAATTTCTTTGATTGCTTCTGGTGTCATTAATTTCATTTTCATGATCTTATACCTCCATAAAATTATTGTTTTCATAATAGCATCTGTAATTCGCGCGAAAAGAAAGAGCCCTTGTTAGGACCCTCATTTGAAGCTTATTGCTTTTGCTTTTCTGAATCTTGTTCTGCCTGGATATCGCACTACCATATCTGTAATCAAATCATCCATGACCAATAAATCGAGAACTATCAGAAACTCTATTACATGGTTTCTACCTCTTAATCCTATAATAGTACCATTAGATTGTCTAATAATATCCTCGACATCATCGATATTTTTGCATGATTCATCAACGGTCATTTCAAATACCCACGCATTTTTATTCAATTCTCGCATAAATAATCACTCCTTTCATAATACAGAATGTAATTTACGCTAAATATTTCTCCGATCAAAGCATGTTTCCCATCGTTCTCTCTTTAAAGGTTTCATCTTCAAAGCCCACATAATCTGCCGGACGCTTACCGTTGGATATAATCCATCTTCACACTCTCCGGCACGATCATCGAAGAACTTTTTGAAACCTTCATGTAAATATAAAGCATCAACCAGCCATGGATCGATTTCAGTCCAATATGTTGACTTTGTTTCCGGAATATAACGCTGCTGAATAACAGCCAGGCCCTTTTCTCCAATTTTATATAATGTACAGTGACTGTATACCGGATGATCACAAATATAAGTCCGCCCGTACATGGATGTGTAATGATCTGGCTTGTCGTAATGGTATCTCATATTCTCCTCGTAAAAAAAAAAAAGAAAGAGCCCTTGTTAGGACTCAATCTCTGCTTTCTTTTGATTCAAATATTCTATTAATTGGTTTTTGGTCATTTTACTGGATATTGCTTTACCAAAATTATAATGCTGTTTCATAGTTTTACCTTTGATATATGGCTCTGGTCCAAGATTGAACTGTTCCCACGTATGATCACTCCATAAAACTATAACATAATTATTTTGGTAACTGTTATTCGCTCCCCAATGTATGTGTTTTACAATTTTCCCGTTATTCATAGATATTTCTCCTTTCAATTTTTTCATTAAAGAGCTTGTAATTTTAGCGACTAAAAAAAAAAAGAGCCTATACCATTTTGATATAAGCTCTTATGTAAACTTTAAGATTTTTTGTGTTTAATTTTGATTTTACTAAGTGTATTCTTTTGTCTTGAAACCAATGCCAACCGCACGGAATCTATCTCCCCGAGTAGATCTAAATGCAATGTTATTTTTATCAATAATAAGAACACAATTAAAGTGAACAACGGAATCACACAAGATGTTATAACTAAAACGATAATCGCGTTGACTACGGTATTTACCATTTTCTTGGCCTGAGCGACCTTTTCCTCGAGCGGGTTTATAACAACATCTTCAACGGCATCCTTGGCTTTTGAAATAAACCCACTTATGATGTTTTCATCCTCTTTGTCGTCTGACTCCTCAGAATCGTCGTTCTCCTCTATTTCCGCTGCTTTATTCTGAATATTCTCGGTCTCGTCGGCAACATCGCTTACCGAAAAACTATATGTTCTTTCAATATCTCTTGATATCATCATTCCGGTAGGTACAATTGCCCATACTAAAAATCCAGCTAATAGAATGTTAAAACCTCTTATTCTTAGCGATTGACTTTTTGGAGGAATACTTATCCCAATCAAAGCTAACCCTATAGGTATTATGATCCAAAATACTGCTTTTCCGATTATCGTCAGCAAATATTTTTCCAGTGTCAACATCATCATGATTATCAGCAACCATGAATTCAAATTTACAAGATAATTAGCAATCGGGGTGGTACTGTCTCCCGGAACAGCTGCAATTAAAGTAGACATGCCCAATGTAGCGACTGACATTTTGGCAACATCTGCGGATTTTTCATCAAGCTCGGCTATTGTTTTCTTGTAGGTCTTAGGATCACTTGCGGTATGCGATCCAAACCATATTGAACATGCCATAAGTAATGCACATAATACGATAAGTAGTATATTTTTTAGTATTGTTTTTTCTTTTATCATTTGTGCTCCTCCGTGTATAAATATACACTAATTATACTACTCCTACATAATTGTGTAAACAAAATAAAACAAAGACGCCAAGTTTCCTCAGCGTCCCTGCTTATCCGTATTTTACTTCTTCGGAAGAAGCTTGTTAATGAAACCTCGTCCCATTATTGTAGTAATTGTTCCGTTTTCCTCGAATTTGAATGATTTCAAAGTGCCCCAGATAATTACTGCAGTAGATACGACTGTCTCACCAATACTTATGGCATACTTGATTTTTCGATCCTTAGCATCTGCTTTCATCTGCTGAACTTTAAGATCTGTATCGATTTCTCGTGCATCTCTTTTAAGTTCATATTCATCGTTAAGCTTGCTAATCTCGATATGTCTGTCCATAAGCCTGGTGATTCCATCAACTGCTACCTTATAATCATCCGAACCAAGATTTGTTTTACCCAAAGCTTCGAGTTCCACTTCAAGTTCATTTTTTAATAATTCTTCAATAGTTTCCATTTTGAAATCCTCCTTAAAAATAAATTAATACGTTTCCATAAAAGAAGCTGTTATTTGTGCGAATTGGAATTATGTAAGATAATCCTGCCTTTATTCACGAGGTTTACATCTTTTGGCAAGGATACTTTCACGGAATAGAATCCCTCATCAACTGCAATCTCATCATCTGAATATGGTGTAACGGTAAAATATCCATGTGCAGATGTTTTCTGATGAATAACGCAAGTGATAATAGCACCTATAAACACTCCGCCAAGAAAAACTAAATATACCATACTATTTCCTCCTCAATATGATCACATAAACGATATTGGTTAATGCTGCTCCCAAAATTGTTCCCAATAAAAATGATACATCCACCGGTCGTACCCTCCTTTGAATTGTTTTTATGAAAATCCCTCCCCGGGAATTTTTCACATTACAAATATAACTTTGTTTCCAGTAACCTGCGTACGGATTCTAACCTAGAATAGCGCTTTGTCTAATCTAGGATAAAAATAAAAGAAAGAGCCCTTAATAGAACTCTTCCTCGTATTCTTCAGATTTTGCTTTGGCATATAAGCCAATAGAAATACAGTCGACCACAAACATTGCGGTTCCAGCAAGTGGCATTGTGTGTAACAATATTATTGTAAATATCATCATCAATATCGCCACTTCTACTTTCACGAGCATCTTTGTGATTTCTTTCCTCTCTTTAATTGACATAGTAAAAACCTCCTCCAAAATATGTTTTCTTCTCATAAAAGGGGCTGTTTTCTACGCGAAAATAAAAGACAGAGGCTATGCCCCTATCTTCTCTGCTCTCTCGTTTTCTCTTTTCAAATTGCTCACTTCTTTCTTGAGTTTTTCAATTTCGTAGTTCAGTTCCTCCGCATAACCAATAAGTTCTTTCATCAGTTCTATAGCTTTTAAATCTCGATCGGATATCAATCCATCTTCATTCTTAGCTGATCTGATGGCTGTTAACATAAAATAGTTCATACGTCCTTCGAATTTCATTCTATTCATCTCAATCTCTCCTTTGAAATAAGTTTTTTCATTAAAGTGACTGTAAATTCCACGAATTACGGTGTATAATTATTAGACCAATATATGAGGAGGTCCATCATTATGAATGGATATTTCACAGAAAATGAAGATGAAATTATTCAGCTTATTCTCCAGGGCGAAGCAGTTTGTGATTGCGGCGCATTGATGAATTTAGAAGATGATCAATACGTATGTCCCAACTGCGGTAAAGTCTACGATATTGGAGAATATGAGGATAACGGTCCGTATATCAATCTTGTAGATGGTTGTATCCTCGTCGATTCTGAACCGGATATTCCATCAGGATGCGTTTCATGTGGCGCTCCATATCCGAATTGCAAGACATCCTGCGACAGATTTGACGATTGAAGCTAATCTAGGCTTGTGGTATACTGTTATCCCAACCAAATCATGAAAGGAGCTTCAATAATATGACAAAAACAGAAATCAACACTTTTATCGAAACCATGGAAGAATTCGGTGATATCTGGACTGCAGACCAGGTAGAAGAAGTCTATGGAAATAACACCCTTGACGAAGCTATTGCCGATCGTAGATCATCACATGAGAAAATGGCAGACCTGATTGGTAAGGTTATTAATCGTTAAAAGAAAAATAAGAGGATAGCTGTCCGCTAACAGCCGTCCCCTTACTTTCTTTAGCCGAAAGATGTTACTCTTCTTTGAGTGCATTTATCAGCAGCATGTCGAAGAAGGCTCTGTCCTTGGATATCAGAATGAGCTGTCGCTTCTCGTCTTCGCTCAGGTCCATCTCTTTAATTGCCTGGATGGTCTGATCATCAAGTTTGAAGCTAATCTCCTTCAATTTGTCCTTGGACACCTCTTTGACTGCATCTAATAAAAGTTCGTAATTCATAAGTAATTCTCCTTTCTTTTTCTTTGTCATAAAACAAGCTGTTTTTCTCGCGAAACTAATCTCTCATTTTATTCAGAATCCAGAAGAATTTCCTATAGCTTTCGTAATACACATCTTTACAGCATGGTATATCCATTTTGATTTTTAACACATCGTAAGATAGTCCCTCAGTTACTCCTCTCACTATGTATTCGGCTAAGTCTCCATTTGCTTTCTCTGCAGCTCTACGAATCATGTCCATACGTTCGGAATAATAAGCTTTCATAGTGGCAATTCTTTCGGTCGGATTCGAGATATGCTTCATTTTACCGAAGGATGCCAGATCAGCGGGTCTTCCAAGCAATCCGTTCATGGCTTCGTAGGTTTTCTTCCATATAGGATACTGCAGGCAGAAATGTTTGAGTTCATAATACCGATGTCGTTCTATCCAATATGGATTCTTCTCCGACAATTCAGGTCTGATCGTGGTTCCCATGTTTACTTCGTCCTTTCCAAATATAGCCTGTTTCTTCATAAAGTTTCTTCGGGGAAATATAATAGTTAATGCGACCGAATTTACTATTCATCTGGTCTATAGATGTTATTACTTTCCCATTCCTGGTGGCGGTACCTATGTTTAGATAACCGGTAATGATACCCGCACGAACCCAGCAGGCATCTTTACCAAACACCCGTGCTGCTACTGCTACTGGCACTGATCCAGGTCCAAATATTACTTCGTCCAATGTTTTCCCTCCTTTCACGATTATTGTAGGCTAATGGCGTCTATTTGTTAAAACAAAGTCAGTGGAAAATATAACCTTTTAATCTTATGATGCGAAACACATGAAAATGTTTTTACTGCTATCTTTTCTCCATCGATGCATGGTCATTTCACTCGGGTAGTCTTCAAAGCCCAGTGTTTCAGGAGTAATCGTTCCTTCTATCACGCCTTGTATGACCTCTTTTTCGTAATGTTTGAAAGGTATTAATGTGTCCGGTATGACTCGGTGTATTTCACCGCATTGAGAGCATCTGTATCTATACACATAGATTTTCTTTGATTCCCCGTATTTACCCTTTACTATCCTTTTGGCTTTGTCATAATAGTGTGTCTGTCCTCCACAATGTGGACAGATAGGCCCATTATCATATGTCATATAAACCTCCGTAAAAATATAATGTAGGATTTGACTATTCCTACACCGTATGATATATAATATAAAGTGAAAATACAATGGAAAGGATTGGTAATGATATGTTGATCAAATGTCCAGAATGCGATTTACAGGTTAGCGATCGGGCCTTCGCGTGTCCTCATTGCGGGTATCCACTGAAGGAACAGCCTAAGCCTGTAAGAAAATCCACACGTAAGAGACGCCGATTACCTAATGGGTTCGGTCAAATAAGTGAGCTTAAAGGACGTAATCTCCGGAAACCATTCAGAGCTATGGTGACTGTAGGAAAGACTCCAAAGGGTAAACCTATATGCAAGCTGCTCAAACCGGAAGCATTCTTTGAAACCTATAACGATGCTTATGCAGCGCTTGTGGAATATAATCGGAATCCGTATGATTTGGACACATCAATAACGATGGATGAATTGTATGAAAAATGGAAAGACTATTATGTTCAATCTGGAAATTCTGAACGTTCCTTATCGGCTTTAAAATATGTGTGGGATTACTGCGATCAGATAAAAAGAATGCGGGTGAAAGATGTCCGTTCAAGGCATATTAACGGTTGTATCGAAAACGCTTGTATGCACAAGCCAGACGGAACTGTAAAAGAAGCTTCGGCAAGCACCAAGAACAAAATAAAATCACTCTTCAATAGTATGTTTGATTACGCAGTACGGTATGATATAGCCGATAAAAACTATTCCAGAGCTTTCTCGCTTCCACGAAAAGTATTCGATGAAATGGAAAATAACCGTACCGAACATATTCCATACTCTGACGAAGAGATGGATTTGTTGTGGAAAAATATAGACCGTTATCCTATAATCGAAGCCGTGTTATTTCAATGTTATACGGGTATGCGTCCACAGGAAGTTGGATTGATAAAAATGGAAAATGTAAACCTGGAAGACAGAACGATAATAGGTGGTATGAAAACTCAAGCCGGAACAAATCGTTTGGTGCCTATTCACAGTAGGATTTTAGAGATTGTTAAAGATAAATATAAACTAGCTCAGTCCTTACAAAGTGATTATCTGTTTAATTATATAACAGATGAAGGCTACGAATTACTTACATATGATCGCTTTAAGATTTCATACCGTCAAATGCGAAATGCGCTGAAATTATCACCGCAGCATAGACCACACGATGGTCGCGCGCATTTCATAACTGCTGCTAAAAAATATAACGTTGATGAAAATATTTTGAAGCGCATCGTCGGTCATAAGATATCGGATATAACCGAAAGTATTTATACGAAACGAGATTCTTCCTGGATGCTTGAGGAAATCGAAAAAATAAAATAGTATGTAGGAATAGCGTGTATGAATGCTTATAATATATGAATGAAATCATTCCTATATTTCTATAGTATAGGAATCTTTATGTAGGAATTATATATGAATAACATAATTTTATTCGATTCCTATCACCTCTTATCACTCTAATAATTCCCATAAATACTGGATATTTACCTATTTGTCGTTATCAGTCCTTAGCGGCTACCAATTGTGGATGTGATTGCGGATGTGGTTGTGATTCCGGATGC
>OLNT01000083.1_pt1 | contig 60153 bp, 47 predicted proteins | sample 1672641 | NCBI WGS metagenome assembly OLNT01 (sample SAMEA3136708, study PRJEB25190) | human gut metagenome
GAGCATTCAAACCGCCGCGACTAAAGTCACAAATATAGGGGTTAGACTCTCTTCGGGGGCGTCTCCTTTGCCTGCGGCAAATTCCTATTTTTGTAACACTTTTGTTATACATTCTTATCCCACCTGTAAAGAAAAATAACACTTCTGTTATGGTACTTCCACAGCAAAAATATTATAATAAAATTATAGGAAATGTAGTACAGAAGATAGCATTTAAAGCACATTAAAAAGCTTTTAAATAGCGTATCATCTACACCACATTCCAAGTTCAAAAGGCAGGAGGGATTCCCTATGAAGAAAAGATTAAGTACAATTTTAGCCACATTACTCATGACAGTAACACTTATTCCATTTGCTCCAGTACATGCAAAGGCAGCATCAGCAGATGTGACCAGACAGATGGCAGGGAATCGTCAGATAAAGGATATCAGTAAGAAGATGACAGCATATACGACAGCGATGAACATAAGCGTATGGTCCACTACCAAGCCAGTAAAGATGAAGCTTAACGATAATCAGAAGTTATCCATCGCCGTATTTGTAAGATATAATTACAAAGGTGACTACAGCTATACAGCGAAGGAGCTTCGTTCCGAGACTAAGAAGCTTTTTGGTAAGAGCGCTTCTGTCAGCAAGATTAAGAGCAGCAAGAAAAATAAGAATCAGGCAATGTTCGTATGTAGCTCCGACAGTAAGTTCTATAAAGATCCATACATGTACTGTGGCGGAGACTTCGGAGATACGATTCCAGATTATAAGATTAAAAAGGTTGTACGCACTGGTAAGAATACCTACACAGTAACGACACAGAACAGATATGGAATCTACGGAGAGAAAGGCAGAACCAATATTGGAACAACAACACTGAAGCTTAAAAAGACAGCAACAGGATATGTTGTGAAGGGCATTAGTTATCAGTATAATGGGAGATAAGTAGAATATTATAGTAATAGAAGTTTAGAAATAGCTTCCTGTATAATTTAAAATGTAGACAATAAATGATTTTGCAAAAAATAGGGATGTTCGCATCCCTATTTTTGGTTTAAGCAATTTTTTGAAAAAGAAAGCAATAAAAAAATATGTTCTTTTATAATATTTATATTTCTAAGGAAAATTTCCAAAAAATATTTCCAATCCCCTACCCATTCCATTTCCTGTATACAAAATAGTAAAAAACTGATAACAAAGCAACAAAATGAAGTAAACTTTTGGTGGAAAATTAAAAATATAGTCTGACTTTACTAAAAATAACTAGATTAAAACATCGAAATTAGGCATATTTAGGAATATGACAAAAATGAAATATATGGTATACTTTATTCATTATGAAGAGCTGTATACTTTTTGATTTTTAATAAGAAAAAGTTATAGCAGCTCCGGAATATTTTAATTTACATTCAGGATAGGAATTCTATCCAAATTATTACTTGCAGAAGAAGTATGAAAAAACGATTATCAGATAAAGGAGAAAGACTGGATTTCGCGGGGATGGAAATTCTTTTATTTCATTTGATAATCAGCACAAGAAACAGGAGTGGGGAAAGTATATGTATAAGAAAAGTGTACAGGGCTGGCTAAAGCACCTGGATTTTATGATCTTAGACGTAGTATGTCTGTGGATCTCTTTTACGCTTGCATTCAATATGCGGCATGGGTCGCTTGATGTACTGGCGAATTCTTTATACCGTGATATGATGTGGAGCCTCGCACTCATGGATATCGTGGTAATTTTTTTCTTTGATTCCCTGAAGAATGTACTGAAACGTGGATTCTATCAGGAATTTGTTATGACGGTCAAACAGACCTGTCTCATCACCTTATGTTCCGTATTTTATTTATTTACATTTAAGGAAGCAGAGAATTATTCAAGACTTGTACTTGGATATACAGCAGCGCTGTATTTATTACTCAGTTACGTTCTGCGCTGTCTTTGGAAGAATTGCCTCCGCAAATACTTTGGCGGAGCCGAAAAGCGTTCTCTCCTTATCGTAACCGTATCAGATATCGTTGATACAGTTATAGACAACATTAAAAATAAGAATTACGGCGATTACTTCGTTACAGGAGTATGTATCCTGGATAAAAAGGCAAAAGGCCGCGTCATCGACGGTGTAACAGTTGTAGCCGACGAAGACGACTTGGTTGAATATGTATGCCGCGAATGGGTGGACGAAGTATTTATCAACATCCCGGAAAGCGAGCCATATCCGGCAGAACTTCTTGATAAATTCATCGAGATGGGTGTTGTCGTACATATGAAGCTTGCCAAGTCCCAGAACTTACTCGGCAAAAAACAGTTCGTAGAACATCTCGGAACATACACTGTACTCACAACAAGTATTAACAGCGTAAGCCGCCGCCAGATCATCTTAAAGAGAATGATGGACATTGCAGGAGGACTTGCAGGCTGCATTATCACCGGAATCCTCTGCATCTTTGTAGGACCGGCCATCTATATCCAGTCACCGGGGCCAATCTTCTTCAAGCAGACCCGTGTCGGAAAGAACGGAAAGATGTTCCAGATGTATAAGTTCCGAAGTATGTACATGGATGCCGAAGAACGCAAAGCCGAACTCATGAAAGAAAACCGTGTGCAGGACGGCATGATGTTCAAGCTCGACTTTGACCCTCGAATCATCGGCAGCAAGAAGCTCCCGGACGGCACAATCAAAAAGGGTGTCGGAAACTTCATCCGTGACTGGAGCTTGGATGAATTCCCGCAGTTCCTTAATGTACTGAAAGGCGATATGTCCTTAGTCGGTACTCGCCCGCCAACAGTAGACGAATGGGATAAATACGAACTTCATCACCGTGCCCGCCTCGCAACCAAGCCGGGACTTACCGGAATGTGGCAGGTAAGCGGACGAAGCAACATCACAGACTTCGAAGAAGTCGTAAAACTCGATAAACAGTACATAAGCGAATGGACAATGGGACTTGACATCAAGATTCTATTTAAGACGGTACAGGTGGTATTCAAAAAAGAAGGATCGATGTAGGGAGTAGAGGGAAGGCAATGAAAAAGAACTTAAAAGATAAGAAAAGTTTAAATATAGCTATGCTTGGGCATAAAAGAATTCCTTCTCGTGAAGGTGGAATAGAGATTGTTGTGGAAGAATTAGCAACAAGAATGGTTACACTTGGTCATAAAGTAACTTGTTATAACCGAAGTGGTCATCATGTGAGTGGTAAAGACTTCGATGGCGGAAAAAGAAAAGCGTATAAGGGAGTAAGATTAAAATCAGTTCTTACCCTCGATAAAAAAGGACTGGCTGCTATGACTGCCTCAGTATCTGGAGCTATTTGTGCTGCATTTGGAAAGTATGATGTAGTTCATTTTCATGCGGAAGGTCCTTGTGCTATGTTATGGCTTCCAAAATTATTTGGAAAACGCTGTATCGCTACAGTGCATGGACTTGACCATCAGAGAGCAAAGTGGGGCAAGTTAGCCAGTACATATATCATGATGGGAGAAAAATGTGCAGTAAAATGTGCTGACGAAATTATTGTTCTTAGTAAAGGCGTTCAAGATTACTTTAAAGAAACTTACGGACGAGAAACAAAATTCATTCCAAATGGAGTAAATCGTCCTGTTATAAGAAAGCCAGAACTTATTAAAGAAAAATTTGGACTGGAAAAAGATGATTATATCCTGTTCTTGGGAAGACTCGTTCCAGAAAAAGGAATCGCCTATCTGATTGAAACATTTAAAAAAGTAAACACAGACAAAAAGTTAGTCATTGCAGGAGGCAGCTCCGATACCGATGAATTTGCCAGCCAGTTAAAAGAAATGGCAAAAGACGATGACAGAATCATCTTTACCGGATTTGTTCAGGGACAGTTATTAGATGAATTATACAGCAATGCTTACATCTACAGCCTTCCAAGCGACTTAGAGGGAATGCCGCTTAGTTTATTAGAAGCAATGAGCTACGGTAACTGTTGTCTGGTATCTGATATAGATGAATGTGCATCAGTGGTAGAAGATAAAGCAATTGTATTTAAGAAAAGCGATGTTGCTGATTTACAGAGCAAGCTTCAAAAAGCTTGTGATGATGTGAAGCAGGTACAGAAATATAAGGACGAAGCAGCAGATTATATTTGTGAGAAATATAATTGGGATGATGTTGTGAAGAGAACGTTGGAGTTATATAGAGATTAAAAAATGATAGAAACTTATTAATAAAATACTGAGAAACAAATGAATTTTTAGTGTAAAATTAAAAATAAAAGTTAACTTTACTAAAAATATCCAGATAGGAATGTCAAAATTAGGAACATTTGAGAATATAATAAAGAAGAAATATATGGTATAATCTATCTAGTGTATAGTGCCCTGATTGTACTAGTGGATTATATTAAAAGCAGAGAATGTTGTAAAACAAAGACATGTAGTTTTTAGTAAGTGGATAAAAAATAAGGAAAATTAATATGAGAACACTGATTATTAATAAATTTTTATATGCTAATGGAGGTAGTGAGACCTACATCTTCAAGTTGGGCGAACATCTTCAAAAGATGGGGCATGAGGTTCAGTACTTTGGTATGGAACATAAGGGGCGTTGCGTTGGCAACCGGGTCAATGCTTACACAAGTGACATGGATTTTCACGGTGGAAGTAAATTGAGCAAGCTGACCTACCCGATTAAGACGATTTACAGCAAGGAAGCAAGGGTACAGTTAAGAAAAGTTCTGGATGATTTCCAGCCGGATGTTTGTCATCTGAATAACTTCAATTATCAGCTGACCCCTTCCATGATTCTGGAAATCGTAAAGTGGCGCAAGGAGACTAATCATCAGTGCAAAATCGTCTTTACAGCACACGATTACCAGTTGGTTTGTCCGAACCACATGTTAAATAACCCGAATACGGACCAAAACTGTGAGAAGTGTCTCGGCGGTCATTTCATGAATTGCATGAAAGGCAAGTGCATCCACGGCTCCACAGCGAAATCGGCTATTGGCATGATGGAAGCAGAGTTCTGGAAGTGGAAGGGCACCTACAAGTACATTGACACCATGATTTGCTGCTCTGAGTTCATGAAGAGCAAGATGGACAGCAATCCGTTGTTTGCAACGAAGACCGTGGCAATGCACAATTTCATTGATAAGGTGGAGTGGAAAGAGACGGAAAAGAAAGACTACGTCCTCTACTTTGGTCGCTTCTCTGAGGAAAAAGGCATCGGCACACTCATCAAGGTCTGCAAGGAACTGCCGGATGTGCAGTTCATTTTCGCCGGCACCGGTCCGTTGGAAGACACCATTAAGGGCGTAAGCAATATTAAGAACGTTGGCTTCCAGAAAGGCGCGGCACTGGAAAAGCTCATCCGTGAGGCACAGTTCTCCATCTACCCGTCTGAGTGGTATGAGAACTGTCCGTTCTCCGTAATGGAATCTCAGATGTATGGAACGCCGGTGCTGGGAGCGAACATCGGCGGCATCCCGGAACTGATTCAGGTTGGTAAGACCGGCGAGTTGTTTGAGAGCGGTAATGCCGAAGATCTGAAGAAAAAGATTGAGAAGCTCTGGGGTGATAAGAAGCTGTGTGCGGAGTACAGTGTGAACTGTAAGGATATCAGCTTCGATACCATCGATGAGTATTACGAGAAAATTATGAAGGTGTATCAGTAGGAGAAAAAAGTGAAGGAATCTATTTGTTGCGAAGAAAAATGTACAGCCTGTATGGCTTGTGCAAATGCTTGCCCTAAAGGGGCCATTGATATTGGCATAAATAAATATGGATATGAAAAAGTAGTTATTGATAATGGCAAATGTGTTGATTGTGGCTTATGTGCAAAAGTGTGCACTAGGAGGATGCAAATAGAACGGCACAGTCCAATCAAATGCTATGCAGGGCAATCAAGAGATTCTGAAAAACTGAAACATTCAGCTTCAGGAGCAGCATTTCAAATGCTGGCTGAAATTGTTCTTGAAATGGGCGGAGTTTGTTATGGTTGTGCTGGAAAAATGATAAATGGCGAATATAGTGCGTATCATGTTCGGGTGACAAATGTAGATGAACTTCAATCCATCCTGAATTCAAAATATATTCTTAGCCATATAGGAACAACATATCAGCAAATCAAAGAGGACTTAAAAAATGGAAAATTGGTTCTCTTTGGAGGAACTCCTTGCCAAGCACTAGGACTGAAGTCCTTTTTGAACAATGAGTATGAAAATCTGATTGTTGTGGATGTAATATGCCATGGAGTGACATCTAAAACAATATTCAATGATTATTTAAGAGAAGTTGAAAAAGAACAGAATATTGTAATAACAGATTATATATTCCGAGATAAAAAAGCTGGATGGGGAAGTAATTTCTGTTATTCCTACTATGACAATGGCGATAAGAATAAAATCAAAATCAAGCGTTTTCCAAAAGAAGGAGCCTCACATGAAATACACTATTTGAGAGGAGATATTTCGCGTGAGAATTGCTTCAGCTGTGAAATGTCAAATACTAACAGAGTGAGCGATTTTACATTCGGCGATTACTGGGCTATAGAAGTAGAACATCCGGAATTCATAGTAAGAAATGACCCGGCACTTTCAATCCGAAAAGGCATTAACTGCATGATGGTTAATACTGAGAAGGGAATGCAGTATTTGTCTAAATTGCAGGAAAAGATGGTTATGTATGAAGTAGATATGGCTTCTATAACACGACATAACTCGAATCTTTTAAAGCCATCAAAACGTGGTAAAGCGCGTGATGCTGTATTAGAAAACTACTATATGGAGGGATACAAAAAAATAGAAGAAAACTATAACGATACAGTTGGAAAGAAAAGAACGGTCTATGCGGCGAAGAATATGATTAAGACGCATATTCCAGATAAGCTGAGAGTTCAGATTTATCGAATGAAATTTTTAAGAAAACTGTTATCAGGAGAGTGATCAAAATGAAAATATCAATTAATTCCACATATAGTTATATTCGGACAAATATCAATTACGGATCAACCTTACAGTGTTATGCATTACAGAAGTATTTGAAAAAAAGGGGACATGATCCAGAACATTTAAGGGACTATCGTGCCAATCCGGTTTTGATTCTGAAAAGGCTGAAAAACATTAAATATTTTAAGCCTTTCTGTGCCAAGGCAGTTGCACAGTTTGAAATGGGACGATTTATTAAGGACAATATTGCTGTATCCACGAAGGGTTATATTTCGGAAAAGGCAATGTATAAAAATTGTCCGAAGGCAGACTGCTTTATTGCGGGGAGTGATCAAATCTGGCGAAATCCAACGGGAAGTAGATTTTTAAATTATGCTCCAGATGAAGCAATCAAACTTTCATACGCTGCAAGTTTTGGAAGAACATCTTTACCAAAGGAAATAGCTGAAAAAATCAAGCCGTGGCTGAGTAGATTCGATGGTATTAGCGTGCGAGAAAAGACCGCAGTTAATATGGTCGAGTCAATCGTGGATAAAGAGGTAGTTCAAGTTCTTGATCCAACGCTCTTGCTGGATATGGGTGAATATCCATATGCAAACATTGAAGAAAAAAATTATTGCTATTGTTATTTCTTAAATCTTGGAGATAAAAAGAATGTTTCATTTGATGAAATAAAGAGATATGCAGCGGATGAAAATATGAAGTTAATAGTAACTTCTCCGTCTAATTACACATTGTTTTTGAATGAAAATCCGATTTTTCCAACTGTTGAGAAATGGCTTGGCCTTTATAAAAATGCTAACTGTATCTTTACAAATACATATCATGGAATGCTGTTTTGCATCATTTTTAAAAAGCAATTTTTGTTCTTTGTGCAGAAGGGATTGGGTGCTGCTGAAAATGATCGATTCTATTCATTGATGTCGATGTTGCACTTGGAAGATCGGATGGTCACATCGGGGGATGCCGCGTGTATTTCTGAAAAGATGAAGAGACCCATTGACTACGAAAAAGTATATAGTGTAATTCGATCGGAACGGTTACGAACGGATACTTTTTTTGAAAAATATGGAATGTAGTATAAAAAACTGTGAGAATCAAAGACGCATATGAGTGAATCATTGAAATGAAAACATGTGATATTACTGGTAATGTTTGGATACATGTCGTTTAAAACGAAAAAGATGAATTAGGAGGATTTGTGTTTGAACGGTTGATACCATCTTTCACAAACCTCGTTTTCCTTTTTATGCAGAGTATACATATTTACAATTGTTATGGTTATCTACTGTCTGATTCTATTACTAACATGTGCTGAGAGGTTCTTAAATAAAAGAGATAGTAAATAATAGGAGAGAGTTAATTATGTCTGAAGAAAAGAAGTTAAATGGTACGGTTATCGTTACTTATCGATGCAACGCTCGTTGCTCCATGTGCAACCGATATAAAGCACCTTCCAAGCCGGAAGAAGAAATCAGTATTGAAACCATCAAGAAGCTGCCGAAGATGTACTTCACGAACATCACTGGCGGTGAGCCGTTCATCCGTACTGACCTGAAGGATATCGTGCGTGAACTCTACAAGAAGTCTGACCGTATTGTTATTTCGACCAACGGTTTCTTCACAGATCGTATCGTTGACCTGTGTAAGGAGTTCCCGCAGATTGGTATCCGTATCTCTATCGAGGGTTTGGAGCAGACCAATAATGAAATTCGTGGACTGCAGAACGGCTACCAGCGTGGTTACGGCACGTTGAAGAAGCTGCGTGAGATGGGTATGAAGGACGTTGGTTTCGGAATGACCGTTCAGGACAAGAACGCTCCTGACCTGGTTCCGCTGTACAAGATTTCCGATGAGATGGGTATGGAGTTTGCAACTGCTTCTCTGCACAACAGCTTTTACTTCGTTGAGGCAAAGAACATCATCCACGACCGCCCGATGGTCGCAAAGAATTTCGAGAATCTGGTCAATGAACTGCTCCGCAGCAACAGCCCGAAGAAGTGGTTCCGTGCATACTTTAACCATGGTCTGATCAACTACATTTATGGCCAGAAGCGTCTGCTGCCTTGCGACATGAGCTTTGATACCTTCTTCATCGACCCATATGGCGATGTTATGCCTTGCAATGGCACCAAGGATAAGGAGGTCATGGGCAACCTGAACAATCAGACTTGGGATGAGCTGTGGAACAGCTCGGAGGCCGAGAAGGTTCGGGCAAAGGTTCGTTGCTGCAATCGCGACTGCTGGATGATTGGTTCTGTTTCTCCGGCTATGCACAAGTATATCTGGAAGCCTGCTATCTGGGTTCTGGTTCATAAGTTCAAGGCTTTGTTCACCAAACATCCGTACAGCATGTATGAGTTGAAGATTTGCCGCGACTATCGTGATGGCAAGGTAACCAAAGAGAATCTGGATAAGTGCAGCACCTGCGATATGAACTGTGTGATCAACAACGGTCTGAGTGAAGCATCCAAGGAACAGCTGAAGCATAAGACCGGAGAGGAAATTGTGGATGCTGATATCGCACAACAGATGGAAAAGTAAAAGGAGAGAGAAATGAAACGAGCACTAATAGTAGCGGCAACAGGCGGATTTCTAAACGGATTTTTGATTCCGGATATGAAGCTGTTGCAAGAAATGGGATATGAAGTACATTGTGCAGCAAACGGGAATTCGGTTTCTACTTTTGTACCTGAAGAGCGGTTTGCATCTATTGGAGTTACGTTTCACCAGATTGATTTTTCATCAACATCTCCAGTAAGCAAAGAAAGCCTTACAGCATATAAACAGTATAAAGAATTATTGAATCGATATCATTTTGATTTTGTCCATGTCCACACACCTATTCCGGGAGCAATTGTAAGAGTTGCTACAAGGCACAAGAGAAAAGAAGGATGCGTAGTAGTTTATACTACGCATGGATTAACTTTTCCAAAAGGATCTAATTTAAAGACGAAAATTGTCTATGGAGGCGTAGAGTGGTTTTGTTCATGGATGACGGATGGAATTATAACAATCAATAAAGAAGACTATACACAAATGAAAAAGATGGCATGTAAAAATGTCTATCATATCAATGGTGTTGGAGTGGATACGTCAAGATACCATGAATGTCAAATAGACAGAGATAGTTATCGAAAATCACTTGGGCTTTCAGAAAATGATATTGCAATTCTGGAAGTTGGGGAACTGTCTACTCGAAAAAACCATAAGGTCATTATTGATGCATTAGAAAAACTTGCGGATCAGAGATATGTTTTTTTGATTTGTGGAAAGGCTATGAGTAATTCAGGAACATATGATTTTCTGAAAAAATATGCAGAAGAAAAAAATGTGAGAGTAATCTTCTTGGGATTCAGAAAAGATATTCCAGAAATAAATAGATGTGCAGACATTGCAGTTCTTCCGTCACTGCGTGAAGGTCTTGGATTAGCTGGAATTGAGGCTTTGGCATCAGGAGTGCCTGTGGTTGGGAGCAACGTACAGGGAATTAAAGACTACGTTATAGATGGCAAAACTGGATACCTGTGCTCTCCTAGGGATGCGGATGCCTTTGCAGATAAAATCCGGTTACTTAGTGATAAAGAAGCAAGGTTTTCGATGCGGAAGGCATGCGTAGAAAAAGCAGAAGAATTTAGACTGGATATTTCTCATCAGCAGATGAAAAACATCTATAAGAATTTGCTGCGTGAACAGGAGAGAGTTAAATGATAGGTGTGTGTATTAAGTATTTTCATGAGAATTATGGTGGAATGCTACAAGCATTCGCAACAGTTAAAATGCTTGAATCTTGTGGAATTGATTATGAATTAATAAGATATAAGAAGAAACTTACAATAACGGAAAAGATAAAATCTGTTCCACGGTTATTGAATGGAGTACTTCTGAATGATAAATATGAAGCTTTTTTGAAAAAGCAGGGAATGAAAAAACATCCGGAATTTGCAAAGAATGATGCAGTTCGGATGAAGGCCTTTGAACAATTTAAGAATAAAGCTTTTACAAAATTATCTCCGGAGTTTTGTGGATATAAAGGTCTGTGTGAAGGGGCAAAACGATATGATGCAGTTGTAACCGGAAGTGATCAGCTTTGGTCACCAGCGGGATTGCCTACAAATTTTTATAATTTGATGTTTGTTCCTAATCATATTAGGAAAATCTCGTATGCTTCAAGTTTTGGTGTTGGTCAAATTCCATGGTATCAGAAAAAAAGAACAGCAGATTTTCTAAAACGGTTAGACTATATCAGTATGAGAGAAAACCGTGGAAGTGAAATAGTAAAAGAACTAACAGGATTGGATGTCCCGGTGATTTTGGACCCTGTTTTTAACTTTGATAAAGAGCAGTGGGAAAAGCTGATTCCAATAAAAAAGGAAATGGATGAGCCATATATTTTTGCGTATTTTTTGGGTGCGAATCCAGAATACAGAAAACAGGTTCGGAAATTAGCGGAATCAACAGGCCTTAAAATAGTGGCTTTGCGTCATATGGATCAGTATGTTGAGGATGATGAGAGCTTTGGTGATTATGCGCCGTACGATGTTGCACCGGATCGCTTTCTGAATTTGTTACGTGGTGCAGAGTACGTCTGTACGGATTCCTTTCACGGAACGTGTTTCTCTATCATCAATGAAAAGAGATTTATGATTTTTAATCGTTATGCAAACACAAGTGCAACATCGAAAAACTCCAGAATAGATTCTCTCTGTCAAAATCTTGGTGTTAGTGATAGAAGATTTTCAGGAGATATTTCAACTATTCAGAAAATTATTGATTACGAAAAAGTTTATTGTAAATTGGCGAAACTGAAACAAAAAACAGATCAGTATATTAATGCAGCATTCATGGGCTGAGTATAATTGAATAAATGCTGCCATAAAACAGAGGAAAATTGCGGGAGGATAAATCGTGAACCAAGCAAAACATATTTTAGTTACAGCTCCTTTGGGGGTTGGTGGCATTACATCAATGATGATTAACATTCAAAAAAATATAGATAGAGAGAAAATTAATTTTGATTATCTTGTTTTACATGATCGACATGAGGATTTGGAAGATGTCGTTATCAAAATGGGGTCTCAAAAATTAATTGCATCTGCGGATGAGATAAACAATAAATGGCATAGAGGTTTTGTTCGCTGGTATAGATTATACCGGGTTTTTAAAGACAATGACATAAAGGTATTACATTTAAATGGTGGTCCCGCTTCGGATATGACAACGGTCTTTATTGCAAAATTGGCGGGAGTAAAGCATGTTACATTTCATAGTCATAATGCAGGAAACGCTGTATATCGAAATAAAATCTCAGTGGCGATGTCAAAAATATTCAAACTGTTTATGCCCATTTTTGTTGATGAATTTTGGGCGTGTTCATCGTTGGCAGCACAGTTTTCATTCCCGAAGAGTATTGTAAAAAATCAGAAGTATAAGTTTATTCCTAATGGTGTAGCACTGGAAAAATTCTCTTATAATGTATCTCTCAGGAAAGAAATGAGAAAGGAATTAGGTGTGGAAGACAAATTTGTAATTGGACATGCCGGGAGATTTAATATACAGAAGAATCATGAGTATTTAATAGAAATGTTTTCTGCACTTCATAGTAAATGCCCGGATACAGTTCTATTGCTCTTTGGAGATGGCGAATTGTATAAGAAAATTCAGGACAAAGTTAAAAAAATGAATCTAGAAGATAGTGTCCGGTTTATGGGGACAACGGATGAAATGCCTAAAATGTATCAAGCAATCGACGTTTTTGTAATGCCATCATTCTGTGAAGGGCTGCCAGTGGCTGGTGTCGAAGCACAAGCTTCAGGATTGCCTGTAATTCTTGCTGATACAATTACAAAGGAAGTCGGTGTCACAAACTGTGTAAAATACCTTCCTCTTTCAGATGATAAGGCGGAATGGGTTCGGGAAATCCAGAATTTCCGCGGATTTAAAAGATATTCTCGCTGTGAAGAATTAAAGCGGGCAGGATTTGACGAAAAAGATGTTGCAAGAAACTTTCAAAACTACTATTTAAAGGTATTGGAAAATTTGAAATAAGGGAGATGAGGACAGGTGATTACAATTAAAGATAAAAAAGATTGTTGTGGGTGCACGGCTTGCTATAACGCATGTCCTAAAAAAGCAATTGCAATGCAATCAGATCAAGAAGGCTTTCTATATCCTGTGATTGATCAGAAAAAATGTGTGGATTGCGGAATATGTGATGCAACTTGTCCTATTATTAATAAAGTAGAAAAGAATCCCGAACAGACGAAAGGATTTATTCTGAGAATCAAAAACAATAATGTTCTTTTTGAAAGTACATCCGGGGGTGGGTTCACAGCTCTGGCAGAATATGTGCTGCATAATGGCGGCGTAGTTTATGGAGCAGGCTACGATAAAATGATGAACGTCATTTGTAAAAGGGCAACAACGATTGCTCAGCTTCAGGAAATGAGAGGGTCAAAGTTTGTTCAATCTACGCTTGGAAATACGTTTGAAAAAATTAAAAATGAATTGCTAGATGGGGTGTATGTGATGTTCACAGGATCTCCATGTCAAATTGCCGGACTGTTGCATTACTTAAAGAAAAAGCCTGAGAACCTACTATGTGTAGATTTTGTCTGTCGTGGTGTACCTTCACCAGGATTGTGGAGAAACTATGTGGATTTTATGGAAGAAAAATTTAACAGCAAAATAGTAGGAGCGCGGTTCAAACATAAAACGTATGGATATCATACGACAACGATGAAAATTGATTTTGATAATGGAAAGACCTACTATGGCTCAGGGCGAGTTGATCCTTATATGAAGTCCTTTGTCAGTGAATTGGCTTCGAGACCATCGTGTGCGTATTGTGCATTTAAAGGATTGGAACGTCCGAGCGATATCACAATTTTTGATTGCTATGAATACGCAAAATTGACCGGAAGGGAAGACGATGATAAGGGATACTCTTCAATTTTTGTGCATTCTGAAAAAGGTAAGAAAGTTATGGAAGGGATTGCATCAGAAGTTGAATGTTTTTCTATAGATGCAGAAGCACTGGTTCAATATAATGGAATCATGGTTAGAAACAGTGCAAAAGCAAATGAAAAGCGGGATGAGTTTTATTGCTTAGCAGCAGAAATGCCAATTAATAAAGCACTTAATCAGGTTGCACCAATTACGATTAAAGATTATGCAATTGAGAAAGCAAAGAAATTTTTGTATTCGACAGGTACAATAAAATATATTAGGAAACTAAAGAAAAAGCATACGATAGCGGTAACAAAATGACATAAGTAGATAGGAGAAAAAAATGAAAGATGTATTGATTGTTTGTTATGGAATGGGATGTGGAGGTGCGGAAAAGAGCCTTATCTCTTTTTTGAATCGGTTACCAAAAGATAGATGGAATGTCGATTTAATCGTTGCAAATCCTAACGGAATGTACATGAAGCAGATTCCAAGCACAGTTCATTTTTTGAACAATCAGTATGAACTGGAAAACTTTGCCACGCCCATGAGCTTGCGTAGAAAGAAAGTGTGTAATGGCAGAGACTTGATAAATCAAGCAAGTTGGCAAATAAAATCAAAATTTTTATGCAAAAATCTAAGTTGGAACGAGAAAAGATGGGAATTATGGGGAAAGCATCTGCCAAAGATCAAAAAAAGATATGACTTGGCAATTTCTTACATGAATGGTCCGACAAACTATTATGTGATTGATAAGGTTACGGCTAAAAAGAAGATTCTTTGGATTCATAATGAATTTGAAAAGTTGGATGTAAACTATGACTATGAGAGAAATTATTATGAAAAAGCGGATCGAGTTGTAACCATATCTCAGGATTGCGTTGATAGTTTTGCCAGAGTTTATCCGGATCTTAGAAAAAAGGCTCTTGTGCTTGAAAATATTTCTTCACCAGAAACAATTCGGAATGCTGCAAAGTTGGTCCCAGAGGATGAATTTTTCCAGTATGAGGGACTAAAGATTGTATCTATTGGAAGACTAGCGCCACAAAAAGGATATGAAATTGCAATTGATGCAGCCGCAAAAGTAAAGAAGCAAGGAATAGAGTTTGTTTGGTATATACTGGGGGAAGGAGAACTAAGAACGGAATTAGAAGGACTAGTCAAGACAAATGAACTTATAAAAGAGGTAAAACTTGTCGGTATAAAGGAAAATCCATATCCATATATTGCTGGTTGCGATATTTTCGCACAGACATCCCGATACGAAGGAAAATCAATTGCATTAGATGAAGCAAAAATACTCAATAAGCCTATTTTAGTAACAAATTATGCAACGGTTGGGGCTTCAATAAATAATGGAGAAAATGGACTAATTGTATCGATGAATGGAGAAAGTGTTGCAGAGGGCCTAATGCAACTTAGTGAAAATCAGCAATTAAGAAATCAGCTTGTTGAGAATTTGAAAAAAGAAAAAACAGGAAATGAAGAAGAAATTAATAAATATATTCAGCTGATTGAAGAAAATTTAAATTAAAGGGGGGAAAGATATAATGACACCATTTTTTTCAGTTATTTTGCCTTCTTATAATGTTGAAAAATATCTCGATAGATGTGTTAAATCCTTTCTGGCACAAAGTTTCACAGATTACGAAATAATTATTGTGGATGATGGCTCTACAGATCGTACTAGTGAAATAGCGGATTTTTATGTTGGAAAATACGATTTTATAAAGTGTATTCATAAAGAGAATGGTGGATTATCCAGTGCAAGAAACGCAGGAATAGCAGAAGCAAAAGGTCAGTTTATTCATATGTGTGATGCTGACGACTGGGTTACGCCTACGTTTCTTGAAGTAATAGCAACAAAAGCAATTGGCGATATTAGGAGTTCGTCTCGAGTACCGGATATTGTTAAGTTTAACTATTATCGTCATGTGGATGGAAAAACAACATTATGTAAGAATATTCTTCAGGAGGGTTCCTACGATTCCGTTGAGGATATTGATTCATTAATGAAAGAAGCACTTAAATCGGTAAATTCATATGTGCTTTCAGCCTGGTCACACATTTATAGAAGAGATTTTCTAATAGAGAATAATTTAACTTTTGTTTCTGAACGTAAAGTGGGAAGTGAAGACTTTTTATTTAATCTGGAAGCACTTTGTTTTGCAAAGAAAGTGTATGCTGTAAATGACGCTTGCTATTATTATGATTTGCGATTTGGAAGTCTTACCCAAAAGTATCGTGAATCGCTTCCAAAGCAATATGTGAGCTTATATAGATCATTTATGATATTTATTGAGAACAGTCATGTAAGGAATAAACACATAGATGAGTTTCAAAATATGTTTTTATGGCAGTTGATTTTTGGTACATGCTTTCCTAATGAATACAGGAAGACAGAAAATCACTCGGTAGCAGATGGAAGAGTAAGGGTAAAAGAAATTTGTGGTATGAACGAAGTTCAAACCATTGCAAGAAAGCAGTTGAAAACTGCTAAGAAACCAAAAAGGATTTTATATTTATTAGCATTTATTTTTAAGCAGGAATGGATTTTTTTCCGGATATTTGTTGGAAAGAAAAAGAACAGTTGAACATATAATAGTAGGTGGAGTAAGGAGGATGTGCATGGTTGTAAGAAAAAAACAACTTATTACATTTATAATGACGGTGTTGATGTTTCATCTATCATTCATAGCATTCAAAGAGGAATATTTTGTTGGATTTTTGAAAATCCAACGTTACGCTGCGATTGCGTTAATTGGTCTTGTTTTCATTAATATAAATGCGTTTATAAAAAAAGAAAACTGTTTGATAAATATCATTTTAATTCTTTTGAGCGTTAGCGTGGGATATTCGTCATGGATGAATAGGGATTTGTCGGGATACGGTTTGATTAATATTATATTTGCTGTTGTTAAAACTGTTGCACCATTTATTGCTTTGGAATATGCCTGTGAGGTAAGAGAGGAAAAAACTGCTATACGAGTTTTGCTTGCTTGTACGCTGATTTATTGTTTTATTGCAGATGTACATGGCTTTTCTACTGGGGTTATTGGACAGGATAAAGGCAATTTGCTGTTAGGAAACAAATTCAACTTATCATATTTACATATATTTTCAGTTGCATTATATGCTAATATGCGTGAAGAGAAAGCAAAGAAAGTAAATACAACATTAATCGTTTTATGGGGGATAGCATTTTTTATTGCAATAACATCGACATGCACGACTGCTGCGGTTGCATGTGTTTTGTTTGCAGTGCTGTATTTATTTCAGGAAAAGTTTGAAAAAATAATTTTGAATCCCATTGTAGCGATTGTATTGATTCTGTTTTGCGATTCACTTTTGTTTATTAATTCAGCTATTCTAACGTGGGGACCCATAAATAGTTTTATTGTTGATTTTTTGAATGAAGATACAACACTTACTGGTAGAATGACGATATATCAAAATGTTCTAAAACTTTTGATGATGAATCCGTGGTTTGGCTTCGGAGCAGAGAATAACCATATTATGTCGTATACGGTTGCTAGGGGAGGCAATACTCAGAATGGTCTGGCTGATATTATTGTTTCATATGGAATTGTAGGAGCCTTTCTAATTTTAACGATAATGTGCATTGCAATGGTAAAGCAAAAGGACAGATATAGCAAATCATATATGGCGCTGTTGTATACATTTATTGTCATTTCTATGGTAGAAATAACACTTGGTAGTTATTTCTTGATTGTTTTAGCATTGTTAATGTTTATAGGGAAAAGTACAAATTATGCTGAGGGTGATTAAATTAAGGAGGTGACGAACTTGTATATTATCAAAAGTAGAAAAGAAATGAAAGACGCAATCGACATGGATCGCAAGTATTACGATACCCAAAATGATTTGTTTATGAAAAGAACCAATGATCATTTGGTTCAAATAAAAAAGTATATGTATTGCTTACGCCATGAACAATATTATATCTCAAAAAAAAATAAGCTTGGTAGACTTTTGAGACTATATTGGGCAAGAAGAAAAAATACGATTGGAAACAGAATTGGTTTTTATATTGGAGCAACTGTTTTTGAACCAGGAATTACGATTTATCATCACGGAACAATTATCATAAATGGTAATGCTGCAATAGGTCAAGGATGCTGTCTGCATGGTAATAATTGTATTGGAAATGATGGAAAAAGTGGAGGAGCGCCAGTTATTGGTAAAAATGTTGATATTGGATTTGGTGCAGTAATAATCGGAGATATTCAAATTGCTGATAACTGTAAAATTGGTGCTGGTGCAGTTGTTGTGCACAGTTGTTTGGAAGAAGGAGCTACACTTGTTGGAGTTCCAGCAAGAAGAATATAGAGTGGAAAGATAAGGAGCAAAGCATTTAGATATGGCGAACAGTAGAACTAGAAACGCAACAAGAAATATGATGTTTGGTACGCTTCTAAAAATTTATCAAATGATAGTTCCATTTTTAATGAGAACTGTAATGATCTATTTTATGGGCGTTCAGTATGTTGGTTTAAATAGCTTGTTTACATCAATTCTTCAAGTGCTAAATTTGGCAGAATTGGGTGTCGGAAGTGCAATGGTGTACAGCATGTACAAGCCAATAGCAGAGGAAGATACTGCTACGATATGTGCATTGATGAGACTTTATAAAATATATTATAGAATTATAGGAAGTGTCATTGCAGTAGTGGGGTTATTAGCAACGCCTCTTATCCCTTTTTTTGTAAAAGGAAGTATTCCAGAAAATCTTGACTTACATATATTATATTTATTAAATTTGGCGGCAACTGTTTTCTCGTATTGGTTGTTTGCATATAAAAATAGTTTGCTAATGGCGCATCAGAGAACCGATGTGACTAGTAAAATTTCATTGGCAATTAATACGGTTCAGTTCCTGACACAATTCCTTATGATATATGTGTTTAGAAATTATTATCTGTATTTAATTGTTGCAATTGTTAGCCAAATCACAAATAACATCATAACTTCTATAATTGTGTCTAAAATGTATCCTGATTATTATGCAAAAGGAAAATTAGATGCAAAAACGGTTGGCTCGATTAATGGACGTATAAAAGATTTGTTTATCGCAAAGCTCGGAGGGGTTGTTCTAAATTCGGCTGATACAATAGTTATTTCAGCGTTTTTAGGATTGACCCTTTTAGCAGTTTATCAGAATTATTATTTTGTAATGTCTTCCGTATGCGGAATAATGGAAATACTTTTAACTTCTATTACAGCAGGATTGGGAAACAGTTACATAACTGAAAGCAAAGAAAAAAATTATACAGATTTAAAGAAAATTACATTTATGTTTTTTTGGCTAACAGGAATGTGCACAAGCTGCTTTTTGGGAATATTTCAACCTTTTATGAGACTTTGGGTTGGTGAAAAGTTTTTAATGGGGTTTTCAGTTGTAGTGTGTTTAGGCGTCTATTTTTATTTATATGAAACGACAAGACTGCTTAATGTTTTTAAGAATGCCGGAGGAATTTGGCATGAAGATAGATTTCGACCGTTAATTTCCGCTATAGTAAATTTGGTTTTGAACTTGATTTCTGTTAATTATATTGGAATATATGGAATTGTACTTTCTACAATTGTTGCCTTGGCAGTTATAGAAATTCCTTGGTTACTACAAAACATATTTACAGTTATGTATGACACCTCTTTATTCAAGAATTATTTTAAAATGTTTGTATCGTGGATTTTTGCCACAGTGCTTTCATGTGCAATCATCGCTGTACTGACCTACAAAGTAACTCTTTCTGGATGGGGGGCATTTGCCTTTTTCGTTGTGGTAAGTGTATTAATTCCTAATATTGTTTTTTTGCTTCTAATGCATAGAAAAGAGGAATTCAAATTAAGTATAAGTATGGTTAATAGGATTACTCATAATAAATTGCCGGTCATCAAGGACCTATGATTGAGGGAGGAGAAAAAATGAGTTCTGTTATAATAGAATTGCTTAAAAAGATCCGGGGGGGGCGATAAAGAAAATAACAGGGTTTCAAATTCCATTTGCTAGTTCTGTATGTAATTTAGAATATGAGGAGGCAATCGGATATTTACAAAAAGGATCTAAAAAGCCAAATGGAATCGTCGAAGCACATAATAGATTGAATCCTCAATATGATTTGCAGATTATTATTCCAGCATATAATGCAGAGAAGTATATTGAAAAGTGCTTGAACTCGATTTTATCACAGAAAACACAATATACATATATAATCACAGTTATTGATGATGGATCTACAGATGAAACATCACAGATACTTTCAAAATATCTTGATGATGAGCATGTTGATATTATTAGTCAATCCAATAAAGGGTTTTCAGGAGCTAGAAATCGTGGCCTGAAAAATCTAGTAGGCCATTACTTAATGTTCGTGGATTCAGATGATTGGATTTGTGAAGATGCCATTGAAAAGCTTATGAACAAATCGATAGAATGGGATGCAGATATTGTCGAAGGAAGCGTTTTATTCGTGGATGATAACGGAAGAACATTGTCTAGGAAGCATCATTTCAGTAGCTGTGGTGATAAAGATTATGAGGAAACATTATGGGGACAGCCTTGGGGAAAAGTAATTAGGGCAACTGTATTTGAAAATCTTTGCTTTCCAGAGGGTTTTTGGTATGAGGATTCCATTTTTGAGTATTGTATATATCCTTTTTGGAAAAAGAAATATACAATAGAAAATGATGTATATGCTTATAGGTATAATTTAAATGGCATAACTTATAAAAGTAGAGGAAATGTCAAGTCAATTGATCACTATTGGATTATGCTTTATTTATGGGATTGGATAAAAGACAAACAAATATTAAGGTCAGATGAATGGCTTCAGATTAGTATGCTGGATAATATGGTTTTAGGGTACTCAAGAACAAAAGATTTGGATGAGAAAACGGTACAATCTGGATTTGTTGTGCTGCGAAAACGTTATTTATCAAGCTTTGCAAACCCACCACGACAACAGAATAAATATATACTGTTAGATAAATCCTTACGTAAAAAAGATTTTGGACAGTTCAAACTGCTGTGTGATAGATGGAGGTATTTATAAATTGTAAATTTGCCAGAAATACCAACTTGAGTTACGAAAATAACTATTTGAACACGAAAAATGAAGCAATAATGTTATGTAAAAGGAATAAAATCAAAAGTGAAGAGAAAAAAAGTATACTTCATAACAGTTGTTATTGGATTTGCTATATGCATGGTCGGAGTTATATTTGGAAGCCGATTGGTATTTCAGCGAACCTGCGAAAGAAGAACTACTCCATGGTCAGATTTAGGTACTGCAGACGATGATGAATATAGAATTCTCATAGATGCATATAAAATAAAAAATCAATCAAATGAAACTGTTATGATACAAGCATTTGATAATACAAAACTGATAGGTCATTATTATGAAAGAGAAAAAGGTGCGCCTTTAATTGTGTTTTTTCATGGATTGTGGGGGCACAGTTATTTGGATGGCGTGCCAATATATAGAATTACACAAAAACACAATTGGAATCTTCTACTATGTGACTTACGCGCACAGGGAGATAGTGAAGGGGAATTCTCAACATTAGGAGTGCTAGAAAAATATGATTGTCTTGATTGGGTAGAATGGGCACAAAATCGCTTTGGAGATAAAAATCCTATTTTTCTTATGGGAGTTTCAATGGGAGCATCAATTGTGATGATGAGCAGTGATTTGGAGTTGCCTGATTCAGTATATGGAATTATTGATGACTGTGGTTTTACATCTACATTGGACGTGATAAAGCAGAATAATAACAAGCAAATATCAAAATACATACCCAAAAATCTATTTCCTACTATGCTTAATGTAGGAACAAAGATTTGGGGGAGTTTTGATTTATCAGACGCAGATGCGTGTAAGGCTTTAGCACATACCGATATTCCTCTTTTAATCATTCACGGTGACGAAGATATGCAGGCACCTTTATCTATGGCTTATAAACTATACGATAGTTGTAATGGTGAAAAGCAGTTATATATAGTTCATGGGGCAGATCATTCAGAAAATTATAGAAAAGACCCGGGAGGATATGAGAAAATTGTAACAAAGTTTATTGAAGAACGCATTGAAAGAAAGGGTGACTAAAATGAAAACAACATTACTTATCATGGCTGCTGGGATTGGCAGCCGTTTCGGAACAGGAATCAAGCAGTTGGAGCCAGTAGATGCTTCTAATCATATCATCATGGATTATTCGATTCACGATGCGATTGAGGCTGGTTTCAACCATGTAGTATTTATTATCCGTAAGGATATTGAGAAAGAGTTCAAAGAGGTTATCGGTGATCGCATTGCCTCTATCTGCTCCGCTCATAATGTAACCGTGGACTACGCTTTTCAGGATATCAATGATATTCCTGGCATTCTGCCGGAAGGTCGTACAAAGCCGTGGGGAACCGGTCAGGCTGTGCTTGCCGCAAAGAAAGTCCTCAACACACCGTTTATTGTGATTAATGCAGATGATTACTATGGCAAGGAAGGTTTCAAGGCCGTTCATGAGTATTTGGTGAATGGTGGTAAGTCTTGTATGGCAGGTTTTGTGTTGAAGAATACTCTATCTGATAACGGTGGGGTGACTCGTGGTATCTGCAAGATGGACGAGCAGAACAATCTGACTGAGGTTGTTGAGACCAAGAATATTGTAAAGACTGCAACCGGAGCAGAAGCAGACGGCGTGGCTGTTGATGTAGATTCGCTTGTTTCCATGAATATGTGGGGATTGACTCCTGAGTTTCTGAATGTACTGGAAGAGGGCTTCAAAGACTTCTTCGAGAAGGAAGTACCAGGTAATCCTCTGAAAGCAGAGTATCTAATCCCAATCTTCATCGGTGAATTGCTGGAGCAGGGAAAGATGTCTGTCAAAGTATTGAAAACTAACGATACCTGGTATGGCATGACCTATCATGAGGATGTCGCGGCTGTAAAAGACAGCTTCAAGAAGATGCTGGAGAATGGCTTGTATAAGGCTGACCTGTTCAGTGATTTATAATATACTGGAGCTACAACAGAATGTAGCTTCCAACGCTGCTCGGACACTCCCACATATCTTCATGATGTATATCAAAAGAATTATTTGAAGATTTGAAATAAGAATGAAAAGCAAGATGAATAACGAGGAGAAAAGAAATGGAAATATTTAAAAGTATAGTAACCAATGTTCTCACAGCTCTTTACCAGCCATTTTGGTTTGCGGTACTCCTCACAATATTCATTTTGTTTTTTTATATGTATGCATATCAGCCAACCGATGTCGGCAAAGGAATCAAAACCGCCTGCCTTGCCTGGGTTCGCACATTCAAAAATTCATTGTATTTCCGTAAGCTGTTTTGCCTTACATTTTTTGTTGTAATGATTCTGTTTCGAACATTACTAAACCGTAATATGTGGATGAATCCCCTTTCAGATGTGATGGGTGGATGGTGGATTTGGAGTACGCAGGCAGATGGGACAGTAACACTTACGACAGAATGTTTTGAAAACATTGCCCTTATGTTGCCATTTACTTTTCTGCTCATGTGGACTGCCAAAGAGAAACTTTTAAAAGAGAAGGGCAGACGAATTTGTTTTACAAGCATTCTTTGGTATAGCATAAAGGTTGCATTTCTTTTCTCATTAACGATAGAGTTCCTGCAGCTTTTCCTGCGGCTTGGGACATTTCAGCTTTCGGATTTATGTTACAATACTCTTGGAGGAGCCGTGGGAGGAGTGTTGTATTGGATGGGATGGAAGGTAAAAAATAGAGATAAAGGATAAAATGAGTATAATGAATATTGTTGATATAGCACAAATAGCAAGTGCATTAGCAGCCGTAGGCAGTTTTGTTGGTTCAATTATAGTTTATAAAAGAAGCGTAAATCGGGAATGTAAATTAGAGACATTAAGAAAACTCACAGAACTTCGGATGAAGTATCCCAGTATGGAAGAAATATCTAATAATGATAAACTTGATTATATAAAAGAACTAGAGTTTTTTGCAACAGGTATAAATCAAAAAATTTATGATATTAAAATAGTGACTAAGATGAGTGGAAGTAGATTAATATCACAATATGATATAGCTTTGGAAGAGATTGTGAAACAAAGAAGAAAGGGAAAAGAGGACAGTACGGCTTATATAGAATATGAACAAATGGTAGAACAATTGAGAAAGTTGAAGAAGAAATAAAAAATACATATATGGGAATTTTAATGTGTAAACAACATTATGTATGTAGAATCTTACGCATCCATGAATATGTGGGGACTTACACCGGAATTCATGCAGATTTTAGAAGATGGATTTAAAGAGTTCTTTGCAAATATGGGAAACAAAGATATTATGAAAGCAGAATATTTACTGCCAATCTACATAGACGAACTTCTTCAGGCAGGCAGAGTTTCTGTAAAAGTGTTAGATACGAATGACAAATGGTTCGGAGTAACCTATAAAGAGGATAAAGACTATGTAGTGAGGTCATTTGCCAGATTGATAGAAGATGGGGTGTATCGGAAGGATTTATTTGAGGATTTGAAATGATATGAGCAGCGGTGAGAAATTGCCGCTGTGTTTTTATGATTAAAATAGGGATAAAATGGAAATAAAAATAAAAAATGGTTGATTAGATGAGCGAGAAATGTTAGAATAAATATATATTTTGGAATTTTGTTTTTGTTAGATAAGTAAGGAGAAAACACCATGGACGTAATGAAGGAACTGGTATATTACTGTGAGCAAGACAATCCAGTTGGAGCATTATTATTAACTGGTGAATGGGGATGTGGAAAAACATATTTATTGGATAATGATTTGAAGGAAGAGTTAAAAGATAGCCATATTTTGATAAGAATAAGTTTATTTGGAATAAGTTCTGTAGATGAAATAAAAATACAGGTTAAATGTAGCTGGATTAGTGCTTTTTTAGAGTCGAAAGACGAAGTTAGCATTTGTTCTAAAAATCCTAGTGAAATTGCCAAAATAGGTGAGTTAGCGAAACCAGTTTTGAAAAAAGGTAGTAAGCTTTTGCCTGAACCGCTAAAATTTGCAGCAGAAAGTATATTTTCTTTGAATGCATTAGATTTTATCAAAGTAGATTCTAAGATGGGAAAGAAGAAAGTAATATTTATTTTTGATGATTTGGAAAGGTCGAATCTTTCTACTGGAGATTTATTGGGATGTATTAATGATTACTGCGAGAATTTGCATATTAACACAATAATTGTTGCAAATGAACAGCGGATACAATCCAAAGAGGCTGAAAAGATTAAATATAATGAAATAAAAGAAAAGATAATACAGAGAACAATTTATTATAAACCGGATTTTGAGAAGATTGTAAAAAGTGTTATTGAGAAGATGGAATGTAGAGATGGTTCCTATAAAGAGTTAGTATATGGAAGTCAGAATGTAATTATAGGAATGTTTCCTAAAGATAAGCTTTCGGATGATATAATTTTAATTGAAAAAAGCGGAAAAACAGAGGAAGAAATACGGAAAGAAAGGAAAAAAGTTGAAGAAGCCTTAATGAAGAGACCTTATAATATCAGAAGTCTTAAATGTGCATTACAAGATTTTTACAGGATATATGAGTGCCTTGACAAAAAGAAAGTGGAATATAAGGAAAGATGGCTTTGGTCTTATATTACATATGTAATGGGATGGAGAGCGGGACTTATTAATAAAAATAAAAGATATGGGACTTTATTTCATAATGATGATATTCCTATATTGTATACAGGACTTTATAGAGAGGAGTATATAACTAATAGTATAAAAAGGTATGTACAAGATGGAGAGTGGGATGAGGATGAGATTTTTTCTGAAATTGAATATAAGATTCAGTGTATGAAAGGGATGAGTCCAGAGGATAAAGTAAGGTTAGGGGATATCATTCAGTTAGAGGATGAAGAATTATCTGAAGGATTTCCAATACTTTTAGAGAAAGCATATGCAGGCAATATAAGTTTGGATGATTATATAAATTTCATTAAAAATTGTTGTGAGGCAAGACAGATGAAGATTTTACTTCCATATATTGATTGGGATCAAATATATGGGGGAATCACTATTCAAATCGGGAAATTAATTGATTCAGAGGATGAATCATACTTGAAAAACAGGAGTTTTATCAGTGATGAAAATGAATATAAAAATAATTTATTGCCAGAAGAACAACGAGTGTATAAGAAGATAGAGGAAGCAATTATTGGAAATTCGGTAATGTTTGAAAAGAATAGAAAACTATATTTAAGACTAATGAGAAATGATCCCGCTACTGTCTTTACCCAGATGAATAATAAGAGAATGGATCGGTTTGATATAGAGATGGCAGAAGCAACGGCATATGGTTTTGAAAAAATACCTAACAAAGAGCGAATCTATTTTAGTGATTATTTTAATGAGATTTTTAGAAGAAATATAAGTTTTAGAGATTTCAAACTAGAGAATTGGCATGAAGGATTTATAAAATTAAGAGACCGATTGAAGCAATTTAAAGAAGAATGCAAAAGAAAATCTCAATGGATAACAATAGTACATATAGATAGATTTATGAAGGTGGTTTCAGGCTTTATGACTTCGATATATAAGGCGAGAAGAACAGCCTTAGTCATCATGGCAGCCGGCATCGGTTCTCGATTCGGCGGTGGAATTAAACAACTTGCTCCGGTTGGTTTAAATGGAGAAATTATCATGGATTATTCTATCCATGATGCAATCGAAGCAGGCTTCAACAAAATAGTTTTTATTATCCGAAAGGATATTAAGGAGGCATTTAAAGAAGCAATCGGTGACCGTATCGAAAAGATTTGCAATGATCTTAATGTGGAGATTGCTTACGCATACCAGGAATTAAGCGAACTTCCAGAAGGTGTGGAGCTTCCAGCAGGACGTACCAAGCCTTGGGGAACAGGACAGGCTGTTCTTGCTTGTAAAGAAGTTCTGCATGAGCCATTTGCAGTTATCAATGCAGATGACTACTATGGAAAAGAAGCATTTGTTAAGCTTCATAATTTTCTTGTAGGCTATGTACCAGAAAAAGCCAATCAGTTCTGTATGGCAGGTTTCATTTTGAAGAATACGTTAAGTGAGAATGGTGCCGTTACCAGAGGGATTTGCGAGACAAATGAAGAAGGCTATCTAACAGCAGTACATGAAACCTCCAATATTGTTAAGACTCCAGAGGGTGCAGCAGTAGATAACGATGGACAGCTCACTTCAATTAATGCGGAATCCTACGCATCCATGAATATGTGGGGACTTACACCAGAATTCATGCAGACTTTAGAAGATGGATTTAAAGAGTTCTTTGCAAATATGGGAAACAAAGATATTCTGAAAGCAGAATATTTACTGCCAATCTACATAGACGAACTTCTTCAGGCGGGCAGAGTTTCCGTAAAAGTGTTAGATACGAATGACAAGTGGTTCGGAGTAACCTATGAAGAAGATAAAGATTATGTAGTGAAGTCATTTGCTAAATTGATAGAAGATGGTGTGTATCAGAAGGAGTTATTTGAGGATTTGAAATAAGGAATCATAAGAAATCGTTTTATTAAATGGAAGATATATAGATAACGAATTTATATGGAGCAACTTTTAAAATAGTCTTAAAAAATTCTGGATTAAGCTCTTTTAATTCTATGTGAGGATTAGAGTAATTATGGATAAACTAAAAAAGTGTTATTAGTTGTCTTCAATGCTGCTTATATGGAAGAAAGCTTAAAGATAAAAAAATTAATTACATCGTAGGTGCTTAATTTTCAGATATGATAGAAAATTAAGTGCTTACTGTATATGGGAAAAATAGGAATTAATTTAATTTGGAATGGTATGGTAAAATGAAAAATGTGAATCGGGGGCAATATAATGGGGTACGAAATAAATATCTGTTATCATTCAAAGGCTTATAAATACTTGAAAAAACTTAATAAGGATGAGCGAAATCAAATGATGCGATTAATTAATCAAAAGATAAGAGGATATATAGAAGATGGGGAGCGGAGATATATTTTTCAAGAGAAGTCTTTTTCAAAACTAGGTCAATTTGATTCGACTGTATATTGTTTGAGAGTAAATATTAAAATAAGAGCTATCCTTTCTATTGATGAAGACCCTATTTTTGAGAAGATTGTGGTGAATATTTTTACATTATGTAGTCCAGAAAGAACACATAAAGAAATGCAGGGGATTATGGAATCTCTTTATCAAAGGATGATAAACGAAGAATCGTATGATGAGGAGGAAGAATGATGGCAGAAATAAAAGGTTTAATAGATGATAATGGAATAATTTATGAATGTAATAAAATTTTGCCAGAAGAATATAAGATAAAATTACTGGAGGTATTAGCTGAGATTGAAGATAATGAATGTCATAAAAATCAATCATTTCCTAAATCTAAATTACATAAGGTAGTCGGGGCCAAAAAAGTATATAGAGCTTATATTGACAAAGTATCTGGATGGAGATTACATATTCAATATGGTGAAGATAAAAAAATTTATTTATGTGAGGTTTTAAAACCTTCTGAACATGATAGGGCAACAAAGAAAAAAACATTAAAAAGTAAAAAGAAAAAGTATTTATAATTGATTAAGGAAGATTATTAGGTATAGTTTTTAAAGTAAACTAAGGATTTTAAAATGAACATCTGGAATGAATTAAAAAAAGAAGTGGGTTATGTTGATGTGACTAACCAATATATAGAATTAGCTAAAAGATATTATGAGAAAGAATGTATAGAAAAAGATTTACAAATTTCTGCGAGGCAAGTTGGCTTAAATATTTCCCAATTGCCGGAATCATATGAAGTAAGGATATCTAAGGGATATATAGTTAATATTCATTCTTGCATAGAGAGATTTTTGTTAGCATTTAAAGATTTGCCGGGGAGTCCTACAAAGAGAAAGGGGTACAAACCAGAAAAAGATAAGAATAGGCTTCAATGGACTTTAAAACACTGTTATGGAAGTATTGATGGAGATGTTGGAGAATTATATAATGTATGTAATTATTATAGATTAGTTAGAAATAAGATTGTGCATGGAGGAAGTGAAGATACAGAATTAAGGGTGGCTTATAATAATATGATACATATAAGTGAGGGCCTTTTATTATCGAGGCTGTGTTGTAAGCTTGAAGCTCCGAAAAGAATAAATGAACTTGGGTTTGACGATCAAGTTTTATTTTCGAGATCTGTATTAAAACTTTGTGAAAGAATTTATAAAGATAGTCAGTATAACTGGCTGGAGGTCATAGAAAGTAATAGAGAGACAATTAAAAGAATTATATCAAGGGATCGAAGTTGTGAGAGAAGAAGCACGAATAAGATTATAAAATTTTTAAAACAAATGTATCCTATAAAGGAAGCAGATGATATACAAGAATTAATTGATATAATACAGCAGATAGAATGGTAAAAGACAATAAGGGTATCTAGCTTAGTGGTAAAGCATCCCCCTTCATAAGTATATAATACTTGATTATTATATATTTATGAAGGGGAAAAGCGAAGGTTCGAATCCTTCGGTACCCATTAGAAAAAGAAAGGAAGAACACACATGAAAATCGCAGTAGCAGGAACAGGATACGTTGGTTTATCTATTGCCACACTTATATCTCAGCATCATGAGGTAATGGCAGTGGATATCATTGAAGAAAAAGTGAATCTGATTAACAACAGAAAGTCTCCGATTCAGGATGACTATATTTAAAAGTATTTAGCAGAGAAAGAGCTAAATCTGACAGCAACATTAGATGCAGAGGCTGCTTATAAAGATGCCGATTATGTTGTTATCGCAGCACCGACGAACTATGACAGTAAGAAGAATTTTTTTAATACTTCTGCAGTAGAGGCTGTAATAGAGCTTGTTATCAAATATAATCCGGATGCGATTATGGTTATTAAGTCTACTATTCCAGTAGGTTATACAGCATCTGTTCGTGAGAAATACCACTGTGATAACATTATTTTTAGTCCAGAATTTTTACGTGAGTCAAAGGCTCTTTATGATAACCTGTATCCATCCCGAATCATCGTTGGAACAGATGTAGATAATGCACGACTGGTAAAGGCAGCAAAGACATTTGCAGGTCTTCTTCAGGAAGGTGCGATTAAAGAAGATATCGACACATTAATTATGGGATTTACAGAAGCAGAGGCAGTAAAATTATTTGCCAATACCTATCTTGCTCTTCGTGTATCCTATTTTAATGGGTTGGATACTTATGCAGAGATGAAAGGTTTAAATACACAGCAGATTATTAACGGAGTCTGCCTTGATTCACGTATCGGCACCCATTACAATAATCCGTCCTTTGGTTATGGAGGATACTGTCTGCCAAAAGACACAAAACAGTTACTGGCGAACTATACAGACGTACCGGAGAATTTAATTGAGGCAATCGTAGAATCGAATCGTACACGTAAAGATTTTATTGCAGATCGTGTATTAGAAATCGCAGGTGGATATGAGGCAAGTGACTGCTATGATGTACATAAAGAGCATGAAGTTGTTGTTGGTGTATACAGACTGACAATGAAGAGCAATTCGGATAACTTCCGCCAGAGTAGTATTCAGGGAGTCATGAAGCGTATTAAAGCAAAAGGAGCAACCGTAATCGTTTACGAGCCAACACTTGAAGATGGAACAACATTCTTTGGAAGTAAAGTAGTGAATAACTTGGAAGAATTTAAAGCACAGAGTCAGGCAATCATCGCAAACCGTTATGATAGTTGCCTTGATGATGTGCAGGAGAAGGTGTATACAAGGGATATTTTCCAGAGAGATTAATTTTAGATTGGGAAGATACATTTATCCGTAAGCGGTTTGTTGTGTACCGCTTACGGTGAATGATTTGCTGGGTATTTTGAATGTAAATTAAATTCACTAAAAAGAGATATGCATTCTCTTCAAATTAAATTATCAAATTTGAAGAGAATACATATTTTTGAAAAAGTTATTTCTAATTGCTATTTTATTAATTCACAAAGATTAATCCCTATACTTTTACAATATTTAATAAATGAGAGCATCGAAGGATTTCCGTTATAAGATTCTATTTTTGACACCATTTGTTGACTCATTCCCGTTGCAGATGCAATATCTTTTTGTGTGAAATTTTTTTCCTGACGTATTTGCTTTAATTTTTTACACAATTCATATATTTCTTGTTCTTGTTCATAAATAGCTCTGGATTTATTATTATTTAAAACCTCATTTTTCAATTCATTTAATAATGCCATTATTTTCTCCATATATATATTGATAGCTATAAGTACGTCAACAATAATATCTCCAATCGTTATAGATTTATACAGCAGTAATTTTTATCCCCCTTTATTTATCATATAAAATATGTATATATATGAATATATCCTTAGGAGAGGAAGATTTTCCTCTCCATTACCAGCAGCCAATTTTTATACCCTTTTACAATAAATTAGAGGCATTTGTAACATTCTTTTCATTCTCTGTTCGGCAAGTTCCTTGTCTTGCCTTTCCAGTTTGTTTTTTTGCTTATTAGAAATAATGTTTGTTATGTATGTCGTATTATCAGCCACGAAATAGAGTAGACGTACATTATTACGCTTTATTTCTTTAATTTTCTTTGGCTTAGAATTCTTAAGGACGGGTTTCGTATATAAGAATTCAAAACCATCTTTTTGTAATTGTTCTAAAATTAATAGTACAATTGCCTTTGTCTCGGGTAAAAGGGGTTGAGTGATGTCTTTGCCGCCAGATGTTTGATATACATATACGTTCATTTGGCCTCCGATTCCCTTTAGGGAAACAATAAAATATCAAAGAAATAACTTTCTTTCTTGTTTAGTTACTTTGGATTAAAATTATTATTTATGTCATAAGCATTACCCTCCTAAAATACAACCGTCAGTAGTATTGCGATAAACTTAAAATACTACAATCGACTATTATTGTCAAGAAGTTTTTTAATAAAAAATGTGATATGGTAAATATGGACGCTATTTTAATCTGTGTTGTTTAAAACACTGTGGAAGATTTTAGTTGAACTTTAGAATAAGTTGTTGTATCAGACCTGAAAACAAGAAAAATTATATATTTTATTAGAATACTATTATATAAAATAAAAATTAAAAAACAAATATAATAAAATTATTATATGATATTGACTAATATGTAAAAGAAAGATATTATGTTGGCAGAGTAGATATAATATAAAAAGAATAAAGTTGTTTTCTAGCTATGTTAGAACAGGAGAGGAAGATTTTACTGTTAGCATGAAGAATATAATAACAGATACTTAGTTATAAACGAAGGAGTTGTATATGGAGCAAAAGGATTATATTTTTGAAAAATTAACACCTGATAATGATGTAGATATATCAGTTTATGACGAGGCAATAGGATTTGTTTTTGATAATGAGGATGTTACTAATATAGCCATTTCAGGTGCTTATGGTGCAGGTAAAAGCAGTGTGATAAAATCTTACGAGAAAAAACATGAAGAAAAAAAATTTATGCATATTTCTTTAGCCCATTTTGAGCCTATGGATGTTGAAGAAGAAAATGATGCAACAGATGAAACAGTGCTTGAAGGAAAAATATTAAATCAATTAATACATCAAATTCCAGTTTCTAGGATACCACAAACAAATTTTAGGGTAAAAAAAGATTTCGGTAGGAAAAACATAATTAGTATCACAGTACTCTTTTATGTATTGATTGGCAGTATTACATTTTTATTGTTATCAGGTAAAATACAACGTTGGGTGAAAAATTTATCTGATGGTATTTTGAAAAAAATATTGGGTTATGCGGCAAGTGATTATGGCGTTACTTTTATTGGTGTAGTATTTATGATTAGTTCTTTTATATGTTTATATAGTATTGTGAAAATACAGAAAAATAAGAATTTATTTCATAAAGTTACAGTGCAAGGAAATACAATTGAAATATTTGAAAACAAAGATGATTCATATTTTGATAAGTATTTAAATGAAGTCTTATATCTTTTTGAGCAAGTAGATGCGGATGTAATTGTATTTGAAGATATGGATAGATTTAATTCTAATATTATTTTTGAACGCTTAAGGGAAGTGAATAATTTAACTAATATACAGAAATACAATAAGTTTTGTAGTAGGAAGCCTCCTAAGTTTATTGGAAAAAAGTTAAAAATATTGAATAGTAAAGTATTGAAGAGGGAGGAGTCCCAGTACAAACCATTGCGATTTTTTTATTTATTACGAGATGATATTTTTGTTACCAAAGATAGAACAAAATTTTTTGATTATATTATTCCCATTGTTCCTGTTTTGGATGGCTCTAATTCATATGATCAGTTTATAAGACATTTAAAGAAAGGAAATATATATGAGAAGTTTGAGCCTGTTTTTCTGCAAAGACTATCATTATATATAGATGATATGAGAGTTTTGAAAAATGTATATAATGAACTTCTCGTATATATGCATCGATTAAATAATACGGAACTTAATTGGGATAAAATGTTGGCTATAATTGTCTACAAAAATATATTTCCAAGAGATTTTTGTAATCTTCAGCTTAGCAGAGGGTATGTTTATGAACTTTTTAGGGGAAAAGATCAAATTAGTGAAACATTAATACTCCAATTGCAGGAGGAAAAACAACGTTTACAAGAAAAAATTGATCAAATTAAGAATGAGCATTTAGAAAGGGTTGAAGAAGTAGAGGATGCATATAATGCAAAGTATGGGAGATTACCTATAGAATATTATCCTTATAAACGATTAACAGAAGAGGGGGAAGAAGAAAAAAGAGAGTTAGAGAAAGAAAAAGCTAGAAGAAAAAAGGTGATTGAAGATCGGAATAATGGTTTGCTTTCACAATATGAAATACAGATTGATGAATTGGATTATCAAATATCTATTACTAAAACAAAATTATTGAAGGAATTAATAACTAGAGATAATTCAGAGTCAATTTTTATGATTAAAAGTATCAACCCTATTGGTGAGGAGAATGAATATAAAGAAATTAAAGGTAGTGATTATTTTGAATTACTAAAGTTCCTTATTAGCAATGGTTATATAGATGAAACATATAATGACTATATGACATATTTTTATGCAGATAGTTTGTCTGCTAATGATAAAGTATTTTTGAGAAGAATTACTGATAAAAAAGGTGCAGATTATGAATATTTACTTAGAGATGTTAAGAAAGTACTTTCTTCTTCATTTTTAAGGCCTGTTGATTTTTCTGAGGAGGAGGCATTAAATTTTGATCTTTTGAAAGGGCTTCTTGAAAATGCGGGAGATTCTAAATATGGGGAATATCTGACTATATTAATAGAACAAATAAAGGATAAGAGATGTATAGATTTTGTATCGAGTTTTTATAATAGTCCGCAATTCGATAATACTTTTATTATAAAGTTAAATAAACAGTGGTCAGACTTTTTCTATTATATTGAGAGTAATAAAGAATTGCCATTAGAACAAATAAGAAGATTTTCATTAGATACAGTGAGTTTATTAGACAAAGAGGAGATACAGGAGGTTAATATAGAAAATTGTCTTACCAATTATATATCAAATCAAGCAGATTATTTAAATATTAAAACACCAGATGTTGAGAAGTTAATTTCCCAATTTAATATTTTGAATGTGAGATTTAAGACAATTATATATGACAAAGCAAATACAGAGTTATTTGCAGGAGTGTACGAAAATAATTTGTATGAATTGACTTTTCAAAATATCAAGTTAATGATTAATTCGAAGTATGAGGAAAATAACTTGTATAATATAGAACATAAAAATTATACTGTTATTCAAACAAAACCAGATTCACCTTTAGCAATGTATATAGAGACATATATAAATGAGTATATAGATGAGTATTTAAAAAATTGTGGTAATATAGTTGAAGATTTAGAAAAAGATGCGGTTAAACTGATTAATAATCCGGGGATTGATGATGATAAGAAAGAAAAATACATAAGTTTATTGACAACAGTGATTTCTAATATTTCAGTAATAGAGAATAAAAAATTCTGGATTAATATGTTTGAAAGGAGAATTATTGAAAAGACAGTTTCTAACATTATTTATTATTATGAAGAATATTCATTAGATACACTATTAGTTACTTTTATTAATCAATGTGCTACTAATATGGATTATTCACTGATTAAAAATAATTTTGGTGATGAAACGGCAGAGCAATTTTTTGACTCAATTGCGGTTAATGATGATATAGACAATGAAAAATATAAGAACATATTATGCAGTCTGGAATATAGTTTTGATTCATATGATGCAAAAGAGATTCCTGATGATAAGATGGATATACTTATTAAAAATGAAATTATAGAGATGAATGAAGAAGGACTGCAATATATGCGGAATTATTATAATAATCACATTAAAACATATATAGATTATAATGTGGAGGAGTACCTGAATCTTATCTCGTCAGATAATTTTAATTATGAAGAAGCTTTGTATATATTAGATATGGATATGGTGAATGATGATAAAAAAATATCATTATTGGAGTCAACAACAAAGCCTATATCCATAATGGGAAAAAATTATTCAGACAGTCTTATTGAGTATATTCTTATAAATAATTTTAATGACAGGGATGAAAAGGAATTATATCAGCATTTTTCAGAATATGATGATATTATACAATCGGCTATATATAGAGTTGCAGAAACAAGAGTTGATATTATAATTCGGGATAAATCGCTGATACTTGATGATATGTTATTATCGGAACTGTTGGAAAAGAGCAGCTGTGATAAGTATGATAAAATCGAGTTATGGGCGAAAGCAATTCCGAATTTAAATGAAGAAAGCTGTAAGGAACACTTTGATGAACTTGGATTTCCTGAACTTAAAGGGATTTTTACAAAAAGAAATAATTATAGAAAAACTTATGAAAAAAATATTTATACTACAAAGATATTTGAAGAATTAAAGAAAAATGGGTGGATTTATGATTATTATGAAAAGGATGAAGATAGCGAAGAATACATTGTTGCAAAAAACGAAACCGGAATGAAAAGAAAATGTTGATTACATAATTGGAGAGAAAATTGGCTATACAAAAACTTATTAAGGAATTATGTTGTAATAAGCTATAGTTGTAACACCCCAACCTATGGGAAGTATTTATTTGAAGATTTAAAATAACAGAATAAAAATAATATAGGCAGCGGTGAGAAATTGCCGCTGTGTTTTTATAGGTAAAGGAATAAAATGTAAATAAAAATAAAAAATGGTTGATTGAGTAAACGAGAGATGTTAAAATCAAATATAAATATTGAGGATTGTATTATTACAACAATATTATTGTTTTTAAACAATCATAGTATTATATAAGGAAGGTGAGGTGCTGTGCTTGCAGGATTTTTGTTTTCTTGTATAATTGAGGTTAATCAGTTGCTTACACAGTGGCAATTTTGCCAGTTAGATATTGCAGTTATAAATATAGTAGGTCTATTTTTTGTTGGACGATATAGAGTTATGCGAACTGTTTTATAAAGAATTTTTAAGAGGGTTGATATAAGATTCCGGAGATTATGAAACTCACAGGTCTTTCCAGAGCATCGGTTCATTCCTATCTGCCCTACACAAAGGGAATTTATAATGCAGCAGAGATAAGTCTAAATGCGGAGCGATGCCGGACATATAAGATCCGACAAGAGAAGGTTCGGCTTCTAAAGGAAATACCATCAGAGGAAAATCTGTGGCAGTCTATTATTGCTTTTCAGGATTATCCATTTAAAACAGCAACAGGATTACCATTCCGATATAAATTAAAGATTGGTAAAAATGGAGAGTATAACAGAGAGTTGCTGATAGACCGGAGAGAGAAAAGTAAGAGCCTTGCCTGGAGTAGTGTGGTGCTGGCATTTGAAAATAGTAAGGGTATTTCAGAAGAAGTGAAGAAACCGAAAGCACTTGGAGATATTAGAGGAGTTTCATATATTTATCCGATACTATGGCGATTTGGCTTGATTAGAGTGCCGGAAGCAATAGAGAAGAAAATGGGAAAGCAGAGATAAATCCCTGCTTCATTGCTTGCAAGTGATTAGATTAACATGGATATATTAAAGAGTTTCTCGTAAAATAGAAAATGCATCAATGATGGGAATGCTGTTTCTGTGAGTATAAGAGCCTCATAGAACAGCATTTTTTTATTTGTAATAAGCTAAATAGATATGGTATACTTATGTTCAAAGTAATGTGCAGTGAATATATATGGGAAGAATGATAGAAATATATTGAATATTGGAGTTACAAAATTAAGATAAGAAAGGTATAAAAATGAATATTCTGCTGGTCGGAGGCTCCTGCAGCCTGATAAACAGTATGATTCTGAAATTAAGAAAAGAGGGACACAGAATTTTTCTGCTGACGGGAGATAAATATAGACATAATAAATATGAAAGAGTATTTGAAAAATACGAGTTTTCTTATGATTGCGAGAATCTGAATGATATTCTAGAAAGTGTAAATGCAGATGTAACAATTCTTATGGGTGCGTTTGATACAAATTACCGTTGGAATGGGGAGGAAAGAGAGATAGTTCTTTTTATTTCTCATCTTGTCAATATTCTGGTTGCTTATTCAGTAAAAAACAAAAAAAGATTGATTTTTCTTTCTTCAGATGAAATTTATAATGGAAACTACACGGAAGATATAAAGGAAGAAGAACCCTTTTCCGGAGTGGGAATCAGAGCGGATGCACTGTCACAGGCAGAAGAGATCTGCGATAATTTCAGAATCAACAGAGGTCTGGATATTATAACTCTGCGTCTGGATCATCTCTACAATATTCCGAAAGAGAGAAAAGACGTAAATAATATTTGTGCAGATATGTGTCTGAACTGCATGTGTGACGGGCATATTAAGGCAAAAACAGACCATACATTTTCACTTCTCTATGAAAATGATGCAGTAGAGTATATTTACCAGTTTATAAAAACCAGCAACCACAAATATAGTCTTTATAATTTATCTTCTAATGATGTAGTAAGTGAAGTGAAACTTGCAGCTATGATTCAGAAAGCTATGGAAATCGAATCGAATATTGTCGCTTTTTCCGACAGTAATGGAAGATGTGTTTTGTCGGGCAATCGTTTTGAAAGAGAATTTGGAGTTCATGCATTTGGTAATCTTGAGAAGAATATAAAAGACATGGTTTCTTATATGAAGAAACATGAATCAGTTTTCCTGAAGGGGGATGACTTAAAGCTTTCATGGTGGAAAATGCTTTATGAAAAATGGAAATGGCTGATCAGGACACTTTTTCCGTTTTTCGAGAATCTGGTATGTTTTGTTCCGTTTTTCATGATGAATAACAGGACTGTGGGCAGTGAATATTTTGCAAATCTGGATCCGTTTCTTTTGTATGTGCTGCTATTTGCAATTGTATATGGGCAGCAGCAGGCGACGTTTTCTGCAATATTGGCAGTTGCAGGTTATATGTTCCGGCAGATGTATACCAGAAGTAGTTTTGAGGTACTGATAGATTATAACACTTATGTCTGGATCGCACAGCTTTTTATCCTGGGGCTTGTAGTAGGATATATGAGAGACCAGATACGTATCATGCGCCTGGAGAGTCAGGAACTGGAAGAACATTTGCACAGACAGATTGTGGATATCCGGGATATCAATGAAAGTAATGTCCGTGTAAAAGAGGTCATGGAGCAGCAGCTGATTGACCATAAGGACAGTATCGGTAAAATTTACAGCATTACAGCAGGACTGGAACAGCGTATGCCGGATGAGGTTATTTTCTATGCAGTGGAAATGCTGGGAAAACTTATGAAGACAAAGGATGTAGCCCTCTATAATGTGGTCAGTAAAGATTATGCCCGTATCTTTTCTGCAAGTTCCCAAAAGGCGAGAAGTCTTGGAAATTCAATCCGTTACAGGGAGATGACGGACATTTATGATGCATTAAAAGAGCAGAAGGTATATATTAATAAGAAAATGGATGAGCAGTATCCACTTATGGCAAGAGGAATCTACGAAGGTGAAGAGGTACAGATGATCGTTATGATGTGGGGATTAAGCTGGGAAAAAATGACCCTTGGACAAGCCAATTTTCTTACAGTCGTCAGCTATCTGATTCAGAATGCAGTCCTCAGGGCACAGAGATATATGCAGGCACTGGAAGAGAAGCGTTATAGCCAGAATTCCAGAATCCTGGAACCGGAAGCATTTGAGTCCCTGGTTCAGGCATATATGAAGGCAAAACTGAAAAATCTTGTAGAATGTGTATTAATTAAAGTAGATGTTCAGAACTCGGAATATCAAAAAACGGATGAGCAGATGTCCGGATATATGAGGGACAGTGATTACATGGGAATGCTGCCTGATGGAAATCTGTATGTCCTGCTTACCAACACAACTAGAGAGGGTGCTGTTATTGTACAGGACAGATTTGAGAAGAATGGCTATAAAACAGAATACGTGGAGATGATGTCAGTATGTCACAGAGAATGAAGCTGTTTATTTTCCTGCTGATCATAAATCTGATCGTGGTTGTGTTCTATCTGATCTGGAATTATATCCGCAGAAAAGAAAAAATCGGAAGTGTATGGATGAAGGCAGTTATGATGCTTTTATGTCCGGTGACAGGTCCTGCGTTTGTATTCCTGTCATTCCTGCTTTTTAAGTTATTTTCTTCCCAGGGTATGGATTTGTCGGACGTTGTATTTAGCAAAGACAGGAAAGAGAATTTCCTCCGTCCTGATGAGGAAATGGAGAGAAATATGGTTTCTTTGGAAGAAGCCCTGGAAGTTACAGATAAGAAGAACCTTCGTACTTTGATGCTGAATGTGATCAGAGGAGATTACCGCAATTCTCTTGCGGCGATTAATCTGGCATTAAACAGCGAGGATTCAGAGACTGCCCATTATGCAGCATCTGTTCTTCAGGATGTATTGAATGATTTTCGAAGTAAAGTACAGACAGATTATCTTTTATGCCAGGAAGAAAATGAACAGCAGGTGGAAAATTGTATAAAATTTGTTGAATATATGAATCCGATTCTGGAACAGCAGGTACTTACAAATCTGGAACAGCGTTCCATGGCAGAGAGGATGCAGGAGGTGTTGCAAAAAGCCTGGGAACTTGATAAGATAAAAATCAGCAGTACTGTCTATGAAAAGGTCTGCCAGCGCCTGTTGGAAGTAAAGGATTATGAGAAATGCACACTGTGGTGTGATCGGGCAATGGAACAATATCCGGGAGTTTTGTCCAGCTATACCTGTCAGATGAAACTCTATTTCTCATGTGGAAAGAAAGAGAAGTTCTTTCAGGTTATGCAGGAACTTCGAGATTCGGATATTGCGATTGATAATGAAACCCTTGAACTGATCAGAACATTTATGTAGAGTAAAAGGATGAACAGATATGTCAATGACAATTCTGGTTATATTAAGATTTGCAGGTATATTTGCTGCTTATACAGGTTTAACAGTTTTGTTACCTGCGATTATGTTTCGTCGGATACTGGCAGGCAGAGGACTGTCAGAGCAGTTTCTGATGTGTTATACATTTGGAAATTTTTATATTATAAATATTGTGTTTGCAGTCCAGCTTTTGCATATTTCAGGTTTCTGGGCACTTGTATTGTTTACTGCTGTACCAGGGATTCTGATCTGGAGCAGGGTGAACAGGGTTTCTCTAAGAGAACTCTGCATAAAGACAGGAATTATCTGTAAGAAAATACTTCAGGGAAGTATGGGAATGAGGGGGGCTTTATACAGAGTCTGTAACAGGATTAAGGCAGTATTAAAACGCTCAGTCCGTCTGTTTTATTACAAAGTAATCTGTAATACGCTTCAGTGGATTCTGGTAGGGGCAGTTATTATAGCTTTGTTCTGGATTTATGGAAGAAACCTGTTGCTCACTTATGGATATTGTGCTTCAGATATACCGGTACATTTGAACTGGATTAATGAGATGGTCAGAGGAAATCTTTTTTCCGATGGTGTATATCCGTTTGGATTTCACTGTATGATATATTATCTTCATACAGTTTTCAGGGTTGATACGTATGCGATTCTGTGTGTGTTCTATCTTGTACAGGTATTCTTTATTCATATGGTACTTCTTGCTGTGATGAAATTGTTATGCAGATCATTGTATCTGCCATATGCAGGAGTGCTTGTATATATATTGGGAAATCTCTGGGCAAAACAGACATATAGTCGTTTTGGGGCATCACTGCCCCAGGAATTCGGAATGATTTTTGTGATTCCGTCTGTTTACTTCCTGATCAGTTTTTTTCAGACAGAGAAGGAGAAACTGAAAACCAGAGAAACAAAGCTGCTCTCAGGATGCTTTGCGCTGGCTTTTGCGCTGACTCTGGCGATTCATTTTTATGGAACTATGATTGCAGGGCTTTGCTGTATTGGAGTTGCTGTCGGTTTTTGTCCGCGCTTCCTGAATAAAGAGTATTTTAAACGAATTATGATGACTGGTATTATCAGTGTATTTCTGGCTGTGCTTCCTATGGGGATTGCATTTGCAGGAGGAACACCTCTGCAGGGCTCACTTGGCTGGGGATTAAGCGTCATCAATGGTGGCAAATCTGAAGAAGCTTCTTCAGAGGATATAACCATGGAAGAGATGGCAGCGCGTCTGAATGAAAACTCGAAGAATAATATTAAAAGTAATAATGCGAAATCAATGCAGACAAAAAGGATTCCTGCTATGACGGAAACTCCGGAGAAAATAAAAAACACCTGGAATATGATGGCTCAGCGTATCGGGGAATTTATCATAAACTTGCCGGAACAATGGTGTGCATATGCGGTACTTATCGGAATTGCAGTTGTCATTCTGCTTGGTCTGATATTTATTATCCTGCGAAAGACTACTTATGGTGAGATGCTTATGTCAGCAGGATTCGGTATGGGAATTCTCACATTGCTGCTCTGTGCATCAGGGCTCGGACTTCCGATGCTGATGGATCCTGCCAGATGTAGTATTTATTATGTGTATCTTCTGATATTAACGCTGACAGTTCTGATGGATGGAATTCTTTATCTGATTTTTATGCATCGTTTATTTACAATTCCGCGAAATGTGTTATCTTTTATCTTGACTGTGTTCATTGTTGGGAGTATGATCCATCAGGGAATGATCAAAATGCCGGGATTTGGTTCAGATTATGTATCTAATGGAGCATTGACGTGTCTGTCGAATATTATTAAAGAAAATAAAGACAAGACATGGACGATTGTATCAGCAAATGATGAGACACAGATGGGGCTTGATCATGGCTGGCATTACGAGACAATTACCTTCCTTCGAAATATGGAGTATATGAATAAAGACACTAAATTGATTATTCCGACAAAGAATGTATACTTCTTTATAGAAAAAATCCCGCTAAATTATGCGGTACTTTACTCAGGCAGTGGTCAGTCCATTTCGAAAAAGGCAGCCAGCCAGTCATTACCAAATTCAGGTGGAATAACTATGTATCAGGGGGAGGGAAGATGGATTCTGATGTCCCGGATGTATTACTGGGCACAGGCATTTAAGGAGAGATATCCCAATGATATGAAGGTATATTATGAATCAGAAGATTTTGTGTGTTATGTAATGCCACAAAATATGTATCATCAGTATAATTTTGCAATAGATTACGGTTATAATCAGTTCCGGACACAGGAGGATAAAAATTAATATAATGGTTTCTAAAAGAAATTTTTTCAGTATTACAATCATGATGTTTGTTCTTTTGTTTTTGTTTCAGTTTTCTATGGTTATCAGAGACAGACAGAACACATATGATGTAAATTCAAATTTCACGACAAGGCAGAAAGATGGTAAAAATGTCTGGAAAAATAAACAGATAGATCCTGTGGCTGTCAGAACAACAGACAGAAGCTATGCTCTTTTTGTGGGAGACAGTTCATCGGATATGGCTACAGCCGTAAGCAGATGGTGCATTTATGCAAAGTGGGATATGGCACAGTGCAGAAATCTGGAGGATTACCAGGAGAATGATAAGGCATTGCCGGGGATGCTGATACTGGAATCAGAGGAATATGCACTTGGTGATAATCTGGAAAAATTAGAGAAACTGGAACAAAAAGGTGTGATCATTGTTTTTGGATGTCTGGAAAATCCAAAGAATATTGAAAAAAATCAGGAACTGATGGATTTTCTGGGGATTTATAAGGTTGTGTCTGAGAAAACAAAACTGACAGGTGTGAAACTTTTTGAAGGTCTTCTGCTGGGCGGAGAAGTAGTCTATGAAACTCCGAAGGAAAAAGAAGAGAAAGAACGTCAGGATCTGCAGCTGGAGATACCATGGTATCAGGTAGGAAGCGGTACGAAAACATATATGGTCGGACTTTTGGATCATAGTAAACAAAAAACTCAGGTGGAGAATGAAGATCTTCCTACGATTTTGTGGAGAAATGGAATCAAGGGTGGAAGTGTTTTTTGTATAGTGGGAGACTATATGAAGGACAGCACAGCACTGGGACTGTTGAATGGTATGATAACAGAGGCTTCTGAGTATTATATTTATCCGGTAGTAAATGCCCAGAATCTCTCAATGATCAATTTTCCGGCATTTGCAGATGAGAATGATGAAGAAATGATGAAACTGTACAGTCAGTCTGTGACAGGTATGACCAGAGATATTATGTGGCCATCACTGGTATCCATTGTAGAAAAAGGAAAGCTGAAAATGACCTGCTTTATGCAGCCACAGGCAGATTATGAAGATGGTATAGAGCCGGATACAAAAGATATGATATTTTACCTGAAGCAGATGAAAGAGCAGGAAGCGGAAGTAGGACTTTCTCTTGAGTATAAAAATGCAGGTTCTTTGTGGGAAAAACTGGATCAGGATGCAGACTTTTTTCAGAAATCGGACAGCAGTTATAAATATGGAGCTGCTTTTGCGGAAGAAAGGGATTTGGATACGATAACAGGATTGATGAATACCGAATTGTTGAAAAATGTAAGTACACTGGTATGTGAATATACAGAGAAAGAGCCGGTGGTTTCTTATTGTACGGATTCTGTAACTTTACAGTCTGTGACAAGTGATGGGATGAATTACAGTTATAGTGATGATATTCGGATGAGAAGTATCCAGAGTTCGCTGGCATATACGAATGTTATGTTAAATATGCATGATATTTTCTGGCCGCAGCAGAAAACTGACAGATGGCAGATTATGCAGAAGCATTTTTCCAGTAATATCCTTACCTATTGGAAAAACTTTACAGGTTTTGACAGCATGACTCTTTCAGAAAGCAACACTAGAATCAGAAATTTTCTGAATCTGGATTTCTCAGAGTCCAGAACAGAGAATGAGATTACGTTGGAAACTTCTGAGAAAGGAAGCTGGTTTCTTCTCAGGACGCATGGAGAAGAAATCGCAGAAATAGAAGGCGGTACAGAAAAGGAAATAGAAGATGGAACTTATCTGATCCAGGCGCAGGATACTACTGTGAAGATTCAGATAAAAACATCAGGACTTCATTATGACAGAGAGGAAATGAGCAGAAAAGTATGAAAGTTTGTATTGTGGCAGAGGGCTGTTACCCATATGTGGTCGGAGGTGTTTCCGGCTGGATCAACAGTCTGATCAGATCTTTTCCGAATGTAGAATTTATATTGCTGGCAATTGTGGCGAACAGATCCTTCAGGGGGAAATTTGTCTATGAGCTGCCGGAAAACCTTACACAGGTTTATGAAGTATATCTGGATGACTGTGAATGGGAAAGCGGAAACAGAAAAAGAAAATCTTTAAGGCAAGTCCATCTCTCTCATAAAGAATATGACGAAATGCTGAATATGGTGCTGAACCGGAGGACAGACTGGGGTGTGATTTTTGACCTGTTTCACAGAAAGCATCTTTCTGTAGATGCTTTTCTTATGGGAGAGGATTTCTTCAGGATTGCCAGGGAGTGCTATGACCGTAATTATTCAAATATTAATTTCTCGGATTTCCTCTGGACGCTGCGCTCCATTTATCTGCCGATGTTCTGGGCACTGAGAATGGATGTACCGAAGGCGGATTTGTATCATTGTGTGGCCACCGGTTATTCTGGAATTCTTGGAAGTATGGCAAAACATTTTCATGGAAGTTCATTACTGATCTCCGAGCATGGGATTTATACCAGAGAAAGGGAGGAAGAACTGATCAAAGCTTCCTGGGTAAGGGGAGTATATAAGAATATCTGGATTGAACAGTTTAAGAAGATGTCACTTCTTGCATATGAAAAGGCAGATATGGTAACCTGTCTGTATGACCATGCAAAGGACCTGCAGATGGAATTGGGATGTCCGCCTGAGAAGATCAGGGTGACACCAAATGGGATCAATACACAGACGCTTGCAGATCTTCCCGGCAAGACAGAAGAAGAGAAGCAGTTTATCAATGCCGGGGCTGTACTTCGTGTAACTCCTATCAAAGATGTTAAAACCATGATACAGGCATTTGCTTTTGCCAAAAAAAAAGTAAAAAATATGAAGCTCTGGATTATGGGACCGGCAGATGAAGATAAAAAATATGCAAAAGAATGTTATGATCTGGTAGAATCCCTTGGGGTTCAGGATGTGGAATTCACAGGAAGGGTTAATGTAAAGGATTATCTGGGCAAGATGGATTTCACACTGCTTACCAGTATCAGTGAAGGACAGCCTTTGACAATCCTTGAGAGTTATGCGGCTCACAAACCTGTAATTGCCACAGATGTGGGAAATTGCAGGGAATTGATCTATGGAAATAATGACGGATTTGGGGAAGCGGGAATCCTCACACACATTATGAATATAGAAGAGATCGCCCATGCAATGGTTACCATGTCTGTAAATGAGAAAGACAGAAGGCGTATGGGAGAAGCAGGATACAGACGTGTAAATGCACTTTACAGGATTGATCAGATGAAGGAAGTATACAGAGAAATATACAAAGGATTTTCAGACAGACAGAATCTTTCGTGGACAGAGGAACCCTTTCAGATCAGTGTGCATGAAAAGATGATGTAAATGAAATCATAATGTGACTGAGATCGGGATAACAAACATAAGATAAGCAATTACGGGATGGAGAGGATATATGGCAGGAATAGGTGTAAAACTTACAAATATCTATAAAAAGAATACGCTGACTACTGATATCATAGGTGCGGGATACAGTATGGTCGTTACAATCGCCCCCATGCTGCTGGTGATCGGTGCGCTTATGATCATGGAGTATTTTCTGGATTTCTCTTCAGTAGGTTATGTTACAAGAGAACTGTTTTCCTGTACGGTTCTGTATATATTTATTTTTTCCCTGCTTACGGCGTCTCCATTTAACTCTGTATTATCCAAATATATGTCAGATGTGATCTATGAAGAGACATATGAAGATATTTTGCCGTGCTATTATGTGGGCATGCTTTTGAATATTTCACTGAGTGCTCTTGTGGGAATTCCATTCTGTATCCGGGAGTATCTGGTTGGAAAAGTGGATATTATTTATGTTTTTACAGGTTATTGCGGATACATTGCCCTGGTTCTTGTGTTCTATTCTATGTTGTACCTGTCTATCTGTAAGGATTACAAAAAAATATCATTCTTCTTTGCCGTTGGTATGACAGTGACAGTGTTTTTATCTTTTCTGCTTGTAAAAGTATTTCATTGGGGTATTACATATGGAATGCTGTTTTCGCTGACAATTGGATTTTGGCTGATCGCCTGTCTGGAAATGTCGGTAGTCCGGAGTTATTTTAAGGAAAACAGTGGAAAATACAGACAGGTTCTGGTCTATTTTAAGGAATATTGGCCGTTGGTGGTTACAAATTTTCTTTACATTTTAGGACTTTATGTACACAATTTTGTTTTCTGGACAACAGATCTTCACATGATAGTAGTAAAATCTTTTGTATGTGTGACAACATATGATATGGCAACCTGTCTTGCAATGTTTACAAATATCTCTGCAAGTGTTATCTTTATCAGTAGAGTTGAGATGTATTTTCATGGCAGATATAAGGCATACTCAGAAGCCGTTATCGGTGGAAGAGGAGCTGATATTGATATTACAAAGAAGGGGATGTTCCGTGCTCTTTCCGAAGAGCTTATGAGTCTTGCCAGACTGCAGTTTATTATTACGCTGGTGATCTTTCTGATCTGTATGATTTTTCTTCCGCAGCTTGGTTTTGGAGGAATGACAATGAGGATATATCCCTGTCTGGCGTCAGGATATTTTATCTTGTTTCTGATGTATGCGGAGATTATTTTCATGTATTATTTTAATGACATGAAGGGTTGCGTATTGACGGGACTGGTGTTTTGCCTTATCACACTGGTGGGAAGTATAATATCTTCTCATTTTACAGAGATATGGTATGGGGCGGGGCTTGTTGCCGGGAGCTTTGCCGGATGGACAGTGGCTTATGGAAGACTTCGGTGGATGGAGAAACATCTGGATGTCCATATATTTTGTAACGGTCATCTGCTGAAGAAGAAAAAAGGTGATTGTCCGTCACCAAAAGTATTTGACAGATATGAATAGTAAGAAAGGAACGAAAGAAAAAAATGGAAGTGGGAGATATACTGAGGTTATTTGTGATCGTATCAGGAGTGTTTATGGTTGTGAGGGCAATTCTGTCACTTGCAAAGAGAAAGATGACAGAACCATTTTGTCTTGCATGGGTGTTTTTGTCTGCATTAATGATTCTTTCAGGTGCACTTTTAAATCCATCTCAGATGAAGCGTTATGTCAGTACACGCGGACTGATTCTGACTATAATAATTGTGTCAGGTGTTCTGTGGGGATTATGGTTTATCAGTACGCAGGTTTCTATCCTGAAAAGAAAAGATCAGGAGCTTGCCATGCAGGTTTCTTTATTAAACAATGATTACGAGAAAATCATCAAAAAACTGGAAAAATTAGAGAAAGAAAAATAAAAATATGAAAAAAGTACTGTTTGTAATTAATACTCTTGGAGGTGCAGGCGCAGAGAAGGCATTACTGGAACTGCTCAAAAGATTTACCCCGGACCGGTATGAGGTGGATCTGTACGTGCTTCTGGAACAGGGAGAACTGATCAGTCAGGTACCGGGTTATGTAAATATTCTGAACAGGGACTATATGGCAGAATCAGTTCTTTCAGCAGAGGGAAAGAAGGAATTGAACAAAAAAGTCTTTATGCGCCTGTTTACGCATGGGGCGTTGTTTAAAAATATACCATATCTGATAAAGAATGCAGTTGCTATGCTGGGCAGAAAAAAGATATATCCGGACAAGCTTTTATGGCGTGTCATGTCGGACAGTGGTATGAAGCTGAACAAAAGTTATGACATGGCAGTTGCTTACCTGGAAGGCGGTTCTACATATTTTGTCCATGATCATGTTACGGCAGAGAAGAAGTTTACATTTTTACATGTAGATTATAAATACGCCGGTTACACCAGAGAACTGGACCGAGATTGTTATCTGGATTTTGACAGGATTTTTACGGTATCCGGAGAAGTAAAGATGGTGTTTAATGATGTGTATCCAGAATGCAGAAACAAAACTCTGGTATTTCACAATCTGATCGACAGGGAGGAAATCTGCAGAAAGGCAGAGCTTCCAGGCGGATTTAGTGATGCATACAGTGGAAAGAGGATATTGACAGTGGGAAGGCTGACTGCACAGAAAGCATATGAATTGGCAATTGATGCGATGAAGCTCCTGAAGGATCAGGGGATAAAAGCACGCTGGTATGTTCTGGGCGAGGGAGAATTACGAAATAAGCTTCAGCAGAAAATAGACAGTCTTGGACTGAAGGAAGATTTTCTGTTGCTGGGTGCGAAGGAGAATCCTTATCCATATTATAAACAATGTGATCTGTATGTGCATGCAACCCGGTTTGAGGGAAAAAGTATTGCAATACAGGAAGCTCAGATTCTGGGCTGTACGATCCTGGTATCTAACTGCAGCGGAAACCGGGAGCAGGTGGAGAATGGAACAGATGGTGTATTGTGTCAGCTGTCATCAGAGGAAATAAGCAGAAATATAGCTGAACTGCTGGGAAATGAAGAGAAATGCAGAGAATATGGAAAAAAAGCTACAGTCCGGATATCCGATGAACAGGGAGATATCCTGAAACTGTTTGAGATAGCATAAGAAGAGAGAGAATAGTATCTATGGAGAACAGAAAAAACGTTGGAAAAGAAGCAAAAAAAGAAGTCCTGATCATTATTCCGGCATACAATGAGGAAAAAACAATCGTTCCGCTTCTGGAAAAACTGGAACAGCCGGAGATAGCGCAGGTTGCAGATGTACTGGTCGTGAATGATGCGTCTCAGGATAAGACAAATCATGTGACTAAAAAGAGAAACCATACGGTGATTACCAATGTATTTAATCTGGGTTATGGGAGTGGTCTGCAGCTTGGTTATAAATATGCGGTGCGTAAAGGATACAGCTATGTTATACAAATGGATGCAGACGGTCAGCATGACGTATGTAACCTTCTGGAAATCTATAAGGAATTGCAGAAAGAGGATGAGAATGGGAAATTGCCGGATATTGTCCTTGGATCAAGATTCATGGAAGGAAGTTCTGGATTTTCGGTTTCATTTGCCAAAAAGATTGCATTTGTATGGTTTCGTATAATGTTGAAAACAGGAACTGGAAGAAGAATTACAGATCCGACTACCGGTCTTCAGGGATTAAACTGGAGAACCTTCCGTTTTTATTCGAAATATAATAATTTTGATGACAAATATCCAGATGCAAATATGCTTATGCAGATGTTGCTTCTTGGGTTCAGGGTCAGAGAAATTCCCGCAGTGATGCATGTAAGGACTACAGGAGTCAGTATGCATTCTGGACTGAAACCAGTACTCTATATGTTCAGAATGACGTTTTCAATCCTGGCTGTGTGGATCAGGGAAAAGATTCTTAAGATGGATGAGGATAAAATACGTGAGCTGGAAAAATATAATGAATAAAAACAACTGGGTATTCCAACAGGTGGAACTCATCGAGAGTAATGTCTGCCTGGAAAATCCAGGCAGAGGATGGTATGGAATCTATACGTTTGTTGTTCAGGATTCCATAAATCCAGAAGAACTGAGATGGAGTCTGAGAGATGGAGAACTTCTTGCACTGGTATTGCTGGATATCAGTATATATCGCAGTATGCAACTGGATGAGAATGCCCTGAATAATATCAGAAGCATTCTCAGTTTTTTTATGTATTACAAAAAAGATGTGATTCTGCGGCCGGTTTATGATCGGGAAGGAAAAGGGCGTGAATGTGAGCCGGATAGATTTGAACAGGTGCTGGAGCATTTACAGCAGATTGGTGGTTTGCTCCGGGATATGCAACATTCGGTATTCATCTTCCAGGGGATGCTTGCCGGAAGCTGGGGAGAAATGCATGATTCCAGATATCTGTCACCAGAGTGTATCAATCGAATGTGGAACTGTATGCGGCAGTATTTGGGAAATGAGATATATCTTGCTGTACGTACTCCGGCGCAGTGGAGAACTTTGAGAAGTGAAAAAGAATTCAGACAAAAGAAATATGCGCATCTGGCATTATTTGATGATGGGATTCTGGGTTCCATGACTCATCTGGGAACCTTTGGAACTGAACTCAGGGAGGCGGCAGGCTGGGCACAGGCGTGGACAAGAAAAGAGGAAATGGAATTTGTTAATTGTCTTACAGAAGATATGCCATGTGGTGGAGAAGTAGTAGCCTGTACTGAGAACGACAGAATGTATGAGGCAAAGTTCATAGTCAACGAGTTAAAAAAGATGCATATTACTTATTTGGACAGTACCTATGATATGAAAGCACTGGATTTATGGAAAAGTATATCGTGGGATGGATTTGATAATTTGAAAATATGGAAGGGATACAGCCTCTATGAGTATATAGGAGAACACCTGGGATATCGGCTTGTAGTGCGAACTGTGGAGTTGAAACCGATTCGAAGAGGAAGAGCAGAATTTATGTTTGAAATTGAGAATACCGGGTTTGGAAGGGTATTTCAGGAAACAGAATTGTTTCTGATAATGAAAAACAGGAATGAGACCAGAGAAGTTCCGATATCCATGGATATGAGAAAAATCCAGGCAGGAACCAGGATATGTGGAAAAACAGTGATTAAATTAATGGAGGGCAGAGTATCCTTGAAACTTCAGAGAAAAAAAGATGGACGGATCATTCATTTTGCAAATAAAAACAGTACAGACACCCTTTACCTGGGAAGTCTGCACTGTGGAAAAATTTATCTTAGTGAAGAATAAGAGTACCTACAGGAACTGTCTTGCTGTTTTCTGCCCCCTGATTGGCAAAGTGGATAGAATTTTCTGTGTATGGATCTTCCATACGCAGTGAAATGGAGTAAGTTCCTTTTCTCAGGGAACGGATATCCAAATCTGTTTTAAATGTGGAGCAGTCATTGCCTGCTATGGTACGGTTGTCAATATTTGTTTCTATTTTCTTTGATTTTCCGGTACTTTCATCAGTGAGGAACAGAACAGTATCGAATCTGGTATATGCGGAAGAAAATCCTGTGTTTGCAATTGTTATATAAAGAGAGGCTGTGTCACTCAGGACGGAGTGAAAATCAACAGAGGATTCTTTCATAACATACCGATAACCAAGGTGTGTACTTATATAATCGTACCCTGTACATCCGGAAAAAACGTCTGTCCGTGATCCTGTATAAGTGGAATTCTTCCATTTATCCAGAACTGCGGGATCGTGTTCGGAATTCAGGTAAGATATATGCATCTGTGAAAGGTCGGCAATCGCATTGTCCAGATCGTTATATTCATTATCAACTGTAACCTCACCCCCATTAGGAACATATTGGCAGAGTTTGTACTGGAAAAGAAGTTCCTCACTTCGTGTGCCTTGCTCATCCAGATTACTGTCCGGCTGTAAAGGGGTATCATCGTAAGTACCCAGATCATAAACAGAACCAAGCATGCCGTCATTAAAAAGACTGAGTCTTGCCTGCAGGCTGCCATTGCCGGCATCTGTACTGGACAGGGGCGTTCTGGTGCGGAGTATGCCACGCAGCTGACCAGGAGTGCGGACTGCCAGAAAAATATCAGAGGAAATATTCTGATCAAGTTCTTCTATAATCTGTCTTATCTGATTAATATCTCCGTAATTGGAATGATTCATTTCTCCAGTATTTCCTGTCAGAGTACCCTGAAGAATATAAACACAGTCTGCATATTTGTTGACAGTAGAAGAAATCTGGGAAATATGATTCTTTATCTGAGGCAGGTCAGATGGTTCCGTGGACAGAGCCTGTCCATCCCAGTCATACAGAAAACGGAGGATAACTTGTTTTTTTGCCCGAACACATTCTTCCAGTATTTTATCCAACTGATTTTTGGCATTTGTGCTTATGCTGGTATTGGAGTAATTTTTCAGATTAATCTCCAGAAGCATCAGAGGATATGGATTGGAAGCGCAACTTTTTCTGCACCAGGCAGCAGATTTCTCCGGCTTCTGATTATCTGAAAGAATGTATCCGCTCAACTGATAGAAACCACGATATGGGTTGTCCAGTTCACGGGAGGATTCTTCTGTTATTGCAGGAGTGTATTTTACATTTAGCCGTCTGATGGAGATTATGTGGTAGAGAAATAATACAGCCAGCACCAAGCAGATAACAAAAAAAAGACTGTGCAGGATGATTGATGATTTTTTTTTCATGAATATTTGCTCCTTAAAAATATCTATACATATAACTATGAATTGACTATAATGTATTATAACCGAAAAGAAAGGATAAGTGAAGATTGAAACAGAAATCAAGGACAGAATATTCTGTTATGAATACGACAGTAGCTTTTTTGGCACAGACATTGGCAATTTTTATGGGTTTTTTTACAAGAGTTGTTTTTACCAGGACTCTCAGTGAAGGTTATGTAGGAATTAATGGTTTGTTTACAGATATATTAAATATATTGTCTTTGTCAGAACTTGGGGTCGGAACAGCAATCACATATGCTCTTTACGCTCCTATAGCCAGAAGAGATATAAAAAAACAACAGATCCTGATGCGGATGTTTCGGAATTTCTACAGGATAACAGCGGGCTTTGTTCTGCTTGCCGGCTTATGCCTGATACCATTTCTGGATATTTTGATGAAGGATCGTCCAGATGTGAATCATCTGATTATAATTTATCTTCTGTATCTGCTTAATTCCGTTGTTTCGTATTTATTGATTTATAAAAAAACACTGGTAGATGCCCATCAGATGAATTATATTACGGTGATGTATCATAATGGTTTTCTTGTACTGCAGGATATCCTTCAGATGATGGTATTGTTTTTGACACGAAACTTTATCCTGTTTCTTGTTATTGCGGTTGTATGTACCATAATCGGAAATATCTGTATGTCCCGAAAGGCAGACAGGCTGTTCCCATATCTGAAAGAACCGTGTAAGGAGCAGCTTCCACAGGAAGAACGTCATGATATTTTAAGGAATGTAAAGGCAATGCTGATGCATAAAATTGGTAATGTAGTAGTAAATAATACAGATAATCTGCTGATCTCAAGTTTTGTGGGAATTATCAGTGCAGGGATTTATTCCAATTATTATCTGATCATAGGATCAGTCAGGCAGGTTCTGGAGCAGGCAATGCTGGGAGTTGCGGCAAGTGTGGGAAATCTTGGTGTGACGGAAGAGAACGAAAAGATAGGACGGATTTTTGACAGTCTGTTTTTTATAGGGTACTGGCTGTTTGGTTTTGCAGGTGTCTGTTTGCTGGAACTGCTGAATCCTTTTGTGAAGCTGGCATTTGGTAAAAAATATTTATTTCCAAAGGAAATTGTTTTGATACTGTGTATTAATTTTTTTATTAATGGGATGAGACGTGCAGTGCTGATTTTTAAGGAATCTATGGGACTGTTCTGGAATGATCGATACAAAGCGATAGCTGAAGCAGTGTTAAATCTGGTAATTTCCATTCTGTTGGTTACACATTTTGGTGTGGCAGGAGTATTTGCAGGTACATTCTGCAGTACAGTACTTACTTCTGTATGGGTAGAACCCTATGTGATTTATAAATACAGACTGAAAAAGCCTGTTACCGGTTTCTTTGTAAAATATGCAGGATATCTGGGGGTGATGGCTGCAGTATGGGGAATAACGGAATATTTTTGCAGATTTATTTCCGGACAGGCATTTATGATTCTGGTATGCAGACTGGGAATCTGCCTGATTGTGCCGAATATTTTATTGTGGTTTGCCTACAGGAGAACTGCAGAGTGGAAAGTATTATGGAATTTACTGAAAAAAATTGTAGAAAAAGTTTTTACAGGAGATAAAAGATGACAGCTTTGGAAAAACAGCAGAAAAAGATTTCTGTGATTATACCTGTATACAATGCAGAAAAGTACATCAGAGAAACTCTGGACAGTATTATAAAGCAGAGTTATAAAAATCTGGAAATTATATTGATAGATAATGGATCAAAGGACAGAAGTCCTGATATTATACAGAAATATGAAGCAAAATACCCGGAAATCCATATGATTGAAGGATCGGGAAAGGGTCCAGGAGCTTCAAGAAACAGAGGGCTGAAGCTTGCGAAGGGTGACTACATTGTGTTTGCCGATGCAGATGATTATCTTCCTGATAAGGAGATATTCTGTAAATTTATAAATCTTGCAGAGCAGACAGATGCGGATGTTGTTGTCAGCAATTATGCAAGATTGTGGAAAGATAAAATATTGCCGGCTACTAAACATCAATCATTTGCATTATGTAGTCCATCATCTGAAGAATTCAGATTTCAGGGATTTTTCTCAGTAGGAACACTTTCTTATGCGTGGGGGAAATTATACAGAAGAGAGTTCCTGAGAAATCATCAGATTTATTTTGCGGATCTTTCTTATGCAGAAGATAAACTGTTTAATATGCAATGTTATATCTGTGATGCGAAGTATGCATTTCTGGAAGATATAGGGTATATTTACAGAAAAAATGATATGTCAGTTTCCTGGCAGTATCGTCCGGATTCTGTAGAAAACTGGTTCAAACTTGTATATGAACTGAAAAGCTGGATAGAGAAAAAAGACAAGGATCCGAAAGAATATACTTCACTGATTGGATATTTGCTTATTTTTGCGGCATTTTTTGACGGAAAAATGGAATATATGCAGCATAAAAAATCTCTGTGGGCTGTCAGAAAGGTTCTTAAGAAATATGGAAGCAATCCGATGGGGAGAAAGGCTTTTACAGAGTTGGCAGACAGAAGGAAAAAACTGCAGATCACGCAAAAATTGTGGAAGATTATGATCCGGACATTTTCGTTGGGAATGAAATGGAGGTGGTATCTGTTGATGTCTGTGGGAATAAAGATCTTGGTTTCCTGCCGGGTAGATGAAAGACTTTCTGATACTGGACTAAGGAAAAAGTAAAGACAGTGGCTCCTGGTCAGAAGTCACTGTTTTCAAAAATATGGATTAATTTTGTCTTCTGATTGATTTTCTTAAAGCTGTGAAGGGTCTGGTGGAATGTTGTATTTCGTACTGTGTAAGTGTTGCGGATAAAACAGATAAATGTGATACACCAGAGTGCAGGCCAGAGGACTGGATAATGGCTGGCTTTTGGAAAGCGGACCTTCATCTGGATGTGTCCTTCTTTGAAATAAGTAAGGAAGTTAACCTTCTGATACGAACTGCTTCCAACCAGTGACTGGGAAATATCGGTTCCCATATCGCCGTCTTTAAGAATCTGTATTATGAAATCATGGCAGTCATGTGGATTGTACTGTGTCCGGGCGTCTATAGAATCCGGAAGACCCAGATATTTCCTGCAGCATTCCAGAATGATTTCGTACAGATGGATGATGCGGGATTCTCTGCACCATTCATGAATCTGCCGGAAATTGATTTCTTTTTCATGACGCTTCAGATAAAAGGTAAAATCACAGAGAAGGCGGATACCGAATCCGCTGTACAGATAATGCTTCAGCATATGATGAATCATATAGAAAGTATATTCTGTAGGCGGCAGGACTGTGTAAGTATATCCGTGGATTGTCTGGGTGGATGCCTTCAGACATTCCGGTGAGAAGACAGAATCCACAAGTTTGTTGGCGGGGCTGTACTGGTATCGGCCAACTACACGATAGTGAAGCTCCAGGAGAAAACGGCGCCCGGTTTTGGGAAATATATAACGGTAGGTTACATGGTGGTCACTGAGTTCATCCTCAGAGATATATCCGTTGCTTTCAAGAATTGCCTGTGCTCTGGTGAGGTCAGAAGGATCAGCCAGATACAGGTCAAGATCTCCAAGCTTACGATATTCAGGAACCGGATAGCAGTCAGCCAGACTCAGACCCTTCAGAAGATAACAGTCAATATTGTTCTTTCTTAAAAGAGAGACGGTAAGCCGGGTGAAATGCTCAATCTGATAATAATTCAGCATCATGCCTTTTACCTGCTGCTTCATGGCAGGATAGACAGAAGCAGACCGGAGATATGGCAGTACAAATGGGACAGTACAATGTTCCTGCGCCAGTTTTGCCAGAGCAGGAAGGTCTTTCGGATGTACGGAAACAGAATGATCAGAACCGGTGCAGATATTTTTTATTATTTTCAGATAGGTATTGTATATTCGTTCCATAGGGGTCTCCTGAAAGTGCGTAAAATTGGTACCGTTCAGAGATTGAATGGCAGTAATAAATAATAGTAAGTATATCATGTTATTGCGTGGAAATAAAGGAAAAGGAAGAGAAAAAGGGAAAATGAAAAAGACAGAAGGTTATGTAGTCAGGAGACTGGAGGATGAATATCTCGTACTTCCGTCAGGAAGAAGAACAGAAGAAGTCAATGAGGTGATCTCATTGAGCGAAACGGCAGGCTTTATTTATATGCACGCGGAACGGGCAGAGAATGTCGATGAGCTGGCACAGCTGGTAGCAGAAGAGTATGAGATAGAACTTGCAGAGGTCCTTGAAGATGTAAGGAATGTAGTCCTGACTTTGCAGAAAAAGGGAATTCTCCTATGAAAAATGGATGATCATGAGTGATGAAGCTTTCTGAGAAATGCTGACAGTTTAAAACAGAAGGGGCGAACAGGTAGCATAAAAAGCCACAGGGAAGAAACAAATTTGTAGAAAGGATTTCCTACAGTAAATTCTCTGCTGTTACGATTTACAGCAATCAGTTTTCCGATAATCTGATCCTGACGCAGAGGACCTTCCACTTCGTATTGGTTGTCACCCACCATATAAAAGCCGTCAGATGTTATCCGGCAGATGCGGTGAAGCACGAGGATATCCTGATCACGCCTGTAGAGGACTACATCATTCCTGTGGCAGTCTGTGTAGTCTGTCTGCTGGATCAGTGCTTCATCCCGTTCGGGAATAAAGAGAGGGTACATACTGTAACCCTGAGGTCTGATGCGGATGATATTTCCCTCACGGAGAAGCTGCTCCAGGTTGATTTTAACCGGGTCTGATGTTGTGTTATTCATAGTATCTGTCCTTCTTAATGTTATAATACGCCTGTTCAGAAATAAAGTTCTGAACAGGCGTATTATAACATTAAGAAAACAAAAGGACAACAGAAAGTGTTTTCCAGTTGTAATAAAAAACTGTATGTTTTGCGTAAGCATACTTGACTTTCTGAGGGAATATGGATAAGATAAAGAGAAAGATAAAACCAATGTAAAGGTCATATTTCAGGAAAGGATAATTAATTATGAAAACATATAAGAAGCCGGTAGTAACTGTTGACGCAGGAATGGCAGAGGGTGTCTATGCAGCCAGTGGTGCACCCCAGGGGACATTAAATGTAACATATGTCGGAGTATGGGACAAATGGGGAACTAATGGTGGAAAGGGTCTGGCACAGGCAAACTGGTCAGGTATTAATGGAACCATTACTTTAAATATCACTTTTAATGATACATTAGAGCAGGTTGAGACAGATGACGCTTCTGTACAGGAATCCTGGTCAGGTAAGACTGCAACACTGACATTTGCAAGTACAGCAACAAATCCACTAACTATTGGAGTGCATATAGATCATGGAGTAAGTATTGATGATCTTAGGATGACAGGATTTACTTATTCTGTGAACTAAAGAGAATATCCACCTGACAAGAAAAGGGATTGAGTTAGAGTGTTTAACTCAATCCCTGAAATTGATTTTAAAACGTTTGTATCATTTCATGAATTTCCACGTCATTTAGTATCTCACATTTCTTATCCCGTATCGCATAAACCCTGTTACAGATATTCAGAACCGTAGGCCTGTGTGTGGTTACAATGCAGGTTCTGGGGTAGGTATCCTGCATGATATTTCGCAGGACTTTTCGCTCAGTAGTTACATCCAGTGCGGAGGTAGCCTCATCCAGCAGCAGGATCGGTGATCTGCGCAGTAATGCTCTGGCAATGGAGAGCCTCTGTGCCTGACCTTCGGAGAAACCTCCGCCCCGTTCCTTAACGATGCTTTCAATTCCATCCGGGAGTTTTTCCACAAAATCCCATGCACAGGCGAGTTTCAGCGCTTCAATAATTTCTTCATCTGTAGCATCCTGTTTCACATTTCGCATATTTTCTGCAATTGTTCCTGAAAACATTGTATTTCCCTGTGGCACATAGGAGAATAACTTCCTTGTAGAAGGGGACATATCAATCATGTGTTCATGATCTGTTCCGGCACATATATGAGAAGAACCCTCCTGCGGTGTCAGAAGAGACAGGATCAGGCGCAGCATAGTTGTCTTACCTTCACCGGAAGGTCCTACCAGAGCCACGATCTCATGAGGATAAGCCTCTATGGAAGCATTGGCGAAAACAGCAGTACCATTATGATAGGTATAACTGAGATCCTGCATGTTCAGACCGATTCCTTCTGACTTATGCTGCTTTTCGAAGTTGCGTACAGCAGAATCCTGACTGTAGTCCTCCTGCGGCATTTCCACGATATCCATCAGTCTTCCTGCCGAAATAGTCAGTGAGATGGCTGACGGAATCAGACTTACCAGAGAATTTACCGAACTTGTCAATGTACCGGACAAAGACAGAAACATGGTCATAGTTCCGTAACTGATCGCATTGCTCCATACACGGTAAATTCCCCATCCATAACAGCTGTAGGATACGATAAATCCGATAATGGACATGAGAACAGAAGTCAGAATGGACATCTTCTGGAAGTCCAGTCTCATGTTAACATAATCTTTCTGAAGAGATTTCAGTTTCTCTGTATAAAAGTGAATCAGGTCGAAAGCCTTGATCGTCTGGATATTGGAGAAAGCTTCCTGGTTAAATCCATAAAGCTTTGCATTCATAGCCGCACTTCTCTGGTTGTTATCACGCATTCGTTTCAGCAGCGGCTTTGAAAGCAGAGCACTGAAGGGAATTCCAAGCAGAGCAAAAAGTGCGAAAGTAGGGTCATAATAAAGCACGATTGCCAGTGCACTGATAAAACGAAAAGTATAAATGATCAGGTTGGGAATCCAGTTCAGGATTCCGCTTGAAATATTGGAGGCATCGGAACTCCAGCGTGTCACCAGATCTCCGGTGTGGTAATCGGTCAGGGATTCCCAGTCAGTTACCAGCATTTTGGCAAAGATGTCGTTCTTGATTTCGGAGTCCACCTTCAGGTTAATGAAAGTAGAGGCATATCCGGATGCCTGCGAAACCAGAATGTTTGCGACAGAGAAGCCGATCATTGCGGCAAAGGTACTTACAAGTTTCCCGGTCTGGTGTCCGGTAATAATATCTACCAGATCTCTGGAAATCAGACTGGAAACCAGAGAGACACCTGTTCCGACCAGACCAAGCAGTGTATACAGGATCATGGCTTTCCAGTAACGTCTGCCGTACTGATAGATCCATAATGTCTGTTTCCACATTTTTTTCAGGGTTCCCTGTTTCAGGTGCTTCCAGATCAGGAGTATTTTTTCTTTCATTGCAGCTCCTCCAGTTGATCAATGGCATTTTTCATCACGCAGGCGGCAGAAGCATTCTTTGTACAGAGAAGATGCAGTACCGGCACGCGGTCAGCGATTTCCCCGGCAAAGAAAAGATTTTCTGAAAGCTGGCGTTCAGTCCATGCAGGGGAGATCATGCGCTGCATGACACGGAGGACTTTTTCCGAAGGATTTAACTCTTCCAGATAATCTGTCTGCAGGTCGCGCCCAAGGAGGACAATTCCTCCGAGTTCATATGCTTCGGCAGTAAAAATACCGGAAGTTCCGCACCAGGGGATGCCATAGACGATGATATGATCCTCCTTTAATCCAAGAAGATTCAGGTCTCCGT
>OLNT01000099.1_pt1 | contig 56131 bp, 30 predicted proteins | sample 1672641 | NCBI WGS metagenome assembly OLNT01 (sample SAMEA3136708, study PRJEB25190) | human gut metagenome
ACGACACGATGAAGAAGCGCGTGCGCCACGTCATCACCGAAATCGCCCGTGTCAATTCCTTCGTGCGTGCCTTCGCCAACGGCAAGATCGACGAGGCAGGCCGACTGTTCAACGCGTCTCATGATTCGCTCGCAGCGGATTATGAAGTGACTGTGCCCGAGTTGGACATTGCCGTGGATGTGGCTCGTGTCAACGGCGCGTACGGCGCGCGTATGACCGGCGGCGGCTTCGGCGGCTCCATCATCGCGCTGGTGGACAAGGGCCAGGGCCACGAGATCGCACAGAAGATTGCTGACCGCTTCGAAAAGGAAGGCTTCAACGCGCCTCGCGCCTTGCCGGCGTTCGCTGCGGCTTCCGCGAGCCGCGAGGCTTGATCGCAGAAGCCGATGCAAAAACGCGCGTTGGCGCACGCCCATGAAAAAGGACGTGCGCCAACGCGCGTTTTTTGCACGATTTACTTGTGGACCAGATGGCGCACAGCGTATCCCACGGCGATGACCAGCAGGTACGATGCCGAATGCTTCATCCCGGCTCCCGGTGCGGCTACGTGTTTGGCTTGGTGCTGTCTATGCTCGCATTCGTGCTCCCCTCCTTCTTCCTGAAGGAGGGGAGCATCTTTCGTAAGTAGCGACGTGTCGACTTGGTGGCCGTCCTGTTCGGCTACGCTTTTGTGTGTACAACGGACGGGTTGTACGTGTATTTGATGAAAAACGATACGTTATACGATTAACGGCGTGTCGCGATGTGGGTGATTCCGGTGTTCTGCAAGAACGGCAGTATGGAGCCGAAGTTTACGTTTGCGACGCTGGGGGGACTGGTTGATGAGAGCGCTAACTATTGAGATAAACGATTAACGTTTGACATTAAACGATTAACGATTTATAGTGTTAATCACCGCAAAGCAAGCGGCTGATGAGGTCGTACCGGTGCGTCTTACATCGGTACGAGGAAGAAACATCAAGGAAGAAGGAGCCTAATCATGGCACGAAGAAGTGTTCGCCTGTTGGCATCAATAGCTGCAGTCGCGACTATGGTCACGACGTTTGCCGCATGCGGCAACAAGCAGGCCACCACCGACGAGAACGGCAAGCCGATCGTCAATATTCTTGTCCGTCGTAACGTAACCGACCACCCCATGCAGGACACTCAGTACTCCAAGGATCTGGAAGCCGCCTGCGACTGCACCATCAAGTGGCAGGAAGTCGCCGACAATGCTTGGGACCAGCAGAAGAGCGCCAAGATGGCCGCCGGCGAATTCCCCGACATCGGCCTGAGCCTGTTCAGCATGGTCGACGCGGCCAAGTACAGCACCTACTTCGAGGATCTGAAGCCGCATCTGGATAAGATGCCGAACGTCAAGAAGTTCCTCAAGAACAACAAGGGCGCCGAAAAGTACGTCACTGACGGCACGAAGATCGCCATGCTGCCCTCCGATCGAGGCAAAGGCTACGAGGTCTCCGGCACCCACATGTTCATCAACAAGACCTGGCTGGACAAACTGGGCCTCCAGACGCCGACCACCTGGGACGAGCTCGAGAACGTGCTCAAGGCCTTCAAGAGCGACGATCCGAACGGCAATGGCAAGGCCGATGAGATCCCGATGAACATCCGCAGCGTCGGCTTCGGCCTGTGGAGCCCGCTGACCCTGATGAACTCCGAAGGCGTGGTCACCTCCTTCATGGGCGGTGGCGCCTCCGAGCAAGGCTATTATGTGGACAACGGCAAGGTCAAGAGCTACTACACCTCCGAAGCGCTCAAAGACGTCGTCTCCTACCTGCACGAGCTGATGGCCCAGGGGCTCATCCCGAAGGATGTGCTCACCCGCGATGGTTCCCAGTACAGTTCGCAGACCGTCAGCGACGGCAAGACCGCACGCACCGGTGTCTCCTTCGGCTGGTCCAACTACTCCGAGTACGGCAACGCGCTTAGCGATCAGTACGTCACCCTGCCGCCGCTGAAGAAGGACGCCTCCACCCCTGACTCCCAGGTCAAGTGGGATTACTCCCAGGACGCCGCACGCTGGGCCTACTCCGGTTCCGGCCTGACCGTCAATCCGAACGCCGCCAACCAGGACGCCATCTACAAGGTGATCAACGCCATGTACGGCGAGAAGCTTTCCGTGGCTGGATTCTTCGGCTCTATTCCGGATATCGTCTCCGATGACGGTGACCACCAGTACACCATCGACAAGGCTAAAGCCTACGCCGAATATCCTGACACCCGTGCCATCGCATTGCAGGATCGTTTCGGCGGCTGGATTCGCGACGACGTGAAGATGGTCAATGACACCAACGCCGATCAGGTCACCGCATCCGATCTGGCCGTACGTGAAGCACGCAACCGCGTCGACGGCATCAAGGACGTAGTGCCGATCTACGTGCGCCCCGACACCGAGGATTCCAACACCCTGCAGAACAACAACACCGCCATCTCCAACTACGCGAACAACCAGATCGCGAAGTGGGTCCAGAAGGGCGGCATCGACAAGGAATGGGATGCCTACGTGAAGAAGGTGTCCGAACCGACCCTCGGTCTCGACGCCAACATCAAGATTTGGCAGAAGTGGTACGACAAGTACACCAAGTAGCCAAGTAATACCGCGGGGTCCATCGCACGGGTTCGTTTCTCTCCCGTGACTGCCGCCGGACCCCGCATTTTTGTTCCCTAGCAATCATCCTAAATTGGAGACCAACATGAGTGCACAAACATCGCAAGGCGTTGCTGCACGGACCGTGGCGATGGAAGCGGCTCCCGACCGCAAGAAACCAGGTCTGCTCGATCGCATCGCCGACCACTTCCGCCGCTACTGGCAGTTGTGGATCCTCACCGCTCCCGCCCTGTTCTTCGTCGGCCTGTTCGCCTACGTGCCGATGTGGGGCATCCAGCTCGCCTTCCGCGAGTTCGACCCGACCAAGGGCCTGACCGGCGGCAAGTTCGTAGGGCTCAAATATTTCAACGAATTCTTCCATAACCCGCTCTTCGGCGAGATCATGACCAACACCGTCCGTATCTCCCTGTGGACGCTGGTCATGGGCTTCATCTTCCCGATCATTCTGGCCCTGCTCATCAACCAGATCGGCTCGAAGAAGATCAAGGGCTTCGTGCAGACCGTCACCTACATGCCGCACTTCATCTCCGTGGTGGTCATCGTCTCGATGCTCAACATCTTCCTGTCCCCGGGCTCCGGCATCCTGGGCCGCTTCTTCGGCGACGAATCGCTGATGGGCTCCACCAGCGCCATCACCGCCGTCTACTGGATCTCCGAAGTCTGGCAGCACGTCGGCTGGAACTCCATCATCTACCTGGCCGCGCTCGCCGGCGTGGATACCTCGCTGTACGAGGCCGCGAAGATCGATGGCGCCGGTCGTCTGCAGCTGATCCGCTACGTCGACCTGCCGGCCATCATGCCGACCTGCGCGATCCTGCTCATCATGAACATGGGTTCCGTGCTCAACGTGGGCTTCGACAAGATCTACCTGATGCAGAACTCGCTGAACATGCCGGCCACCGAGGTCATCGCGACCTACACCTACAAGATCGGTATTCTTAACGGCCAGTATTCGTATTCGACCGCTATCGGCCTGTTCAATACCTTGGTCAACTTCGTCTTCCTGATCACCGCGAACGCGATCGCCAAGCGCGTTTCCGATACGAGCATTTTCTAGGAGGCAGCCATCATGTCTGCAACAACAACCGGGGCCGTTGCCCAAAGCAAGAACGATATTCCCTGGAACAAGCATGTACGTCAGAAGAAAACGCCAGGTGATCTGGCCGTCGACTTCGTCATCGTGCTGCTTCTGGTGTTCACCGTGGTCGCAGTGCTCTACCCCCTGTGGTTCGTGGTCATCGCATCGTTCTCCAATCCGAACGCCGTGGCCGGCGGCGAAGTGAACCTGCTGCCCAAAGGCGTGACCTTCGTCGGGTATGCGAAGGTGTTCGCCAACCATCGCATCTGGCAGGGCTATCTCAACACGATCATCTACTCGGTGGTCGGCACCGCGGTCAACATGGCCGTGACCATCCCCTGCGCCTTCGCACTGTCCCGCCGCGAATTCAAGCCGCGCCGCGTCATCATGTTCCTGTTCACCGTCACCATGTTCGTCAGCGGTGGCCTGATCCCGAACTACTTGCTGTACAAGGCCCTCGGCATCAACAACACCATGTGGGTGTTTATCCTGCCGGGCGCGGTCTCCGTGTACAACGTGATCGTGGCACGCTCCTTCTTCGAAACCTCCATTCCGGAGGAGCTGCATGACGCGGCGCAGATCGACGGCCTGAGCTACTTCGGCTACTTCTTCAAGATCGTGCTGCCGTTGAGCTCCGCCATCCTCGCCGTCATCGGCCTGTACTACTTCGTCGGCCACTGGAACGACTTCATGACAGGCTTGATCTACATCACCGACGACACAAAGCAGCCGTTGCAGGTGGTCTTGCAGCAGTTGCTGCTGGTGGCGCAAGGTACCGGTACGAACGTCAACGCCGCGGCCCAACAGCAGGCGGCCGACCAGATCAAGTTCGGCATCATCATCGTCTCCACCCTGCCTCTGCTGGTGCTGTACCCGTTCCTGCAGAAGTACTTCAACAAGGGCGTCATGCTCGGCGCCGTCAAGGGCTGATTGAAAGGGATTCGCCATGCTCGCTCGTTTTTCCGTGGCCTATGAACGGTTCTGCCGTCTGCTGCTCACGATCTTCGTGGTGAACATCGCCATGCTCGTGCACACACTGCTGGGTGCCGTGGTGCTGGGATTCTTCCCATCCTGCGCCGCCGCGCAAACCACGTTCCGCACGTGGCTGCGTGCCGAGGATCGGTCGATGCGTGCCAAGGAAGTATGGGGCATCTTCCACGGCGCATGGAAAAACGAGCTCAAGCAGGCGAATCTCTTCGGCTGGCCGTTGGCCGTATGCTGGGTGGTGCTCGCCATCGACTACTACATGATGAACTGGCATGCACGCGGAACGTTCGACGTGGCGGTTTCCGGCGTACTGTTCGTGCTGGCACTGGTATTGCTGGCCTTCACCATGCTGGTCTGGGTGGTGCGCGCGAACTATGACGAACGTCCGCTGTGGATCGTCCGCACAACACTGACCATGATCGTGGCCCGTCCGCTGTGCACCCTGCTGCAGATCGGACTCGCACTGCTGGCGATCCTTGCCTGGGCGCAATGGCCGGGTCTGCTCATGGTGTTCGGCATGTCGCTGCCGATGTTCTGCACTGCGTGGATCGTGTACTCGTTCGGCCGGATTCCGGGAATGGACATCCATGACCGGGAGCAGCCGGGCATCCGATACGCGAAAAGCTGAACGGCAGAGTGCCGCCAAAGAAAGGCGGGCATACAATGGAATCCGCTTCACAAAGCCGCCAAGCAGACAAGGCAAAACCATTGGTATCGATCAAAGACATCGCAAAAGAGGCCGGCGTCTCCAGTTGCACCGTGTCATTGGTCATGAACAACAAGGACCGCAATCGCGTCAGCAAGGCGGTGGCGCAACGAGTGCGCGGAACGGCCCAATCAATGGGATACAAGCCGAACTCCGTGGCGCGTACATTGCGCACCAGCAGGTCGTATGTCCTCGGCTTTATCACCGATGAGATCGCCACCTCGCCACATGCCGGGCGCGTACTGGTGGGAGCGCAGGAGGCAGCGCGCAAACTCGGCTATATTCTGCTCACCGTCAACACGGGAAACGATCGGGAACTGGAGAACCAGGAGATCGCGGCCCTGCGGCAGTACCGCGTGGACGGTTTCCTGTATGCCATGATGTACCACCGTGTTGTGGAGATCCCCGCCGAACTCGAAGGCAGCCCCACGGTCGTCGTCGACAGCGAAGACGAGAATCGCAAGATTCCCTCGATCTACCCCGACGACGAAATGGCAGGGTACGATGCCACCAATCGGCTGATTCAGGCCGGCTGCAAACGCATCGTTTACTACGGTTCCTCAATCACCATTATCGCCCAGGGGGAGCGGTTCGCCGGGTATCGCCGAGCGCTCGCGGACGCGGGCATCCCCTTCGACGAGCAGTTGGTCGTCAACGTGGAAGAGGCCACAAACGCCGCTTCGGAAGCCGGTCGCGTGTTCGACGAGATCAAGCCGGACGGCATCTTCTGCTTCAACGATGTGCGCGCGACCTTCATCTACGAGGCGGCCAGAGAGCGGTCGGTCGGCATCGGCACAGACGTTTCCGTGATCAGCATCGACAACCAGCCGCTCATTACGGACGTGCTCAAGCCCGCGTTGACCACCTTGGAGCTTCCTCACTACGAAATGGGCTTCGAAGCGGTGCATCAGCTGGTCGCCATGATCGACGATGAAGCCGCCACGGAAAGCCTTGCACGCAGTGAGGATTCGATCAGGCGTTCGGAGAACGGCCCGATGACACCGTTGCGATGCCGCATCATCGAACGCGATTCGATCGTTTCCTGACGGCACTGCGTCTTTGAGTATTTCCATCCATTTTCCATATTCATTTCACACGTGTAGAGGGGTCTACTATGTCGAATACCTATTCCATCTCCGTCGAAACCGGCGGCTACCGGCAGCTCGATCTGTTCGCCGAACGCTGTGGCGAGGGGAACGCCGTCGTCACCGTTGCGGACGGCAACGGCGTCGCAATCGCGGCGCACACCATGCCCATCGCCGAACGCAGGCATCATTTCTCCATTGCGGTGCCGCAGAAATCCACCGTCACCGTGGCGGCAAGCGGCCTGGTTGTACGCTTCGGCTACCTTTCCGAATGCGATGACCTGCTTGACAACGGCGTTCGCTACGTGAACATGAATCCAAGCGACACCGATTGGCCTGCACAGCCCACGCTGGAACAGATCTACAACCGTTTCGGGCGTTCGGGCGCGCATTTCGAACCGTTCGCACGTTGGATGAACGATCCGAACGGCCTGTGCCAGTTCCAAGGGCGCTACCACCTGTTCTTCCAGCTCAACCCGTATGGTTTCGGCTGGGACAATATGCATTGGGGGCACGCGGTAAGCCGTGATCTGGTGCATTGGACTCATCTGCCAGTCTTCCTGGAACCGCAGCCCGAACTGCACACCGACGAGCGTATCGTCGGCGGCGCGTTCTCCGGTTCGGCCGTGACCGTGGACGAGCATGACAATCCGGTCGCCGGCAACGAGGCAAACGCCATCCGCCTGTACCTGACCCGTCATCTGGAAACCCGCGGCGACGAATCCTCCGTCACCGAATACCAGACCACCTGCCTGTGCGAGGACGGCGTGCATGTTCGCGTGGAATCGCCGGTGGCGCTGCGTGCGAATGACGATTTTGGCTATGACTTCCGTGATCCGAAGGTTGAATGCGGCATGGTCGGCGAGGCGCTCGACCCGGATCGTGCCTATATGGTAACCGCCACCAATCTGCCGGTATCGGAATTTAGCGCAGACGCCGCCGATAGTGCGGTTCCCGGCATCAGCACCCAGAACACCGGCGGCTGGTTCACTTATTCTCCTCAGGGCAAGCCGGGGGTCGACCAGCCGAACAACGCCACCGTTCCCGCCATGACATTGTTCTCCGCGAAGAAACCGCTCAAGCGCAATGTGACATGGCGCTACGAAGGGCCGGTGCTCGCCGATTTCGGTCATCAGATCGCACGCACCTACGAATGCCCTGACCTGTTCCAGGTCGACGGCGTGACCGTTGCCGTGGGCGCGCTGATGCATTACCGCGACAAGCAGGGACGTTTCCAGCAGGTGCGCTGGTATGCCGGCGACTTGGTGAATACCGATAATGGTCCGAAACTGGATGTCAAGGCCAGCGACTGGTGCGATTTCGGCACCGGATATTACGCCACGCAAAGCTTCGCCGACGATAACGGCCGTCGCATCGTATTCGGCTGGTATACCGACTTCCCGGCGATGCGTGTTGAGCAGCCGTGCCTTGCCAACGGCATGATGTCGCTGCCGCGCGAATTGCATGTGCGTGACGGCAGGCTGTACAGCAAGCCGGTGAGCGAAGTGTACCGCGAGCTGCTCGGCGAGCGTCTTGCCGTGCACGGCGATGGCGGGGATATGGTCGTTACGGCTCCCGGCAACGCATACTATGCGAACGTGCATCTGGCGGATGATGCCGATGCCATCATGGTGCTGGCGAAGGGCGTCAACCCGCAGGACGGCAGGCCGACCGAACTGCTGCTGCAGCGCACTGATGGCGTGACCCGCCTGGTGGCCAAGGGCACTGCGGTGGAGGATGTCGACTTCGACAGCGGCATCACCGATGTTCGCCAGGTGGAGGTGTTCTTCGACCGCAATGTTGTCGAAGTGTTCCTCAATGGCGGTCAGGCGGCAGGAAGCACGCTGTTCCAAGGCGCTGATGGCGACGGTGAGCTTCGCATCGCGTCGTCCGGCAAGATCGATGCGGTTGATGCGCGTGCATTGAACGGTATTTGGCGCTAAGACGTAGAGCCGTATCCGGCGGCCCCGTTCCTGCGTGTTCCTTGTGACACGGCGGGTGCGGGGCCGCTGCCGTATGTGTAGGGGTATGTACACGATATGTGCGAGATATGGGCACGATATGTGCGCTGCGTTGTAATTTGCCGGCGGATGTTGCATGTCATGCTATGTTGCGACACAGCGCGGGTGAATCCGTGGGCGGTGACGACCTAGGTAAACGTTTGACTACTGACATGCGCGTGTGGCGTCTCACCATGTAATGCGAAAAGCGGGGGAGAGGGGTGTTTTGGCACGTGCCTTTCCTATACTTGAGGGCACGTCCGGCAATTTGCCGAGACGGCAACTGGATATTCACACCTCACGTTTAGGGAGTTCCATGAACAAGGCAATCATCACCGTCGTCGGTCAGGATACTGTCGGCATCATCGCCCGCGTCTGCACCTATCTTTCCGCGCACCAGGTCAACGTGCTCGACATCTCCCAGACCATCATCGACGGTTTCTTCAACATGATGATGATTGTGGATTATTCCAACGCGGACGAGGAATTCGGCACAGTCGTCGACGACCTCGACAAGCTCGGCGAGGAGATCGGCGTGCGCATCCGCTGCCAGCGCGAAGAGATCTTCACCAAGATGCACCGCGTCTGATCCGCGGCACACGTAAGCCATGCAAGCAACCGAAGCCACGAATCGTACCAATCGTAAGGAAAAACCATGCTGAATATCATGGAGGTCCACGAGACCAACAAGATGATCGAGCAGGAGAAGCTCGACGTGCGCACCATCACCATGGGCATCAGCCTACTGGACTGCGCCGCCGACAGCGTCGACGAGGTCTGCGAGAACATCTACAACAAGATCACCACGTATGCCAAGGATCTCGTATCCACCGGCCAGGCCATCGAACGCGATTTCGGCATCCCGATCGTCAACAAGCGCATCACTGTCACCCCGATCTCGCTGGTGGGCGCAAGCTCCTGCAAGAGCTCCGAGGATTTTGTCAAGATCGCACATGCACTCGACCGTGCTGCCAAGAAGGTCGGCGTCGACCTGATCGGCGGCTACTCCGCACTCGTATCCAAGTCCATGACCCCGGCCGAGGAGATGCTCATCCGCTCCCTGCCGCAGGCGCTTTCCGAAACGGACATCGTGTGCTCCTCCGTGAACGTGGGCTCCACCAAAACCGGCATCGACATGAACTCCGTCGAACTGCTCGGCCACATCGTCAAGGACATCGCGCACGCCACCGCAGACAACGACTCCTACGGTTGCGTGAAGTTCGTGGCATTCTGCAACGCCCCGGACGACAACCCGTTCATGGCAGGCGGCTTCCACGGCGTGACCGAAGGCGACGCGGTCATCAACGTTGGCGTCTCCGGACCGGGCGTGGTCTCCCGTGCATTGGACGAGGCCAAGGGCAAGGACTTCGAGTTCCTGTGCGAAACCATCAAGCGCACCGCGTTCAAGATCACGCGCGTCGGCCAGCTGGTGGCCCAGGAGGCCTCCCGCCGACTCGGAGTGCCATTCGGCATCATCGACCTCTCGCTCGCCCCGACCCCCGCCGTGGGCGACTCCGTCGGCGAAGTGCTGGAGAAGATCGGCCTCGAACAGGTGGGCGCCCCAGGCACCACCGCCGCGCTCGCCATGCTCAACGACCAGGTGAAGAAGGGCGGCATCATGGCGTCCTCCTATGTGGGCGGCCTGTCCGGCGCGTTCATTCCGGTCTCCGAAGACAAGAACATGATCGACGCGGCCACCAACGGCTGCCTGAAGATCGAAAAGCTTGAGGCCATGACCTGCGTATGCTCCGTCGGCCTTGACATGATCGCCATCCCCGGCGACACCACCGCGGCCACCATTTCCGGCATCATCGCCGACGAGGCGGCCATCGGCATGGTCAACCAGAAGACCACCGCCGTGCGTGTAATCCCGGTGGAAGGCAAGGGCGTGGGCGAGATGGCCAACTTCGGCGGCCTCATGGGCTACGCGCCGATCATTCCGGTGAACCAGACCAGCTGCGAGGCCTTCGTGACCCGTGGCGGCCGCATTCCGGCGCCGATCCACTCCTTCAAGAACTGACGTTCTTACGAAAGAACCCGACCTTCCTGCACGGAGGGCCGGGCTCTTTTGCGTTTGTAAAACTGTTTTTACTTACCGCCGGCAAAGTTCAACTGTCGCCAGGCTTCGTAGATGGCGATGGAGGCGCAGTTGGTGAGATTCAGGCTACGCAGCGAAGGACGCATCGGCAGACGCACCTGCTCGGCCACATGCGGGCCGGCCATGATGTCCATCGGATCGGGGATATTGCCCGGTTCCGGACCGAACAGCAGGATGTCGGTCGGCTTGTATTCGATGTCGGTGTACAGCTTGGTGGCGTGCGCGGTGAAGGCGATGATGCGCGAATCCGGCATCGATTCCACCAGATCCTCGAAATTCGGGTGCAGCACCACATGCGCCATGTCATGGTAGTCGAGCCCCGCACGGCGCAGCTTGGTATCCCGCAGATTGAAACCCAAAGGTTCCACCAGGTGCAGAATCGTTCCCGTCACGGCGCACAGGCGGATCGCGGAACCCGTGTTGCCCGGAATACGCGGGGAGTAGTAGCACAGGTGCGGGGTGGAGGTCTCCGCCTTCGCTGCGTCCTTCGCGCTCAGCATCGCGTCCACCACGGAAATCGGATTGCCGTGCGCGTCGGTCACCAGTTCGTCCGGGCCGTAATTGGACTTGCGGTACCCGTATTCGAACATCTTCTCGACCTTGGCTTCGGCCGCCTGCGTCTCGGCGTCGCGCGTTGCGCCCTGCGCGTTATCGGTATGTTCTTCGTTCGTCATAAATGCTAAGAATAGGAACGATGAACGACACGAACACCACATACGACACCGCCGTACGTGACGCCGACTTTGACGACTTTGCCGATTCCGCCACCGCCGTCACCTCCGATGCTTCCGATGCTGACGAAATCGCAACGACGCTCGCGCAATGGTGGCAGACCAACGCGCGCGACCTGCCATGGCGATTCGGCCGCACCACACCGTGGGGCGTGCTCGTTTCCGAAGTGATGAGCCAGCAGACGCAGATGGGCCGCGTCGTGCCGTATTGGACCGCATGGATGGACCGATGGCCGGACGCAGCCGCGCTCGCCGACGCCCCGAAATCCGACGTGATCACCGCATGGGGGCGGCTTGGCTATCCGCGGCGCGCCCTGCGATTGCAGGAATGCGCGCACGTCATCGCATACGATTACGCCGACGAGCTGCCGCATATGTACGACGAATTGCTTGCTCTGCCCGGCATCGGTGATTACACGGCAAGCGCGGTGCTGTCGTTCGCTTTCGGCGAACGTATCGCGGTGGTCGACACGAACATCCGCCGTGTGCTGTCACGTGCGTTCGTCGGCGTCGAATCGCTCGGCGGCAGCGCAAGTCCCGCGGAACGCGCGCTGGCGAAACGGCTGCTGCCGGACGATGATTCCGCGAAATGCCGTCGTTTCGATCGCCCGTCCGTCGTGTGGAACCAGGCCGTCATGGAACTCGGCGCGACGGTGTGCACTGCGAAATCGCCATTATGCGAAGCTTGTCCGATCGCCGGAAAATGCGCGTTCCTACGCAACGGAAGACCGGGATTGGGGCAGCGGCGTACGCGACCACGCCAACGATTCCAAGGTACGGACCGGCAGGTGCGCGGGCTGGTGCTGAACGCGCTGCGCGGCCTGCCGGATGGCGAGACGGTGCTTGATCGCAAGAGCGTCGAACGGCTGTGGAAAGACCACGTGCAGCTGGACAAATGCATCGCGTCGCTTGACGAGGACGGTCTGATCGAAATCCTGCCCGGGGGAGGGGTGCGGCTGCCGGTGTAACGTACACGGCATGCGTGGTGCGTGCGGCCGCGGTGCCGCACGGAGGATGACACGCTAGACTGGGAGCCATGGCTTACAAGACCTCCCCGCGGACCGGTAAGAAACGTACGAAACAACAGCAGGCGATGTATCGCCGCCGCCGCATCGTTTTCGGTATCGCGACGGTGCTGGTGCTGAGCTTCATCGTATTCTGCCTGTATTCGCTGACGCAGGGCGTCGTCGCTGTCAACCGCGAAATCCACCATGCCGATGTTTACGCGATCTCCCGCAAGGAGGTGCCGTCGCCGACCCAACAGCAGAAAAGCAGCGTTCCCGATTGCGACGCATCCAACGTCGCGCTGTCGCTTACTCCGGCCGCATCGAGCTTCGGTGTGGGCGGCACGATGGACTTCACCGCTTCCGTGAAATACAACGGTTCCGGCAAGGCTGGCTGTCTGATCGACGTGTCCCAGGCGGGCATGGTGCTGACGATTAAGTCGGGCAAGGACGTGGTCTGGAAATCGAACGTATGCTCCGTGGACACGGATTACCGGCTGATAGCCAAGGGCGACGAGGTCAAGCAGACGATCACTTGGCCGGGCGTGCGTTCCGGCAGCGAATGCGCCGACGTGGCGGACCTGCCGAACGTGGACCGTGGCGTGTATTCGGCCCAACTGTCAGTCAAAGGACATGCGAAAACCAAGTCGGAACCGGTCGGTATCACGGTTGAGTGAAAATCTACAGGTTATGCTATTCTTATGACTTTGCGTACATGCGTGTCATATAGCGGGCACGCTGACAAGGAAGAAGCGCCCGCGTACTAGGCATATGGTGGCCAATGGGAGCGCTTCCGGGGAAACATATCGAAACGATTTAGCGAGCGATAAGGAACGTCCATTGGCTGAGGCTACGACGAACACCACCACCATCATCGCACGCGCCGACCAGCATGATATTGATCTGCACAAGGCGTCGGACCGTGTGAATTTCGGCTCCATCCGCGAGCCCATTGATGTACCCTACCTGTTGGGTGTACAGACTGACAGCTTTGACTGGCTCATCGGCAACGAGCGCTGGCAGAAGCGTGTCGAGAAGGATCTGGAGAACGGCACCAACACCGTGTCCCACACTTCTGGTCTTGACGAGGTCTTCCAGGAGATCTCTCCGATCGAGAACTTCGCTCAGACCATGAGCCTGACCTTCTCCGATCCGTATTTCGAGGAACCGCGCCACACCGTACAGGAGTGCAAGGAGAAGGATTACACCTACTCTGCTCCGCTGTACGTGAACGCTGAGTTCGAGAACGGCGACACCGGTGAAATCAAATCCCAGACTGTGTTCATGGGCGATTTCCCGCTGCAGACCCCGCACGGCACCTTCATCATCGGCGGTACCGAGCGAGTGATCGTGTCGCAGCTGGTGCGTTCTCCGGGCGTGTACTTCGACCGTAGCCAGGATCGTACTTCCGACAAGGAAGTCTTCGGCGCTAAGATTATTCCGAGCCGTGGCGCATGGCTCGAGTTTGAGATCGACAAGCGTGATGTGCTCGGCGTGCGTGTGGATCGTAAGCGCAAGCAGTCCGCCATCGTGTTCCTCATGGCCATCGGCATGACCAAAGATGAGATCGCCGACGCCTTCAAGGATTACCCGCTGGTCATGGACGCGCTCGCCAAGGAGACCGTGCAGACCCAGGACGAGGCTCTGACCGATCTGTACCGCAAGATCCGCCCGGCTGACACTCCGACGCCGGAAGCTGGCCGCAATCTGCTGGATTCCTTCTACTTCAACACCAAGCGTTACGATCTGGCCCGCGTCGGCCGTTACAAGATCAACCGCAAGCTTGGCTTGGAGAAGGATATCAACGATCGCAGCCTGTCTCGCGAAGACATCATCTCCACCATCAAGTATCTGGTCACGCTGCATGCCGGTGACACAAAGTTCCCGGGCAAGCGCGATGGTCAGGATGTGGATCTGCGCGTGGACGTCGACGATATCGACCACTTCGGCAACCGTCGTATCCGTCAGGTCGGCGAGCTGATCCAGAACCAGCTGCGCACTGGTCTGAGCCGTATGGAGCGCGTGGTCCGCGAACGTATGACCACTCAGGATCCGGAGGCCATCACCCCGCAGTCCCTGATCAACATCCGCCCGGTGAACGCTACCATCAAGGAGTTCTTCGGAACCTCCCAGCTGTCGCAGTTCATGGATCAGAACAACCCGCTGGCAGGTGTGACCAACAAGCGTCGTCTGTCCGCTCTGGGTCCTGGCGGTCTGTCCCGCGACCGTGCATCCATGGAAGTGCGAGACGTGCACCCGTCCCATTTCGGCCGCATGTGCCCGATCGAGTCTCCTGAAGGCCCGAACATCGGTCTTATCGGCTCTCTGGCAACCTTCGGTCGCATCAACCCGTTCGGCTTCATCGAAACTCCGTACCGTAAGGTCGTCAACGGCCATGTGACCGACGAGGTCGAATACATGACCGCAGACCGCGATGCTGAGCACGTTATCGCACAGGCCAATCAGGAGCTCGACGATAACGGCAACTTCGTCAAGAAGCAGGCCCTTGCCCGAGTCGGCGAGGAAGAAGCGGTCGATGTGCCGGTCAGCTCCGTTGATTACATGGACGTTTCCCCGCGCCAGATGGTTTCCGTCGGCGCATCCCTGATTCCGTTCCTGGAGCACGATGAGGGCCACCGAGCGCTGATGGGTACCAACATGCAGCGTCAGGCCGTGCCGCTGATCGAATCTGAGCGCCCGCTGGTGGGCACCGGTGCCGAATGGCGTGCAGCCGTTGATTCCGGCGATGTCATTCTGGCTGAGAAGCCGGGCGTGGTGACCTACGTTTCCGCCGACATTATCCGTGTGATGAACGACGATGGCACCACCAGCTCCTACAAGCTGGCCAAGTTCCGCCGTTCCAACCAGACCACCTGCTACAACCAGGTGCCGCTGATCCACGACGGCGAACGTGTGGAAGCCGGTACCGTGCTGGCCGACGGCCCGGCAACCCAGAAGGGTGAAATGGCTTTGGGCAAGAACCTGCTCATCGCCTTCATGCCGTGGAACGGCTACAACTACGAGGATGCTGTGATCATCTCCCAGCGTCTCGTGCAGGACGACACCCTAAGCTCCATTCACATCGAGGAATACGAGATCGACGCCCGCGAAACCAAGCTGGGTGCCGAGGAAATCACCCGTGATCTACCGAACGTCGGCGAAGATGCGGTGGCCAACCTCGACGAGCGTGGCATTATCCGCATCGGCGCCGAAGTCGAAGCCGGCGACATTCTGGTGGGTAAGGTCACCCCGAAGGGCGAAACCGAGCTGACTCCGGAAGAGCGCCTGCTGCGTGCCATCTTCGGTGAGAAGAGCCGCGAAGTGCGTGACACCTCGCTGCGTGTGCCTCACGGCGAGACCGGTACGGTGATTGACGTCAAGGAGATCACCCGCGAAGACGCCGAAGAAGACGGCGACGAGCTGCCGAACGGCGTGAACCAGATGATTCGCGTCTACATTGCGCAGCATCGTAAGATCACCCAGGGCGACAAGCTCTCCGGCCGACATGGCAACAAGGGTGTTATTTCCCGCATTCTGCCGGAAGAGGATATGCCGTTCCTCGCGGATGGTACTCCGGTCGACATCATGCTGAACCCGCTGGGTGTGCCTTCTCGAATGAACCTTGGACAGGTGCTGGAACTGCATTTGGGCTGGATCGCGCATGCCGGCTGGGACATCTCCCTCGACCCGGATATCGAAGCCGCTTGGAAGAAGAACATTCCGCAGGGCGCCGAAAAGGGCGAGCCGGGCACTCCGGTGGCAACCCCGGTGTTCGACGGCGTTCGTCCGGAAACCATCAAGGGCCTGCTTTCCTGCACCTTGCCGGATCGCGACGGCAACAAGCTGGTCGGAGACGACGGCAAGGCCGTGTTGTTCGACGGTCGTACCGGCGAACCGTACCCGAAGCCGATCTCCGTTGGCTACATGTACATGCTGAAGCTGCACCACCTGGTCGACGACAAGATTCACGCACGTTCCACCGGCCCGTACTCCATGATCACCCAGCAGCCGTTGGGCGGAAAGGCCCAGTTCGGTGGCCAGCGTTTCGGCGAGATGGAAGTGTGGGCCCTCGAGGCCTACGGTGCCGCCTACACGCTGCACGAGATGATGACCACCAAGTCCGATGACGTCGACGGCCGCGTGCGTGTCTACGGTGCCATTGTGAAGGGTGACAACCTGCCACCGGCAGGCATTCCGGAATCCTTCAAGGTGCTGCTTAAGGAAATGCAGTCCCTGTCCCTGAACGTCGAAGTGCTCAACGCGGAAGGCGTGGCCATCGACATGAAGGACGAGGATGACGATCCGTCTGCTTCCTCCGACGATCTTGGCTTCAACATTGGCGCGCGTCCCGACGCGGTCGCCAAGGCTGACCAGGTTGTGGAAGAACCTGAATTCCAGTGATCCCATGGCTGGTCGCGTCGTATGAAAACGTGGCGCGACCAGTCTGACGAAACGTGATTAAGCATTAAGAATCGATAGACAGGACAATAGAGTGCTGGACGTCAACGCATTTGACAAACTGAGGATTGGCCTGGCCACCGCCGATGACATCCGTAATTGGAGCCATGGCGAGGTCAAGAAGCCTGAAACCATTAACTACCGTACCCTGAAGCCAGAGAAAGACGGTCTGTTCGGCGAACAGATCTTCGGACCTACCCGTGACTGGGAGTGCGCCTGCGGCAAGTACAAGCGCGTACGCTTCAAGGGCATCGTCTGCGAACGCTGTGGTGTGGAAGTCACCAAGAGCCGTGTGCGCCGTGAGCGCATGGGCCATATCGAGCTTGCCGCTCCGGTGACCCACATCTGGTTCTTCAAGGGTGTTCCGTCCCGTTTGGGCTACCTGCTGGACATCGCTCCGAAGGATCTGGAAAAGGTCATCTACTTTGCCGCCTACATGGTCACCAGCGTCGATGAGGAACAGCGTCACGAGGATCTTCCGGGTCTGCAGGACGAGTTCGACAACGACATCGCCAACCTGGAGAAGCGTCGCAACGCGGAAATCGAAGAGCGTGCCAAGAAGGTCGAATCCGATCTGGCCGAACTTGAGGCCGAAGGCGAAGCCAGGGGCTCCGCACGCGCCAAGCTGCGCAACAGCGCCGAGCGTGAAATGGCCGCGATTCGCATCCGTTTCGACGAGCAGATCCAGCGTCTGAGCGCCGTGTTCGACCGCTTCAAGAACCTGAAGCCGGGCGACATGGAAGGCGACGTCGACCTGTGGCGTGAAATGGAAGACCGCTACGGCGACTACTTCGAGGGCTGCATGGGCGCCGAAGCCATCAAGAAGCGCTTGCAGGACTTCGATCTCGAGGCCGCTTCCAAGCAGCTGCGTGAGGAAATCGACACCGGCACCGGCCAGCGCAAGGCCCGCGCCCTGAAGCGTCTGAAGGTCGTCAACGCCTTCCTGACCACCGGCAACAAGCCGGAAGCCATGGTGCTCGACGTGATTCCGGTCATTCCGCCGGATCTGCGCCCGATGGTGCAGCTCGACGGTGGCCGTTTCGCCACCTCCGATCTCAACGACCTCTACCGTCGTGTGATCAACCGTAACAACCGTCTGAAGCGACTGATCGAGCTCGGCGCTCCTGAAATCATGCTCAACAACGAAAAGCGCATGCTTCAGGAAGCCGTCGACTCCCTGTTCGACAACGGTCGTCGTGGCCGTCCGGTCACCGGCGCTTCGAACCGCCCGCTGAAGTCTCTGAGCGACATGCTCAAGGGCAAGCAGGGTCGTTTCCGCCAGAACCTGCTGGGTAAGCGTGTGGACTATTCCGGCCGTTCCGTGATCGTGGTCGGTCCGTCCCTGCGCATGCACCAGTGCGGTCTGCCGAAGCCGATGGCCCTCGAACTGTTCAAGCCGTTCGTCATCAAGCGTCTTGTGGATCTCAACTACGCGCAGAACATGAAGAGCGCCAAGCGTCTTGTGGACCGTGGCGATTCCGAAGTGTGGGGCGTGCTCGAAGAGGTCATCGCCGAGCATCCGGTGCTTCTGAACCGTGCACCTACGCTGCACCGTCTGGGCATTCAGGCGTTCGAGCCGATCCTGGTAGAAGGCAAGGCCATCCACCTGCCGCCGCTTGCCTGCGCTGCATTCAACGCCGACTTCGATGGCGACCAGATGGCAGTCCACCTGCCGCTGTCCGCCGAAGCCCAGGCCGAGGCCCGTTCCCTGATGATGGCTTCCGACAACATTCTGAAGCCGGCAGACGGCCACACCGTGACCATGCCGAGCCAGGACATGATTCTCGGTCTGTACTACCTGACCACTGTCATCGACGGCGCCAAGGGTCAGGGCCGTGTGTTCTCCTCGCTTGAAGAGGCCGAAATGGCGCTCGACAAGCACGAGATCGACATGCAGGCCAAGGTGCTTATCCGCCTTCCGGAAGACTTCGTGCTTCCGAAGGGTTGGGAACCGAGCGAAGTCGAAGTCGTCGATCCTGAACCGGGCAGCCCGGCGGTGGTGAAGGAAGAGCGCTTCCACGATGGTTCCGTGCTTTTCGCAACCTCCTACGGTCGCATCCTGTTCAACAGCACGCTGCCGGTCGACTACCCGTTCGTGAACGATCAGGCTCCGAAGAAGCGCCTGAGCAAGATCGTCGACGACATCGCAACCCGTTACTCCACCGCACAGGTGGCTGCAACGCTGGACGCTCTGAAGGATATGGGCTTCACCCGCGCACCGTGGTCCGGTGTGTCCTTCGCGTTCTCCGACGTTATCCAGCCGTCCGAGCGCGACGAGTTCATCGAGAAGTACGAAGCCGAAGCTGAAAAGGTCAACGAGAATTACGAAATCGGTATGCTCACCGAAGAGGAGCGCCGCCAAGAACTCATCGACCTGTGGACCAAGTGCACCAGCGAGGTTTCCGAGGCTGTCGAGGAACACTTCGACTCCAAGAACAACCTGGCTATCATCGTGCAGTCCGGTGCACGAGGAAACATGATGCAGATCAACCAGATTGCAGGCATGCGAGGCCTCGTGGCCAACCCGAAGGGCGAGATCATTCCTCGACCTGTGAAGTCCAACTACCGCGACGGCCTGTCCGTGCTGGAATACTTCATCTCCCAGCACGGCGCGCGTAAGGGCCTGGCCGATACCGCACTGCGTACCGCAGAGTCTGGCTACCTGACCCGTCGTCTGGTGGACGTCTCCCAGGACGTGATTGTGCGCGAAGAGGATTGCGGCACCAAGCGCGGCCTGACGATGAAGGTCGGCGAGCGTGACGCTGAGGGCAACCTGCATCTTGTCAAGGCTGCCGACGGTGGTCCGTATTCCCGTCTGCTCGCAGCTGACGTGATCGATCCGGCCGACGGCGAAACCGTGCTGTACAAGGCTGGCGACGCACTGTCCATGGACGTGCTCAACGATCTCGTCGCTCACGATGTGGAAGAAGTCAAGGCCCGTTCCGTGCTCACCTGCGACTCCAAGCGCGGTGTGTGCGCCAAGTGCTATGGCTGGTCTCTGGCCACCAACAAGCTGGTGGACGTCGGTGAGGCCGTTGGCATCGTAGCGGCACAGTCCATCGGCGAGCCTGGTACACAGCTGACGCTGCGTTCCTTCCACTCCGGCGGCGTCGCTTCCGCATCCGATATCACCCAGGGTCTCCCTCGTGTTACCGAGCTTTTCGAAGCTCGTACCCCGAAGGGCGAGGCTCCGATCGCGGAGTTCGCAGGCGTGGTCAAGGTGGAAGACACCGAGCGCGGCCGTCAGGTCATGCTGAAGCCGGACGACGAATCCGTCGAACCGATCGTCTACCCGGTGACCCGTCGCGCCCCGATGCTGGTCAAGGACGGCGAGCATGTCGAAGCTGGCACCCAGCTGATCGAAGGCTCCGTCGATCCTAAGAAGATCCTGCGCATCCTCGGCCCGCGCGCCGCCCAAGTGAACATTGTGGAGGAAGTGCACACCGTGTACCGCTCCCAGGGCGTGGATATTCACGACAAGCACATCGAGGTCATCGTGCACCAGATGCTGCGTCGTATCACCGTGATCGACTCCGGCGACACCGACCTGCTTCCGGGTGAACTGGTGGATCAGGCCCGCTTCAAGGCCTCCAACATGAAGGCCGTGAAGGAAGGCGGCAAGCCTGCCGCCGGCCGTCCGGAGCTGATGGGCATCACCAAGGCTTCGCTGGCAACCGATTCCTGGCTGTCCGCAGCCTCCTTCCAGGAGACCACCCGCGTGCTTACCGAAGCCGCCCTGAGCCAGAAGGTCGACGACCTGAAGGGCCTCAAGGAGAACGTCATCATCGGTAAGCTCATTCCGGCCGGTACCGGTCTTGCCCGTTACCGTAACGCCGTGGTCGAGCCCGACAAGGCCATTCGCGACACCATCTACCCGAACTTCGGTTTGGGTGGCGACGAGTCCGATGCTGCCTTCGGCGACGCGGATCTGTCCGAAGTCGACTTCTCCAACATCGATTTCGGCGATCTGAAGCTAGGCGACGACTTCAATCCGGATGACTTCCTGGACGACAATGGCGGCCAGATGGATTTGGGCGACAACCTGTGATTCGAAAGGCGATGATGGAACGACGTAACGTCTGAAATCATCCGATAGACATAAAAATGGGGATTGGCTTCAAACAGCTGATCCCCATTTTTAATACGAAAAAACACGATTGTTGCGATCATTATGCCAACAGTCGGCATATTACGAAACTGCCTGTATTGCAGAGCGAATTCACTATCGCAAATCAAACGTCAAATTACAATGAGGGTATGAGCTTTCTTCCATATCCGCCGCCGCCTGAACCAGGCTGGTACGATGATGACGCCATCGTAATGCCTTCCTTCGCCGATTCTGCAATGCCGGGAACGGTGCAATCTCAGCCGATGGAGCAGGTTTCCATGTTGCTGGAACCAATCAATGACGAGTCGGTCAACGACGAACCGGCCAACGATGATGATATCGATTGGGATGGCACAGTGCTGTCTTCGGCCTTCACCATGAAGCAGCCGAAGCTGGAATACACGCTTTACAATGAGCAGACCGGTCAGGAAGTGATCATCGACATGGGCGTGCTGCTGGGACGCAAGTCGTCCGTTGAAGTGCCGGAAGGTGCTAAATACGTGAAATTGGAGGATCCGACGCGCACGATTTCACGCCATCATGCGGCGATCAGCTTCGATCAGGATGGCACGTTGTGGATTGAGGATTACGAATCGCTTAATGGCACGTACATTATTCAAGGCAATGAGGAGACCAAGGTCGAGCACAAGCCGATAAAGTTTGAGGCACCTTGCACGATTCGTATCGGAGATCAGTTCTTTACTCTCGAACAGCGCTGATTGAGATGTTGTGTTGCGTATCGCCAAGTATGCCGTCAAACCGCAAGGTTTGGAATGATTGAAATGACGGTGCGACAATGAACGATGCCGAGAGTCGAAGAGAGCTGTACACGTGAGAATGCGCGTACACCCTCTTCGACTATTGCGATTCGCTGCCTACCGACTGGCGCTTGCTGACTGGCTATTTGCTACTTGCGCAGGCGGATGGCCGCGTTGACGGCGGAATCATTGAGACTGGCAAGCCAGTCAAGCAGATCCGGGTAGATATTCGGATTGCGTGCGAGGAAGGGGTGCAGCTCCGGAGCCTCGCTCGCGATTTGAGCCATCAGCATCTTGTCTTGCGTGGTCATGGCCAATTCCGCTGGATTGGTGTACGGGTCGACATATTCCGTTGAAACGTCGTTCGCCATATTCGATGCCGGCGCTTCCATGGACGATTCAGCCTGGTATTGGTCGGTTGCCTGCGGCTGGTATTGCATCTGATACTGCAGTTCCGACGATTGCTGCGACTGCTGATACTGCGCTTGCGTTTGGAATTGCTGTGCCCGTTCCGGAGAGGTTTCGGTATTCCTCTGCATAACGCTTTCCCGCGGAACCGGCCACCCCATCGCGACCAGCTGCTGGCGTGCGCGCTCATCGCCGAATTGGGCGACCCAACGTTTCAGACCCGGGTACGCACGTGGATTGGCAACCACATTCGCGCCGAATTCCGGATTTTCGTAAGCGATTTTCGCTAGAAACACGGGATCTGCGTTCGGATCCTGCACGGCTGCGGCCGCGGTATCGAAATCGACCATCATGATCTCCTTATCTCGTGTTCTGTAAATATTGTATTGAATGCGCTGATAACAAAGTGGTCAATCTGATTATCGACGATTGCCATTGCGGGAACATGCGTGTTATTGAACGGTTCGCAACGTCTGCAATGTGCCTTCCTGCAAATCGCCGATATCCTCATGATCTCCGATTTTGCTGACATTCCAATCGATGTCAACCGTAGTATTTGTTACCGTATCGGCTGCGTTATTCGCTGAATCGTCGCGCAGGTCAAGCATGATCGCCGTGACATTGTCATTGCCGCCGGCATCGAGCGCGGACTGCACTAGCATTTCCGCGGCGACTTGCGGATTGTCGTACGCTGCCACCGTGTTTGCCTCGAAAATGGAAAACGTCGGCAAGTGAAAGTTTGGCGCGCCATCTGCGTAATGTCGGCAATGACTTGAGTATGTACTTGCGTTCCTGCGCAATATCATGCCAATACTGCTGCACATGCTCCTCGTTGACGGTATTACCGGAGAAGGCCACGTAATCGGCTTGTGTGCCCAAGGCAAGCAACGTTTCACAGGAAATATCCATCTGGCTTGCGATGGAGACCGCTTGTTCGCTGCGCGTGCCTTGAATGTCGAGTCCGCTTTGCCGAGCGAGCGCCGCCACGGATTGCCATCCTGCCGCCACTCGCTGTTGCGCGCTGCCGTGTTTTCTTGACCGTGCCAGTGCGATCGCTTTGATGGCGAGCAGGAGGCCGCATACGATGAGCAGCGTCCACAGGGGGCTTCCGTAGACGGCTACTTTTCTTGCGATTCTGCCGAAATGCTGCCAGAAGAGGTTGATTGACGTTTCATCAGCCATGCTTCCGCCGATTGAGGATTTGCCTTTGGCTTGGGTGTCGTCGCGTAGCGGGTCGGTGAGGGGTACTGGGGGTTGACGCACCAGGGCTTGCGGGTTCGGTGGGGTGAGGTTCTGGTTTTCGTCGGGGACTTTGGTTTCCTTTGGCGTCGGGTAGAACGCCACCCAGCCGTAGCCGTCCAGTTTGATTTCCACCCATGCGGTCACGTCGTTGCCGGTGAATTCGATGACGGTGTTTTTCCCTTGTTTTTCGGTGCGGTTTTTGCTGATTTCGCCTTCATCGTCTTTTGGTATGAATCCAAGCACCACTCGGCTTGGAAGTCCCAGGCTGCGTGCCATGAGTGCCATTGCGGAGGCGTATTGTTCGCTGTCTCCGACCATGGCCGTTCCGGCGAGCAGCTGGTCGATACGGTAGTTGCCGTGGCCGGCGGTAGACGGGTAATCGCCGCTCAAGCCGTGCGAGAACCAGCCTGATTCCTTGAGTTTTTCGGCGATGGCCTGGGCTGCTTCGCCTCCTTTGGATTGGCCGCCGGCTATGGCTGTGGCGAGTTTGTCCACACAGTCGGGCGCGTCTTCGGCTTTAGGCTGGCTGATGGAGGCTGCGTTAGCTTTGGTGATTTGCTTGTCGGTGGGAACTGCTGGCATGATGCCGGTTTCCGTGTAGGTGAGGCCTTCGGAGGTGCGTGAGGGGTAGATGGCCGACATGGTGTCGCTGTTGTAATAGAACGAGTCGACGTTTTCACTGTTGTCGAAGGTCACGCTGGATGCGGCTCCGGCAATGGGTAGCCAGTAGTCACTCAGGCTTTTGTTCACGGTGAATGTTGCGGTGAATTTCTTGCCTTCGGCGTTGTTGGTGATGGAGGTGCCGACGCGATGGTAATTGGAGGAGTCCGACGACATGGTGGAATCGGACAGGTTCCATACGTTGCCGTCGAAACGGTCCATGACCGCTAGTCGCACGCTCGATCCTGCGGGCAGGTTTTCGACGGTGAGGAGCACGTCGCCCTTGCTGTTTTTGATGTACGAACGCATGCCGCTCAACGGGCTTGTGTAATCGTACGGGCTGAGCGGCGGATCGTAATGGTCGCGCAGAATGGTGCGGTCCTGACCGACGGCAAGGCATCCTCCAATCGCCAATGCGATGCAAACAACCACGATTGTCACGGAACTGATCCAACGTCCCAATTCCAGTAATTTCCAACGTGCGCTGATCCAAATCACGAGCACAAGCGCCATCGCGGTGCCGACGAATATACGGTAATAGCCGGAAGATGAGCCAAGCAATGCACAGATCGCAAGATTGGCGATGACGGGAATGATGGCGATCATGGTGAATCGGCCATCTTCCGTCACTGCGAAAATGCCGGTGAGCAGCGCGGACCACAGGCAGATGGTCCATACGGCAAGCAGGCAGCCGTCCGCGGTACCGGTTGGAGGCTCGACCGACAGAATGAATTTGAAGGAGCCAAGCATCTGCACCCAACCTTGCGTAAGCGTGCGCAGGGTTGGAATGAAGTGTGCGATGGTGGTGTCGTTGAGGAACAGAACCGGGCCGACAGCCAGTTGCGCGACGGCCATGAACAGCATTTGCCACCAGAGGCGGAGCATGGGAACCGTGCCTGCGAGCGCCACGAGGGATCCGATGATGGTGGCTGGAATGGCGGCGAGGGCCCAGGATGCGACTGATCCGTAGACGTCGATGAGGTTGCTGGCTGCGGCGAGGGTGAGTAGGGCTGCTACGAGAAGGCTTGCGTATTGTGAGGCGCGTGGTCGGCGTAGGTAGGAGAGGGCTTGCGATTTGCTGTCTCGTGACATCCAGATGACGGAGTGTGTGGAGTCGGCCCATGAACCTGTTCCGGTGCTTGTTCCCGTGAAGGTGCCGGTGAGTGATCCGGTGCCGGTCTCGTCGGTATTGGCGTTGTGTTTGCTGAATCCTGTGGTGCTCATGCCAGTACCCCCATGATTATTGGGAGGTCGTCTAGGCTTCCTACGGTCGCCAGGGTGAAGTCGGAGTATCGTTTGATGGCACGTGGTTGCCCGATGGTGGTTTGCAGTACCACGCAGGTTGCGGATCGGGGGAGTGCGAGCGCCATGTGTTTGATCTCGTCGATGCTTTTGAGTCTGCCGACGGTGATGTAGTAGAACGATGAGTCGGGGGTGTGGGTGAGGGTGGTTTGCGCGAGGTTCGGATCATCGTTGATGTCGGGGGTGATGGCGCTGCAGCCGTCGAGGAATTCCGTGGAGTTGCGTGGCACGGCGTGTTCGTTTCCTGCATGTGCGGTTACCGGGCGGTTTTGGAGCAGGCATTGTACGCCGATGGATGCGTGGACGGATACCGCCAGTTCGAATTCGTCGGAGCTGAGGTAGTCGTCTGGGTTCACGCTGATGGTCAATGCGGTGTCGGTGCGTCGGGTCGCTTCGTATTGGCGGATCATCAGCGTTCCTGTTTTTGCGGAGCTGAGCCAGTGCACGTTGCGCACGTCGTCGCCCGGCTCGTATTCGCGCAGTCCGTAGAAGTCGAGGTCGTCGTCGACGATTTCGCCGCTGGGCTGACCTTCGAGGTCTCGCGGAATTCCGGCATTGAGTGTGTTCAGCATGACGGTTTGAGGGTGGATGAACACGTTGATTTGGTCGACGAGTTTCTTTTCGTGCCGTACGAGTCCGAATGGGTCGCCTTTGCGTATGGAAAGCGGTCCGATCGGCAGCACTGCGCGGGAGACGGCGGTGAATTCCACGGTTGTTTGGCGTGATTGGCCGGCGGCGAGTATGGGGATGGAGAATCGTTCGTGGTTGTCGCCGATAGGCAGGTCGCCTCGCGCGGATGTGGTTGGCGTGCGTCCTGGATTGTCGATGCGTATGTCGACTTTTACGGTGTCTGACACGGTGACTCGTCTGCTGGACACGTCTATGGTGGCGGTGAATGACGTGTTGCCGAGTGACAGCAGGATGGCGGCGACCATCATGCAGGCGAACACGATCGCCATGGCCAACAGTTCATGCCATCCGAGAATCGTGAACGTTATGAGTGAGGCGATGGTGAGTCCGGTCACGACCCATCCGAGCGGTGACATATATGAGGTGACCAGTCGTTTGATGCGATGCTTGATGCGTCGCAGGGATCGTTGCATGGTTCTCCTGCGTTGCATGGTTTTGGATTGTCGCATACTTGACCTTTCGGGTGTTTACGAACGTTTCGTGCGATTGCGTGCTTCTGTCTTGCTGCGCGTGCAGTGCAGCTGCGTTGGGTATGCGCTTCAGACGGTAACGCCTACGGTCGGTGCGGGTACGTTTCCGAGGATCTGTTCGATCATCAGTTCGGGGGTGGATCCGGCGAACGTGGCCTCCGCGGTGAGCGTGATGCGGTGCGCGAGCACAGCGACAGCCAGCTGCTTCACATCGTCAGGCACCACATATCCGCGATTGTTGGACGCCGCCCACACGCGGGCGCATCGGGTCAGCGCAAGTGCGCCTCGCATGGACGATCCGACCTGGATGCGTTCGTTGTGGCGCGTCGCTTCCACCAAGCGCACGATGTATTCGAGGATCGCGTCGTCAAGATGTACGGTTTCGCTGATGGCGCGCATGCGCAGCACGTCGTTGCCGGTGAGCACCGCATGCACGGTGGATGCACGGTCGGTGACGTTGACCTGTTTGAGAATGCTCACGCTCACGTCGTGGCTCGGATAGCCGATGGTTGTTTTGATGAGGAAACGATCCATCTGCGCTTCCGGCAGTTTGTAGGTGCCGAGCTGTTCTATGGGGTTCTGGGTGGCGATGACCATGAAAGGCTGCGGTACCGCGTGAGTTTCGCCGTCGACGGTGACTTTCTGCTCTTCCATGACTTCGAGCAGTGCGGACTGTGTTTTCGGCGAGGCTCGGTTGATTTCGTCGGCAAGCACGACGGAAGCGAAAATCGGGCCTTCGCGGTAGTCGAATTCGCTGTTCTTCTGGTCGTAGTAGGTTACGCCGACCACGTCGGAAGGCAGCAGATCCGGAGTGAACTGGATGCGCTTGAACGACATGTCGATGGAGTTGGCGAGGCCTCGGGCCAGCTGTGTCTTGCCTGTTCCGGGGTTGTCTTCAAGCAGAATGTGGCCGCCAACGATCATGGCGGTGGCACATTGGCGGATCGGCTGCTCCTTGCCGACCACAACCTGGGAGACGCTGTCGACCAGTTTGGTGAACTGGTTGTGGAATTCGGTGATGTCGGCTTGTGGGGCGGACATCATGGACGAGGTTGCGGCTGGCTGCGCGGGCTTGACTGGCGATGCCGCTGCCGGAATTGGCTGCGATTGCGGTAACGGTTGTCGCATCTGCACAGGCTGTGCCGGTTGCACCTTCAAGGGTTGCGTTGTTGGAAGCGTAGGCATTGCAGGCCTGTAGGGCATTGCATTGTATGTGCTGAGCATGGTGCCTTCATCGTCGGCATCGAACGTGTCGGTGGCGTAATGGTTCGCATTATGCGCGCTGAGTACCGTGCCTTCATCGTCGCCGCTTTGCTTCTGCGGATGCGTTGGCAGGCTTGGAGTTTGGAATGCGGGGCGCGCCTGCGGATTGCCGGGCTGTTGCGGCTTGTTCGTATAGTGCCGGATAGAACCCAGCTGGGTGGCGTCGTCGTTGTCGTTGCTCATGGGTGCTCCTTGTTTGCTTCTGTTGGTCGTATTGATGATTGGCTGTCGATATTGGATTGTTCGTCGAGATTGCCGTACCGGCTAGCGATTGGCGTAATAGGCCAAGCCTCTCACCCACGGCTTGCTTTTTCCATCGATGGTGGAAAGAGCTACGGATGAAGCCGTAGGGGTGTTACTTTGCTTTGATTCCGACTGGTCTGGATTGGGGTCAGTCTCAGGATCAGTGGTCGGCTCGCTATAGCGGTCGGAGTCTTTGATCGTTGATCCGTCTACCTCGTTGTTGAGTGCCGGGTCTGGACCAGTGACTTTGAACTTCCATGTGTAGTCGACCCCCGTTGGCAGCTTTTCGGCGTTCAACTGACTGGTACCTTGGGTCCAAGGGATTTCGTATGTTTTGCCACCTCCGGTGAATACGAAGGAGTAGCTGCCAATTTGATTCCACGTTTTCACCGATCCGCCGGCGACCTTGATGAGATTCGTGGCATTGGCATCCCAGGCAAGGGTCGGCATGGTAGTGATTTCCGCCTTGGTTTTGTTGCCTACGGTATTGCTGCTGGCAGTTTCAGGGGTGCTGATATGTGACGTATCAATGAAGTATTGTTGGACATTTACCGTATCGCAGGTGCTCCAATTACCGGAAAGCGGCCACTCTGCTCTGTTCTCGTGAACATCATCATTGTAATAATCCTTGGCCTTTACAACAAAGCCCGTGACGCGTCCTTTTTTGGACCAGGTTGCCACACATATATTGTTGTTGAGTTCCAGCTTCACATTGGTTGGGGGATCGACTGCCGTGAAGGGCGAAACGGACGTTTCGCTGCTCAATGAGCCACTGTGTTCCGTGACCACGGTAATCGTCGGCTTAATCTCTTTGTAATACCACTCGTTCTTGATGTCGAATTCGACGGAATAGTTCGTGGCATTGGTCTCCACGGATTTGTCTTCGTTTCTGATACTTACCGTAATCGACTGGTATTTCGAGTTGCGGGCGTCATTGATTCGCCCGCTCACCACAATCTTGTCGCTATTCTGCACTGCTGAGATGGTCGGTTTGTCGGGCGTGCCCCAAGGTGAAACGGCATTGGATGTGGCGGATGGTTGACTCCAGTTCATCTTGTTATGCGCCTTGACCGTGGCTGTATAGGATGCGCCATTGGTAATCGCATTGTCGTTGAATTTGAACGTGAAGCTTGTACCTTCAACCTTTTGCGTCGGATTCGCCATATTGGACCCATTTAATGTCACCTCATAGCCGTCGACGGCAGAGAAATTGCCTTCCGGAGCCTTCCATGTGACAACAACGGTGTCCTTGCCGGCTTCGGCCTTCACATCGGTCGGTGCGTCCGGAAGCTTGTCAGGCGTGCCTTCCACGCCGTTCGACTCCTTCGACCAGCCGATCTCATTCTTGGCTTGCACCTTGAACGAGTATGTCTTGCAGTTCTTCAAACCGGTAATCTGGCAGGAGGTCACGGAACCGCACGATTTCTCGCCGGAACCGTCGCCGCTCCACGTCACCTTGTATTCGCTGATCGGACTGCCGTTCGAAGAGCCGGCCGTCCAACTCAGATTTACCGCGCCATCCTGCGGGTCTCCCGCGATGGGAGAGAGCAGAGGCGCATCCGGCTTGTCCATTACCGAAATGCTGATGATGCCTGTCACCTCACGTTCCTTCGTATTGGTGGCATCACGCACGTTGACGATCACCTTGTTGGTGCTCGCGCCGATGTCGGAAGCTGCGCTGATCGATACCACACCGTTGGCCAGACAGTCCACGGTCAGCTTCGACGCGCCGTCGGATGTGCATCCGGTCACGGTCAACCTGGAATCGGGGAACGGATTGTACGCGTCGGCAAGCAGGTTCACTTCCTCGCTGCTTCCCGCCTTGACCTTCAGGGCTTTCGCGTTGATGCGCGCCAAAGGCCTGTTGGATGCTGTCACACGAACCGTGACGCCTGCGCTCACCGTGCCCTTCGAATATTGGATCGAAATGGGCACGCTCACCGTAGTTCCCGGCGACGTGGTCTTGTCGGCGGACACGGTCAGCTTGCCGTTCGAACTCACCTTGGCGCTCACCTGATCGGAATCAGCGCCACCCGAATACGTGTACCGCTTTTCATCGTCGTACAGGTCGGACGCCGAATGGGTCAACGCGGTCAGATCAATGGTGGTGGCGCTTTCGCCGGCGACCACGTCGATGGTGGACGAAGAGAATGTCGGCGCGGGCACGTCGCGCCCGATTACGGTGATCGGCAACGTCAGCACCGCCGAATTGATGATTTTCACCTTGTCGTTCTTGTCGCGCTTGCCATCCACCGCGGTGAAGGTAATGGACGCGGGGCCGGAGTAATCCTTCGGCGCGGTGAACTTCAACATCTGGTCGTTCACATACAGGTCGCCGTCCGCAGCCTTCGTGGCGCTCACCGAATCGGCGCCGTCCACATACGCGGTCTTGCCTGCACCCACACGCACGTAATCGGCGATATTGATGGTGATCGTCTCGCGTGCGTTCACCTTCAAAGCCGGCGCTTTCGGTCGAAGGATCGGCGGAAATACGCCGTATGCGGGCACTTGGATGAACGCCGTGGATGTGATGTCATACGTCGTGTTGGTCACGGTGTATGGCACGGCTCGCGCCTCGTCCGTCAATTCCACGGTAATGATCGTGGACTTGTCTCCGCTCTTGACATGCGCATGGTCGGTGGCCGAATCATCAACGGCCACGTGCAGTTCGTCGGCGCTGCCGGAAGGGTTCGCGATCCATTGCAAAACGTCCACGTCGACCGATTTCTTGTCGATCGTCGCCGAAGAAGGCACACGATAGTCGTATGCGGTCGGCGGTTCGATGGTGGCGTTGCCATCGACGTTCACCGTCAATGTTGCGGTGTCAGACAATCCGGCTTTGTCTTTGACCGTATACACCATGTAATAGGTGCCCACCTGCTGCGGTGTGGTGAAGGCGAGCACATTATCCGCTACGGTCACATTGCTGATGTCTTGCGATTCGATGTTTTCGCTGACGGTCAGGTCGGTGCTGTCTCCGGAAATGTCGTTTTGCGCCACGGGTACGGTTGCCGCGGTGTTGGGACGCAATGTGATTTCGTCGTCGCGTGCGTACACGCCCGAGTCGGTGCCGGATTTGAACACGCCCACGCGGATCTGCGCTTGGGATCGTTGGCCGGTCCAGTCTTCGACGGCGTATGAGAAGGTGTCGGTTCCTGCGGAGTCGGCATATGCTTCGTATACCAGGTAGGTGGCTCCGACTTCGCTGATGCGTCCGAGCGTCGGAGCCTTGTTGCCAAGACCAAGCAGCTGCACGTCGTCGCCATCGGAGTCGATGCCGGTCAAGGTGATCGGGATCTGGACTTTCTGCCCTGCCGCAACCTGTGCCTCAACGTCGGATGGTGTTGGCGCCGCCTTGTTTTCGGCGTCTTTTTGATGCACGTTGATGGTGATTGTGGCGGATGCCGCGTTGCCGAGATTGTCTTTGACCGTGTACGTTACGGGGAAGGATCCGGTTTGGTCGGATGCTTGGTATCGTACGGTGTTGCCTGATACGAATACGAGTCCTTTGAACGTGTTCTTGTCGTATTGCAGGTCGTTTTGCAGGCTTACCGTGGTGCCGTCGGCGTAGGCAACGTGGTCGAGCACGTTGATGGAGACAATGCCGTCGGTGCGTACCTGCGTGGTGATGTTGTCGGCTTTCGGCACGGAGTTGGAGGTGGCCAATGCCGGCGGTTGCAGTACGATCACGCCGGTCGACGTGCCTGTCGCGTTGGCTACGCCGTATTTGATTTGCACGGGTTCGGTCGGTACCTGCCGTGCGGTGATGTAGACGCGCTTGTTGCTCACGACGCCGGTTTTGATGCCGCTTGCCGCGTCGGCGGTCACGTTGGTCACGGACAATACGCCGCCCATCGGGTCGACATCGTTGGCCAGGGGCTCCACGATCGCGGTGTTGTCGGCGCCGAGCAGCGCCACGTCGTTGGCGGCGATGGGCTTGGCGGAGTCTCCGGCCACGGTCTGCACTTCAATGCGAGCCAGGCCGGTCGCGGGAATGGATCCTTGCGTGATGGTGTAGGGCACATAGTAGGTGCCGGGGTTGGGTGCGCTGAATGTGAACGACATGTCGGTGGCGTTCATGGTGGTGGATGCGCCGGATGGGGTTTCCACGGCGGTCAGCTGCGCGGGCTCGGCCGAGGTGCCGTGCACGTATTGTTTGAGCGAAACGGTGGTGCGCGTGTTTGGCGTGATCTGCTTGACTACCGGATCGATTACCGCGGCCAACGTGTTGGCTGGTTTCACTGAGAAATACACCATGCCGGTGCCGGTCTGCTGGCCGTCGGAAATGGTTACTTCGATGCCGGCGCGTCCGGAAGACATGGATCCCGTGTTGAATACGAGTTGCCCGTCGGCTCGCGTGGAGACGGTCACCTGGTCGGTGTTCTGCGGGGTTGCGGATACGAGCGTGAGCGGATCGCCGTCGGGGTCGGAGAAGCTGCCCAATGCGTTAGTGGTGTAGGTGGCTCCTTGCTCCACGTCGATTTCCGGTGGCGTATCGGTTTGCTGGGGCGCGTTGTCGTCGCCTCCGACCAAGGTGAGGTTCACTTTGGCGTTGGACGTCTGCCCGCGCCCGTCGGAAATCTCATAGCTGAACGATGCCGATCCTTCGGCTGCCGCGGATGCGTCGAGCTGCAGATATCGTCCGTCGTATACGGGCGAGACGCTGATGTTGGCCCCGTCCGGGGCACTTACCAAGGTGATGCGCAGCACGGAACAGTCGGTCTGCTCGTCGTTGCGAAGCACGTCGAGGATCTGCTGCGATCCTGTTCTCGCGCCGAACGAATCGTCTTCCGCTTTGATCTGCCCGGATTGCGACGAGCAGGTTTTGCTGAAATTATGCTGGTTGTTGGCACTGTCGTTGTTCTGTTCCTGTTGCTTCGACTGTTTGGTTTCCACCTTATTCCATTGGATTTTGATGACTTTGGTGGATTCCTGCGGATTCCAGACGTTGCCGTTGACCACGTCATTGAGTATGACCAGACGATGGTTGGTGCGGAATATCAGTTCCGAAGTGTCGTTGATGTTGGTCAGGGTGTCGAATGTCATGTCCGAACCGTCGGCGGAGCATACTTTGGCGTAATTGTTGGCTTTCTGCGCCCACGCGGTGAATACGCATCCGCCTGTGGATACCGGCTGGGCGGGCTCGCCCTTGCCGGAATTCGGTGTTTCAGAGGTTTTCTTGGTGCTGAGGTTCACCGTTGCGAGCCCGCGTGGTGTCGCCACGGCCACCCATCCGTTTTGTTTGCCGTCCGTGGAAGGGGCCTGCAAGGTCATGTTGCCCTGCAGATTGATGGCTGCGCTTCCCTGCGGCCAATACACGGTGCCTTTCGCCGCCACGACCGGGGTTTCGCCGATGACGGTGAACGATTCGGCATGCGGTGCGCCTCCTATCGTGCCAACTTGCTCGCACGCGCCTTGCGACTTGTCGATGCTCATCACCGCGCCATCAGAAGCACGATATCCGTATACGGTTCCGTTATGCGTCACCGTGATTTTTCCACCGGATCCCAGTTTCATTTTCGGCTTGTCGGTGGTTGGATTGACGGATTGCACATCGGAAGCGGATCCCACCCACACATTGCCGGTTTTGACGTTGATGAACGCTGCGGTATCGCCTCCGACAATGGTTTCGATATCCGTTTTGATGGCGGTGTTGCCGGTCTCGCTGATTGTGGAAGCTGCGATGTTGCTGGCTTTCGTACCTTCGGAAATCACGGTGCTGCCATTATGTTGGGCCACGTCGAAACGGGAGGCTGTGGACGAGACTCCAGCGTCCACATCCTTGTTTTTCGCATTGAATCGTGCGGCCTTGCGGTCCTTCAGCGAAGTGATCCACACGGTGCCGTCGTCAAGTTGTACATGCTGTTGTGTTACCGAACTGACGATGAACGCGCCTGCGATGATGCCCAGCAGCAGAAACAGCATGACGATCGGTGTGATCCACCGTCTGCTTCTCGACGGCAACAGCAGTTTGCGCATCATCGGTCCGAAGCGCAATTGTCGTTCGTGCGATTGTGTCGACTGATTGGTTGCGTTCTTGCGTTTGCCCATTTTCGGTTCTTCCTTGAGCGTTTCGATGGTCGTTGTGTTCGTTCCGGACATCGCCTGCGATTGAATAATGCCGTTGGCCAACCCTGTTATGAAGCGCTGTGATGCTTATGGTTTGGCTGCGCACGCGATCGCAGGATTCTGTGACATCTGACGGTCGGCTCGGATGAGGCTCACCTGAATGCAGGTCTGCGAGCCGTCGGCGGGTTCGATGCTGATATGCGTGTCGGTGGTGGTGGTTCCCTGGGTATTCGGATTAACACCAGCATTGCCGACCATCGACCATGCGTATGAATCCCCGTTCTGCGGGTCGGGATTCGCCCAAGTGAACTGCACACTGCCGCCATCGGCGGAATATGACCCGGTCAGATTCTCGACACTGGGCACACTGCCGGTGGTGATGGCCGAATCAGGCGAATCGTTCTCCGGATCATACGTTTCCGGATTCTTGATTTGCACGCTGCTGTTGTCTGAGACGGAATCCATATTCGGCATGATCACATACGCGAACGCCAGCTCGACGGCTGCAATCGCGGCGACCACCGAAACAACGATCGTAAGAGGCTTGGCCCAAATGCTGCGCTGCTTTGGGGCAGTTGGCGAAACCTGAATGTTCGCCTGCGACTGTGCATACAGGTTCTGCGGGAACGGCGGTTCCCCCTCAACCGTGGTCGGCGTGGCATGGCCATACAATTCCTGCTGTACACGCTGCATGTCGCGCGCGAAATCATATGCGGAATAATATCGGTCCTCCGGCGTTTCATTCAACGCCTTGCGCAGGATCCGCTCCACTTGTGGAGGAACATCCGGACTGTTGAGCTTGGGCAGCGGATTGGTGAGAATGATGTTCCTCAGTAGGGTGCCGCGTTCTTTGCCTCGGGTTGCGCCAAGAGCTTCGGAATAGCCGTATTCGTACGGCGACTGGCCTGTCAGCATGGCGAACAGCGTCGCCCCCAGAGAATAAATGTCGGAGGATTCGTTGCCTCCGCCGTTCTTCACAAGCACTTCCGGCGGAGCCCACGCGATGGTGTAGCCGATGCCGGGGCGTCCGTAAATCGTTCCCGCGATGCCGAAATCGGAAAGCATGGGCATGCCATGCGTGTTGATGAGAATATTGCTGGGCTTGATGTCGCGGTGGATGATGCCTTCGCGATGCGCAGTGGAAAGGGCGCTTGCTAGATTGATGCCGACGGTGAGCATCTGGTCTGCGTTGAGACGGTTGGATTCCAGGAAGGTCTTGTAATTGCCTCCCGGAGCGTATTCGAACACGGTGTAGCCGTTGCCTGTGGTGGTGACGCCGCTTTCGTACACCGAAAGAATGTAAGGGTGTGACGAGATCTTGCCCATGAAGTTCGCTTCGGAACGGAATCTTGCCGCCGCGCTCGGGTCGAGCATTCCCTTGCTGATTTTGATGGCCACCTGACGGCTGGGGGAAAGCTGCTGATACAAGTACACGTTCGCTTCGGAACCGGACCCCAACTTCTGGGCGAATGTGTACCCAGGGATTTGAGGGGGAATGCTATCCATGGCTTCCATATGCTCTCTTTCCTCGTAATGCGTATGTTTTTCACTGCCTTCTCTGAAGGCCATGCTATCCGAAGACCAACCCGGAAACCTACCAGTAAGGGGTCGAATATCCGTATGCGAAGACGGGCATCCGAGGTGTTCCCATATCCCGCCCTTTCGCGGCCACCGAGCCTTCCAGCATGAGTTTCCTCCATTGCCGGATTTGTCAGGTAAGGGAGGGCGAGACTAGTAGTGTTGGGAGGCATGATGGATTTGGAAGATCTTGCTCACGTCACGTTGGTTGCGGGAGCGCCGCGCAGTGGAAAAACCGAGTTTGCGTTGGACATGCTGATCGCCGCGATGAAGCGGTATGGTGATGCGAATGCCGTGATGACGGTGTCCGGCAGACAGATCGCCGACATGTTGGGCGATCGCGCGATCCGTGAACTGTCGGCGGTTTCGCAGGCTCGACCGGTCACCACATTGTCGGCCGTCGCATTCCGCCTGCTGACGGCCGCAAGATCCGCACAGGGCAAACCGTTGCCGAAACTGTTGAACGGCGCCGAACAGGATGTGATCATCCGCAAGGTGCTTGCATCGCATGTGGAACATAGGCAGCATGGCGACGAGTGCGCCACCTGCGATCTGCTGCGCGTCTATTTCGCTGTTTCCGAATGGTCCGGACTGGTGGCCGACGATTCCACCGACGCATTCGCCAACCAATTGCGAGACATGCTTGCACGCATGAACGAGATCGGTGCGAAACCGGAGCTTGAAAACATGCTCATCGCCCGCGCGGCCAGCAGGAATGGCGAGCTTGACGCGCGTCGCGAACGCCTGCGCACCCAATGGCGTCTCGCCTTCGCGCTGCGTGAGGAATACAATGCGGCGATTCGTGCAGCCTATTCCGGCGAATACCGTCTTGATGCGTCGCAACTGATGATCGACGCCACCGAGGCCGTGTCTGACATACGGGATGCCGATATTCCAAACATGCTGATCGTCGACGATTTCCAGGATGCGACGTTGGCTGGCTTCGTCCTGCTTGAGGCCTTGCATAATCGCGGGACGCGCCTGCTGTTGGTGGGCAATCCCGACGAAGCCGTGCAGACGTTCCGCGGATCGTATCCGGAATATCTGTTCAACGAGGCGCAGTCGCGCATGGGAGCGCGATTGGAGCGCATCGAAAACCTGTATACCGCATGCGAAAATGATGGCGCGCAAACCATCCGAAACGCGTCGAACAGGCAAAACGTGCATGACGACTATCGCACGCTTGTCGCGACCCGCGTAAGCCTGTCGATCGCAAGCACGGAGCCGACTGACGTGCCCTTGCCGGAGCGCCCAGGCAAAATGCGGAACATACCGGGGGCGATGCCTATCGAAGCATTGCCGTCCGGCAATACGGATGCTTGCGTCACGCCTGCCGACGGCAGTGTGGAAACGGCCCTGTACCGTTCCTCGTCCGAAGAGCTCGATGACGTGGTGTGGAAGATCAAAACCGAGCATTTGCAACGTTCCCGCGAATGGAACGACATGGCTGTGATCACGCATGACAATGCCACCGTACGCGCGTTCGGCGAACGGCTGCGTGCCGACGGCGTTCCCGTGCGCTATTCGAGCGTGACACGACCGTTGAAGGACGAACCGTTCGTGCAAGGCCTGTTCGCGCTGATTGAATTGGCGGAATTGAAAAGGCGGACAATCGCGGCTTCGGGTATGGACCCGCAGGCGGCCGGATCCTATATTCGTTCACGTGTGGCGTCGATCATGGCATCCCCGCTGATTACGGTCGGCGGCGACAGACGGCATGAAGGGCGCCCGGCCCGTCTCGCGTCCGTGGAATCCGCGATGCATGCGTTGGCTTCGCTCGCTGAGATTGTGGGCGATGATGAGATTCGCGCGCAGGATTCTGCGAACATGGCGAAGACGGACGTCGAACAGCAGTCGTCGCTGCTGCGTTTGATGGCGGATTGGCATGAATACATGGCGAAATGCCATGCGATTTCCGACGAAGGTCAACATGATGGTGGGCATGATGGAGACCAGAATGATCCCGTGTTCGATATGGACGCTCTATACGTGCTTCTTTTGGAAGGAAACACCGATCGTGTGATCGACACGATCGCCTCCGTGACGGGCTCGGATCCACAGGTCAAGGCTTTCGCATCATTGTGGAAAGTGCTTGACAAAACGTGCGAGGCGGAACACAAGCTGGTTTTGCGTGAACCGCAATACGTGTTGGATTGCGCATGGCGTGCCTGCGGAAAAGCGGAAATCTGGCAGCGCGTAGCCTTGGAGCATTCGGCGGCCGGCCGTGCCGCGAACGACCGACTTGATGCGGCGATGCGCTTGTTCAACTACGCTTCCGGCGGCGAATCAAGCGGCGAGTTCGCCGCACGCACCATTGAAGCGTTCATGGAACAGGTGCGCTCGCTGACTATCGAGGCGGATTCGTTGGCTCACACCGCGCCCATCGACCAGGCAGTGACGCTGACCACGCCCGCAGGCGCGGCGGGAAGGCATTGGAACCTGGTGTTTCTGCCGTCCTTGCAGCAAGGGCAATGGCCGAATCTTACGCCACGCAACACATTGTTCGGCGGTGAGGAACTCGCCGATGTGATGTTGCATGGCGAGCTGTCCGATACCGTCACCACTTCGACGGGCAAGCGGGATGCGCAATTGGCTGCCGTGCTCGCATCCGAGCAGAAAAGCTTCCTGGTGGCGTTGACCCGTGCCGATGAGTGCGCGGTGATGAGCGCCGTGCTGAACGACGACCACGTGCCATCTGATTTTCTGTACGGATATGTGCCGGAATGGTTTGACCGCGATAGAGACGCCGATATGGAACGGCGCGAATATGCGGCGATCGGCAGTCAGGGCGATTATGCGGGACTTGAATCCGATCCCCGTGGCTTGATCGCGGCCGCGCGAAGCGTGCTTGCGATGGAACCGTCGAACAGCCCGAAGGCCCGTGACGCCGCTGAAACATTGGCATTGCTGGCCTCTCGAGGCATTAGGGCGGCTGATCCCGATTGTTGGCCGTTCGTGGAGGAGCCTGTTTCACTCGCTGAACGGGAAACGATTCAAGATGGCAAGACACGGCAATCCGACGTGGTGACCCTGTCTCCGTCCGCGGTGGACAATCTGTGGGCGTGCCCGGTGTGCTGGATGCTTGAAAACCGTTTCTCCGGCCCGCGCATGGGCAGCGTCGCCACGAATTTCGGCTCGCTGATCCACACGGTGGCGCAGAAGGCCACCGAAGCCGGACTTGACATGCCGGAACAGCACACCGCCATCAGCGATATGGACAACATCGACGCGATCACCGAGCAAATGTATGCCGAATATGAGCGTCTACGCGGCGATCTGAACGGCATCACCGATCCCGCGCAACGATATCAGGCATTGAAAAAAGATGAACAGGCGAAGGATGCGTTGCGTAACATCGCCACGTATTTCGTTCAATCGAATCATGGTGATTATCCAATTAAAAACAATGATGCGTTCAGCGTTGGAAAACTCACGAAAGCCGAACCTGAACTGAAATTCACCGCAAAATTCGATTTCGACGATATTCTCGCAGCCTACAATGCGATGGACGGCATTCATACGATTTCACGAAACGAATTGATCGCCATTATGGGAACGTTGGTCGGAGGATGGCCTCAAACAGGCATGAGCGAACATCTCACCGTGCGCTTGACCGGCAGAATCGACCGTGTGGAACGTCGTGATATGGCGGACGGCACGCAGCAAGTGCGTCTGATCGACTACAAAACCGGTGCAAGTCCGAACGGCGAAGGCCTGTTCAACGATCTGCAGCTCGTCTGCTACCAGCTGGGACTCGTGTTCCCCGAAGGAAGCGGTCTGCATGGGGCACAGGCGGTGGCTGCTGCGCCGAACATCACGCAAAGCGCGCTGTTCCACGTAACGAAGCATGCATTCCCGGCACCATATGGCAACACTGCCGCCGAATCGCATATGCAACAGCCGTTGTTCGCGAGCGGAAGCCTAAATACGGGCGCATTCGTGCCGCGTTACTACGTCAAAAAACTTGACAAGGATTTCCAAGACGGACTCGACGAGATGCTTCCACCGATGGAAGTGAGCGACGAGCATTGGAGTGAATTCGTCGGCTTGCGAGACACCATGGCGGTATGGTCCCTCACCATGATCGCCAGGGTCTTCTACGCGGCCGCAGCCAGCAGGGCAAACGAAATCACGGCAAGGCCAACATCGGAACATATGAAATATTGCAGGAACACTGCGGTCTGCCCGGCCTGCGCGGGCGAACAGAACACCGTATTCGAAAGGAGAACGGCATGAGCGGAACCATGAAATTCACCGACAGTCCGGAGCAGGCCGCCGTTATCCAAGCGCCCTCCTATGAGGATGTGGTGGTGGTCGCCGGCGCCGGATCGGGCAAAACCTACACAATGACCAGGCGAATCATCACACTGATCGAACAAGGCGTGAGCCCCGAAAAAATCCTCGGACTGACTTTCACGCGCAAAGCGGCTTCGGAACTGCTGTCGCGCGTGTCCGCGGCCGTGAGCCGCAACCAGCGTGAACGTGGGCTGAAATCGGCGAATATGACGTTCCTCAAACCGGAAGTCTCCACGTACGACGCTTTCTTCCAATCCATTGTGCGTCAATACGGACTGCTTGTCGGCTTCGACCAAAACACGCAGCCATTGAGCGAGGCCGGAGCCATGCAGCTCATCCACACCGTGCTCGACAAGCATATGGTCGATCTCATGGCGTTCGACGGCGACCTGAAATCGTTCAACACCATAGCGGGCAACGTATTCGCCCTGTCTAACGCCATTTCCGGAGCTATGATCGGCAGCGGCTGCACCAGCTTCGACGAGGCGGTGCAACGTGTGCGCGACTGGGATGAAGCGTTCATCAGACAGGTTGATAAGGCGCTTGACGGCGAAACCGTGCCAACTGAGCAGCCGAAATCCCCAAAACCGCCGAAACGGCTGAAAAAGGATTCCGATGCGGATTACGAAAAGAAACTGGAGAAATACCGCGAACTTGGGCACAGCATGTGCGTATACAACAGTACGCGACTCGCATCCGTCGCCATGCAGCGCAATCTGCTGCTCGACCTCGTGCTTGACTATCATGCCGAAAAACAAGCTTGCAATATGGCGGAATTCAGCGATTTCACCATCGCGGCATTCCAACTAGTCTCCCGATTCCCATCCATCGGCGCAACGTACCGCAAACGCTACTCGCATGTGCTTCTCGACGAATACCAAGACACCTCCACCACGCAGGCCGCACTGCTGAGCGCGCTGTTCCACGCTGACAATACGCATCGCAGCGCGGTCAACGCGGTCGGCGACCCCTTCCAATCGATCTACGCATGGCGAGGCGCAAGCCCGGGCGCATTCCGCATGCTGCAACACGATTTCGGCATGGATGCCACCAGAAAACCGTTCGCATTGACGGTGACGCGGCGTAATTCGCGCATGGTGCTCGAAGCGGCGAACAATCTCACCAAACCGTTGCGCCTGCCAGCCAGACGCCTCAGCAGCTCGCTGATGCGCGAAGTCGACGTGCCTGCACTCTCCAACATCGAAGACGCCCCCGAAGGTACGATTGGCGTGCTTGGATTCGCCACATTCGGCCAGGAAGTCGACGCGGTCGTGCGCTTCGCCAAACATGCGATCGCCCTGCATACGCCTTCTGCGCGTGACCTCGACCATGGCGCGAAAGACAATCGCCCGCATGTGGCGGTGCTGTTCCGATCCAAAGGAACCATGTCGAAATGCGCGGAAGCGCTCGAGCAGGCCGGGCTGACCACGCTGGTCGTGGGGCAGGCGGCCCTGCTGGAACGTCCGGAAGTGCAGGATGTGTTCGCCCTGCTGCACGTGGTCAGCGACCATACCGACAGTGCGGCGCTTATGCGACTGCTGGCGACGCCACGATTCGCCGTTGAAGCCGACGATCTGCAGGCGCTTGCGGACACGGCGGAGAGAGTGAATACGGTGTACCGGTATCGTGCGCTCATATCGGCGGGAATTATTCCGGCACAGACCACAAAAGATGGGAATTCCGGTAATTCTATAAATTCCGGTGATTCCGGGAAAACCAGTAATTCCGAAAATAACGAAACGATTTCCGATTCTGGTCTGTCGAATGCTGAAATCCGATCCATTGTGCGCGAATATCGCGACCAAGTGCCGAATGCTGTTTTTCTGGTGGATCTCATGCTACGAGACGATCTTGAACAACTTATCGATGGCAGGCTGAGCCGCAGGGGAGTGCAGGCGGTGCTTCGTGCCGCGGATACGCTCCGCCAAGTGCAGCGCGTGCTCGGCCACCCGCTGCCGGAAGTGGTTCGCGAAGCCATTACGGCGTTGAATCTTGACATCGACATGCTGTTGGCTCGGCATATGCGTGCCGATCATGCCGAGGCCACGCTTGACGCCTCCCACGTGGCGCTCGCCAAGTCGCCGATCGACGCTGTGATGAAACTCGTCGACACGTATATTCAGGAGATCGCATCGCAAGGCTTGCCGAGCCTGCGTGCGTTCATCTCATGGGTGGATTCGCTGCGTGACGCTTCCGAAGAGAACGCGGTGGCCCCCGATGTGCCCGTCGACGTGGTGTTGATGACCGTGCACCAGTCGAAGGGGCTTGAATGGGATGCCGTGGCCGTGGTCGGCATGACCGATGGTGGATTTCCCAGTAACAAGGGCGATAACCTGAGCGTTGTCGTTGACGAAACGCATCTCAATGGTTTCCAAGATGGCGTATGGACGCCGCCTGAATACCATGAAAACGCCAAAACGTGGCTGACGAATCCCGCCGCGGTGCCTGTTCCTGTGCGCGTGGATGCGGATATTCTGCCGCGATTCCCCCATGACGCGCTCGTCGGCTGGAATCCATTGGAGGCCTTGGAAGCGTTGGAAGATGCGGAAATCATCGATGATGAAGTGTTCGGCACCCTGCGCACCATGAATGTTGACGACATGGAAGGCGTCGATCCGGACGGACTGTATTTGACGCAGAGCGAGGAATATGGCCGCCGCTTGCATGCCGACGAGCGTCGTCTCGCATACGTGGCGTTGACCCGCGCCCGCCATGAGGCGCTGCTCACCTATAGCGAAACGAATGTGGAAAGCCGTGATCCGCGTGCCGTGGGTGAGCGTAAACAAGTGGCCAAACCGTCGAATTTCTGGCAGGAAGTGTATGACTCCATGCTCAATATCGTTTCCAGAGTGAATGAACCGAGCAATCTGGGCGATATCGTGGAAGTTGAGGATGGTGCGGATGCCGTTTTTTCTGGAGATGGTATTTCCGGGAATAATGCTTCCGAAAATGGCATTTCCAGCTTGCATTCGATTGGTGCGCCATTGCCAAGCGGATATTTCGTGGGCGAGCATGCCTGCGATTTCGAGGATGCGGTGGTCGGTGACGCTTGGAACGCACCGCTTGAGCCTCTGGAAGGCGAGCGATTCCTGCCATGGCCGTGCGCTTTGACTGAAGAGACTTGCGAAATGTTGCGTTCGTCCGCCAATCAGGTGCGTGATGCGATGGTCGCCGGCGCTGCGGACCTGGATACCGGCGTGGGCGTGGATGCTGTTGCTGATGACGTTGCGCTCGGTTCGGCCGGTTCGCTGCTGCATTGCGCGCAGCTGTTGGTCGATGATGGCAATCTCATGCCCGACATGTTGGCCGACACATCGCAGGATGCGTTCGACCGGTCGGTGCGTGCGCAAGGCGAGAAGATTCTTGCGTTCGGCCGTCAGAACGTCACCTCCCTGCAGGCGCGCGCGGGCATGATGAACGATCGTGGCGCCCGCGCCTACTGGCGTGGGCTCGTGCGTCCGATTCCAAATGTCGCGTCGCCAGCCGCGCAGCTAGGTACGCAGTTCCATGCGTGGGCGGAACGGTTCATTATGGCCGATGTGGATATTGCTTGCATCGTCGGCGGTGCTGAAGGCAACGGAAATACGTGCGTAGCTGAATCGAGATCGTCGATGCTTGCCGAAATCGAACGCAACAATGGGATGCAATCTCAAGAAAATAATGCGGCGGTCGAAAATGCAGCGGAAAATGCGATGGAAAACAATGCATTGTTCGATTGGCAGCAGCGTCTTGCCACGTCGGCATGGGCGCAACGTAAGCCCGCGTGGGCGGAACGGCAGATCGTCGTCAATATGCCGCAATTGGGCACCATCATCAACGGCAAGCTTGACGCGGTGTTCTTCGGAGGTCTCAACGAAAAGGACCAATCGAAACAATATACGATAGTTGATTGGAAAACTGGAAAAAAGCCTAGGAAAAAAGAAGAAATACAAGAAAAATTAGTGCAGTTGGATATGTATCGGCTGTTGCTGTCGGCAATGGAAGGCGTGCCGCTTGATGCTATCGACGCCTGCCTCTACTATCTGAGTGAGCCCGTTGAGGGCAATCGGCAGCTGAACGCCGCCGACAAAACAGAAGAAGAGATCCTTGCCGAGTTGAGCTACGGAATTCCGAAACAATCCGACAACGACTAGTGCTGGTGCGCCAAAGGACGCGTGTATGCATCCTGCTTGTTCTTGATCATCGTTGGAAAAGCGGCGCTTTCCAGCCTGCACGTAGGGTAACGCACTACGTGCAGCGTTGTGGAGGAGCGCCGCTACCCTCGTGCAGCATGTGTGGGCGGGCACACGTGCCGGACGCAACGAAAGTTAAGGAGCGATAAGCATGGCTGCCACCAGCGCAACCGAAACCCCGAAGTCGCCATATTCCGTATTGTTCTCCATTCCGGGAACCAAAGCGTTCTGCGCTTCCGGAGCTTTGGCGCGACTGCCGATGTCGATGATGGGCCTCGGCATTATTCTCGCACTCAACCACCTGTACGACAATTGGACGATCGCAGGCGTGATGAGCGCCGCATATGTGCTCGCCACCGCAGCGGTCACGCCACTGTACGCGCGACTGTTCGACCGATTCGGCCAGCGTAAGGTCGGTTCGATGGTGCTTGTCGTGCAAATCGTCACCATGCTTGGTTTCGCATTCGCCGCACTGGTGCGCGTGCCGATTCCATTGCTGTTCATGCTGGCCGTGGTGATGGGCCTTACGCAATTCTCGTTCGGCGCACTCGTGCGTACCCGCTGGGCGTACGTGCTCGACCGCACCGGCAACGGCGAACTATTGAACACCGCATACGCCATGGAATCCGCCATTGACGAAATCGTATTCATTTTCGGACCGATTCTCGCAGCGTTCCTTGCAGCTTCAGTGCACCCTGTTTCGCAGTTGTTCGTGCCAACGATTGCCTGCGCCCTTGGCGGTACCATTTTCTTCACATTGAAAGACACGCAGCCGCCGGTCGTGCATGAAGTCAAGGTCGTTTCGGCCTCTTTAGACGATGCCGATGTGCGATTGACTATCGATGGCGATGCCAGCAATACTGGCGATTCAGGTTCCGCACTGCGCAACAGGCTGACCATTGCGCAATTGAAGACGAGTGGTAATCGCAAGAAACGCAGCATTTTCACTTATGTTGGCGTGATTCCGTTGCTGCTGGTTTTCATCATATTCAACATGAGTTTCACCGCATTCGACACGTCCATGACAGCCGTCATGAAATCGTTGCATCTTGATTCCGTGCTCGGCGTGCAGCTGGCGATGCTAGCGGTCGGTTCGTGTATGGGCGCGCTGGTTTTCGGAACGCTTGAGCTCAAAGGATCCCGTTGGCGTTACATGATCATGTTCCTTGCGGCGATCACAGCCGGCTTCTTTGTAATTCACCTGTGCCAAGGCAATCTGATCGTAATAGGCATTGTGGAAATTCTCACCGGTCTGGCTGTTTCGCCGGTGTTCGCATCGGGCAACCTCGTGATGAAAGAAACCGTTCCTGAAGAGTCGTTGACCGAAGGCCTTTCCTGGGTGAGCACTGCGGGAACTGTCGGCGCATCATTCGGCTCGATGATCACCGGTATCATACTGGATCACGCCACACCCGACGTGAGCCTTATGCTGCCGTGGATTTTCGTGCTCGCCTCGATCCCGTTCGCCCTGATCGGCTGGGTGATCACGCGTCGAAATGTTTTACAGCATTCATAGATGATCTGTGATTCATAGATACTATGTGGATTAAGCATTCTAGAAATTGCCCGAACATGATCGTGAGGATTATGTTCGGGCAATTGTATTCTATTGTTGGATTCGTTGGAATTGTAGAAAGCTGTTGCAGATAGATGCAGCCAGAACGCCTGAAGGAGTTGCAATGATCAAGGTTTCTGTAGTTGGCGCCAAAGGGCGCATGGGTTCCCACGTGGTCGACGCTGTGAACAACGCGGACGACACCGAACTGGCGCTCGCGCTTGACGCTGGCGACGACCTGAGCCAAATTACCTCCGAAAATACTGACGTGGTGGTGGAGTTCACCGTGCCGAGCGTGTCTCTTGACAATGTGCGCGCACTCGTGGCGCAAGGTGTTGACGTGGTGGTGGGCACCACCGGTTGGACCGAAGAGAAGCTCGATCAGGTGCGTGCCGCGCTCGCTGCCGCGCCTCGCGAGGGCCAGAGCGTGTTCATAGCGCCGAATTTCGCCATTTCCGCCGTGCTTGCCGACTATTTCGCCAAGGTTGCGGCTCCGTACTTCGAATCCGCCGAAGTGATCGAACTGCACCACCCGAACAAGGTGGATGCTCCGTCCGGCACCGCATTCCATACCGCGCAGGGTATTGCCGCAGCTCGTAAGGCAGCGGGTCTTGGCCCTGTTCCGGATGCCACCGAAACCGATGGCGGTTCCCGTGGCCAAGTGGTTGACGGCATTCATGTGCACGCCGTGCGTTTGCGTGGCCTCAATGCCCATGAGGAAGCCCTGTTCGGTAACGATGGCGAGCAGCTGACCATTCGCGCCGACAGCTTCGACCGCATCTCCTTCATGCCGGGCGTGCTGCTGGCCGTTCGCAAGATCTCCACTGGTGCATACCCGGGTGTGACCGTCGGCCTCGACAACTTCCTCGACCTGTAAATCCTTACGGTTGAACGGTAAATGGTCCCCAAACCGCTGATGTTGGCTTATTTCAGGCATCGGCGATTTGGGGATTATTTGTATCGTCGTACCTACCTACGTAATAAAGCTGTGCGCTGACTTTTAGCAATCGGCTCAAGTGCTGGTATACAGTGTGACTGTCCGAATCGAAACGAATGCAATATGGAAACCGGTGAAACATGCAGGCTCTGAGTGCCATCATCGTCGCATTGGCTGTGACGGTAGCCGTTTTGTGGTTCTTTTTCGCGCCGCGCAAAGCGTTCCGCGCCCGTGTCGACAACGGCGTGCAAGAGGCGGTCGTCGAAGTCAAAGGCGGGTACAGTCCGGCAGTCATCGAAGCCGAGGCTGGTTTGCCTTTGCGGTTGATCTTCGATCGAAAAGAAGACGGCGAATGCTCGTCGCACGTAGTGTTCTCCGATTTCGGCGTCGATCTTGCATTACCTCCTTTCCGTACAACGACGTTGACGATTCATCCTGATAGGCCGGGGGAGTACGGTTTCGCGTGCGGTATGAACATGCTGCATGGCACGTTGCGTGTGTTGCCGGGAAAACATCATGCTGCAATGCAGGACGAGCATTCAGTGTCGGAAGAAAATCCGAATAATGCAGAATCTCATGTTTCTATGCAATCGCAACAGACTGCGGTTGATGAAACATCGTATGAATCCGTTGATACTTCTTCTGATTTTTCTTCTGTTTCTGCTGGTTCTTCAGATGATTCTTCCGCATCTCGTGAAATGCGGGCATTGGTTACGCGGCTTATTGTGTCTGCCATCGTTACGATTCCGGTATTCGCTTCTACGATGTTGATGCTGTATCCGATGCCGAATTGGGCGCAGTTCATACTGATGCTGCCGGTGATGTGCTATGCCGCATTACCGATTTTTCGTAGCGGTTTCGCTGCGATCATTCACCGCTCTCCGGAAATGAACGCATTGGTCAGTTTGGGTACGGTATTCGCGTTTGCCTACTCGTGTGTGGTCACGTTTGTGCCTCAGATTCTGCCTGAGAATGCTCGAGAACCGTATTTTGAAGCGGTTGGTGTGGTCATCACGCTGATGCTGGTCGGGCAATTGCTTGAAGCGCGCGCTCGCGTCGGTACGGGAGAAGCCATGCGTGCATTGGCGAAACTGCAGCCGAAAACCGCTCGCGTGGTGCGTAATGAAATCGAAGAGGAAATTCCGGTCGATCAGGTGTTGGTCGGAGATATTATTGCGATTCGCCCGGGCGAACAACTTTCCGTTGACGGCACGGTTATTTCCGGTTCATCGTCTGTCGACGAATCCATGATCACCGGCGAATCCATGCCGGTGCTGAAGCAGGCTGGCGGCAATGTGACCGGTGCCACGATCAACGGTACCGGATCGTTGCGGTATCGTGCCACAAAAGTCGGCAAAGACACGGTGCTCGCGCAGATCATTGGATTGGTGCAATCCGCGCAAAGTTCCAAAGCTCCGGTACAGCGCCTGGCGGATAAGATTTCCGGTATTTTCGTGCCGATTGTGGTACTGATCGCCGTGTGGTCGTGCGCACTGTGGTTTGCGTTCGGGCCGGAACCGCGCGTGGTGCATGCGCTGGTGGCGGCGGTTTCGGTGCTTCTGATTGCATGCCCGTGCGCATTGGGTCTTGCCACACCGCTTTCCGTAACGGTTTCGACCGGTCGCGCCGCGCAAATGGGTGTGCTGATTCGTTCCGCCGAAGCGTTGGAGACGTGCGGCAAAATCAATGCTGTCGTGCTTGACAAAACAGGCACGATCACCGCTGGTAAACCGTCGTTGACCGACGTGCTTCCGCTTGGAAAATGGCGTGAAATACCAGATGATTTGCTGGCGATCACAGCCAGTGCCGAACGGGATTCCGAACATCCTCTTGCCGCCGCGATTGTTGCCGGAGCGCAAGAAAAGCATCTTACGTTAGGCGAGGCAACGCAATTCCGCGCGATTTCCGGGCAGGGAGTCACTGCGCACGTCGCGTCACATAGTATCGCTGTTGGCAATACCGATCTGATCGACGATCTTGACGTGGCCATGCCGAGCGTCGGCAACGAGGATCTCGATGACATCATCGAGACTATGGAACGGCTGTCGGCGGAAGGGAAAACGCCGATGCTTGCAGCGGTCGACGGCGAGCTTGCGGGAATCGTGGCCGTTGCCGACACGGTAAAACCCGATTCACAACAGGCCATCGCAGCTTTGAAATCGCATGGCGTCAACGTGGTGATGCTCACCGGAGACAACGAAACAACGGCACATGCCGTGGCAAATCAAGTTGGCGTCAGCAACGTGATCGCTGGAGTGCGACCGGAAAACAAGGCGGATGAAATCGCAAAACTGCAGGCGCAAGGCTATACGGTGGCCATGGTGGGCGACGGTATCAACGATGCTCCTGCGCTTGCCCGTGCGAATGTGGGATTCGCCATTGGAACGGGCACGGATGTGGCGATCCAGTCCGCGGACGTGACATTGATGAACGGCTCTCTGATGGGTTTGGTGCATGCGCTTGATCTGACCCATGCCACCATGCGCAATATCGCGCAGAATCTTGGATTCGCTCTTGGCTACAACAGCATCGGCATTTCCATTGCGGCGGGCGTGCTCTACCCGTTCACCGGCATGATGCTCAATCCGATGATCGCGGGCGCTGCCATGGCGTTCTCGTCGCTGTGCGTGGTGACGAATGCGAGCCGACTGCGCCTGTTCGATCCAGACAAGGCGGTGCGTGCCGCAAACAGGACGTATCAGGTTCGCCAGCCGAACCCGAACGATAATAATCACAACAACCATAGTCAGAAAGGATTCATCATGGGACTGTTCAGCGATCACAAGGCCAAGAAGGAAGGTATGCACGAGGGCATGGAAGGCATGGGCGGCGCGCACTCCTGCTGCGGCCACACTGCCGGCGCCGACCAGAGCGTGCTCGCCAAGGATCCGGTCTGCGGCATGAGCGTCGATCCGGCCGCCGCTGCGGCTACCCGCGAGTACAACGGCACCACCTACTACTTCTGCAACCCGGGCTGCGCCGCCAAGTTCGAACAGAACCCCACCCAATACCTTGCCTGAGTTTGTTCTGGTGGCCGTACTTTTCCCTCTTGGTGACCGCACTGTTTTGGAGTGTCGTGCGGTCAGGAAATCAAAATCGTGCGATATTCCGAAATCGTGCGGTCACCAGATCAAAATCGTGAAGTCATTTGGCGTGAATCCACCTGAGTATGCGGCTAAGCGTACCGATTCTTCCACTTGCTGGGGGATTTTGGTCTCGGGGAGGTAGTTCATATTGCGACATGGTCACGAACTCGGACGCTTCGGCGTCCGTGGCGGGAAGTACCGTTGGTACCATGACTGACGGTACTATGCATCTTCTTGATCCTGCTCCTTTCGGACGTATTCTTCCGGCCATGGTCACCCCCATGAAGGCCGATGGTTCCGTTGATTTTGAGGCCGCACAGAAGCTTGCGAAGCAGCTTGTTGCCGATGGTGCTGATGGCCTTGTGGTCAATGGCACCACGGGCGAGTCTCCCACCACCCACATGGAGGAGAAGGTCGAGCTGGTACAAGCGGTCAAGGAGGTCGTGGACGTGCCGGTCATCTCCGGCGCGGGTTCCAATGATACCGCCCACACCGTGCGCATGGTGGAGCAGACCCAGGAGGCGGGTGCCGATGCGGTGCTTGTGGTCGCTCCGTATTATTCGCGCCCGTCGCAGGAAGGCGTGTTCCGCCACTACAAGACGGTCAATGATTCCGCCGACAAGCCGATTATCGTTTACGATGTGCCTGGCCGTACCGGTTTGCACATTCAGTTGGAAACCTACCGCCGTTTGGCTGAACTTGATCATGTCAAGGCGGTCAAGGACGCCACCGGAGATATCGCGGGTGCCGTGCGTAAGCGTATGGAAACCGGTTTAACTTGGTATTCGGGCGATGACGGTCTGTTCCTGCCGTTCCTTTCGGTTGGCGCGGTCGGCATTATTTCCGTGATCGCGCATGCCGCATCCGGTCCGATGCGTGATTTGGCTGCTGCGTTCGATCGCGGCGACATTCATGAGGCACAGCGCATTGCCGTGCAGCTTGCCCCACTGGTCGAAGCGATGAATGGCAACGGTTTCCAAGCTGTTATGGCGAAGGCGTCGTTGAAGGTGCGTGGCGTTCTCGATTCCACGACGATGCGTTTGCCGAACGTCGGTCCGGGCGAAGCTGAGATTAAGCGCGCGGAGGATGGCATGCGCGCTTCCGGCTTGCTGTGATTGCGATTATTGCGATGATTGCCGTACCTACAGTAGCGATATTTACGGCACTGATTTGCAATGGTGATTACGGCAAGCATTGCGACTACCGGTTTGCCGTAATACGTTTGCCGTAATACGGCAAACCTACTGAATTCCTCGTTTCCGCACAGGCGGAGACAATTAGTAATAGAAATCCAACTAGGAAATGGCTATAGAAGAAACCAAAACAGTAACTACGCACAAGCGCGGCAGCAAAGCTGCCAAGCGCACTGAAAACACCCAGACCGCGGATGTGCAATCCGCGAAGTCTGTAAGCTCCGAGAAGGCCAACAAGGCCAAAACGACTTCCAAGAAGGCGAAGTCTTCTGGTCGTGGCGGTTCCCGCGGCAATGGTAGTGGCTCCTCCAAGGGCACGAAGAACGTGAAGAACGTCAAGAATGCGAAAGGCGCCAAGCCTTCTAGGAACTCCAAGAATTCCAATGCGGCAAGCTCTTCTGCCGGCAACCGCCGCAATTCCCGTCTTGCCCCGCAGACCACCGCACCCCAGCAGGATGACGTGTTGATCGCTCCGCCGAAGTACCGCAAGGGTTCCATGCGCATCGTGCCCCTTGGCGGTCTTGGTGAAATCGGCCGTAACATGAACGTGGTCGAATACAACGGCCATCTGCTGCTCATCGACTGCGGTGTGCTTTTCCCTGAAGAGGAGCAGCCGGGCGTTGATTTGATCCTGCCTGACTTCCATTACATCAAGGATCGTCTCGACAAGGTCGATGCTCTGGTGCTCACCCACGGCCACGAGGATCATATCGGTGGCGTGCCGTATCTGCTGAAGCTTCGCCCTGATATTCCGCTGATCGGTTCCAAGCTCACGTTGGCTTTCGTCGAAGCCAAGTGCAAGGAGCATCGCATCAATCCGCGACTGGTTGAGGTCAAGGGACGCGACAAGCTGAAGGTCGGTCCGTTCAATCTTGAGTTTGTGAACGTCACGCATTCCATTCCGGACGCTTTGGCTGTGTTCGTGCAGACTCCGGCCGGAAGCCTCATCGATACCGGCGATATCAAGCTCGATCAGCTGCCGCTCGACCATCGCATCACCGATTTGGTGGAGTTCGGCAAGCTTGGTGAAAAGGGCGTGGATCTGCTGATGATGGATTCCACCAACGCTGAGGTTCCAGGCTTCGTCAAGCCGGAAACCACCATTGGTCCAGCGCTTGATCAGGCATTCGCCCAGGCCACGCGCAAGATCATCGTAGCCAGCTTCTCCAGCCATGTGCACCGCGTGCAGCAGGTTGTTGACGCCGCTCACAAGTATGGCCGCAAGGTGGTGTTCGTGGGCCGTTCCATGGTTCGCAACATGTCCATTGCTGCGGATTTGGGCTACTTGAGGCTTCCTGAAGACACGGTCATCGACCTGAAGAAGGCTCATGACGTGCAAGACGACAAGCTCGTCTACATGTGCACTGGTTCCCAAGGCGAACCGATGGCCGCACTTGGCCGCATCGCCGACGGCAACCATCGCGACATCACCATCAACGAATTCGACACGGTCATTCTTGCGAGCTCCCTGATTCCAGGCAACGAGCATGGCGTGTACAAGGTCATCAACAAGCTGGTGCAGCTTGGCGCCCGCGTGGTCAATCGAGACAATGCCGCCGTGCATGTGTCCGGCCACTGCAATGAGGGTGAACTGCTGTACATGTACAACATCGTCAAGCCGAAGTGCGCCATGCCGATTCATGGTGAGAACCGCCATTTGGTGGCGAACGGCATGATTGCGGTTAAGACGGGTGTCGATCCGCAGAATGTGGTGCTCGCTGAAGATGGCGACGTGGTCGATTTGTACCACGGCCAGGCTGCTGTTGTCGGTTCCGTGCCATGCGGTTACGTGTACGTTGACGGCGATTCCGTTGGCGAACTTACCGAGGAAGAGCTTGAGAAGCGTCGTATTCTAGGCACGGAAGGTTTCGTGTCGAGCTTCGTCGTTGTCGATACGGAAACCGCTGACGTTGTCGCAGGTCCGAAGATCTATCTCAACGCGGTTGCCGAAGACGAAAGCGAATTCGACAAGGTCCGTCATCAGATCGTCGAGCAATTGCAGGATGCGATGATGACTGGTACACGCGATACGTACAAGCTTCAGCAGATCATGCGTCGTACGTTGGGTAGCTGGGTCGCACGTCAGCTGCATCGCAAGCCGATGATCGTTCCGGTCGTTGCCGATATTGCGCAGGATGTTGACGAAGCGATGGGACTGAACGCAGCGCAATGATGAATCGACAGATCGTCAATAATTGTTGATTACATAATCAAAAGAAGGACGGCGTAACCGGCACAATCGGTTGCGCCGTCTCCTATTCCACAAATAGGAATTTCCCAATAAAAAGGAGTGACATGCCAGGAGCAAATCTCACCCGAATCGAAGCGGAAGAACGCAAAAGCGTTATCGCAGCACCGGTTCATTACACGGTCAAACTTGACCTGACCCGTGGAGCCAAAAATTTCGGTTCTGAAACCACCATCACGTTCGACGCTGAGCCAGGGGCTACCAGCTTCCTTGACCTGATCGCCACCGAAGTGAGCGAAATCGTGCTCAACGGCGCAACTCTCGATCCGGCCGAAGCGTTCGCCGACAGCCGTATCGAACTGAAGAACCTCGAAGCGCACAACGAAGTGACCGTCAAGGCGCTGTGCCAGTATTCCAACACCGGTGAAGGCTTGCACCGCAGCGTCGACCCGTCCGACGGCAACATCTATCTGTACTCCCAGTTCGAAGTGCCGGATGCCCGTCGCGTGTACGCCGTGTTCGACCAGCCTGACATCAAGGCCGTGTTCGACTTCTCCGTGCTTGCGGCCAAGTCATGGATCGTCACTTCCAACATGCCTGCCGCATCCGTGACCGACAACGAAACCGTTACCGAAGAAGGCACGCTCGGCACGCACGAAGCCGAAACCACCAAACTGTGGGTGTTCGAATCCACGCCGACCATGAGCTCCTATCTCACCGCCATCTGCGCAGGCCCATACGCCGAATGGCATACCGAATACGCCAACGAAGACGGCCGCACCGTGCCGATGGCCATGTACTGCCGTCAGGCGCTCGCCGAAGCGTTCGCTAAGGATGTCGACTACCTGTTCGACATCACCAAGAAGGGTTTTGCCTTCTATGCGAAGACTTGGGGCGTGCCGTATCCGTACGCCAAGTACGACCAGATTTACGTGCCGGAATACAATGCCGGCGCTATGGAGAACATTGGCATGGTCACTATCCGCGACCAGTACGTGTTCGAATCGAAGGTCACCGACGCGTATGCCGAGCGCCGTGTCGTCACCGTGCTACACGAGCTTGCACACATGTGGTTCGGCGATTACGTAACCATGAAGTGGTGGAACGACCTGTGGCTTAACGAGTCTTTCGCTGAGTTCACATCCACCCTTGCCACTGCCGAAGCCACGGAATGGAAGGACGCTTGGGCCACGTTCAGCTCCGGCGAGAAGAGCTGGGCACTGCGCCAAGATCAGCTGAGCACCACCCACCCGATCGTCGCGCCGATCAACGATCTGAACGACACGTATGTCAACTTCGACGGCATCACCTATGCCAAGGGTGCTTCCGTGCTGAAGCAGCTCGTGTTCTATGTGGGTCGTGAGAAGTTCTTCAAGGGCATCAACAACTATTTGGACAAGCATGCGTACTCCAACGCTACGCTCGCCGATCTGCTGGCTGAACTCGAGTTGACGTCCGGCCGCGATCTCAAGGCGTGGAGCGCCCAGTGGCTTGAACAGTCCGGTATCAACACCATCGCTACCGAAGTTGAGGAAAACGAGGATGGTACGATTCGGCAGCTTGCGTTGCGCCAGTCCGCTTCGGCTGAACATCCGGTGCTGCGTGCACATCGTCTGGCTGTCGGCTTCTACAATGAGGATCCGGAGACCGGCAAGATCGTGCGTACCGACCAGTTCGAACTTGATGTCGACGGCGAACTGACGATTGTCGAAGCGGCTGCCGGCAAGGCACGTCCGGCGCTGATTTTGGTGAATGACGACGATTTGACATACACGAAGCTGCGCTTCGATGAGAAGAGTCTCAAGTTCGCTGCGGAGAACCTGTATCGTTTCGACGATGCGCTGGCTCGTTCCGTGATTTGGCTTGCATTCTGGGATATGACTCGTGACGGCGAATTGCCGGCAAAGCAGTTCATCGAAACCTCTTTGGCTGCGCTCGCCACGGAACATGAGTCCACCACGTTCCGTTACGCTTTGGCGCAGGTCAGCACCACCGCATGGCATTACACCGCTCCGGCCGACCGTGCCGAAGTGGTGGAGCATGTGGCTGCCGAACTGTTCAAGCTAGCTCAGGCTGCCGAAGCCGGTTCCGACGAGCAGTTCCAGCTGATCACCGCTTACTTGGGTTATGGTGAGCCGGGCGATGCTGCGTTCGAAGCGAATGCGAAGGGTCTGCTCGATGGTTCCGTGAAGCTTGACGGCTTGGAGATTGACAATAATTTCCGTTGGACCATCATCAACGCGTTGAGCACGATCAACGCCATTGGCCAGAGTGACATCGACGCGGAACTTGCCAAGCGCGAAACCACTGAGAACCGTGAGTTCGCATTGGGTGCACGTGCGGTCGCAGGCATTGCGGAAGCCAAGGAATGGGCTTGGAACGAGGCTTTGCACAACGACGAGCTGACCAACATGCAGTTGGAATCCGTGGCCCGCGGCTTCGCATCCACTCCACGTGCCGACTTGGCTGAACCGTATGCGGCCAAGTATTTCGAGGTTGCTGACTGGATTTGGAAGAACAAGACCTTCCACATGGCTGAGGCTCTGCTGGAAGGCCTGTACCCGAGCTATGCCGATCCGGCCACGCTGGTGGATCTCGGTGATGCTTGGCTGGCTTCACATGCGGACGCCGACAACGCGTTGCAGCGCATTGTGCGCGGCAATGTTGAATCGTCGCATCGCACGCTCAAGGTGCGCGATTTCAACGCGTCCCTCTGATGCCGTTCCTGACACCACTACAGTAGTTGTTTTTGGTAGCTACTTTTGGTAACTGCATCTGATATCACTCTGTGATATTGCATCACAAGCCCGGACTGACGGCGTGACTTATCTCGCTGCCAGTCCGGGCTTGTTTGCTTCCAGACAAGCCATCCCGAACAAAAGCCGGTCCCATAACGGTTATGGACAGTGGGTCTTTCGGGCCCATAATGGCCCAGTCGGTCGGAATCGGAGGATGGGAGTGAGATTGCAAGAAACTTGAGATTGTGGAAATCTCACGACATTGCATACTGCGGTTTGCCTGACATCGCATACTGTGATTTGCAGGTATCGCAACATGCTGTCGACTATTTCGTTGAATGGTGAACCCGTTGAGTACGATGGTACACGGCAATATAACTTGAGATAGCGAGGACTTGAGACTCATGCCACGTATGTTCG
>OLNT01000110.1_pt1 | contig 53785 bp, 42 predicted proteins | sample 1672641 | NCBI WGS metagenome assembly OLNT01 (sample SAMEA3136708, study PRJEB25190) | human gut metagenome
CCCCCATCTAGCCGAACCATACTCCACTCCCTGCCGGAACTTTTTGGCATTTTTCCCTTTTAGATAAACCATGAGCTTCACCCCCACGGCTCCGGTCAACCCAACCAGCAATTCATTTTTATGCATACTTGGAAGAATCCTGCTAAATGCCAGCTGGAAATTCAAGATCAGCACCATCAGTCTTTCTATCATGGAATTACCTGCACAGTATTGATACAACCATGCCAGCTTATTTCCCACATAAAAAATCATGATATACGGAAGATTCAGCAGAATGATCCGAAGCAGCTTATGTACATCCACCGGCGGTAATCTCTCCAAGTATCCTTTTCCTACACCAAGCAACTTCTGTAATCTGCTCATAATGACGGCTCTTTCTCCTTTCCTTTTGTTTTCTCCAGTTCTCTGTGCTTTTTAAGCGACTTGGAAATCGCCTGCTGAAGCTTTTTCCTTACAGATGGCTTTTTATCCTTGTTCAGCGATTGTCCTGTATATTCTTTAAAAGCCGCAGTCATTACATCTGCATCTCTGGCTTTAAAGAACACATAATATCTTGGCGGATCAGCGTTCACATCTTTTTTCAGGCTGAAATCAATGCTGTACTTTTTGGCTACACGCTCAAACGATTTGATATTTCCATCCGTGATCTCAATATTGGAAAGCTGTACATTCTGCTTCATCAGCTTATCCATACTCTGCTTTCCCTTATAGGTTTTATCCTCTTTATCCTGCTTAGGCTGTTTCTGCCCCTGCAGCTTTTGTTTCTCCTGTTCCATCTTAGTAAGAGCTTTTTTCATTGCTGCCTTTAACAGATTCGCAGTAACCTTCCCACATCGGATACAAAGCGATACGGTTTTTTCATTTACTTCATCCTGCACTTATCTCACTCCTCCTTTCCTTATTCTTCACTGTCACCATACATATCGTGCTGTACCAGTGCGGAATAATAATTGCTGATCGTAAGTGGTGCATTATATAAAACTGTCAGTAAATACTGCCGGATATTGATTACCTTACTGGTGTTCTCCTTCAAGCATTTCAGGACAAACCGGATGTGTTCAGAATTTAGTTTCAAAAACTGACTTTTAACCACATCCTTTGGCTTTCTGTCCCCACCTATCCGTATCATTTCCTGTTCGGAACAGACAGTATCCACAATCAGTTCCACAATCTCGTTCAGCATATCCCGGTTATACACATCAACCAGATATTCATACCCAATGTTAGTCAAGATCATCTGGTGGTATACCTCTCTTTCCATTCGTTTCCTGTGCATTTCTTCACTCTCTTCAGAATAGAAAGAAAGATACTCAGTATCACTCCTATCAGTGTTACTTATTTCAGTCTTATTATCCTCAGTATCATTACCCGGCATTTCTGACATATCTGTACCTGTCATATTGGCATTTCCAGAAATGTCATTTTGACGTGTCTGGATATTCCTTTTATACATATCCTGTTGCGTACATTTGCGTACATAAATCCTATCCGGTCTGCCTAACCCCTGCCGTATCCTCGTAATCAATCCAATTCCTTTCCGACTGTCAAGCTCTGCTAACAGATTCCCTACCTTTTTCAAGCCACATCCCATCATGCCGGAGATCTGCTCCTGGGAAAAATAAATATATACCTTTCCCTCTTCATCCAGCCACCGATTCTTTATAGATAGCTGCATACGGTCAAGCAAAAGTCCATAAAGCAATTTCGCTTCACAGGAAAGGCTCTTAAACTGCGTATTTGTAAAAAGGACTTTAGGCACACGGTAAAAAGAATAGGATTCCGCTTCTTCACCGTAATGATACGGAAATTCATATGTATTATCCTGTGTTCCGATGCTCCTTCACTTCTTTCATAGCCTTCACAATGCAGTAACCCAGACAGGGAGTATGTTTTCCATAGGGACAGCCTTCACATGGCTCCCAGTGAGTTACCTTCCTGCGAAGTGGCGGAGAAGAAATACGATAAAAACATTCTTTCCTTTTGCATTTCTTTCTCCTGGCACTAAAGAAGTAACAATACGCACAGTCCGAAGGCTTATCACTTGCATACCCTACTTCTGTCATCTTCCTGCTCCTTTCCTTCTCTCAGCTTGTTATACTGTTCATCGGATTCCTTTCCAACTCTTATGCAGCAGTATAAAACAAACCCATATACCAGGAATACGATAATCCCTGCAACGATTAATACGGTTTTCATCCCATTTCTTCTCCCTTCACTTTTTTATCAGTATTAGCAAAAAGGGCATCTATGAAACACTTGTCCATAAATGCCCTATTCCTCTTTAAGAAATCTTAGGATCTCTTATTTTTTCTTCTTTTTGCGGAGAATCACAGTACCTCCGACTCCTGCCATTCCAACTCCTGCAAGCAGGATCCAGAAAAGGATTGGTGTGTTATCTCCTGTCTTCGGTGAAGTAGATGTCTTTGTTGTCTCAGTATCTTTTGTTTCTGGTGTTGATGTTGTTTCTGGTGTTTCCGCCGGAGTCTCTGTTGGTGTTTCCGTCGGCTTCACTTCGTCCTTCATCACTACTTTCTGGATCTCTCCTGTATCTTTTACTGTAAACTTCACATCTTCTGCTACCAGGTATCCATCCGGTGCAGTCTCTTCCCGAAGTGTATATTCTCCGATCGGAAGCATTTCAATATAGTGTGGTTTTTCCTCGGATGTCCAGCTCTCCACTGTCTTTCCATCTTTATCAAGGATTGTCAGCTTCGCTCCCGGCAGTTCCTTACCAGAAATATCGGTCTTGGAAATCTGCACTTTTGTCACATCATCCTTCATTTCCACCTTCTGTACCTCACTGCTATCTTCAACCGTAAAGGTAATGCTCTCTGCTGTAACATAGCCATCCGCTGGAAGTGTCTCTGTCATGGTATACTTTTTACCAACTGTCAGTTCCTTAATGATATGTGGCTCTTTTCCGGAAGTCCATTCATCCACGGTATTTCCACTTTCATCGGTCACTTTCAGTTTTGCTCCCTCAATCTCTTTTCCATCCGTCAGAGATGTCTTGGTAAATTCTACGGTTGTAGCCTCATCTTCAAAAGTAAACTCATAGGAAAGAGTCTCTTTTTCAGCCCCACCATACTCAAAAGTAAACTCCTGTACCTGATCTGTGGTCGCAAATCCCTGTGCTGGTGAAGTTTCTTTCACATAGTAGGTATGACCAAGAGGAAGATCCGCAGTAAAAGTCAGTTTTCCATCTTTATCTGTAGCCTGTTCCTCAATCACCGTATCCGCTTTCAGAATCACATCACCTTTTGCATTGACAATATCATCCTTATTACACAGAGCAAATACCGCTCCTTCCAGTACACGGTCAGAATCTTTCACTTTTTTCAGCACTTTCACTTCTGCCTTCTGACGTTTATTCTGCCAGTCCGCAGAGTAAGTAACTTCCGCAGTATTCTGGTCACGGTAAGTCAGGTCAACCTCATGGATTTCCCCATCAAGGACATAACCGTTTGCTGTCTCTTTCTCTTTGACATAATATTTGCCAAGAGGAAGATCGGTCAGTTTTGCCACACCAGTCTCATCCGTTGTAATGGTTGCTACCAGTGCATCCTTTTTGTAATAATCCTCACTCTCACCATCCGCCGCTTTAATATCCTCTAAGGCATAAACTTCAAAAGTAACCTCTTTCAATGAACCAGAGAAATATTCAAACAGGTGCTTGATCCAGCTACCAACAGAATCCAGTGCAGATACTTTGTCCAGGAACTCACCTTTTTTATTGATGATCAGTGTTCCGGTCGGTACGTCATCTTTCATTTCCACCTTCTGAATTTCTGCAGTATCCTCCACAGTAAATGTGATTTCTTCTGCCATCAGATAACCATAAGGAGCCATTTCTTCACGAAGTGTATAAGTCTCCCCTGCAGTCAGTCGTTCAAGCAGATGTTCTTCCCCTTTTACAGATTTCCATGTATCTACCACATTTCCATCCTTATCAAGCACTGTAAGAGTGGCACCGGAAAGTTCTACTCCTGTAGTAATATCTGACTTCTTGAATGTTACTTTTGTTGGCTGGTTCTTAAATACAGATTCCAGTTTTACCACTTTCACATCCTGTCCCTGATATTTCGCAGTTACTTCCAGTGTCTCAAATGAAGATACATAACCGACAGGAGCCGCAAGCTCTTTGATATAATAGCTTCCGAATGGAAGATCAGATTCAAACACTGCCTTTCCATCTTCATCGCTGACTGCTTTTCCAAGCAGAGTGTCTGCTTTCACAATCACTTCTCCATGAGCAAGAATATCTTCCTTTGCATAAAGTCCAAATTCTGCACCTGCTACAACCGTCTCATTCTCAGCATCCTGTTTTACCACGGATACCTCTACTTTCTGACGGTCATTCTCAAAAGCTGCTGTCTGCTCGATCACTGGTGTTTTCTGGTCTTTGTAAGAGAAAGTAACAGTCTGTGCCTCTTCGTTTAACACAAAGCCCTCTGGTGCTGTCTTTTCGACAACCTTATACGTTCCAAGCGGAAGGTCAGCAATCTGAGCTTTTCCGTTTTTATCAGTCATAACCGTTCCTACTAATGCTCCAGAAGCATATTCCAGAATACGTTTACCCTGGTCATCTTTCTGGAAATCCGCTGTGTAAATATCCTCAGCTGCATATACTTCAAAAACTGCACCTTCCAGATTTTCTTTCTGGTAAGTGAAATCGTCCTTAAATCCATTCAGAACTTCACCCTGTTTTACGATGTTCAGTTCCCCTTTGACCGGATGGTTTTCATATACGATCTCAATGATGACATCGCCAGAAGTTCCGTCCATCTGATATGCTGTGTTGGAATCTACATTTACCTCATAGTAATTCTCATTCAGAGTATATCCATAAGGTGCGTTTACTTCCTCAATGCGGTAATGCCCGATTTTAAGATTCTGCGGAAGGATCAAATATCCCTGCTCATCTGTAAAATAGGATTTATGTTTTACCGTAGTCGGATAAGTCGTTACCTGCTCCACATATTTCTCAGTGTCCATGTTGAAGATCTTAAACTCTGTATTCTTCTGAAGCACTGCTTTCTTTGTCTCGTCATCCTGTTTGATGATTTTCAGCTTCGCTTCAAACTCTTTATCCAGCATCACTCTCCATACCTGCGGAGTACCTGGATGGTTCTCTGTAATCTGTACAATAAAATCATCTACCGGAGTATAGTTATGCGGAGTTGTTGTCTCACGGACAATATACGTTCCATAAGGGATTGCAATACTGCAGGCATAACCTTTCTTGTCTGTAAAGATTTCTGTTGCACCGTTTTCTCCAATCACTACTGGTTTGGCGGAATCAAAATCATAGCTGCCATCTTCATTTACTTTCAGGGAAGATAACAGATAAGCGGTAAATCCTGCCCCTTTCAGTAAGTCTGCATCGGTCTTTCCGTTGTTCGCTGCTTTAATGATCTGGAATGGCTGTTTCATCACCTGCTCCAGAGACAGACAATCACGTTTTACTTCTGCTACAAGGTCACCCTCGTAATTGCAGACCAGATCATGTTCTTCCTCATCTGCCAGATAACCGGTTGGAGGAGTGATCTCTTTTACATAGTAATTTCCAAGATATAATCCATCCACAGAAGCCTGTCCATTCTTATCTGTCGTAAGAGTGGCAACCTGTTCTCCTGCTTTATAGACCACACCAGTCGCACCGTCCGGATGCACAATGTCCTCACGGGCATAAAGTCCGTACACTGCTTTTTCCAAGGTGGCATCTCCCTGTGGAACTGCCTTTTTGTTTTCTTTATCCTGCTTCTGCAAAGAAATCTTAGCTGTCACACGCTCATTTTTGAATGTATGCTTAAATGTCTGTTTTGCCTCTTTATCATTTGTATATGAGAGAGCAAACGTATAAACATCTTCTGTGTTTCTCACATAACCTTCCGGAGCCTGCACTTCCTTCACATCATAAGAAAATCCAAGCGGCAGGTCTGCTGTAAACTTTGCTGTACCGTCTGCTCCTGTTGTCGCTTTCTGGATCAGCGTACCTTTCTTCACAACAACTGCACCATCCGCATTGGTAATATCACTTGCAGCATAAAGTCCAAAGATTCCTCCATCCAGAGGATTTTCTGTATCTTCATCCTGTTTTGTAACAATCACTTCTGCTTTCTGTCTGTCGTTCGTAAAGGTTGTCTCGGAGAAAACAACATCCACATTTTGTCCAGCATAAGAAAGAGTCACCTTCTTCTCCTCTCCAGCATTATAAAATCCTGTCGGAGCCTGCTTTTCCTTTACAACATATGTACCAAGATGCAGATTTTTAAGAACGATGGCTCCATTCGTATCTGTTGTCAGATTTTCTTTTACCAGATCACCCTTGCTGTAAACTTTTGTACCATAAGCAGTTTTAATATCTGCTCCGGCATACACATCGTAAACAGCACCTTTCTGTCTGCGTTTCTCATATTTAAATGTTGTACCGTTCTCTGTCACATCTGCACCAACCAATACCTCACCTTCTTTATAAACGGTAAGCTGTCCCAGCTGTTCTTCATCTGGAACTGTAACGGTTGTGGTCTTGCTGACTTCCAGTTTCACATTGTAAGCGGTTGCATTGACACGGTATCCGCTTGGAGCTGTAATCTCTTTGAGATATACGGTATCCTGTGTCTTAACAATCTGTACAGACGCTTCACCATTTGCATCTGTTGCCGGTAACTTTGTGAGCAGCTTCGTACAGTTTGCATCGCTGTATAAGCCAAACACTGCCCCAGCAAGCTTCGCATTCGCCTTGGCATCTTTCTTAATCACCTTAACGCTTGCGTACTGTACCCAGGTTACTTTAAAGTCCACATATTTCTCATCATCCACACCTTCACCAAATACCAGTGCTAAATCCTGTGAACCTGACCCTGTACTGATCTTATAAGCAGAATAGTCCTTGGTTACACTTCCTTTCATCGTAGCTGACCAGCTTCCTGCAACATCCTGCACCTGTGTCAATGGTGCTGATAAATAAAACTTCGTTCCACCAATGATCTCTACGGCTTCCCCGGCTTTACTTGTCTTTCCGGTTGTTACATTATGAAGCTTCACACCACTTGGAAGTTTCATCGTGATACTCTGTAGTTTGTCTGCCTTAAATGTAATCTCCTTTGTTCTCTGGCTGCTGCCATCTACATAAGCGGTTACATTTGCATCTGAAAAACTCATATCGACATCTGGGATCTCCGGCTGTGAAATACAGTAATTATACAGTTTCATAGCAAGTGTTTTTGCTTTGCTGCTTGCTCCGGAAAAAGCGGAATCCCCACCATTTGCATAGGATGCAGCCAGATGAACCAGAATAAATCTGGCACCAGCACTTAAATTTCCATAACCGTTCTCTTCTGTAAAGAATCCTTCATCACCTGCCGCCTTCGTTCCATAATAACAAACCTTAGCCAGCTTTTTCCCATCACTCAGCTTTGTAATATCGTATGTTCCGGTTCCAGGACTGGATTTCTCCGGCTGGATACAATAAGCGGTTGCAGAAACATTTCCAAACTTCACGGTGTACTTATACGTCAGATAGCTTCCATACCCATAATCCGAATACTGATAGCAGGCTCCTCTGGTCACAGTTACTTTCTTGGTACTTCGGGTTGATGCTTCCCTTGCCATAAAAGTAACCGCTTCCCCTTCTTCCATTGAATAAAGGTCAATACCACTATCCTCTGCCTGATCCATTACTTCAGAGACAGTTAATCCAGACTCTTCATCTGTTGTAACTTCCTCCTCTTCTGGCAGATCGGTTACTATTTCCGTCTGCCCTTCTGCATCGGCATCTTCTTCCGCATTACCAGAATCTTCTGTCTCGCCAGCATTTCCTTCACCGACGGTATTTTCAGAAGTATTTGATTCTGTCAGCTGTTCTGTTTCCGGCTCTTTTACGGTTACATTTCGGCTGATACGATAAGAAGGATTTCCACTGACCGGCTCTACCTTATAAACTGTTTTATAGGTATCTGCCTGGTATGTGTCAAAATCATCTCCTGCCTCATTCTTCGCTTCATACAGCTCTACTTTCACTTTGGCATCATTGATTCCTTCAATACCGGAAAAATCCACCTTAATGTCAAAATCAGAACCATAATCAATGCTGTAATCATTGGCAGTTAAAATCTCATCCTCAGCCAGTTTATCTTTCACCGCTTCCAGTTCCGGATACTGTGCTTCAAAAGAAGAAGCTGCCTTTTCCGGTTCTGCTGCATAAGCAGTCATTGGCTGTGCCACAGCACTTGCAATCGTAATAACAGATAATACTCCAGACATTACTCTTTTCAATGTCCCTTTCATTCTCAATACCTCACTTTGCTTTATTTTTTCTGTTACCGGTTTACAGGCTTTCACCTGTCTGATACAATCAAATCATAGGCATCACCCCGTTTTAAATTATTTGTGCCAAAATCATTACTGATGACAGCACAGTCATACGCCGGAACCTGCAAAAGCAAAAGCTCCGACGCATGGTCTACTGTCATCACCCGGCGAACCGGGCATAACAAAAATAAGGATTGAGCATTTCCGATCAGAAGAAAACTTCCACTGGCCGCAAAATGCGTAGCTGAGCTTTCATTCTCTTCTGACCTTTTATTCAGTTATCAAGGTACGGTGGATTGGGATTAAATCATTTAGAAATGTTGTCTTGAATGACTTTGCCCTCTTTCCACTAATCACAGGCGGCAAACGGGCAAAGGTAAGAAAAAATAGAAATCTTATCAAATTTTTTTAATTATATAGACTTATAAATTTTAATAATATATAGTCAACTAGACTTTGTGTTTATTTCTTGTTATAAAAAAATTTTACTGAAAGGATTAATTATGAATGTATATATATTAGCCGATCCTGATAACATTTCACTTGGAGAAAAATTTTTTGATAATATTAAAAATGTAAACTTTATCTCCAGTTTTCCTACATATGAAACTAGAGACAATATCTCTATGGTTCTAAAAAAAAGAGTTAATTCTCGTGATGTCATTCTAGTTATAGCAGATGAAAATTTTTCCAAAAGCAAGTTTTTGAATTATGAATTACAAATTTGCAAAAAATTAGCAGAGCAAAACAAAAATATATTATTGCTTTCAATCATTCTAAATAATGCAAAAATACCAGATATTTTAAAAAATGATTTATATATCAAATGTGCGTCAACCTCAAAAGATAATTTATATAAAGTTCAATCTACCATAGAAAAATTACTAAATCCCTCAAATGCACATATAAAAAAAGAAAACTCAAATAAGCTATCGCTTATTACTTGGTCAATACTTTTATTAGAAAGTATTATAATCCTAGTATTATTAGCATATATTTTACAGGATTCCTTATATAATTTTGCTCAAGTGTATGATATATTTTCTACTTTATTCATTACAGTAATTGCTTGTGTTTTTGCTTATATCGTTACATCAACAATTCAAAAAAATAATTATAATGAAAAAGAATCACAAGTAGAATATTCAAAAAAATTACAAAAAGCTTTAACTCCAGACGAGTCAGATAAAAATAATTCTACACAAACTGAAGAAGTAGATGCATTAGGTCGTATGTTAATTAACCTTGAAGATATCAAAGAATTCTATACTTGGAGTCAACGTCAATCAAAAGCAGCGTTTCTTTTAGCTGTAGGCATGTGTATTTCTGGCTGCTTACTAATGCTAATTGCTATTTTTCTTATAGCATTTAAATCAAATATACAGTTATCCATCATCCCTGCTATTGGAAGCATTATAACTGAACTGATTGCTGGCACAGCTTTAGTTGTATATCGCCACTCATTATCTCAACTTAACCATTATCATCAAGCTTTACACGAAGATGAACGTTTTCTTTCAAGTGTAAGCCTAATCAATAAATTTAGCACTAAAGAAGAACAAGATAAAATGCTACGAGAAATAATACAGAGTGAAATTCAAATGAATTTATATAGTTTAAAAGAAAAATCTTCTGATTTTCCTAGAACGTCTTCAAAAAAAGAGACTTCTATATAAATACGACAAAAAGAATCCCCTTTATTGTGGAGATTCTTTTTGTCGTTTAAATTAAATTTTTTATTTATCTATTTTTTATTTCCCTCTTCATCAAAACTCTGTTCTATTTTATTAAGTGCATATTTGAGCATTTCTGTTACCGCATTTCTTGTGACATCATTCTCTTCTGCAATTTTTTTATGTGTTTTCTGGTTCCAATAGAACTCGTAGACAACCTTTTTCTGTTTCTTACTAAGTACACTCATCATCTTTTCTGTAATCTGTTGAAGATTTACTCTTTCTTCCACATTTGCAAGTTCATCTTCCATACCCTTAAAATCTTCAGAAATTCCATTATATGAAATACAACGCCCACGATCACGCATATCTAGGTTATGAGCTAAACGATCCTCACCAATCAGCATCAGACACAGATACCATTCCTCTTCTTCAAAGAACTCTTCCGGCACTTCACAGAAATACTGTTTCTCACGAAGTCCCGTTTTGGAATTCCAAGTATTATATCTATCTTCTTCCTTCCTTCTTTTTTCTATTACAGAAGAATAACCATAATTACATTTTTCATTCACTGGAAATACTGTTTCTCTACTACCAATGCCATACACAGCATATCCACACTGGTATACGATAATATGTAGTTCATTCGCTCCTTCTCCTACTGTTTTATGTGCAACTACATATGATGACTTATCTGTGCGAAGCTTCTTCGCCGTAGGAAGTTTTTCTCCTTTCTTTGGTGTATCAATCAGTGTCTTCAGTTTTCTCAATGTCAGCATAATTGCCACCTTTCCCGCAGGAATCGGTGACAAAAAGAAAGGCAGCTAAGCTAAATAGACTCCGATTCCGCTAATTTTTTTTATTAGCGGAACCGAAGCTCCAGCCTGCTGCCTTCTGTATGGAAAAATCAATTACACAATCACTGTGCTAAGATTCAACCAGCATTATTTATTTCTATTTACTACTGATACTGTATCCGTCTTGTTCTCTTTTTCTTTCTGACGGATTTCCTTTAATACATCTGAATAATCACCAAAGGCATCGTAGGGACACCTGCGGCGAAACTCCAATTCTTCTAATATCATGTTCTGGCCTCCTTATTTCAGCATCCTTGCTGTTGATAATTTGATTATAGACTAAAGGTTTTTATTTTTCTCCGGCAGATGTAGGGAAATCCCTACACTTCTCCCCACATCTGTGGAAATGAAATTTTGCATAAAAAAAGCACCTACCTACATTTCTATAAGTAAGTGCCACCTCTCTTTTTAAAGATTTGCTAAACTTAAAATCATTGTTTCCATCGTAGATATTGCAACTTTCTGTTTCTCCTTATCCAATCTCTGCATCTGAAAAAACAATGATACAATTTTATTATCTGTCTCTGGTTTCTCTAAATCTCTCAATAATTCATATGGGCTTGCATGTAAAGCATTTGCCGTTTTCACAAAGGTATGTACATCCATCGTATTTTCTGCATTTTCGTATCGGGATACTGCATTAGAGCTTTTTCCAATCTTCTGTCCAAGTTCTTCCTGCGAAAGCCCACTTTCCCTACGTTTCTTACTCAAAGAATTACCAAACGCAATTCTCTCATCCACTTTTTTCTCTTTCGTAGACATGCAGTACCCCCTTTCTTTTATATTTTTGAAAATAAAAAAGCCTGAAATAAACAGTAATCTCATTACATACTAAAATGGGCATAGCACGACCAAAGTTCACGCTATGTAAAATCATCCTCTAGTATGTATATTGTACTGTTTATTCCAGGCTAAATATTTATAGTCTTAATAGAAATAAACTTTTCTTTATGTAATGAACTATTTAATTTTTCTTTACATACTGAGTTTATCACAAGAATTTATTTCTGTCCACTTTAATTATCCATTTTTTGGTATAAAAAATAAAAACCCGACAAAACATTATGCTTTTGCATTCATTTCGACAATATCGCTATACTGTCTCCATAAACTTCTTGCATATGTTTTGCCGGGTTCCTGATGTTTCTGTGCCATCTCCAACACGTTCAGCAAACTCTTGAATATCCTTGCTGTATGTGAAGATTCCTGCCGTCTAATATTACAGATTCACAGATATTCTCATTCCTGCATATTAAATTGTATCACTATACTTTACTCTTCTCATTCTTCCGTATCCCGGAGAACTCCTACCAGATGTGACATATACATCTCTAAGCGATCAACTTCTTCCTTCGACCGCTTCTTATTCATATCAATACCAACAACTACACCCAAATCTGCAAATGCTGTCAGCTCTCTATGACATCTCTGGCAACGCACCTCTGAATAGGTAAAAAGGCTTTTCTGGTTCACTTTGCCGCATACCGGGCATGTAACAAATAATGGTTCTTTGCTCATCAATAATCCTCCAAGTAATATCTACACAAACTATCACTCAAACGGATAAGGGAAATGGAAACCGTTGATGAGTTAATAGCAGGCGATTCCGTAGCACCGAAGCCATGCCACCTGCTATATGATCTTCCCCTGGGATTGGCTCTGACAATCTCATCGCAACCTACACCTGCTACTGTCCATATCATCTACTCCAATGACTTGATCACATGAACAGCAACACCCTGAACAGTACAATTCTGTGTATAAATATCCGGGTACTTCAGATTCTCCGGATGCAACCGCACACACCTTCTTTCTGTATCAAGGAAAAACCGCTTTAATGTGGATTCATTATCTACAAGTGCTACAACAATGTCTCCATCTGAAGCTGTATTCTGCTTCCGGATCACAATCATATCTCCACTGTTGATACCTGCCCCGATCATAGAATCTCCACTTGCCCGCAAGATAAAGAACTCACCTTCTCCAAATAATGAAACAGGAAGAGAAACATATTCCTCAATATACTCTTCCTCCAGCTGCGGCATACCACAGGATACTGACCCAAGTACTGCCGCTGGCTTCGTAAGTAGAGATATTTTATTCGTTCTCTCAGTAACAATCTCCCCATTGCGGTAGCTTAACATTCCTCTGTCATTCATAGCAACAAGGTACTTGTATACTGTACTCTTGACTATACCGAGCGCATTTGCGATTTCGCTGGTATAAGGTGAACGATGATTCAGCAACTGAAACTGTTCTGCATAATCCATAATCTGCTTCATCAATTCTTCGCTTTTATGCCGCATCTTTTCACCTTACCTTTCTATCGGAAACGTTGCGTTTCTGATAGAAATAATTATACCGAACAAATTTTCGTAAGTCAATACGTTTTTTAATTTTTCCGAACAAATTTTCGTTCATTCATCCTCAAATTCCATTTCGTTCATTTCTGGAAAATCCAGTAACTCAGAAACAGTCATATTAAATCCCATAGCAATCTTACGCAAAGTCTTCAGCTTTGGATTCTTTGTTTCTCCTCTCATCATACTATTAAGCGTTGATTGCGTAATCCCTGACAATGTAGCAAGTTTATTTGTCGTTATCCCTCTCTCAACACACAGATCAGTCAATCTCTTTATTATGGCATCTGAATACGTCATGCAAATTCTCCTTAAATCACAATATATATTCAGTATAAATGATTTCCCCTTTGTTTATTAACGGTGTGCCGTTGACATTTCCACAAACTGATGATAAATTAACGTTATACCGTTATTTACTTGTACAACTTTAAGGAGGAATTTATCTAATGAGCAAAAAAGAACAGAAACTAAAAAAGAATCTCTATAAAGCACTCACAGAATATTTCATTCATAATCCTAAAAACAGTCTGACATCATCAGAAAGTTTTCTAGATCAGCTTGCAGCTTTTCGTATGGAAACAACATTACCTATTGCAATAAAGCACGATGTAAAATATCAAAAAGCTCAGAAAAAATGCACTAAAGCCAATGAAAAAATACAGGATCTAAATCTAACTCCCCAGCAATGGGATGCGGTTGATGCCGCTATTACTGCTGAAAACATTTCATCTATAGAATATATACGGATTGCCTACAAACAAGGAATCATTGATGCATTTTCGATTTTACGAGAAACTCTTTAATATATCCATGTCAATCCAATCGCTTATGAGCAATAAAGCAGGGATTTATCTCTGCTTTCCCATTTTCTTCTCTATTGCTTTCGAAACTCTGATCAAGCCAAATCGCCATAGTATCGGATAAATATATGAAACTCCTCTAATATCTCCAAGTGCTTTCGGTTTCTTCACTTCTTCTGAAATACCCTTACTATTTTCAAATGCCAGCACCACACTACTCCAGGCAAGGCTCTTACTTTTCTCTCTCCGATCTATCAGCAGCTCTCTGTTATACTCTCCATTTTTGCCAACCTTTAATTTATACCGAAACGGTAATCCTGTTGCCTTTTTAAATGGATAATCCTGAAATGCAATAACAGCCTGCCACAAATTTTCTTCTGAGGGTATTTCCTTTAGAAGCCGAACCTGCTCTTGTCGAATCTTATATATCCGGCATCGCTCCGCATTTAGACTTATCTCTGCTGCATTATAAAGTCCCTTCGTATAGGGCAAATAGGAATGAACCGAAGCTCTGGAAAGACCTGTGAGTTTCATAATCTCCGGAATCTTTTTTCCTGACTGATACAGATCATTAATTTCTGTACATATATCTGATGTGAATACATCTGCAGTGATAAGTAACTTACGAAGTTTAAGCAGACTAATATTTAACTCATCTGCCAGTGATCTTAAGGAATCTGCCTCTTCATAGGCATCTCTTAATTCTTGAAGAAAATTATTAAATTGAAGTTCTGGATTATATTCTGGTTTCTTTTTTGGTCTTCCTGCCATTTTATAACTCCTATTTTCATGTGAATCCAATCGTCTTGCACCTAAAACAGAGGATTCCCTGCTATCCCCCTAATGCTCCGATAGCTGTCCTCTGTTTCTTATTCTATTTTTTCGCTTTCGCCAATATCCCAAATAATAGATGATACCACCTACCCCGTTTAAAAAGGCAAGGAGAACGGCAGCCCAGAAGGGCTGATAAAGGGCTGATAATACATTATATGCGGTATGCTATTTTATTAAATATTTCGATTATCTTACTTTACATTGTTCTCCCTCACTAACGTCATTTATTTCAAATCTTCAAACAAACTTCTCTGATATACACCATCTTCTATCAATTTAGCAAATGATTTCACTACATAGTCTTTGTCTTCTTTATAGGTTACTCCAAACCACTTGTCGTTCGTATCTAACACTTTTACAGAAACTCTGCCTGCCTGAAGAAGCTCGTCTATGTAGATTGGCAGTAAATATTCTGCTTTCAGAATATCTTTGTCTCCCATATTTGCAAAAAACTCTTTAAATCCATCTTCTAAAGTCTGCATGAATTCCGGTGTAAGTCCCCACATATTCATGGATGCATAGGATTCAGCATTAATTGAAGTGAGCTGTCCATCATTATCTACTGCTGCACCCTCTGGAGTCTTAACAATATTGGAAGTTTCATGTACTGCTGTGAGATAGCCTTCCTCATTTGTCTCACAGATACCTCTGGTAACGGCACCATTCTCACTTAAAGTATTCTTTAAAATGAAACCTGCCATGCAGAACTGATTGGCTTTTTCTGGTACATAGCCTACAAGGAAATCATGAAGCTTAACAAATGCTTCTTTTCCATAGTAGTCATCTGCATTTATAACTGCAAATGGCTCATGCAGAACTTCTTTACAAGCAAGAACAGCTTGTCCTGTTCCCCAAGGTTTGGTACGTCCTGTTGGAAGCTCCACACCTTTTGGCAGTTCATTTAATTCCTGATATGCGTAGGCAATCTCCACATCAAGATCTTTACAAATCTTTTCAATACGATCACCGATTGCTTCTTTAAATGCGTCCTTAATATCCTTACGGATAATAAAAACTATTTTGTTGAAACCTGCTTCTATTGCATCATGAATAGAATAGTCCATGATAATCTCTCCATTTAAACCAACTGGAGCAAGTTGTTTAATTCCACCGCCGAATCGAGAACCGATGCCGGCGGCCATAATAACTAATACTGTTTTCATATTTTTCTTCCTCTTAAATTTATTGCTTATTGTGATAAATTCCACTACTTATAAGAATTCCAATTATCCCTCCAATGACATTATAAAATATATCAGAAAATTGAAATGTACCTGACAAAGTAATAATTTGAAAACATTCTATACCTAATGATGTTAGAAACACTATGCTAACATTATCTCTAATCGTTTTCGTTCTTACTAAATTTAACAAAAAACCATATAGTATAAATAAACAAATATTCTCAATACAATCCAATTTTACATATGAAAACTCAACATTATAGGGTAACCAATTACCAAGTATATTTTCAAATGGATTTCTAAAATCTCTTGTAAATACTGTACAAAATAACATAAATATAGTCCATGTTATTAAGTAACATTCATTCCTATATCGATGACTTTTTTTTATATCATTCCAAATAAAATTGAGTTCATTTTTTATATCTGATAATTTATATTTTCTTCTAACTAAAACAATTAATACACTAACAAAAATCGTTACTATAAAATTTCTATGGAACAATTTTATAATTCGAACTAAAAATGCATCAAAAATCTCAATAATCATATTCTTTACTGCTCTACTTTTTCTTATGTACTTTTTGTTTTATTGAAAGTACATAATCTTTAATCATTTTCATATACATTATAAATATCACTATAGCACATACGATTGATACAATTAGCATTTTACCTTCACCGATTGTTGCTATGCTTTCTATCATCAATAATATCAATGCAACAAATGTTTTTTTCATATTAATATTCATTCGAACAATATTTTGTGCCCCTAATAATCTATACATTCCTACTATAATATAAGAAATCATGGTTGCTATAACAGCCCCCTGGATTCCCCATCGAGGAATCATAAAATAATTAAGAATAACATTTGCAATTGCTGCTACTAAAGTTGTAATCATAATACTAACATTTTTTTTCGCCGACATATATATTGCTCCAAAGAAATTAGCATATGAGAAAAAAATAGCTCCCACCAATAAAAACGGAACATAAATCCATGAAGATCTAAAATCTGTTCCTACATATAGATACATAAATGGTTTTATTACAATAATTGCCAATGCAGTACAAAAAATCAGAACAAAATTATATCCATTAAATGTCTTTGAATAAAATGAGTTATCATTAGTAGAATCATATTCTGTCACTGAAGAAATCATCCATGCTTGATTAAATATACTTGTTATGCTAGTAATAATAGAAGGAATTTTAGCTGCTACAGAATACAATCCAACATCTCCTGCTCCATTAAAATAATTCAGCATCAATCTATCCGACGAATTTGCAATCCACCATGAAACCGCATTAAAAATTAATGGTACAGAAAATGTTAACATTTGCCGCATTAAATTTTTATCCAATTTTGTATATATAATTTCTTTCCATATTCCACATGCTGTTCCCAAAAAAACAATTGATACTATATTGGCAATTATTAATGCATTAAAATAACCAGCTATTCCTTGTTTAAAAACTATTAAAAACAGGCAGCTTACTCCACACGTTAATAATGAATACATCAATACATCTATTGTAAATATTATATTCTTTTCGATTGCCTTAGCCTGAAGAGAAAAAATAGTTCTAAACATATTTAATATTATTAAAATAGAAAAATATCCTGCCCATTGTCCTATTGCATCATATAATCCATATACCGGAGTTAATAAACAAGATATAATTGAACCTATTCCTACAATAAAAACAGCATTCTTTATTACCTTTTTAGCCTCAACATCTGGTGCTAATCCAAAGCGTAATACAGCATCCTGAATTGATAAAGATAAAAAAGGAATCAGCAAATTTATTGCAGTCACAACAATTTCTGTAGTTCCATATTCTGCTGTTGTTAATGTATTTGTATAAATAGGAACCAATAAAAATGTTATAAATTTAGAACCAATACTACCAATTGCAAAAATCATTGTATTTGATGCTAATTTTTTAAATTTATCATTCACATTAATCACCTAATCCCATCTATCTTTTCAAGTAAGCCTATACGATTTAATATATCTTTAATTATATATTTTATATGCTGTTTAGTAGATAATGGATAATATTGAGTCTGCAATTCACTCAATTTATAGTTATCTATATTATCAAAAAATTGATTCCTATTAATATTTGGCACTGCCGAATTCAAAACCATTATGCCATCTTCGCTAACTGCTTGATTATAATCTGTCTCTTTAAAAATAAAATTATTGCTCAACTGATCAAAAATTCTAATTCCTTTTATCGAATTTATAAAAACATTTGTTGCCCCTTCATTATCCAATCCTATTTTGGGATCTTGTGCATGCCACGCATCAAATAAAGTAAAGTCAGACACCCTTCCTAAGTCTTTAAAATTACATTGATAGCAAGATGGCCTAGAACAAATTTCAGCAAAGAAGGTACTCAAATATATATCTGGCGGAGTCATCACTTTATTTGAACCATCTTCAAAATATATTTTTATTCCTGATCTATGATATCCTAAAGTCTTATCTCTAAAATTAACAAATACTACTCTCTTTTTATACTTCTGTTGAATTTCAGATATGTACTTCTCCCATACTTTAGGTGAAGGAACACCATGACACACTACACCAACAGTTATTAAATTCTCAGGACTTTTCCCTAAAAATTTAATTAATCCTTCTATTTGACATGGCGTACCTGCAAAACAAATTACTTTTTTTGCATCCAATTCTTTTTTTATCTGCCTATAACAATCACCTATTTCACTTTGAACATATTTAGATCCCCTTGCCAAAGCTAAATCTTCACTGTTCGTAATTTTGGTATGATGCACCTTCATTTTCTCATTAAACATTGGAGCATAAATAAGTCCTCCCGATGTTAACACATAATTTGCAATACAAGAAAAGAAACCTCCAGACGTACTTTCCTTTTTAATCAGTGAATTCTTATTTTGCACTACATATGATTTTAGAATTTGGATTTCATTCTTCTCTTTATTAATTACAGGGCATGTATGTTCACACTTTTTACAATTAATACACAATGTATTATCTATATTTGGATACAAAAACCCCTCTTTATCTGGCAACATTGATATACATTGTTTTGGGCAAACATTTGCACAGGCTTCACATCCACAACATTGATTCTTCTCACTCAATATCTGCATCTTTCTAATTCCAATCTATTGCATTTTTTAAATATTTTAAAGATTTTTCACGTAACTTTAACAGTTTATCATCAACCTCTTCATAGTTTATAATATTTTCATTCTCTATTTTGTTATTATTTATTCTATTTTCTAATCCTAATAATTTTAACAATGAAGCTAATCGGGTATTCGTTGACCCCTGAACCTCTTTCTCATACCTATTAAAAGTAAAAAATTCTCTATGATTAATTATTGAAAAAACTGTTCCGTGAAATGAATCTGTACAAACATATTCTGCATTTTTTATTAAATTAATAAACTCAATTGGCCCAATATCATATGGTGCATAATCTCCAAAATTTTCATCATCAGATATAAATTCATCTAAATGTCTTAACACCACTATTTTATATCCTGTTTTTTCTTTTAATTTTTCGGCAAATTTTCTTTTATTCTTACCTTTAGCCATAAAATAGCAAAAAATATATTTTTCTCCAATTATTCTACTCCCATTACTTAAACTATCCCATTCTGCTCTAGTTAATAATAGAGTAGGGTCTAAGACAACTTCTGAATTTTTACCAGAAATTTCTTTAACGATATTAGCACCAGATAATTCTCTAACAGAAATATTATCCATCCCAAGTAAAAATTCTTTTGTTTTCTTTCTTGTCATTCGAGGAATTGCTGATACTCCAAAACTTGTAGCATAAGATACTTTCTTAATACCTTTTTGAACCCAAGATAATGTGTAATAATCTTCCTCAATATTTTCTGGAAGCCACAACTGATCACTTCCTACAATAATTGTAGAATATTTTAAAGATTGTTCTCTCAACTGCTTCCTATCTTTGATTGGATTCGAAAATCTAATCTGCGATTTTATAAACGAATCAAACGCCTGCATTCTATCCTTAATACCATTTTCATATTCTTCAGATTTATGCATTTCATTTTTATTTATATATTTATCATACTTTGCTTTGCGAACACTAGGGTATCTTAATTTATGCAAAATAATATTTAATCTTCTTAAAAACGGTTCATTAGACACAGAATAATTAATAGTTTCATTTTCCACATTTAACTGATCTAATATATTTTGCGTTGCATAAGATTGCAATGCACTTCCATAATTCTTCACCCAAAAACACGTTACAAGACCTATCATTAATAAACCTCCTATTCTTCTATGATACCAATTCTATTAAATGTATAATTATTTCCCGCAAATTTTGAAATTATAAGCATTGGTAAAATTGTACTTAAAAATCTAGATAGTAAAACTGTTGGGTAATAACAAACCGGTGTCATAGATGTATAAATTAATAGTAATGCATACGCAGCATATGCAAACATATCTTTAGAATCATTTAGTTTCTTCTGTGTTTTTAATGCTATTATAACAATACAACAAGTAACTACTGGCGCAAAAATTCCCAAATAATGATATGATTGTATGATACCAGGACAAATTGTGTATTTCACTCCATTATATGCGTTATATAAGTCACTAAGCCTATCTCCAGATAATCCAAACAATGTGCTATGAAAAGGTATGGCTTCATAAATATCAAAAAATAATGTATTTAAAATATTATTATCTACTATATTAAATCCACAAGCAATATTAGTTATACCTGGAAAATATATTTGAAACATATCACTAAATATTTCATAGATATTTCCTTTCCCAACTGAAACAGTAAATGCAACAGATATGAAATAGTACACTACCACAATCATACCAACAACAATCAACATTCTTTTCATGAAATTTCTATATTTAGGAAATATCTTTAGCATAAAAATTCCAATTATCATAACTGTTATTAATATATATATATTTTCATTTAATATCATCGCAAATTGGATTACACATAAAATAGCTCCTACTGCAACACAACCAAATTTATCACCTATTTTTTTTCTTAATTCATATAAAACCAAACACGGAAAAAGAATTCTAGTAAAATCAAAAAACACATTAAAAAGTGTGAATAAAATTCTATCTTTTGAACCAGCTTGGGCTTCCATTTTTGCCAAAAAGTATCCGTCCGTTGATAATAATGAAGAATCCCACAAAGCTGAATAGGAATTTCTAATCAATGGAGATATAGCATATGCTAATATACAAAAAAGAACACAAACCATCATAATAAATCCTACAAATTTATATTTACTTTTTTTGTATTTTCCATTTTTTATAGCTGGTTTAAAAGAATGTAGTTTTCCTAATTTAAAATGAATTTTCCCATAAAAATTTAAAACAATGTAAACACAACATGTTTCAAAAATCATTAATGCAATTCCTGCGTTAACATTTTTTTCAGATAGTTTATTCAATGTTGCAACATAACCACCTTTATAAAGAAAATATATAGCTACAGATTCCCTAATAAAAAACAATACATGAATTATTAATTTTGCAAGATTATGAGAAAAATCAAAAATATTTTCATATATTCCATATGAAAAAAAATTAATAATCGCAAATGATAACGGAAGAAGTGGCAAGCATGTATAATAAATTGGTTTATTTATATCCAGCATTACAACCATTGAAATAAGCAAACTCAAAACAGATACAAGTATCCATATTGCTTTTTCAAATTTTATTTTTCTTATATTCATTATAGCTAATATGTAACTGTTAAAATTTACAGTTACATTTCCTCCTCTTAAAAATATAACTAATGGAGAATTGTTGCCTTTGGTAAACAGTAATCAAGATCTTCCCTACGTTTTCTTATCGATTTTGCTGGAACACCACCAACCACTGTATATGGAGGAACATCTTTAGTAACGACTGCACCTGCTGCTATTACTGCCCCATCTCCAATATTTACTCCTGGTAATATAATTGCACCTGTACATATCCATACACGAGACCCAATAGAAATTGGTTTAAATTGTGCAGTAACATAATCGGTAGAATCTGTATCATGAGTTCCTGTAACAAATTTCGTATAGCTAGAAATGTTGGTATTGCTACCAATTTTTAATCCTCCTCTGCCATCTAAATGACAAAACCAACCTATAGATGTATTTTCTCCAATATCTATTGAATAGGGAGCTAATATATCTGCTCTTCGGAAAATCACTGAATTTTTCCCTATTTTCATTCCCATAGCTTTATAAAAGCCTCGTCTAATAGTCCTACTCGGAATTTTATTTATAATCATATTACCAAGTATTATATTTATCGCCGCATTAATTTTTTTTAGCATAAATTCTCTCCTATTAATTTACAAATATTTTACATTTTTCTCTAGAATTTTATTATATTCTTTAATTAAATTACTAGCATGAGTATTTTTTGAATACATATTTCTATTAAAGCTATGTAAAATATTTTCCTGTAATTTTTTTGATTTCATATCTAATAAATTCAACTTATCTATTAAATCATTTACATCTCCATTTTTAAAGATATATCCATTAATTCCATTATGAATATAATCCTGTCCTGCACATGCATCAGACACTATGCAAGGCAGCCCATATTTTCCCATTACCTCTGGAATTGTTAAAGGGGCCGCTTCATACCATACAGAAGGAAAAACTAATCCCTTTGCCTTTACAGCATACTTATCTATTTCATCCGAATTTTTCCAGCCCACAAAATCAACCATTGGATATTTTTTTGCTAAACTATCTAATATTGGTCCATCTCCAATTACTACTCCCTTACTTCCTCTTAACTTCATTGCCTCACAAAAAATAGGGATTCCTTTTTCTTGGGATACTCTTCCTATAAATAAATATATATTATTGGTCTCAACATTTGCATTTTCAATATTTTCAACATCAATTGGATTAACAACAAAATGTTCATGAATAGGCCAAACTAATGCTTGCTTAATTTTCTCTTTACTAAATTCTGAGATAAAAAAATAGTGTAAATCATTTCCCTTAATAAAACTTCTATTTATAAATTGTCTTATAATTCTAAAGGCTTTATATATATATCTTTTTTTGTCACAGTTTTTTATAATACATTTACATCCTAAAGGTTTACATGAACAAATTTCATTCTTTCTAAAATCATAAAAGCATCCATTAGGACATACCGTTCCATAATCATGTCCCGTAATTACCACTGGAATATTGGCTTTTTTAGTTGCTTTAAAAATAGAAGATGAAAGTATTTTGCTCCATGCATGACAATGTACAATCGTTTCTTTTTTATCTAATTGTTGCAGTAATTGATATAATTTTTCTTCTGCAAATTTATTATTAATTCCCTGCAATAATCCTTTTATCTTACTTCCTTTAGTAATATCTCCCTGATTTGTAGAAACAATTTTAACTTTTGAATTTTTCAGTTCTTCACAAACAGGTCCCGTTCCACAAAAAAAGAAAACATTTATTCCCTGATCAGCCAAAGCTAGTGCACTCATTATCGCCACTTTACCTGCTCCACCATTAATATATGCAAAATCATTTATAACAACAACATTTCTAATCATACGTTTCAATTACTCCTTATTGGATTTCGCCAAATATTTCAGCAAACTTCTCTTTTGCAACTTTCCATGTAAAGTGTTCTCTTACAAAAACACTACCATTTTTACTCAGAGACAATCTCTTATTTTCATTTGTTAAAATCTCTAAAACACCCTTTGCAAATTCCTGACTTGAATCTGTGACAATCCAATCACGCCCATTTTGTGCATTAATATTCTCAGCTCCTATAGATGTCGTCACCACTGGAAGTCCCATTGCCATTGCCTCAAGATTCTTAGTTTTTATTCCACTTCCAAAGGTCATTGGGCACACGAAAACACTACACTCTTCAAGATAGTCTCGTACATCTTCAACTCTTCCTGTAAAAGTCACATGTTCTGATTGAAGTTTTAATAGATTTTCAGAAGCTCCTCCACCAACAACCAAAAATTTTACTCTTGGACATTCTAACAAAATTAAAGGTAATATTTCTTTGATAAAATAACGTACTGCAAATTCATTATGTGCAACGCCCAATGCTCCAAGAAAAGCAATCTTGTTTTCTTTACTGTTCTTATATCTCAAAGAAAAATAATCCACATCTACCCCTATCGGAACTGCACAAGCTTTATTTTTGTTTAATTCTTTATTTAATATATCTGCTTCTTGTTGAGCCACGAAAATAGTTTTATCGCATTGTTCTGAAATTTCAAGTTCATAATGTCTTAACAATTTAATTTCATTTTTTACGACATATACTTTTAATGGTTTCCATAGCATAATTTTCTGAATCATTTTAGGTAGAGTATTTAAAAAAGCACCATATGGATTTATTCCAGTTATATCATAGTCTAGCTGTCTTTGATATCTCAAAGAGATTCGATCGTCCAAATCAGCTACGCGAAAAGCATTGTAATCTCTAATATATTCCGTACTACGTACCATATCTCCGATAATAATGTCTGGATTTTCTTCATCTACTAACGTATCAATAATTTTTTTGGCTTCTGGATTCCAATAAAGTGAAACTTGCATCGGTTTTCTTTTTAACAATACAGAATCAAAAAGAATATTCTTTATCTTTGTTACTGAAGTCGGTTTTGGCAATATTTCTAATCTATCAATAAATTTAGGCTTTAAATTAGGATCATCTCCTTTTTCAAGAAATGCTGCCACTATTAGTTTATATCCAAGTTCTTCCGATAAAATTCTACAATAATGATATAACGAAGTTTTTCTTCCTGATGTTGCCGGAAAAGGTAATCTCGGCATAACAAATAAAATTTTTTTTGATCTACTCATTTCTATACTCCAAAAAATTTATCTTCAAGCATTAAACACCAACAATGATAAATTGGTAAATGCAACTCCTGAACCATATATGTTTCTGTTTCTGGAGCCTTGACAGCAACATCTGCTACTTCAGCTAATTCTCCTCCTTTTGCTCCAGTAAGACCGATAACCTTAATACCCAAAGCACGTGCAACTACAGTAGCAGGCAACACATTTTTACTATTTCCAGAGGTGGAAATTCCTAAGAATACATCTCCTTCTTTTCCAAATCCAAATAACTGCTGTGCAAATACACCTAAACCATCAACATCATTAATATATGCTGTAGTTAACGCTTCATGTGCCACTAATGGAATCGCCATTAATGAACATTCCAGATTATTTGCAAGTTGAGTTCCTCTCTCTGGATCAATCGCAATAAGTTTATCTGCAAATTCTTTTTTAACCGGACGGGGAGTTTTAAATCTTTTCATCAATTCACCAGCTATATGCTCTGAGTCTGCTGCTGAACCACCATTTCCTGCAATTAACAATTTTCCACCGTTTTCATAGCATTCTTCCATGACTAAATACGCATCAATAATAGACTGTTCAATACTTTTTAATGCAGGGTATCTTTCTACTAATAAATCAATATGTTTCTGTAATCTTTCTTCTAGTTTTCTCATTGCTCTAAAACTCCTTTTTTTACCAATTACAACATTCGATCTACAAACTCTTTTAATGATGAGACTGTATAATCCTGTTGATAATCCTGATTTCCAATTAATACCGTTTTACATCCAGCATTTTTTCCTGCCAAAACATCATTTTCACCGTCACCTATCATCCAAGATCTCTCTAAATCCACATTAAAATCTTCTGCTGCTTTCATAAGCATCCCTGGCTTCGGTTTTCTACATTCACACTCTATTTTTAATTCAGGTCTTTCTCCTTCATATCCTTTATGCGGATGGTGTGGACAATAATAAAGACCGTCTATATATGCTCCATCTTTGCCCAATAAAGTTTCCATCTTATTATGAATTTCATCTAACTCATCAAAACTCACTTCACCACGAGCAATTACTGGCTGGTTTGTTACAACAATTGTTAAATATCCAGATTCGTTCATTTTTTTGATTGCCTTAGATACTCCATCAATCAATTCAAATTCATTAATACTTCTTAAAAATCCAACATATTTGTTAATTGTCCCATCTCTATCAAGGAAAATTGCTTTCTGCTTATTCTTTAAATTTTTCCCCTGTACATGTCCAGCTTTAAAATCTTCACATACTGCATAGTATCTATCTGGTGTTCCCATATCTTTTACATATTCTGGACTGTCATAACAAAACATTTTGCCTGTTCCAGATAAAGGTTTTAAAAGCTGTCTATCTAAATCAATTTTAGGAGTATCAATATTTTGTTTCAAAATTTCCGGTGACATCACATGAAGGCCAGCGTTTACTCTATTTTTATAATACAATGGTCTTTCATCTTCTTTTGCCAGCCACTTCTGTACAATACCATTTTCATTTGCTATAATCAGTCCACTATCATATGGATGACTATTAGGATGAGTAAATAAAGTAACCAGTCCACCATGGGATTTATGGAATTCAACAAAACGATTAAAGTCCACATCAAACATAGCATCTGCATTTAAAAGTAGAAAATCTTCTGTCAGCTTATCTTTAATCTTGAATAAAGCTCCTGCATTTCCTAATGGCTCTTTTTCAAAATAGTATTCAATATTCACTCCAAAACTTTTACCTGTTACTGGTGAAATACCACTTCCATCACCAAAATAATCCATTATTATATTACCCAAATGGCTCACAGTGAGAATAATATCTTTAAATCCTTGATCTCTTAAACATTCAATTTCATGTTCTAAAACAGGTTTACCTTCGATTTTGATCATAGGTTTTGGAATATCACTGGCAACTGAAGAAATTCTTGTTCCCTTTCCACCCGCCATAATTACAACTTTCATGTTTTATTTCTCCTTACACTAATGGTTCATATGATTCTGGAGTGTAATGAATAACTCTTGTTCCTCCATCTTCAAAAGAAAATGGAATATACAGCAATTCCTTCATTGCTTCTCTAACTTCTGCTTGTTTTTCTGGTTGCACATAAAATACTAAGAAACCGCCTCCACCTGCACCAAGTAATTTTCCTCCTAATGCACCAGCTTTGATTCCTTTTTCATACAGAATATCTATATTGCTTGTAGAAACTGCATTTCCAGTTTGTCTTTTTAATTTCCATGTATGATCTAACATTCGTCCAAATTCATCTAAATCGACTGTTTTATCTGTTAATACCTTTTCCGCATCATCTACTAAGGAAAGCATTTCTTTAAGCTGTGCTGTCTTGTCTACTTTTCCTGCTGCATTTGCTTTCTGAACATCTGATGAAAAACGTGTAAAACCAGTAAAAAACATCATCAAGTTCTGATTAAGTTGTTTTTTTCTTTCTGGTGAAATGATTAACGGAAGCACATCATAGCCTTCATCTGTAAAATTAATACGATTAAAGCCTCCAAATGATGCTGCTATCTGATCCTGCCAACCACCAGCTTCCTGACAAAGTTCTCTTTCCAAATAAATTGCTTCATCTGCCAGTTTTTTCTTATCCGCATATTTTCCTTTCAAAGCATAAAAAGCATTCAACATACCTACTGCAAAAGAACTACTTGTTCCCAAACCAGAACGAGCAGGTAAATCAGCCTCATATGTTAAACGAATTTCATGCATATCCAAAAACTTCATTGCATTTTTGATTGCCGGATGCTGAATATCTTCTATATTAGTTACTCTTTCTGTTTTTGAATAAGAAAGTTCCGTTGAATAATCAAAAAAGCGTGGTAAATGGCGTACATTTACATAACAATATTTGTCAAATGTTGTTGATAACACAGAGCCTCCATTTTCACGAAAAAATGATGGCATATCGGTTCCTCCACCAAAAAAGGACATTCTAAAAGGTGTTTTTGTAATAATCATTTAAATTCTCCTGTTATTATATTTATAACTTATCTATAATTATCTTTTCGCAGCTTATTCTCTCTATAAAATAAGCTGCTTGTAGGATTTACATTGATCCATCTTTCTTAAACACAACTAATACTGTTTTAAACAGAATCTTTATATCTAGCCCAATGTTCCAGTTTGTGATATACTCTTTATCAAGACGAACGACTTCTTCAAAATCGGTAATATCACTTCGTCCGCTTACCTGCCACATGCCAGTGATTCCAGGCTTAATTGCCAGCCTTGCACGATGGTGAAGCTCATACAGATTCGTTTCTGAAATCAAGGGTGGGCGAGTACCTATAATCGACATATCGCCACGTAATACGTTAAAGAATTGCGGAAATTCATCTAAACTTGTTCGTCTGATAAAATCACCGATTCCTGTCTTATGTGTCCCATCTGGAAGTATCTTATTTCCGATAACACGAGGATCAAAGTCCAGTTTAAACATCTTTCCATCTCCAAGTTTGTTATCTTTCATAAGCTCTGCCTTACGTTCTTCTGCATCCATATACATACTGCGGAACTTGTACATTTTAAATTTCTTTCCATTCTTTCCAACTCGCTCCTGAGCAAAGAAAATTGGTCCCGGTGATGCAATATAAATTGCCGGTCCGACAAAAATACAAATGATTCCGGTAAAAATACATCCAACTAATCCACCCGCAATATCCATCAATCGTTTTAACATTAACTGTCTGGTTGATGCATAATTAATACTTGTTGTAAGGACTGTGTAATTACCAACCTTTTCCACAAACTGTTTTTTCCCTGGCACACTTGTGATCTTTGCAAGATTAAGATGAATGGTTACTCCTGTCTCTGATAATTGCTCAATTAACTCTGACGGATACGGAAGAACTTCTGAAACAACAATCAGAACTTCGTCAATCCATTCCTGACATACATACATTGCTGCAGTCTCTTCGTTGGCAACTACCGGAACTCCATGAATTTCTCTTCCAGTCCAGTCCGCATCAATTACAGCTACACCAGCCAATGAGAATCTGGCATAATTGTTTTCCTGCATACTTAACACTACTTGTTCAGCCACATCTTCTGATGTTACAATCAGTAGTTTACGTTCTCCGCCATCCTTCATCTGTTTTCGCAGAAGTTTTTTCCAAAGTTCTCTGACAACATACGTCATTACTAAATAAATTATTATGGTCAGCATCAATGTTAATCTTGAAAAGTCCTGCCCTTCATGAAGCAGGAATAAATATAAAACCGCTAAGGCACCTACCATAATCGCATGATTTAACGTAACTACAAAATCACGATAGTATCCTCTCTTTAACACGCTTTTCATGGTGCCATATGCAAAAATCATAACCAGATCTGCCAGTTCAAGGAAAACTGCCATATTTCGATAAATAATTGTTTCATATGGATTAAATCCATATCCGCTAATTGCATATGCCAAAACATACGCTAATTGCAAACAGATCATGTCTAAGATTATAAAATCTGTGTGTTTTAACTATCCTTCAGAATCTTTTCTATACATAGATTTTTTTCTTTCCCCTTCCATTTTTTTGTAATCTATCTGTTAATCTACAATCGTCCCCACAATTGTAGAGATTGCCTTCATATTTGAGTGATTTAAAACTAGATAGGATTATTGCTACACCAAGAAGAGCATTAATCCAGAATATGTTAAGATTTGTTGAGATATGTAATTCCGTCCATAGCCATACCCCAAACACAAGTAAGCAGCACATGGGAATCACATTTTGAATATTTAGATATGCGATATAAGAATTTCGATATTCAGTTTTCTTTTTCTTTTCATTCCCATTAATATGTACTGGGGTATCCATCGTACACTTTCGTTTTGATATTCCTAGCATTTCATATCTCCCTTACTGTACCCCCCCCCGACAAAATCGAGGGCTACTTTCTTATCTCTTTTTTCTCATTTATTTCTTATATTTTTCTCCAACGACAGATAACCTGTGAACGTCTTTCGAGGGACATCCGCAGGCTCAGCCATTACCTCCTATTATTTATGATTCTCATTTACTTATTTATGATTGGGTCAAAATAAGCATCCAGGAAACCACTTTATTATATATATTCCCGCTGGAAATACGATTGGTTTCCTTTAATGACAAATCATAAGAATCATACCAAGGAACCTAGCTAAGCCAGCGAAAACCCTGTAAAATCAAGCTTTTTCTCGGTTGGCTCTATTATACCGCCGACTCCACGTAATACGTTAATGAATTGCGGAAATTCATCTAAACTTGTTCGTCTGATAAAATCACCGATTCCTGTCTTATGTGTCCCATCTGGAAGTATCTTATTTCCGATAACACGAGGATCAAAGTCCAGTTTAAACATCTTTCCATCTCCAAGTTTGTTATCTTTCATAAGCTCTGCCTTACGTTCTTCTGCATCCATATACATACTGCGGAACTTGTACATTTTAAATTTCTTTCCATTCTTTCCAACTCGCTCCTGAGCAAAGAAAATTGGTCCCGGTGATGCAATATAAATTGCCGGTCCGACAAAAATACAAATGATTCCGGTAAAAATACATCCAACTAATCCACCCGCAATATCCATCAATCGTTTTAACATTAACTGTCTGGTTGATGCATAATTAATACTTGTTGTAAGGACTGTGTAATTACCAACCTTTTCCACAAACTGTTTTTTCCCTGGCACACTTGTGATCTTTGCAAGATTAAGATGAATGGTTACTCCTGTCTCTGATAATTGCTCAATTAACTCTGACGGATACGGAAGAACTTCTGAAACAACAATCAGAACTTCGTCAATCCATTCCTGACATACATACATTGCTGCAGTCTCTTCGTTGGCAACTACCGGAACTCCATGAATTTCTCTTCCAGTCCAGTCCGCATCAATTACAGCTACACCAGCCAATGAGAATCTGGCATAATTGTTTTCCTGCATACTTAACACTACTTGTTCAGCCACATCTTCTGATGTTACAATCAGTAGTTTACGTTCTCCGCCATCCTTCATCTGTTTTCGCAGAAGTTTTTTCCAAAGTTCTCTGACAACATACGTCATTACTAAATAAATTATTATGGTCAGCATCAATGTTAATCTTGAAAAGTCCTGCCCTTCATGAAGCAGGAATAAATATAAAACCGCTAAGGCACCTACCATAATCGCATGATTTAACGTAACTACAAAATCACGATAGTATCCTCTCTTTAACACGCTTTTCATGGTGCCATATGCAAAAATCATAACCAGATCTGCCAGTTCAAGGAAAACTGCCATATTTCGATAAATAATTGTTTCATATGGATTAAATCCATATCCGCTAATTGCATATGCCAAAACATACGCTAATTGCAAACAGATCATGTCTAAGATTATAAAATCTGTGTGTTTTAACTATCCTTCAGAATCTTTTCTATACATAGATTTTTTTCTTTCCCCTTCCATTTTTTTGTAATCTATCTGTTAATCTACAATCGTCCCCACAATTGTAGAGATTGCCTTCATATTTGAGTGATTTAAAACTAGATAGGATTATTGCTACACCAAGAAGAGCATTAATCCAGAATATGTTAAGATTTGTTGAGATATGTAATTCCGTCCATAGCCATACCCCAAACACAAGTAAGCAGCACATGGGAATCACATTTTGAATATTTAGATATGCGATATAAGAATTTCGATATTCAGTTTTCTTTTTCTTTTCATTCCCATTAATATGTACTGGGGTATCCATCGTACACTTTCGTTTTGATATTCCTAGCATTTCATATCTCCCTTACTGTACCCCCCCCCGACAAAATCGAGGGCTACTTTCTTATCTCTTTTTTCTCATTTATTTCTTATATTTTTCTCCAACGACAGATAACCTGTGAACGTCTTTCGAGGGACATCCGCAGGCTCAGCCATTACCTCCTATTATTTATGATTCTCATTTACTTATTTATGATTGGGTCAAAATAAGCATCCAGGAAACCACTTTATTATATATATTCCCGCTGGAAATACGATTGGTTTCCTCTAATGATAAATCATAAGAATCATACTAAGGAACCTAGCTAAGCCAGCGAAAACCCTGTAAAATCAAGCTTTTCCTCGGTTGGCTCTATTATACCGCCGACTCCCTTCAGTACATTAAGGAACTGCGGGAATTCATCCAAGCTCCAGTCACGGATAAAGTTTCCGACACCTTTTTTGATTGTGCCGTCCGGGAGCTTCTTGCTACCGATGATTCGAGGGTCAAAGTCGAGCTTGAACATCATGCCGTCCTGTACACGGTTTTCCTTCATGAGTTCGGCTTTGCGTTCTTCGGCATCCATGTACATACTTCGGAACTTATACATCTGGAACATCTTTCCGTTCTTTCCGACACGGGTCTGCTTGAAGAAGATTGGCCCCGGTGACTGGATATAGATGGCAGGTCCTACGAAGATGCAGAGGATTCCGGTGATAATGCAGCCTGCAAGCCCTCCTAAGATGTCGAGCATACGCTTTAAGACGATCTGGCGGCGGCTTACGCTGTTAATACTTGTTGTGAGGACGGTGTAAGTTCCAAGTCGTTCGACGAACTGCTTCTTGCCGAGCAGGTTCTGCGACTTGGCAAGCTTCATATGTACAACAACACCCATCTCAATGAATTTATCCAGAAGCTCTGATGGATACGGTTCACTTTCCGGAATATTGAGAAAGACTTCATCTACCCACTCGCGACAGACATATTCAACGAGATCTTCCTTGTCTGCAACAACCGGAACACCTTCGATCGTTCGTCCCTTTGCCTTATCATCAAGGATACATACGCCGGTCACAATATAATCTGAATAATTTTTATTCTTAATATTGTCAATGACTGTATCAACAATCTCAGATACTGTTACAATAAGAAGGGAGCGTCTTCCGTTTCCTCCCAGATACTTACGCAGTAAATACTTCCATATATTGCGGGTAATATAGCTTAGAAGTAAATATAATGCTGCTGTGTATGTAAGCACCAGTCTCGAGTAATCAGCGGCCTCTTTAAATGTAAATAAATAAAATACGGAACATAAAGTGATGAGACAGGTCTGCTTGACCGTCACAGTAAATTCGTGATAAAAACCACGTTTTAATACATTCTTCAACGAATCGAAGAAAAAGATTACCACGATATCCATGAGAGCAAGGCTCCACATCATATCACGGTATAAAGAATTCGCAAATACATTCAGCGACCCATGCCGCATACCGAATGCAAGCGTAAAAGAAATCCAAAGACAGACTACGTCCAGGATCATGAAATCCAGGTGCTTCAACCAGCCCTGTACACTCTTCTTATACATATACTTTCCCCAATCTTATTTTTCTTGTGCTGATTATCCTATAAATGAACTTCTATCCCCGCAAAATCCATACTTCTTATATGATAATCCTGTTTTCATACTTTTTTGGTGTGTCTTAACAGACAGTACACAAATGATTCAGAGTTGAACTATAGATGTAAATTAAAATATTCTGATGTACTGATTTTTTTAATAAAACCACACACCTTTTTATAGTGTGTAAAGTATAACATATATTTCTTATTTGTAGTATTCTTAAATATGACTAATTTCGACCTTTTAATCTGGCTATTTTTGGTCATGTCGGACTATATTTTCAATTTTCCACTAAAACTTTACTTTATCTGTGTTATTTCCTTGTCATTTTTTACTGTTTGTATATATAATGTATATTTTGTAAAATTATAAGACGAAAAAGATTCTAAAAAAAAGACATATCTGACAGCCGCTAAACTGCTTTGATATGTCTCCTTTATTTTATAAGGTTCTATCTCTCATTTTACTTACTTAATGGGGTTCATTACTTCCCGTTATACTGATAGCGAACTCCTTTTACAACATATCCTGCTGCTGTCTTCTTCAGCTTCAGTGTTGTTGTGCCGATGTTCTCTCTGCCCTTCTCTCCGTAGCATCCTAAACGGTTCTGTGTTGTTACGGTGTAGATATTCTTACCGGTACGGGTTACCTTTGTGATCTTGTAATCTGGAATCACATCTCCGAAGTCTCCGCCACAGTACATATATGGATCTTTATAGTACTTGCTATTGGAGCTACATACTAACATCGCATGATTCTTATTCTTCTTGTTCCTGATGTTATTAACAGAAGCGCTCTTACCAAAAAGCTTCTTTGTCTCGGAACGAAGTTCCTTTGCTGTGTAGCTGTAGTCTCCTTTGTAATTATATCTTACAAATACGGCGATGGATAACTTGGCATTATCGTTAAGTTTCATCTTTACCGGTCTGGTGGTGGACTGTTCGCTTAAGTTCATCGCTGTCGTATATGCGGTCATCATCTTGCTAATGTTCTTAATCTCACGATTCCCTGCCATCTTACCGGTTACGTCTGTAGATGCTGCCTGCACCGGTGTAAATGGAATGAGTATTACTGCCATAAACATTACTGCTAAAATTGTACTTAATCTCTTCTTCATAGGGAATCCCTCCTCGTCTTCCTGATATAGTAAGGAATGTCTTTGCATTTCCTATGCTTTTATTTTAATATTTTTACAGGAAAACTGCCATAACAGAAGTATTATCTTTGGTTACAGGCGGGATAAGAATGTATAACAAAAGTGTTAACATGGATTTTATTTGGTCAAAATTACAAAAGAAGCCCCCTTCTCTGCTTTCACAAAGAAGGGGGCTTCTTTTGATTCCATGCCCCTACTATACTGGTTCTGTAGATTAGCTTATGGCACTTTATCTTTCGTATACACAAAAAACTTACAGTAGATGTAAGCTGTCCTCGTGAAGATTACTCTTCTGTCAGCTTATATCCGGCGATTCTGGCAAGCTCGCGGATAGAATCTCTTGATACCTTCTTACCTCTATATTCAATGAGGTCTTCACACTGTCCTGTAAAGATATCACTAGGGTTATACTTCTTAATGATAATCTTATCTTCTTCTGTGAAGATTTCTAAAGGTTCTCTCTCACCGATGTCGAAACTTTTACGAAGTTCCATTGGTAATGTAATTCTTCCTAATGAATCAAGCTTTCTTACTATTCCAGTACTCTGCATAACGTACTCTCCTCTCTGGCGCAGCGTCTACTTCTTATTTTACTTTTTAATGACCTGCTGCCTGTGCAATGTTTTTGTGATGACTGTAGTATATCATAGGGCGATTCATTTGTCAACTAAAAAACGGAAAGTTTTTTTTAAAATGTTAGGCGGTGTGCAAACTGTTATTTTGAAATTCTTATTACATTTCGCCGTTATATTCTCATTCTAGTATAATAATGGAAATTCTTGTACTTTCCCTTGTAAAAAGTTGTTATCTGTCTCTAAGAATGAGACTTTCTCGCAAATGCGATGGCAACTTTTTACTTTACAGTTAACAAAATACCCCCACTTACAGCAATTGAAAATCGTTCTTTAACAAGTTCTTACTTTAACTTTACTTTAACTTAAGTAAATACTGGCCATAATTGGTCATCTTTAAACTTTCTCCAATCTCGTGGATCTTGTCTAAAGATATAAATCCTTCTTTCCATGCAAGTTCTTCTAAGCAGCCTACATAGCATCCGGACTTCTGGAGTGCCTTAACGATCTCAGCCGCTTCTAACATGCTGTCTGCAGTTCCGGCATCCATCCATGTGAGTCCTCTGTCAAATGGGATAACCTTTAACTGGCCTCTTCTTAAGTATTCTAAGTTAACATCTGTGATCTCGTACTCACCTCTTGCAGATGGCTCAAGATTCTTAGCGATGTCGATTACCTGATTATCATAGAAATATAATCCCGGTACGATGTAGTTCGACTTCGGATTCTTCGGCTTCTCTTCGATGGATACGGCCTGTCCGTTCTCATCAAACTCTACTACGCCGAATGGTCTTGGGTCGTCTACATAATAACCGAATACCTTCGCACCATGGTCATCCTTGATGGCTTCCTTCATAATCTCATCAAGATTATGGCAGTGGAAAATGTTATCGCCTAATACAAGACATACGGAGTCATCTCCAATAAAGTCTTCCCCAATGATCAGAGCATCTGCGATTCCTCGTGCAACCTTCTGTACGGCAAACTCGATATGAATTCCAAACTCACTTCCGTCCCCAAGAAGATTCGTAAATTCCTTCTCTTCTCCCGGTGGAATGATTACGAGAATGTCCTTGATCCCTGCCTGAAGTAAAGTAGCGATCGGATAATAAATTAACGGCTTGTCATATACTGGTAATAATGGTTTACAAACCGGCTTTGTCATAGGGTACAGTCTGGTACCTTTGCCGGCAGCTAATACTATTCCTTTCATATTAAAATCCCCTTGTCATTCGTTAAATGTCTTATTATATTGTCACGTTACAAACTTTATAATGTCGTTTCCAGTGTTGTCACTCTTATGCAAATGATAGTAAATTCCCATTACGAAATCATCTTGCTTCCAATATTTTATATTATTTCCTTCCATTTGTCAAACTTTCTTTGCAAATTTAACTAAATATTTATATAGTTGGTTTTTATTTTTCTGCAAATGCGTTCTGTACTGTGTCCATCAACCATATTTAGGAAAACTTTGCGGAAGTTATCGAGGTCTGATTGTTCTACTTCTGACACAATATTCTCAAGCATGGAGGCTGCCTTTTCACATAAAGCTTCGAAGTCTGCGACAACCGGTCCCGGAGTGAACTGGTCATAATCAAAGTAAAAGTCTCTGCTATCCATATATTCCTTCTCATCAAATGCATAAAACAGCATCGGAAGTTCTAAGATTGCCGCTTCAAATACACTTGAGCTGTAGTCTGTGATGAGAAGGTTGCTTATGAGCATAAGGTCGTTAATATGCTCCTTTGTACTAAGGTCAAATACTCTGTCCTTCCACTGCTCTTCTACAAAAAAGCTCTGCTTTACAAACGGATGATTCTTGAGAATAAGTACCGTATCTTCCGGCTGCCGTTCCATGAAGCGATTGACGTCAAATGCCTCCGGCGGATAGTGTGCATCTTTATTCCCATCTCCTCGGAATGTCGGCGCAAACAAAATGACACGATTGTCCTTAAATGCCGGATACTTCTCATAAAGTTCCCTGCGCTTTTCTTCTTCGTATTCCCAGTCAAAAAGCCGGTCTGTACGAGGCACGCCGAGCGCCTGTACCTTACTTGATGAGATGCCAAATGCTTCCGCATAAATGTCTCTTACGGTATCGCTGCTTACCGGTACGAGATCATAATTCCTGTGATTCATGGAAGTCTGCGGCGCACCGCCCTTTTTCCCCATGCGGGTAAGCCCGAACGTCTTAAAGGCACCGCAGGCATGCCATAACTGAATGATCTTTGTCTCGTTCCGCTTATGAATGCTGTGAAGCTGTGGATAAAAGTCTTCTAGAATAATGACTGCCGATGTCGCACACTTTAAGGCACACTCCCGCAGTTCTCTCTTCTTTAACTGGTCTACCGTCTTTGTATTAATAAATGTAGTGATTTCTACTTCCGGCTCGTTCTCCTTAAACCACTTCTTTACAAGCATAAGATTTCCGCCCTCTTCCGGCTCTCTTTCCGACAGAAAAAGAATCTGGTTCGGCTTCACCTTATTCTTTGCCACGTATTTACGGTATCTGGCAGCAAAATAGTCGGTATTCTGCTGACGTGCACTGTAATTATATCCACTGATACGGTACACTGTCTCATTCGCCCGCTTCGCCGCCTTGATAAAGTTCTTTCCTTCTTTAAAATAATCTCTTACGAGCAAAAATGGCAAGCCGAGAGAACATCCTGCAAACTTAAGCAGATTCCTCTTACGCACGATCTCTGCTCTTGCAAAAAGCTCCTTCTGTACCGGAAATGGCTGGTCATCAAGGCTGATCTCTTCTGCTCCGCACCAGAGCGCAAACACAACATTCACCTTATGGCGTGGCGGACTGTAAAATACATATGGCAGAAGAATCTCTGCATCGGCGCGGATCTGCTCACCCACTTCGCCCTCTTCAATCACTACTTCCATCGGAAAACGGCGTTCTACCTGTCTCTGCGTAAATACTGCCTGTACACGTATGCGCTTTCCCTCCATCTCCTCCGGCATCTTGGCGCGGAATCCGAGCTTCATCGTCTTCTGCGTAATATTCACTGTAATTCTGTAATTAATCTTTCTCATAACTCTTATCGTTTTCTTTCTCTTATGATTTTTAAGCTCCTAAATTGACTTTATCAAACGGAGAAGTCTTCGTACCTTCTTCCTTCTTTCTTTTTATATAGTTAATGTAGATTTTTTCGTGACTTATTGATATAATATAGCAAATAACATATTTTTACAATAGGTTTTTCTATTCTTTTGCATATTTAAGAATTGCCTATTTTGCCCGGAGGAGGGGCATACTATGGATAAAAAGTTTAATTTTCAGGAATTACAGGCAATCGTGGCAACACTTCGCGGAGAGAATGGCTGCCCATGGGATAAGTCACAGACACACGAATCGCTTAAATTATATACGTTAGAAGAAGCCTACGAAGTGAATCAGGCTGTATCTAACCTGACTAAGACCGGAGACTGCACCAACTTAAAAGAAGAACTTGGCGACCTTCTTTTCCAGGTGCTTTTACAGTCACAGGTTGCCGAAGATAACGGTGAATTTGCCATCGAAGATGTGATTGACGGCATCGCACGCAAGATGATCCACCGTCATCCACATGTATTTGCCGGCCGCCATTACGACAGCGTAGAACAACAGCAGGCTGACTGGGAGAAGTTAAAGGCACAGGAAGAAGGGCATAAACAGACCTCTTTAAAAGAGGACATCGATCTTATCCCGGAAAACTTTCCTGCCCTTATCCGCGGTGAAAAGGTAGCGAAAAAGGCTGCCGCTGCCGGTGTACTTTCCACCAATGATGAAGATGTATTCAAAGATCTTCTCACTTCCGTCATCAATCTGCAGCTCGGCACCGCTGGCGAAGACCCAGAAAAGAAGTTCAGCAGCGATGAAGAACTTTCCGAAAAGTTAGGAGACACCCTGTTCGCACTGTGCCGCTTCTGCGCAAAATATAAAGTCTCAGGTGAGATGGCACTTTTAAAGAAACTCGAAGAATTTTAGAAAGCATCATCGCAGAAACGAAACAAGAATTCTTCTGTTCGGATTGCCTCGAAGATAATAGAAAAAGAAGGAATGGTTTCTCATTTGATTTTGTTCCGTTGCGCTAAACATTTCATTTTGCCTCAAAAGCAAAAACTTCGGAAAAACGAGTCCGAAGTTTTTAGAGTCAAAATCCCATAGCGCAAAGTCACAAAATTCAAATGAGAAACCATTCCTTCTTTATTTTTCTTTCGAGCAATCCGAAATCCAGTCTTTTATTTGCATTTTCTAGTTTCTGTCTTTGGCTTATTTAGGAGAAATTTCACCATTACTTTTGGTCCTGAAATCCAACATCACAACAAAAAATATCACGACGTTTTTTCGCTTTCAGGAGGACTAACGAGTAATTGCTGCTCCATTAGGCAAACGAATATCACCAATGGCCGAAACTAACCAGAAAACAGGAAATCCATTGCTAGTCTCTGCGGCTTTAGAGCAAAGTCAAGATGCGATTGAGCATATTGACTGCAGTGATACAGAGCAGAGACTAACAATGGATTTCCTGTTTTCGTCTGTTTTCGTCTGTTTCGTTTGTTTCTTAAAATATCTCATCTATCAGAATGCTGCAGAATTCGCTATAGTAGTAAAGGAACTGATTCATATCCTTTTCCCCCATACGCTCTTTGACCCTCTCTAAGAGCGTTCCACACTTCTCCAGCTCTTCGGTAATAAGCTTCTTCCCTGCCTGGGTAAACTGTACTTTTACGTAGCGGTGATCTTCTTCACTGCTTTTCATTTCCAGATACCCTTTCCGTTCCAGGTTATGAAGCATTCGGGATACGGCTGGTCTTGACAGCTTCAGCGCATCTCCGATATCGGATGGAATGACAAATGTTTTGACTAGCAGAAGCCGCCGCAGAGTAAGTAACATCGTCAACTCGCCTGACGGGATGTTACACAGCTGTTGAAACTGAACATTCGCCCTTCTCATCTGAATGATTAACTGTTGATAATCTTCTAAAGTCACCTTCTGTTCTGTCTGAGGTTCGTCTTCTGGCCAGTCAGAACTGCCTGTGTCTTTCGTTTCCATATCTCCTCCAAAAAATACTTATATTTTTTTCATATACTGAAATACAACCATTTACTTTGCTATAACGATCCTGTCCTTCATCGGAACGTATTCTTTATCCATGGCTATGCTCTGGTATGCCGGACGGATGATCTTATCGCAGTTCATCAGCTCTTCTAAGCGATGTGCGCTCCAGCCGACCATACGGGCAACGGCGAACATCGGGGTAAACAGCTGATCCGGCAGTCCTAAGATACGATACATTAAGCCGCTGTAAAAGTCAATGTTGGCGCTTACGCCTTTGTAAATGCGGCGCTTTTCCTGAATGGTCTCTACGGCAAGTCTTTCTACTCTGTTGTAGAATTCAAATTCTTCATCGTATCCTTTCTCTCTTGCAAGTTTATCAAGGAATCCCTTAAAGATTCTTGCTCTTGGATCAGAGATAGAATATACGGCATGTCCCATTCCATAGATTAAACCACTATGGTCAAATGCTTCTTTATTAAGGAGCTTCAGAAGATAGTTCTTGATCTCGTCTTCGTCTTCCCAGTCTTTTACTGTCTGCTTCATCTCGTCAAACATATGTACAACCTTGATGTTAGCTCCACCATGTTTCGGTCCCTTAAGAGAGCCTAGGGATGCTGCCATCGCTGAATACGTGTCGGTTCCTGATGAGGTTACTACGTGGTTTGTAAATGTGGAGTTATTACCACCGCCATGGTCCATATGAAGTACGAGTGCGACATCTAAAACTCTCGCCTCTAATGGTGTATACTTCTTATTCGGACGCAGCATACGCAGGATATTCTCTGCGGTAGATAGTTCCGGTTTCGGTGAATGAATATAAAAGCTCTTACCTTCTACATAGTGGTTATATGCTTGATAGCCATAAACTGCGAGCAGCGGTACGGTACTTGTAAGCTGGAGGCACTGACGGAGTACGTTCGGTATGGAAATATTATCTGCCATGTCATCGTATCCGTATAAAGTGAGTACACCTCTTTGTAAAGTGTTCATCATGTCCTTACCCGGTGCCTTCATAATAACGTCACGTACAAAGTTCGTTGGTAATGTACGATAACTTCCAAGAAGCTTCTGAAATTCTTTCAGTTCTTCCTCTTCTGGCAAACGTCCAAAAATAAGGAGATACGCGACTTCTTCATAACCAAATCTCTGCTCTGCTACAAAACCGTCTACAAGATCGTGGATATCGTAACCGCGATATCGCAGCTCTCCATCGCAGGGGACCATCTTTCCATCGACTTCTTTGGAAGAGGTGATGGTGGAGATATCCGTAAGTCCTGCCAGCACACCCTTACCATTCACATCACGAAGGCCACGTAACACATGGTACTGGTCATACAGACCTGAAGGAATCTGCCCATGTTCCATAGAAAGTGCGGCCAGATCCTGCAGTTCCTGTGTCATCATTGAATATTCATTCATTCTATCACCATCTCTTTCTTAATTAACAATGTTAGTTATCTATGTTAATTATTATACTGAAAAAGGGATACTTTGTCAAACTAACGTGATGTATTGCACTGTCTGAAATTTATTCTGACAATATTTTACCCTGCTTATAAGTAGTTTACGCAAAAACACTGTACCTTAGCACCAAAATTTTATGTAATATGTACAAGTTTTTTCTGTTTTAAAATATTTGACTGTGCTATACTATAAATAACTTTATTTATATAAGGGGTTAGTATGCACTTTTCCCCCTGTTTTAGTGCGACTGGTACTTATTTAGAATGTAGTTTTCATTGCGGCATTTGGAATACGACATTTCGATTTTGCCGGATTTTTCTACAGGATAAATATTTACTGCTATTATAATTTATCATTTAAAAATTTTTTAGAAAGGAGCGTATCATTTATGCAAATACAACGTCTCGTAGATCTGGAGGACTACGAATTTGATACATTGCTCGTTACGTATAATCATAAAAACCGCCTGAGTATCGAACTTGGAAAGGTCAGCGAAATTTTTGAAAGTCTTCAGGCTGACGGTCTTGTTGGCGGAAGCAAGGTATACGGACTTCGAGGAAAGGACTTCTCCTATCAGGGCCAGCCTTACTATAATCTGATCTTTATCGGTATCCCTGAGAAGGCAACTCCAAGAAGATTTCAGTTACAGTTTGGCCAGGCTATGAAGGAAGCGAAGCGTTTCCATGGTAAGAATCTTCTTATGACTGCGATCGGTGAGGATGTTTCCTACTGGTTAAGTTCCGCTATGAAGGGACTTCTCCTTGCAGACTATTCCTTCGATAAGTACATTTCTGACAAACCAGAAGCCTCTGAACTTCATCTTGGAATCCTGACAGGAATTGATTCTGCATCCTTTAAGAAAGAAGAGCAGTACACAAGAATGATGGCGAAGGCTGTTACAACCGCTCGTGATCTGGTGAATGAACCAGCGAACATTATGACACCGGCTGCTCTTGCCGCTAAAGCAAAAGAAATCTGCGAAAAGAACAATATCAAGTGCACCATCCTTGAGAAACAGGACTGCGAAGCACTCGGTATGAATTCTTACCTTGCCGTTGCCCGCGGTTCAAAACAGTCTGCGAAGTTCATCGTTATGGAATATAACGGACGTGTTACTGATGATGAAAAGATTGCCTTAATCGGTAAAGGACTCTGCTTTGACTCCGGCGGATATAACTTAAAGCCTGGCACTGCCATGAAAGGTATGCATGGTGACATGGGCGGCGCAGCCGCAGTAATCGCTGCAATGGGCGCGATCGCAGAAGCAAAGCTCGGCATTAATGTAACTGCTGTCATCCCTGCCTGCGAGAATATGATTTCCGGCAAGTCTATGAAGCCGGGTGATATCGTTAAGTCTATGAACGGTAAGTACATCGAAGTTGTTAATACAGATGCAGAAGGCCGTATGGCTCTTATCGATGCCATCACTTACGCGATCCGCGAATGTGGCGCTACAACATTAATTGATGTAGCAACCTTAACCGGCGCATGCGTTGTTGCCCTCGGTGACCGCTACACCGGCGCATTCAGTAATAGCGATGAACTCATGGCTAAGATCGTTCAGGCATCCATCCTTGCAGGAGAGAATATCTGGAGACTCCCTATGGGCGATGAAGAATATGATAACTTAAATGCATCCACCGTAGCTGATATTGCAAACTGCGGTAAGAAGTGTGGTGCAACCGCTGCCGCAAGATTCTTAGGCGAATTCGTAGAAAAGAAACCTTGGGTACATCTTGATATCGCCGGAACATCTGAATCAGACGAAGACAAAGAGATTTACTCTAAGGGCGGAACCGGAGCTGCAACAATGCTGCTTTATGAAACAGTGAAGTTGATGGAGAAACCGTATAAGAGTTATTAAGGGACAAAGAGACAACAGGTAAAGAAACGGAAAGAGAGCGAATCTTAATATAGAAAAAGCTTAGTTTCACAAAAAAAGATGGCTTGAATGCCATCTTTTTTTGCTCTAATGCGCTTTTTCTATATTAAGATTCGCTCTCTTTCCTGTTTTTTGGCTGTTGGCTTTTGCCTTTTAATAAGAACTCTCTTATACGCTTTCTCCATATGTGAATATGGGGATGAGATTCGATATTCTCTGGAAACTATCTTTTTTGCTCTAATGCGCTTTTTCTATATTAAGATTTGCTCTCTTTCCTGTTTTTTGGCTGTTGGCTTTTGCCTTTTAATAAGAACTCTCTTATACGCTTTCTCCTATTTTTTAGCTGTTAGCTTTACTGAAACAGCTGTGCTTCTCTGATTACGACGTTTTTATTTTTTGCCCAGATGGAGCCGAATTCGCCTCCGCCTAATGGTGCTGCTCCTCTTCCAACTTCTACTGTAATGAATGGAATCTTTTTCTTATAAAGGTAATATGTTCTGGAGTATCCATGTGGAAGTGCGTAGCTTTCATGCTGTACAAGCTGGTAACCTGTAAGGCTTTTTGCAGTCTGATACATTCTTGTCGTTGCATTTCTTACTGCTTTTGGTGCGCGGCTGGTTGACTTACCGTAAATAATGGAGCCTGTAGAGTGATAGCTTACAATACCGACAATCTTGCCCTGTTTCTGGATTCTATTTGACCAGTTTACTAATGCTCTTGTCTCGCTCTCGCTTTCTGCCTTTGGTCCACAGTATCCTGAACTTCCTTTTCTTCCGGATGTTTTAAATGCTACGTTCCAGTTACGGTTTAAGTCTACACCTCTTGCATTCGCTTTCCATCTGCTGGAGCTGCCTCCCATCTTTCTAAGAGCTGAACGAAGCTTTTTATTACGGATTGCATTAAATCCACGCTGGCTAATCGCTGTTCCGTCCGGATTACAGGATGGTACATAATGAATTGCCACTTTATCTAATGTAGCAGAAACTTTCTTACCGCTTATCTTTTTATTGTAATTACTTAAATAATATTCAATCTGCTTCATACAAAGCTGTACTGTCATATGCTCTCTTGCATGAAGGTTCCCCATAACAAGAAGATGCTTCTTTGCATCAGGATTACCGATTACAACTTCATAAAGATTTCTCTTATCTTCACTCTTTCCGATCACATTCACCTGGCAATGATTCTTATACTTTTTCTTAAGCTGCTGTAAATCTTTCTGCAATTCGCTATAGCTGTAATTCTTCTTACCACCGGAAACAATCGCTGCGTCTGCAGTCACGCCCTTTGTTGTAAATCCGATACAGCAGATCAATACCGCTGTAAAAATCCAGCCCATCATTCTTTTCATGTTCTTTTTCATGATATTTTTCTCTCTTTCCCTCTTATTTGCCTTGTTTATTCCTACTTTTTCTTAGTATATGCCTTAACAAAATTGTATACAAGACACGCTGCAACAATGACTGCTGCCATTATAAGAAAATCTGCAAGTGTCATCCTCTATTCACCCCTTTATTCATAGTCCAGTCATATGATACCAGAGTCAAAAAGTCAGAAAGCCGATGCAAACTTGCTTGCAAGAGGATTTTTGAACTCTTGACCCTAACCGTTATGTGTCATATTTTTAAATTATATCATATTTTCCAAGAAAAAAATATGATATCCATAGCAAAAAATGCAAAAAACAGCCCTCGGCATTGGGTGTGGCATAGCAAAACGCAAGACATCTACACTTTTATACATAGAGCCACATTTATCCATAAATTTATATGCGATTTTCTAATGGTAGCCTCAACCTACAAATGCAAAAACAGCCCCTGGCATTGGGTGTGGCATCATTGGCAGGAATTCTCATAGGATACAGGAATCGCATGCAAAAATTTATGAAGATGCGCGGTACCTATGATATAAAAGAAGCAGATGCTTTGCAGGTTTTGCGTTATGACACTTGAGAACGAATCCGCCACCGAGCGCCTTGTTTGAGCTTTAGCGAGTTTGGGCGCGAATGGCGTTTTTATAAAACGTTCGAAAGTGGCATAGCAAAACGCAAGACATCTGCGCTTTTATACATAGGGCCACGCATCTTCATAAATTTTCACATGCGATTTTCTATATCTACATATAGATTCCTGACATAGGGTTAGGGGCTGTTTTGCAACAGCCCCTCGCCCCTTTTATAGGGAAAGTTACTTTATCCGCCTTTTCCTTTTGGTAGGGGAATGGAAAAGGCAGTTCCAAAAAAAGTTACTTTGCTCTTATTACTTTTTTCACCTCCGGACCATTACCGTATCCTTTACCTAATGCTGTACTGATTCTGATCGTCAGCTTTTTCCCTTTCTGTGCTCCGTTAGGAACCCATACGGTATAACTCTTTTTACTTCCTTTTACCCAGTTAGTAGCAACCCACATACCGCCAATTTTCGGTACTTTTTTCTTTAAGGTTACTTTTACTTTATACTTCGTATAGGTATACGGTGGTACCCATTCATAACGTGAAATGCGTCCACCAATCCAGTGCTTGCGCCACCAGCCCTTAACCGTTACCTTTTTCCTCTGTACGATTTTGATGGACTTGATAGCCGGTTTCTTCTTAGAACCAGTCTTCATCGTTACGATATCGGATGGCGTTCCTGTCATACCATTTGCATAAGCCTGTACGCGGAACTTGTAATTCGTCAGAGGTTTTAATCCTTTGATCGTCACCGGATTACTGTTACCACAGGAGAAATATCCCAACGTCTTTGCTGTCATCCATTTACCCTTCTTTAAAACCTGAATCCTTACAGACGTCTGCAGCTTATTCGGGTAATCTACCCAGAACTTTGCAGAATTATAACCAGTAGCCACACGTGGCTTTTTCAATTTCTCTGCTGGACTGATCACATAAGTTGTAAATGTCTTTCCGTTTGTTGTCTTAAAAGTGATCCATGCATGTCTGCCTGGTGCAGTAGCAGTAGAAGGAATTCCATCATAATCAACTGTATTTGAATTATACCAGTCCCATGTTTTTCCGGTAAGATGGTCATATACTGAAACAATCTTATCATCGGAATTCGCTGGTACGGTCTGTGCGATCACCTTTTTCTTCCCTATGTCGGAAAGCTGAATCTCACTTGATGAACAGGTAATTCCATTCGCAGGAATCCAATCATGACCGTTTAAGTTAAACATAAATGTTGCTGGATAATAAGCACCCTTATTAGCTATCTTCACGTAATAGGTACCACTTGTTAAAGTTTTTGAACCCAGATTCCATATATTCTCACCTGTATACTTTGTATGAGCTTCTGTATATACCTGTTCATCACGAGAATTATAGATTCGAATAGTTGTAGTATTGTAATTAAAATGTCCGTTTCTTTCTTTTTCGGCCAGCTCAAACGTTGGATTTATTACTGCTCTATCCTTGACATGAAACTTATACCAACGTTCATCTCCTCCAGGATCAGTAACACCTTCATAAAGACTGTTCTGCATACCGGATAATGGAATTATTTCCACTGCGGTATTTTTATTAAGACCAATCGCCTGCTCTTTCTTTTTTACTTCTTTACTGAGATAGGCTGCTTTAATGTTAAATGTAACAGAAGTAGAACTTGAAGCTGAAGAAGAAAAAATAACTTCACAAGCCTTCTCTATACGCTGATATGGATATAAATAAAGCACATTTGCATCTTTTGCTACTGGATTTTGGCGGCTTACACACTCATGATTTCCTACATATATACTTAGTTTATAATTATGATCCGTTTGTTCAATATTATGCTCAAAAGTTACTTTTACCGGTTTATCAGAGTTATTGGTTATATTAATATATGGATTACTATTTTCTCCTTTCGTAAATGGAACCATTTCTATCGTTCCTGGGGTAAAGTTTTTAGGAATACCGACTTCATCGGCATTCACCCCGGCATCTGCCATAAACCAGAACCCAAACACCAAAGCACATAACAATAATCCCTTCATGAAATAGTTACATATTCGTTTCGTTCTCTCTTTTTTCATAATGATCCCTCCTGTTTATTCTCCAACGAAGTTGCGGGAGTGTCGTTTTTAAACCATTAAGTTTTCTAAGAAAATTATAACAAATATGCTCATTTTTCACCCTGTCCTTAAGTACAGGTTTTCTTCACAAAGAAGGTGGATTTTTTTCCGGACTGCTTGGAATGATAAAGTTTTTATTGGTGACTGCGATTGCAAGTCGTGTTTTATTGGCATAGCCGGTTTTGGATAAAATATTGGATACATGAAACTTTACTGTTCTCTGGGATATATGCATTCGTTCAGCAATTTCACTATATTCAAGTCCTTCGCAGACGAAGCGCAGCACCTCGATTTCTTTGGCAGTAAGTTCTGAACTGTCCGCAAGCCCCAGCTTTACACTCGGTGTTTTATCCGGGAAAATGTGTTCTCCCGCCATCGTTTGTTCTATGACATCAATGAGGTTCTCCGGGCTGATATCTTTATACCAGAAGCTGTCAACTTTCGCTTCCTTTGCTCTTTTTAAATAGCCGACTTCAACCATGGAAGTGACGATAATTATTTTTATATCCGGGAATTCTGCTTTAATTTCTGCTGCTGCTTCTATACCATCTTTATTCCCGGCTGTACATACGTCCATCAAAATCAGGTCGATTTTCTCCCGTCTGCATACAGCAAGCGCAACATCTGCTCCATTTACACTGGCGGAAAGTGCGTATTTCCCACTATCTAAAAGTATTCTTTCCATATTTTCACGAGGCATCCTCTGATCTTCTACGATTAATACCTTCTTCATTCTTCCTCCTCACTTTCCCTCTCCTTTTGAAATGTTATTGTCAATGCAAAATACGGCATGGATTGTATATGCATTTCCCCACTATAATCAAATATATGCCGGGAAAGGTTATATAATCCTCCTTTGGGAACAACTTCTTTTTCCGGCGCCACCCCATTATTTGTAATACGAATACGATAAAAATCATCATTTTCCTGCATTGTGATAGAAAGTTCTGTCGCACCGGCGTGACAGACGCCATTCGTCAGACACTCTCTCATAGCAAGTATATATATATTGGCGTACTCTTCGTTCTTTGGCAGGGAACCAAGGCACTCTATCTTTACGCCAAGCGTTTTCGCATCCTGCAGAAATCTTTCAAATTCTCCTTCATCTAACGGGTACTGATTATCGTTCCAGATTGCATTTACCGCCTGGCGGAGTAATCTGACCGCATCGCTGTAATCTGCACTCTCCTGCATTAAGCTCTGCCGGATAGCTGTCAGTCCCGCTCCCATCTGATCATGCAGCTTTGTCTTCGCGGCAAGCACTTCTCTTTCCCTTGTCAAGATCAATACATTGTCCGAAAGATATCTAAGTTCTCTTGAGATTTCTTTTAACTTTTCCGTCTGCTTTGTCAAATTTATTTTTTCATGATATTGCTTTGTAATATCCATAAAAACAGCTTCTGTATACACATTTCCATCGCTGTCTTTTACTTCATTTTCCTGGTAATCCCACGCCTTTCCATCAGGAAAAAGGTACATCTCTTTTTTATCTGTGAGTCTGGTCACACCATTTTGCGTACTCGTATGAAGAGCATCCCGCAATTCGCTGAGTTTCTGCAGATCTTTATGCGCAAGAACCCGGAAAAGCCGATACATCTGTGTATTGGCAAGCTTCACTGCACCATTGGAATTAAAATAGCAAATGCCTATCGGAAGGAGGTTCATCGCTTCTTGGATTGAATTCCGTCCCACTTGCTCCTTTGTTATCCTTCTCAGCCGGATACCTTCCCAGATAAATAAAAAATCAATAATGCCGACAATGCACCAGATTACCCAGATTGGAACAGGCAACACTTCATAATAGTTTTCCCCCTTATCTATCTGTCCAAATGAATACGCCAGATGATTCAACAGAAAAAACAAGAATAAAAATGCAAAAATATTCCAATGCCACTTCTTTTTATCTATCCGCATATCATGAAACATAAGAAGCAAAAATAAGGTAACGATCAAGCTGAGCAGCACTGCTGTCATTAACAGCGTCTGCATTACCTTATATGAAAGATAGAATGTCTGCATTACTTTTCACCTGCCTTTTTCACAGTAAATGTAAATTTCCATACACCGTCTTCGTACTCGCCTTTCTCTGCCTTGTCAAAAAATGAGCTCAGATTCGCTTCACTTTCTACTTCCATACAAACAATCAGTTTCTCTCCACAAGGACGAATCTTCACCCACATAAACTGAATAGAATCTACGCAGGATTCTACTATTGATTCAAAAAAGCTATAAATACGAACCGCATCCCGCACATAAATGCGCTCACCCGCAGGAGCAGTCAGGGCACATTCTATCCCCATTAACTTCAAACTGCTAAAAGACTCTTCCAGACAGGCTCCAAGCTCCACAACATCGGATATCTCTGCTCTTTCTCCAATAAAAATCAAATTTCCATATCTTTTTATGTATGTTCCGATCACACTGATCTTCGCAAGCAGCCTGCGGCTCTTTACCAGATCTTTTTCCACTTCGTATCGGCTAAGCAGCTCATTTAACAGCCCGATCTGTCCGGCAGTTTGCGTCTGTAACTTATCATATAAACGATTCTTTTCCCGCAGCATATTAATCTTTGCCTTTGTCTGATAATTCTCCTGTTCCAGACAATTACTCTCCTCTATTGTTTTCCTGTTCTCTTCCATTCTTTCAAGCAGCATAATAATATATTCAATATCTTCCTGCCATAAAATATGTCCACCCTGAATCGGTCTGTTTTGGATCAGCGTCTTCTTATCAACAACAACGTCTCCCTTCTCCGCTTCCCTCATCACCGATTCCGAAAGCTCCATTGCATTAGCAGAAGTATACCGGACACGATAATTTTGATCCGTAATCTGCGCTCCCATCGTACATACTTCAAATAGTTCTTCATACCCTGTATTCGTCTGAATCAACCCACAGTAAATACAGCTCTCAAATATACATACAAACATCAGGCATAACGCCGCTGTAATATCTCCACCAATAACCTGCATCCACTCTGCACCGCTTGCATAAATAATCGCATAAAGAATAGAAATACCGATTCCGATCACCGGCAAATACTTCTTTCTCTGAGACAGCCGGCACTTATAAACCATTAAAACAAACGCAGTCACCGCGCAGACAACTTCCCACAACAGCACAGTATAATATCCCCACGCATAGCGGTAGCCTTTATCCGTCCATACCTCTCCTGCCGCAAAAGAAAACACACACTGATGAAAATCATTTGACAATACCAATAAAAAACAGAGCGTTGTAGGAACATATAAAAGCTTTAACCACTTCGGTAAAATGTACTCCTCCGGCTGCCCAAGCAGAACTGCTGTCTGTACCGCCGCCTGCGGAATAAACAGCATCGGCAGGTAATAGCTGTACCATAAATAACGCTCTACATTTACATCCATCGCAAAAAAATACTTTATACTACGTACAATAAACCAGAAAATCATTAACCCCGATATAAAGATCAGTGTATTTTTCGCCGCTTTTTGAACGACCCGCTTATGAATACTGATTCCCCACCCAATATATAATCCAATATATATCAAGGTTCGTAAAATCCCCCAAAAAAGATATCGCGGACTTACCTTCCCTACAATACGGCATAGCAGCGCAGCGATAACCAGCCCTACAAAAATAACTTGATTCCAATTCCTTTGTTTTTTCTGTTGTTTTTGTTCCTGTTGTGTTTGTTTTAGTTGTATTTGTTTCCGTTGTTTTTGTTGTTTCTGTCGTACTTTTTGCATCACAGCGCTCATGCCACTCCCTTTACTGAATCGTATCGTCCATCTCTTAAGATTCATTGTACTATATTTATATTTTTCTGCACAGCAAAAAAGAGAGCACCTCGACTACTATTCTAGATGCTCTCTCTAGTAATTTGAATTTTCAATTATGTCCAACGGACTATACCTCCTGTTTCCCTTTTAACTTTAAGCTAACCATCCACAGTTTGTATTGTAATCAGTCATTCCTTCTATCTTCTACAAAAAGATTATGATTCTTAATACACTTACTTCTGATTCCTTAAAATCTCCGGTCATATGATTCATCTCAACTTTGGGCGATTATTCCTTTGAATTCTAAGCTGATTCCTGGATTCTTCAATTCTTCTTCCTACTACTACCTAAAGTGCTATCTATCTGATATTATCACTCACAATCTTTGAATCTTTAAATCTGCAATCTCACTTAAATTCTAAAACTTATGTTTTTGTTGGTCTATACCTCCCGCTATGGTATCGTTTCTTAAATCTTAACTTAACTGTTTGGTGGTCTGTACCTCCTGCTATAATATCGTTTCGAGCCTTAGCTTAAGTTTTTGTTGGTCCGTACCTCCTGGTTTAGTATCGGTTCTTAAATCTTAACTTAACTTTCTGGTGGTCTGTACCTCCTGCTATAGTATCGTTTCGAATCCTAGCTTAAGTTTTTGTTGGTCCGTACCTCCTGATTAGTATCGGTTCTTGAATCTTAACTTAACTTTCTGGTGGTCTGTACCTCCTGTTATAATATCGTTTCCTAAATAAAAATTATGTTTTTGGTGGTCTGTACCTCCTTCTGACTTATTTAAATTCTGAAATTAATTTTAATCTGTTTGCACTCTCACCTCTTTTTCATGATAAAAGCAAAACCTATAATTTCAAAATCTATATGATGGACTGTGCCGTCCGTTCTTTGTTTATGTCTGTATTATAATGCAGAGTTCTTATTTTGTCAACACTATTTTTATATTTTTTATTGATTTTCTAATTTTATTCTTTGAATCTGATTCTTTTTAGTTTTTATTATGTTTTATTTATAATTTTCAGAATATTCACTCTTTTTACGAGCCCAAATTATAATATCAAATACCTTTCAAAACCAGCTTAATCCCCACATCACAGATAACTGTTCCTTTTTCGTCAGATTTTCTTCATTTTTTTCTCACAGACTGTTCACAAATTTCCGGTATCATAAAACCATCAAAAACAACAACAACTTATTTTTGATAGATTTTTTTCATACTTTCCTCTCTTTTAAAAAACCAGCCTTCATTGGCTGGCTTTTTTATTTTATATGGAACTTTTTCTGTATCTCCTTTCTTCCCCACAATTCCACTTCATTCCGGTGGGCAAGATTTCTGGCACTTTTCGTAAAATTACTATTTGTAACTACCATGGCATTATCTGCCTTATAGTACGCAATAGAACCGACAACTTCCTGTACGGCAGCAATCCCAACATTCCTTTCATAACGCTTTGCCTGAACAACCGTCTTTTTTCCCCATTTACGAAGAACAAGATCTGCCCCGTAATCATGACTGTAACTTGTGAGTTTCACACGATATCCAAGATGCCGGAACTGAATAGTTAAATACCGCTCAAATGCCCGTCCACTCAGCTTATCTATTCTTTTCATTGTCATATGAAGATAATACAAGGTACATAAACGTCTAATAAACTGATAAATACAAATAGCACAGAGTAAAGCACAGCCGACTGCCGCCTCTCCCTCTCTCCTTGTATAAAATGTATATCCTTGCAGAAACGTATATAGAATACCCGCTAACCATAGCCACTTTTTAATATCGAAATATCGCATCTTATCTTTTGCCTTTCTAACGCCTTTAAAATGATATCTCAAAGTATACACTATTTTACTATTTAATTCATTAGGGAACAGACGAAAATAAAAAGAATAGACCATTGCAAATGTAAAGATATCACTGCGTAGAAAATGCCTGTTCGGCATTTTTACTTGTTCTCACATTACATTTGCAATGGTCTATTCTTTTTATTTTCTGTGTTTTGACTCCAGAAGGAATGAATTCAATAGTCTTTGGGAGCGATTAAGGGGGAGGCGGCAGATGTCTACTGCTACTCAGAAAGTATTCCTGCCCGCCATTTTTACTTGCTCTTACATTACATTTGCAATGGTCTATTCTTTTTATTTTCTGTTTGTTGGCTCCACGTGAATGAATTCAATAGTCTTTGGGCGCGATTAAGGGGGAGGCGGCAGAAGGCTACTGCTTTTACATTCATTCCTTCCGGAGCCAAAACACAGAAAAAAGAAATAATGCCATATCCCAGATGCGGCTTCGGAGCGGATTTAAGATGCGGATAAGCATCTTAAATCCAGCGACTACAGAGCAGATGGGATATGGCATTATTTCTTTTTTCGTCTGTTTTCTCTTCAATAAATCTAATGAGCTACATCATTATCAAGGGCTGCGATTCCTGTTTCATTTGTTCGAATTCTTACTACATTTTCTACATCATAAAGGAAGATCTTACCATCACCGTACTCGCCGGTGTAAAGTGCTTTCTTTGCGGCTTCTACAACTAATTCCGGTGGTACTGTAGATACGACAATGTCTACCTGAAGCTGTGGCAGAA
>OLNT01000117.1_pt1 | contig 51887 bp, 45 predicted proteins | sample 1672641 | NCBI WGS metagenome assembly OLNT01 (sample SAMEA3136708, study PRJEB25190) | human gut metagenome
GTTCATAATACATCTCCATTTCTCCTTGTTTATGTTCTTGCAATGATTTTAATAACAATTCCCTCTCTTTATTCGCTGCGTCAAGGTCGATATCAAAAAATTCTGCCAGTAACCGCTCCTTGTTAATATAATCACCCGCTCCCATTACATCAGCAAATGGTGATTCTCTTACTTGTTTCCTATCAAAAACAGTATACCGTTGAAGCATCCAATCTAAAAACTTGCCGAATAGTTCACTTTCTCTTTGTATCGCTTTTATTTTTTCTAAAGTTGGAGTCTTAATTTCTTCCATATATGTCCTTTCTTCTATTCCTTTTCCTCTTTATGTCCACATAGCTTACATTTACGGATAATATGTTTCTTTAAACCCATGTATGTTCTATATTTTCCATAAACATGAGATGTACATTTTTCCATTTTTTTACTATCAATATATGGACCATATGAGAAAATACATCCGTTTGATAATTCGTAAGTTTTTCCCAGCCCTTTTATTTTAACGGCAGTACCACTTTCAAGAGTTTTACCACACTTGTAGCATATTTTTTTATATTCGTTGTCCTTAACTTTGCACAATGATAAGATATCTTTACTAACCCATTTATTTCCCTTTTTTATCGCCGTCTTATTGGGATCTTTTACAGAGTTACCTGGAGTAATATAGCCTGCCCATGCAGATGGATGCGTACATTTAACTTGTTTTTGATAAATATCCACTTTTTCTTTCAAATTTTCAACCTGAGTGTATCCTTTATCAACGATGGTAGAATAATTAAAATTTACAAAACCAAGCATTACAATCATAATATATGCAGCAACTATATGTGTTTTATTTAAAAAAATAGGATTTCTGTCTATAAGTCTCAGTTTTTTAGCGCAGTAATATAGTATCAGCGTCATGCAAAAACATACCATAAGTAAGCTGCCTGCATTAACACCAGTTTCAAAATATTCTCCTAAAGACTGAAACTGATTATGCATAAAAACATAATAATATGTTGTTAATAATCCTGCTAACCAAAGTGTAATAACAAGATATACACCTACAGTACAGATAACCTTTTTAGTGATATCAATGATTCTTTTTAAATCAGAATAAAATTTCTTATGAGTCATAAAAACCTCCTGTGATTTTCTTTATTCGTATACAGGGTCAATCCCTTGTAATCGCAATCAATGCGTTCTCTTTAATTCTCATATATCTTTCTTCATTTCTTAATACATTTATCATACAGTGTAAAACATATAGCTTCACTGAATAATCCAATCAAAATAAGTCCTGTTACAGCTCCACTGGATAATCCAATCAAAATAGGTCCTGTTGCGAGCGAATCAATGTACGCTTTATAATTTGCTGCCATTTCTTCATCTGCTTTAATTGATAATACTTCACTCCAATCTGTATATCTTTTATTTCCGGATAGCTGGGCTCGGATACGGACATATTCGGGATGTCCGGCTTTCCATCTGCTTTGTTCGATACGAAACACAATGTTTTTTGTATTATCAGGTTCGCCTGATATTTCTGTGTAATCTGTATAATTTCTGTTAGAACTCATAGCTATATAATATCTTTTTGCACCCTTAATTGGCTCAAACTCACAATCAACAAATCGTTTTTTCCCAACCCATTCTGTTTTTTTAAGAGATATTTTAGGAACAGCAACTGTATGGATGATTGTTTCCGAAGCCGCTTCTTTTTTTCTTTGCATGGACTTCACGCCAGCATAAACACCTGTGAGTACAATCACAAGAATTCCAATTATGAAATAAACTTTTAGAAATTTTTCGAATTTTGTTTTGGGTTTATATCTTTTTTGATATTTCATAAAATCTCCTTTCGCTCATACTTAGCTCTTTCATTTTTGTATCAAATTACTCCAATCGCTCGGCAATAGGCGTAAAAAGTACGAATAGAAGGGTTACCATTTTCGATTTTAGAAACAACTTGCTGTGTTGTCCCCATTTTTTTAGCAACGTCTTTTTGAGAAAGATGTTTTTTTCTTCGGATTCTTCGCAAATTATACAAAATTTCCGTGATATCTTTTTCAATAGTATCCATATTTCCCCTTTCTATATTTTTGGTGCTGCTCATTGATTAGGATTCTTCTTCCTTAATCGGTGTATCTGTGAGCCATAAGCGCCCCGGACCTATTATCTTTTCTTCATATCTTTTTCTTATACCCAGCATCTGGTAAAGTGTCTGAAGAAACTTCCCCTCACAGATTAAGGACGATGAAGCTGCTGCAAGTTTTCTGTTATCTATGATCATAGATTCTCCTACCGCTAACTCGTAGGCAGCAATGGAGCTTTTTGTCTGAAGCAAGATTATGTTCGAACTTTCTGTTAACATACAATAAAGCTTTTCGTGTACAGCAATAAATTCGCCTGCCCGTATTTTTATAGCGTAAAATGTACCATCAAAACTAGAAGGAAATCTCACTAAACCGCTACATACTTTTTGCATCTCAATATTACTAGGGATGCACTTTGCCTTTTTTACATTTTCCAAACACTCCGCAAATGAGTCGCTGTCTTTTTTCTGCTGTCTATATCTCTTTTCTTCGTATATTATGGTGTAGGTATAGCAGATAGCTAACGCAATAAAAAGTCCTGCTACTAATTGTTGTAGCTGTTTATTTCCATAAAATATCGTTAACATTCCTAATAAAATAAATGCTATGTAATCCATCTTTTCCCATTTGATTTCCATTTTCTTTTTCCCCTTACTTTTTTAATACTATTCGTTCTTTCTCAACGGCAATTAATGCAGTATGCAGATTTTGTAATGCCTGATCGCTAATTCTGTCAAATGTAGACCAACTCATATCGTGTAAACTTTTTTCGATAGCTTTGATAAGATATCTTCTTTTTAAAACTTTTTTGGCATCTTCTTTTGATAGATACAATTCGCTTCGAGTGTAGGAAAATGAATCATCTACTTCTTCAAAATTATTTTCCATGTCAAAACGAATCTCCCATCCATGACTATCTTCTACTGTGATATATTTACGACCGACTTTTACGACCGTACATTCTCCTGTTGCAGCATCAATATCCATTGTTTTACGAAAGTCTACGTTTTTCAAAGAAAGTAAAATTGCTTTCTGTCCTTTCTTGTTTTAATCCACAGTCGGCAAGTTTAACGGAGCCTGAATATCGGAAAAATCCGACTGTTGCTTAAGTCTCTTGTCAGTGGGGGATACCAATCTCTCTCCGCCCGCCACTGACGCTTAGTGAATTTTAGATAATTCCTCCCCTACCTACTGATGTTGAGGAAGGGGAATCCTTATATTATTTTGTTAAAACTGCACCTATGATCCCTAAATGGTGTATCCGTATTTTTTACATTCTCTTTCTCAAAATAATTCTAAATATCCCAGATATACCCCTCGCATTATGGCGGACATTTCTGGAACATGAAAATATTCTGCAATTTTCTTAGTATCTGCTACATTTCCCTTTGTTTCAGCCAATAACACCTGTAAATATTCATGACGCGGCATCATAAAAGAAAGGGCAAAGATATAAATATTGTGCATTTTCATAGCATCATTAACATCATATTTTTTGTTATTAGCCATATAATTACTATATAGATAAATGTATCCTATTCCTTTTGCCAGATGCATATTTTTTTGTTCTCTTGCTGTATATCCGGGTATTACAATCTGAACTCCATTTTGACAGACTAAAATATCCATATTATCTGTTTGAGAATTTTCGATTACTTTTCCACCTAATACATCAATAACCGTTCTCACATCCTTTATTGGCCCTTTAATTTTATAAATCTCACGTACAGTACTTGTGATGTCTTCCAATAGCTCTAACTTCTTACTTTGCAGTTCATCACCCCTTTTAGTCACTTTTGCCAATATTTATCCCTCCTTTTTATTTTTCTTACTAATAGTATGTCAGAAATCTCACTTATTCGATTTTTCTGTACAAATATTTTTTATTTATCTTTCTTAGAAAGTTAGACAGGTTTTACAAAAAAATTTTCTGTTAAAAAAAGCCCCAGATTTAAATCTGAGACTTTTTCGATAAACAGGTTCTTTAACTGTTATTTTGATTCACTTCTCTGCGGTCCTTGGCACACTGAAGACAGCGTAAGCTGCCGCGTGAAAGTGACTGAGGAAAAGCGGTATCTATAGTCGGGCAGCCCATACCACCTAAAGTGGTAGTCAGACACCTTCTAATATTTGTGACATCTATGGTCTGATACGATGGGGAGGGTTCACTCTAATCCTTATTACTTACATTTCGTCAGTTCTTTTCTTTCTTCTAAGCGTTCGTTTATTTCCATCTGCAGCATATATTCCGCTAAAATCCTTAAATTATCCGTTATTTTTTCCATATTCATATATTTTCCGCATTTCTTGCACTGTAAGATTTCAATATCCTCTACATTAATAACTTTCCCTTTTCTTTTAACGATTCCTCTTCCATGTTTTTTAATATATACTTCACATCCACAATCTGGACATTTCATTGCCTAGCACCTCTTTCTGTTTTTATATAATATTCGATTTTTTGATTTTATACTGTTTGTAAAAGCAAAAAGGATGTTACCGGCAAAATCCATTTTCTGCTCTCATAGTTAGTATGATAGATTCGCTTTTATAAAATTTTTAGAAAGGTATTCTAATACTTTTCTAACAATTTTCGCAAATTAACCTTCTGCCTTCTTTTTCTTTCTTTAGCTCTCTGTCTTTTTAATAATTTACATCCATTACAATTATTTCGATTCTTACAGAACCAGCAGTTATCATTATCTAATTCCCACCACCATGGCGGCTGAGGTCTCATTTTTCTCTTAGCTTTTCCCATTTTTTCTCCTATTATTTTATCGTTCTTTTCACTTATAGTATGTCAGAATTTTATTTCTCTTAATTTTTCTGTATAACCTTTTATTATGTACGAACTACTATGGCTATTGTTTTAATCCACAGTCGGTAAGTTTATTAAATAATTTTTCCCTTACCTACTGATGTTGAGGAAGGAGAATCCTTATGTTTTTTCAAAATCGGCGTATCTGTTACTTCTGGTTCTGCAAAACATCTACTCCCTTTCAATTGCATGACCATCTGCGATATAGTACGCATCGGTGATACCAACATCCACACTGATGATAGCAGAATACTCTCTGGTATCTACGTCTTTTCTCAAAAGACAGGTCAGCTTCAGAAATCCTCGGCTGTGATTGAATTACCGAAGATTCCCACTTATCATCCTAAAATTGACTATATTTTGTGTATAAAAGAGCTTAACGGGGGCTAAAAGGACTTAAATGGTATCTTAACTTATCTTTAGTTACGTTTATCTTTTTCGTCCATTTTCTTCAATTGATCCACTTTTACGTCCACTTTACGTCCATTTTTCACTTTTTCTCCAGTACAATCCTTATTTTTAGTCAGTATACTGAAACCTACTGGTCCTTATTAAGATTTTAAAAGGGATTTTTTTGGATATTAGAATATAATTTTTAAAAGATAATTAAGAGGACTTTTCGAGAGATACTTGGATTTTCTTAGATTTTAAAAGGATTTTACATGGAATATGAAAAGAAAATTATAAGAGGATGAAAAGAGGATTTGAATAGGTTAGTCAGATTACTGACTGCTTATTCTAATAATTATTTTTTTAGTCAGTATACTGTAGTTTTATCTTGGAATAATGTTCTTCGATTTTAGTCAGAATACTGGATAATAATATTTTTCCCGCGTTATAGAGAATTTTATTGAACATGGTCAGGGTGATTAAGGTAGGCTGGGGAGGTTTCCCGATACGGAAAACCATAGCTCGGGTAGGTATTTAGTGTAAAATCAATATGTTTTTATAGGAATATGATAGGAATCCTATAAGGTCCAATATATATCCTCTAAAGAGGGTAGGTTTCCAAAAACCTTCACTTTCCAAAAAATTAGTCAGTTTACTGTATATCATTTTCTCAATACAGTGATAGCCTTAAACATAACAAAAAAAAGGCCGGATAAACCAGCCTTTTCTCATTGTTTCTAAATTTACTTTTTACAACATAAATGATCTTACAACATCAATAGATTTGTTCAGATACTGTGCAATCGTCTCAGCAGACAAACCATTTTTTTGCATACTACGGATATTTGCCTGCATTTCTTCAGTTTTACCTTCTGCCTTGCCCCGAGCTTCACCTTGAGCTTCACTTTCGGCTCTTGCCTGTCTAAGCAAACTGTCTGCAAATCCTAACATGTAGTCTCCCTCCTTCTCTAATTCTTCTGACCACTCAATATTGGAGTAAGTACGTATCCCTGACAGATCTGCTTTCATCAGATTATTCAGATAATCCAGAATCTGCTCATCTGATGATTCATCTCCCCTTCGTATCATGATGATATCGATCAGGTCATAATCTTCCTTTGGTTCTTCCACATGCCCAATAAGGTCTCTCTTTGCAATATAATATTCTGACACTGTATTTTGCAACTTTTTAGGCATTTTCTTATTGTTGCATATCCAGATGCAGTATACCTTCTCGACACTGGAATAATCCGTTATCTCAGTCAGGATACCAAGCTGTTCGCTAATCTCCCTTGCAGCATAGTATATGCTCCGTTTAGGAATAGGATACCCCGGACGATAATCATTCTGTAGTTCTACATCAAAATGAAGATAGATACATCCCTCCTTCTCGTCAATATTTGCTTCTACAGATAGGATGTTTTTTCGACTACCAAACAAAAAAGGCCGGATAAACCGACCTTTTATCACATCATTATAAATTGATTCCATGTATCGCATTTTCATATATAAATTGTTTTAATTCATCAGGTTTTCCAGTGTTATAGTATTTAAGTAGAACATCATTAAATTGCTCCATATACTTATCTGTAATCGTCATAATACCTGCTCCTGCTGAAACCAAAATTTTGTTTGCCAACATTAAGCTGGTGCGTTTATTTCCGTCCCAAAAAAATTGTCCTCTGGTTCCCCATACAAAAACTTCTAAAGCCTTGTCCGTAGCAGACATATCGCTATTAGATAAGATATGATCTAATTCCTTTATAACAGTTTCTTTTTCTGGAATAGGTGGTATATAATCTGTACCAGATATGCCTACCGTTCCTGTTCTCAATTTTCCCCATTCCAAAGCTTCATTTCTGGCAATATACTCATTTAATTTACACCAATACGCGAATGTAATTAGTTCTTCTACCGTATGGAGTAGATATTTCCAAGCGTCACGCATATTTAAGATCGCCTGAATATCATCCAGCTGTACGTTTGGGACATTAACTCCATTCAGGATTGTTTGTGTCTGTGGAAAAGTGACTGCTCTATTCTCCATTTTCATTCCACAATACACGTTCTCATCCCATTTTTTCTTAGCCAGAAATATACTCTGTTCAGATGTTAGATGATATTTATCCTCAAAACTTGACATAACAATTTCCTCTTTTCTATTTTCTTATAAACATTATAGCATTCCTACATCAGATTGTCATGTTTTACCTATGACGAAAGAAATCACATCTGGCTTCTTTATGGAAATCCTCTTCTGCCAGGTCATATTCTTTTTTACAATTTTTTGAATTAGGATAGCATTTCATCTTTTTGCGGTTTGCATGAACGCAATACCTACAACCGGCACATTTTCTACCTTTAAAATCATTTTCCATTATACTTCTTCCCTTCTTATAAATTATTATTCAGTCTTAAGCAATTCCTTAATATTGATATTATTCTTATGAGCCAGAACAATATATTTAAGATTAGAATTATCTTCGGTCCAAAGAAAGTATTCTTCTTCTGTCATTCCAAGATATTCGGACACACTACAATGTGAATCTGAATTATGCCATTTTTCCACATAATCATCAATCTCATCCAATTTGGTTTTTCCATCAATAACATCATCAATAAAATTAGTCATCCCATAACTCCCTTTCCTATTTCTACAATTATACCTCGCAAATGATATTTTCTTGCCATCTGAATCATATTTCTCGTTCCTTTTGTCCCTTTATCGAACGCTAACAGGGCATTAGCGTATTCTGCCATTTTCCGGTTCCGTATTGGTCCAGCAGCTTTTCCGTATTTTTCCCAATCTGCTTGGAAAAGCTTGAATGGGATCTGGTGCAAAAAAGCATATTCTTCCGCTACTTGCGGATTTTTCTTTTCAAGGTGTTTTTTAATAGTATCGTCTACATATAGCCACATTTTATTTGCATAACCGATTGTACGGTATCATTTATGCGGAGGCTGAATGCCGGTATTTCTTCCGGCAGGGCTTAACTTCATGTCAGTGAGGGATACTGTTTTTTCCGTCCTCCACTGACGTTACACGAATTTTACAATTTTTCAAGTGCAATTTTATTGCCTTTGTCTATTTCCATACCCCATCATTTAAGAGCTCTTTTACTTGTTCTTTTTGAATTATAGCAAACTCTCTATAGCAGGCATTACATGCACAAAAGATTTTGTTTCCATCATATTCTAAGTGATAACAATTTGAATCACAACCGCAAGGATTATTTCGGTTTGTAAAATAATAATTATGTATCCACTTACCATCTTTCCCATACTGTATCTTTCTTTTTATCATTTACCTAAATTCTCCTCTTTTTTGTCTTAATTTATCAAGATAACTAATTATTGTTTTTACAGAAACTCTTTTTCATATTCGGACAGTTTTACAAAAAATTTCTACTGAATGTTTGCGAAAACGTTTCCTTTCTAACAGAGTCGGTTGAATTATTATTTCCATCTCTAATATGGATTTGTCGATATTTTTTCTTTTCTCATAGTTTCTTGTTTGATATAGCATCCATAGTAAACATAAGAATCATGAATCCAGTCTGATGGCAAAAAAGAAATGTCTCTTAATCTCTTCACAACCTGTCCTGAATCTTCAAATCCATGGTTTATCATATCTATCTTATGCTGTTTTTTTTCACTATCTGATGCATAATAATAGTGTTCTTTTGTTGTAACAACCACCGCATCATTAAAAATATCCCGGATAATCTCTTCCTTAAAATGTTTCATCACTGACCCTCCTCTTTTTTTGCTATAATATCTCTCTTTGTTCTTTCTATCTCTTTTTAATGCTTCTTCTAATCCAACACTTCAAAAACATAAATATTGTTTTCCGTTATTACTGAGCAAGCATCCTTTCTCCATGTGCTGCTGATTGCAGAGATACATAAACTTTTTCCATTTTCTGTGGTGAACATCATTTGTCCTGTCCCATAAGCAAGATCGACACTCATTAAAGGGGTATCAATAGGTACAAACTGATTTTTCTCATGTGAAAAGCCTAGTTTTCGTCCAATTTTCTCCATTATTTCCTTATTTGTACTGTAGATAAGTGTTACTTTTTTGAAATTATAATACATTTTTTTATTCTCCATTCTTTCCTATTTTTTTGAAACAATGATGTGATAAATTATTTTCCTCCTTTCCATCATTAAAACTGTTTCATTAATAGGATGCTGTTTTTACTAAAAAACAAAAAAGGTGCCACAGTATTCTGTGACACCTAAATTCATTATCTGAAACAAAAACGTTTCATCAAACGGACTAATTCTGCATCAATCCCTTCTGGTTCAGTTATAATACAGTTCTTTTCGTACATTTTAACAAATGCACTTCTTTCTGAATCATCTCCAAAAAATATGCTGATAACAGAAATACCTGCTTTTCTTGCTTTTCTTACTGCATCATTCACATCTTTTTCTCCATCATTCTTCTCATAAGCACTTGGAAGCCCATCAGATAAAACAATCAATATCTTTTTTCTTTCTGGCCGGTGTAACAATTCCTCTGTAGCAACACGAATAGAATAACCATCTTTATTTCCGCCATTTGCATAACAATGAGTCAAAAAATTATAACTTCCGTTACTGCTTACCTTTTCAGACCAGTTTTTTAAAACTTGATGTCTGACTGAGTAACAATCATCTGCATTAAAAGCAACAATCTTCAATGGCATAACATCTTGAAAAGCATGTTCAATCTTTGCAAGAGCCTTGCAGCAATTTTCTTGCCGATTTCCTTGCATAGAACCTGAATTATCTGCCAGAAAATATGCACACCCATCAAACTCTGATACTTCTCCTTTTTTCATAAAACAATCCATTTGATTCATTGCTAATTTATATGCCATGGCAGCATCTAACTGTCCGGTACGCCTGCCCCGAAGAATCGGTTTTTGCATGTTATGAAAAATTTTTTCTACTTTTCTCTTTAAAACATTCGCTTGTCCTTTTAATTCAAACGGCATTCGTTCGTTTGCTGGATAGGTTCGAGCTTCCTCATTTAGATTTATTTGTGTATCGTAATGAGTATTTACATCTTCTAAGTCTGGCAGTGAATCATCATCTACTGCTTTTTCCTTATCAATAAAATCTTCTTTTCTTTTTTTATTTAATCTTTCACCAATATACACATCTCTCACAGCATCTGCTATCTCATCATCAGAGGCAGCTTTAGCTGCAGTGATTAAACCATCCATGCATTCTTCTTTTTCCGGGCTATCTCCAGTTGAATGATTTTTCTGATTTATAGAATTTTTTTCATCTTCTTGTGAAGAATTTAATTCTCCCTCAAGTTCACTTTTTCCAAATAGAACTCCTGAACTTCCAGAGGAAGTTTCCTCATTTCTGGAATCCGTTCCCTCAAAAGAAGAAGAACCACATTCTTCTATTAGAAAAGATAAAATTTCAGACAGAAGTTCTTCTAATGGAGTAAGTTTGCTGGCCTCGATAATTTCGACAGCAAGTTTTTTACATATAGCTATCGCACATTCCATACATCCACGACAGTTTGCTGATGCAACACCAGCTGCGATATCACTCATTAAAGAATGAATTAATATCTGCGGACGGGAATCGATTGGACAGATTTTTGTGAACCCTTTCTGATAAATAGACATTGTTGCCAGATTTAAAATCTGATTTAATACTAATAGCAGATATGTTCTTGGGTCATCAAGATTCTGAACAAATGACGGCTCTACTTCATTCTTTTTCCAATCTCTTCCACGAAAAGCGATCATATAATCTTTAAATCCCGGACGTTTCACACATCGAATACGCTCAATTCTGCCATCTTCCAATGAATTGGCAATGAAATGTACAAATTGTTGCAAAGAATTTGTACTGATATGAAAACCTTTGGCAGCCAATTCCTTAATATATACTTCATAGTCCGCTTCTTTACGAAATACCTTCCTTTTGGTTTCTGTTTTATCCGCATACTCTTCTAAGATTACCTGAAATCCTCTGTTCATTCCATACATCCAGGCTCGCTGTGAAGTTGAACGTACATGTTGGACTTCATGCCCTATAAGGAATAAAACGGAACGCAACAGGGATTCTTCATCATTTTCTTCAAGTTCGCTAATACCGATATGGATGATGGAATGATCCGTATATGAACCCTTATCTAATCGTATCTCTAACTGCGGGATTTTATTCCTGTCAGCTAAAGCCATTTTCATATAGGATTCACAAAATGGATAATATCTCCGTATCCACACTTCTTTTTCTTCTAATGTAATCATATATTTCCCTCTTCATTATCATAAAAGTAACCTTTTATTTAATCTTTCTTTTGTTTAGTCCTCTGTCTGGGAATAACTTTATCATCTACGATTTCGTAATCTCTATGGATCTCGTGAATTTTTCTTAATGCTTCCTCTTTAGAAAAGAATACGCTTTCCCCTATTTCTGTAGCTTCTATTGATACAGTTGAATAAGGTCCATCTGAAACACTAAGATACAGCTGTGAGTCTTTGTAAATATACTCAAACAAATGACATTCTTCTATATCCTCTTCCTCTGGATAGGGAACATTATAAAAATGATAAACCATTGGGTAGGAAACACCATCTCGGATGATTTTAGTCGGAAGTTCAATGAGTCTTTCTTCACTCTTTGCTCTCTGATACGCTTCCCATTCATCGACAGTCTCATTTGTAAGCAAACGGGCCTTAAAAGGATGTTCTTCCTGTTGAGAATTATACTGTTCTAATCCAGAAACAAAGGTCTCTAAAAGTTCTTCACCTTCGCCATATATTTCTTTCATACGAGTTTGCAGCTCATCTAATTTTTCTGCTTTTTTCAGCAGATTCTTAAAATTTTCTTCTGTAATCCCTACAAGCTTTTTGTCTTCATCTAATACACCAATTGTTATAATATTATATGTTTCTATCATTATTTTAATTCTCCTCTTATTGCTTCTATAAAGTAATCTTTTCCCGGACTAACTGCATGAGCTGCAACCGATCATCTACAGGGCAGGTATCAATAACATGAATCTCAATCTGTCTTTTTAAGGTAGATAAACCCGGTACCTGTGCAACACCTTTTAATCCCCGGATAAATCCACGGATATTTAAGCAGGAATTCTCAACCATTCCTTTTGTAACAGCAGCGTATAGCGTTTTATACAACTCATCTGTCTGTTTAAAATATGCTTTATCCAGTCGATCTTTTCCAACCGTTGCTTCTAATTGTGCCTTTATACTCTTTGGATATGGGAATTGGATACAGCCAAATCGAGACATTGTTGCATCATTTTGTTCGCATACCCCTGTATAATCAGCGTTTTGTGTACCAATCAAGATACAATCTGGATTAATTTCCAGGTGTCCATAACCAGGAATATCAATAAATCCTGTGTTATCCGTTAATTGATTTGTAAACGAGGCGAAGAAATTTGCTTCAGCCATATTCATTTCATTAAAGCACATAACACCTCCATTTTTTATCCATTCCACAAGGCAAGATTCTTCTTGTACAATAGAAACGGACGAAGCTTTTGCTCTAAGATATTCATATTTTGCAGCTTTTTCTACAGTGGCAGGAATCTCCCGATTTCCTGCAGCGACCTGTAAATATGCATCTGCAAGTTCTTCCGTTAACAATTCTGCTGCACTATTGTCTGTGCTTTTTGTGCCATAGATATCATCTGCCGTCATGCCTCTGTTGAAAGTTATCATGTAATATGGCATATTAAGGCACATTGCCAATGTTTCTGCACATACATTCTTACCTACAGATTTATCCCCCTCAAAGATTGTTGCTGAATTTGTTAAAGTATTCAGCAGTGCCAATGCAAAAATAGATGCATCTTTCGATTTCGGGTCAGGGTCAATATAGAATGTTTTTGGTACAGAAATTGATTTTTCAAATTTCCGATACCGTAAAAGTATCTGCCGGATCAATTCTTCTGGGCAGCGGTGTGCTTTCATCACATCAATATTCCTCTTTAAATCTTCCTTTGAGCAAATACCTTTTTTAATGATTTTCTTTTTTATTTCTTCCAATGTATCTGAATCCTTTACTTCTACCGGAGTTACCATCTCTTTTTCTGTTACCTCAATCACGGCATGAAAAAGATTGTTCTCGCAGCTTTTTAGCTGGATTTTGTAGGATACGTCTGGATCTGATAAATGTTCTAGCAAATCCATATCTCCTTTCTCCAACATACCGATTCCATTTTCTTTCTTTTGTTCTTCTGCAAAAAACTCCCATTTTCCGAGTTCATCATTGAATGCTGGAATAATCGGAAGCGGTAAAAGTTCTTCTTTCGGGCAGTTTTCTAATGCTTTAATCATTTCCGCTCCCCTTTTATACATCATTGTTTTACGGATTGTAATTTCTTCTCTTGTTTGTTTTGTACTCATTTTTTCCTCCTAGTATGATAAGCTATCTGTTTAACTGCAATATAATTTTTATCTCTCCTTTTCCTATATTTCAGATAATTGCTCTCCATTCATCTTTAACTATCTGATATTAATAAAATGACAGTTCTTAAAAAGAATAAAAAAAATGCACCTGCATACTGCAGGTGCACCATCATACTATCTTATTTCTGAATCACTGCTTTAACAGCTTCTTCTAAGAACCTATTCTGGACTCTTGTATCAAGGATATTCTTTCCGTTCCCCTTGGAGCCATAAGCATATCTTTGTGATACAATATATAATTCGTCTCTTGCCCTTGTAGCAGATACGAAGAATAAACGTCTTTTTTCTTCCACATCTTCGTTCACAAGATTTTTATCATGATATTTACTAATCTCATTGATAACAATCGGCCATTCCATTCCTTTGGAGGAATGGGCAGTTGTTAGAACAATCCCAGGATAATCTTTACATCTTTTTGCTGCTTCTTTTTCCCCATACAGTCCAAAATCAAGGATATACTCTAACATATCTTTATAAGTATCCCAGATAAACACTTTCTTTAAAAAAGCCTCATAGACCTCATCACTCGCTTTTTCATTCCCTTTTAGAAATTCAAGATAAGATACAAGCCTTTTCTTTTTTACTGAATCATCAACATCTGTATCAAAAAAAGAAAGAGATTTTTTTTGTTTTTCCATGAATGCAAGAATCTCCTCATCTGCTTTTTTCTCTAAGATTTCTGAATCATTTACTGCATTTAAGTAAACAAATAAATCTTTCGTTGCCGTATCGTCTGTCAAATATCTTGCTAATGCCAATGCTCCCTCAATACGAGAGTTACTAAACATCGGTTCCGGATTCAACATAATCCATTGAATTCCTTCCTCTGTCAATCGTGTCCCCATTTTTAAAAGCTGGCTTCTAGTGGATGCAATATAAGCAATATCTTCTAGCGGATGTTTTTCTTCTATCTTCTTTTTGATGACAGAAATAATATAATCCTCTTCTGCATCCTTCTTTTCAAAAGCTTCTACAACAACAGGCTCCCCTTTTTCCCTTGTAGGAATAAGGTCTTTTACTACCCTGTTTTGATTCAATGAGTTGATTTTATTAGCAAAATTAATGATATTTTCTGTTGAACGATGATTTTCAAGTAAATAAAAATCCTGCACATCTTCTCCTAATTTCTTTTCAAACTCAATAATAAATCGCGGATCAGAACCTCTAAAACCAAAAATACTTTGAGAGTCATCTCCAACGACAAGGAAACTCTTAAATTCCAATGATGAGTTAATAATATTTTTCAATATCTCAAATTGTAGTTGCGAAGTATCCTGAAATTCATCTACGATAATATGTTCAAATCCATAATCCTCAAAATAAAACGGATTTTTCTTTAAAAGTTCAAAAATAAGAAGTTCCTGGTCTGCGTACTCTATCAAGTTGCTTTTATGCAAACAGTCATCATATTCTCCATATACTGCAATTAATTCTGCTGCAGCAGTTGCTGTAATATCGTATTTTTCACTCTGCATCTTTGTTTTAAGAATATCAGCATCCGAAGCATTCGAAAGATTTTCTCTTTTAATAATTTCGAATGCCTTTTTTGCAGTGGGTAATGCTCCTTTTACGAACGGCATAGACATATAAAAATTACGGTAATCAAGTTCAGTTATAACATTGTCTCTTAATATTTCTGCTATAATCTTTGATTTTTCGATATCGTCAATCAGGCGAGGCTCTTTTTCAAAGCCTAATTCGTGAAAATTTTCATGGACTATCTTATCTCCAAAAGCATTAAAGGTAGTAACCGTTAAGTCATCCATATTGATATTCAATCCAAAATCTTCACAGTATAATCCGATTCTCTCTTTCATTTCTGATGCTCCGGTATTTGTAAAAGTAAGCAGGCAGATTTTTGACGGGTTTACACCTTCTGAAAGCAAAAAAGCGGTTCTTAATGCCACACACATTGTCTTTCCAGCTCCTGCACCAGCATTTACTCTAGCAAATCCTTTTCTAAAACCGATTACTTTTTCTTGAGCTTCTGTTAAGGAAATACTGCTGAGTGTTTTCTGAGTTAATTCTTTTTCAATATACTCTGGCGGTTTTGTAAAACTACACACAGAATTTAACACGCAATGTTCACAGTTTTCTGGATCGCATTCTTTTGATTGAAGAAACTCATTAAATTCTTTCTTGAAATTTGCATCAATATCGGTAAGTCGTTCTGGATTATCTATGAAAAACATATCCGAAAGAGTAAGTACATTTTTCTTTTTCTCGTCAAAGAAATCATCTGTTATATCTACTACTTTGTCCTTATCTCCACGAAGATAATAATAGGATGCTTCCACATTAATTATTTTCTTTCCATTAAACCTTTTTTTTCTAGCTATCTCTTTTGCATACATTAGCATACAATACAATTCAAGACAGGTCATTACTCCTTTATCTTTCTTCTTTGAGCGCATTGTAACGTCAGGTTTGCCTACTCGCAGTCGGACCACTTCAATATATGGTTCTTTTGAATAAAAAGTCTCTGTTTTTCCATTTACTCTCGTTTTTCTTTTATAAGTCTTATATCCTGCAAACAGATAATCGGCTTTAAAAGAAACCTTCATAAACTGAAATGGAATAACACTTTTTTGGGTAAGACACTCCGGTTGTCTCTTTTCTGAATAAACATAGCGTAATATCTGACTCCATGCTTCTTCTAAATGTCTTTTTTTTGTTTCCGGAGTTGCATATCCAGCTTCATCAAAAGCTATTTTTAACTCTTCAAGCACTTCATCTTCCTTTTTCTTTTGAAATAACAGGTCATTAATCGCCTTTTTAATTGCTACTGCTTTCTGATAAATGAGAGAACTTTTCTTCCCTTCATCAAGTCCAGAAACCAATTTTTCATGCTCATGATAAAATTGGCAGCGATAAGTTCCTTTTAATTTTTTACTTTCAATTTCTAACATCTTATATCCTCCTATAATAAGGCATCTCTCGATAGTATGTTTTAATCTCCTTTCATCTGTGTATTTGCCTTATAGATAGAATGATAGTTTTTATAGGATGATAAAAAGGAAGGGAAGGATATACACAAAAAAAAGACCGGATAATCCGACCTTTCTTATATAAGTATCCTTATTGTAATGTAGAACCAATGTCATCAGTTTCTTTTTCTACTTCTTTGCGGAATTCTGGATATATTTTTCCTATCTCATTCCACCATTCTGTCGAAAGTTCAGGTATATCTCCCTGAACTTCTGCATCTTCTAGGCAACTTAACAGTTCTCTTAGATTTATTGCAAATCGACTGGAACGGTTAGCCGAAGAAAAGAAAAAGTAAATTTCTCTTTTACAATTTATATCTTTATAGATTTCTCCTATAGGGTAAGCAATATTTTGTGACAACATACCTCGCTTTTCCCATTTATTATATATTTTTACGATTATTTTTTTTAAATAATATATGCATAATATTACAATAAGTGCTAATATAAATATTATTTCGATGAAGACCATTACTCTGATACAATCCATTATTTCCCCTTTCTGATTTCATTAACCACAACGCCTTTATATAATCACTCTCTTCCGGTTTTTTTTGACTCGGGCTCGGTTATTTATAGCCGAGTATCTGACTGAAAAACCTTTGCAGCGTAAGCTCCATCTGAACTGCGGTTCAGGCGGAGAGGTTCACTATTTTACAAAACATAAAATCTCAAATAACATAAAAAAGCACAAAAACAGTAATAAATATTCGATAACTATAACGCTATAATTGATCGTGTTGACTTTTACCACTTCTACTCCATAGAGACATGCATCATTTAATTTCTGAATCAGCATATTTAACTCATCGTAGTCATTAACATGAATTGTTACCTGGGGATAAATAGATTTACCTGGTCTTATTCTGAGAATCTGTATATTGTTTTCATATAATACAGAAGAAACTCTTTTTCCATCATGTAAACAATCTGTATATTTTAATATTGCTTTCATAAAAAATCCTTTCTGATTTTTTCATCTTCTTTTAAAATTCTAAGATATTTTCTTTTACATTACAAAAATCATACAAATCTTCTTTATCTTCGATATATCTTGACAAATATCCAGGGATAGCCTTTCCATATTTTAATGCGATCTTAGGAACCATCATATATAATGTATTTTTTGCTCTCGTCACTGCCACATACATGCAACGTACATCCTCATTATCCTCTGGAGAACCAATATATCTGGCAGATGGCAGGATTTCATCGATACAATCCAATAAAATAACCGTATCATATTCCAATCCTTTTACGGAATGTATTGTCGATAAGACAAGCTTATCCTCTTCATTTCCTTTTGACTTTGTTGCATCCAAAGTTGTTGCATCCAGAAAAGCCAGAGCAGAGTCGTAATCTTTTGCCATTTCCTGAAGAATTGTGATATCTTCTTTATTCCTTTCAAGATCCTGTAAACTTTCTTCCCTGTCCGATTCAGAATCAACTTTTTTATTTCTAATAGTATTCTCTAAGGTTTTAGCATAATAAGCACAACTGCTTTTTAATATCTCTAAGAACTCTTTACCTTCCCAACTTTGGATCTCATCATACAATTTTCTGATATGCACTCCATATTTTTTTCGTTTATGACAATCATCTATTAAGTATTCCGGACCATATTCCAAACACTTTCGAGAGATGTTTCTTGCATATACCTTTCCAATACCAATATGTAACTGCAGAATACGGAACCATGCCAGTTCGTCAGATGGATTTGTATAGATTCTTAAAAATGCAAGAACATCTTTAATATGTGCCCTGTCCAGAAATCGGATTCCACCATATTTTTCGAAATCCAGACCCTCTTTATTTAAAAGCACTTCTAACTCATAAGACTGATAAGAGTTTCTATATAATACACAGATTTCTTTATAAGGAATTCCTTTCATATGTTGCTTCTTAATGCTTTCTAAAACAAATTCAGCCTCTCTTTTCATATCATCTACATAACATACTTCTGGCAGCCTCTCACTGGAGAATTGCGCTTTCAGTTTTTTTTCATAACCTTCCGTAGCATTTGTCATGACATGATTTGCAAGATTTAAGATTTCCTGATTGCTGCGATAATTTTCTACTAAATAAATCACTTTACATCCAGCATATCTCTTTGGAAAAGATAAGATATTCCGAACATCTGCACCTCGAAATCTGTAAATAGACTGCATATCATCTCCAACTACCATAAGATTCTGATTGTATTTACGGATTTTTTTAATGATACTATCCTGCAATACATTCGTATCCTGATACTCGTCCACCATGATATATTGATATGTATCCTCGATCTTTTTAGCAACATCCGGATAGGAAGCAAGCATTGAATTGAATTTTAACAGAATATCATCATAATTAAGCAGATTATGTTCCTCTTTATATCTTGCCACTTTCCTTTTCAATGCAAGCAATTTTTTCTCATTCTGTCTGAATTTCCAGTAACGCTGCTCTGTTAATAAATCCTCTAATGAAATTCCTTTATTTACACAAGTAGACAGCATAGATGCAAACACTGTACCTGTTGGCATATTACTCAATCGCTGAAAATTCAATTCTGTTTTTGCAATATCGATGATATCTGCTTCATCAGGGCTGGAAATGATTGAGAAATTTGGTGAGATACCGGCAAATGAAGCATAAAAACGAAGCATCTTCACACAAAAGGAATGATAAGTACAGGCAGTGATTCCACATTTTTCCTTTAACATCTTCTCTGCCCTCTCTTTCATTTCGGCAGCGGCTTTGTTGGTAAAGGTAAGGAGCAGGATACTTTCTGGACTGACACCACTTTCAATAAGATGTGCCACACGATAAATGAGTGTTCGTGTTTTTCCTGTGCCTGCACCGGCTAATAATAATGCTGGACCTTTATCGTGCATTACGGCCTTATATTGCTCTTCGTTCAATTCTTTTTTGTAGTCAATCATATGTTTTTCCTTTCATATTCTATCTATTTTTCTTATAAACGGCTAATACTCCTGTCTTTAGACAGAAGTTACTTGATGATAAAAATTTTCTTCATATATATAGTATGAAAGAATATTATGGAAACAAATTTTTCTGTACAAGATTTTTAATAAGATATAAGGAAAACAGCAGAGGAATTTCCTCTGCTATTTCCAAGATTAAATATTACAATCATTTTCCACCAAAATATTTTGCAAAAAAATCCAATTCATTTTCCTTTAGTCTTTTACAAATTTCCGCATTCAGTTCTTCTTCTGTGACATCTGTCAGTTGTTCTGGAGAAGAAATTAATCCCCATGCACATTCTGTATCGTATACAATCTTTTTTGTTTTAATCCACAGTCGGTAAGTTTAACGGAGCCTGAATATCGGGAAAATCCGACTGTTGCTTAAGTCTCTTGTCAGTGGGGGATACCAATCTCTCTCCGCCCACCACTGACGCTTAGTGAATTTTAGATAATTCCTCCCTACCTACTAATGTTGAGGAAGAGGAAGCCTTATATTATTTTGTTAAAATTATCATCATATGGATATCCGCAATGTCCATACCTGCAATCATCATATTTCTTCATTTCAATTCTTTTCCTTTCTTTTTTCTACAATATCTTTCTTCCAGCATTAATGGGTAATTAGATTCTTCTGATTCTTCCCATAATAGGTATTCACACCAGTTTGATTCTTCTTTTTCCACCCAACTTACCATCTCAAAAATTTCAGAAAACGGTTCCCCATTATTTCCTTGATTCCTATTCTGGATAAGAGAATACTTAGCATGATCTTTAATTTCAACAAGAACCTCTTCCACTCCCAATCTTTTACTTAACCGAACTAACCATTTAATAAATTCTCGGTATGCCTGAGCAAATTTTCGATCTCTCAAATTTCCATCTACGACCAAAATATATTCGCTCTGCATTTTTGTAGAAAGTGTTTCAAACGGCTTTTGTTCTCCAAATTCTGTATAGGAACACGACTCAGAATATCCATTTTTCTGTATACAATATATATTCATATCACCCTCGGAACCAGTTACTTTCGGAAGGTGATCCAACACAGTATCTAACAAATACCTCTTTTCTGCCTGTGTTCTTCCAAAAGGAAGCACTGTTACCGTACCATGTACAAAACTCCAATATGACATTTTTTCACCTCTTATTTCCTTTTCATCCAAACAAAATGTTTTCACATAATCGCTCTCCGAAGCTCTTTTTGTCCTTTCTATTCCACACTCTAACAGCATCGCAACAAATTCTTCATCAGATAACGAATCAAAAAAATTCTCGTATATACTTTTCTCGTTCTTCCAGCATACTTCCTCATTTCTTTCTAGCAGCCACTTCTCTTGATACAACACCATATGATCGTAATTTTTTCCTGCAATTAACTGCCCAATAGTCGGTCAAAGTTCTTTGTATCTTTCTGGAATTTGCCAGCACACAATATCTTCATTTACCGATGAGATAAAGTCATTGATTGCCTCCCAGTCTGGTTCTTTTGGTAGTGTCGTAATCTCTTTCCCATGAATAAATCTATCTTCATATTTTTGAACTATTTTAAAAAATTCTGACATTATATTTCCATTTTTATCAATATATTTTCCGTTTCGAATGTCCAAAAGTAAATCCCTTTCTTTTTCTCTGTAAGTAATAATTTCTCCTTTTTCAATAATATCCAAACCAATAAGATACATCCGGATTAAAAGTGAACATTCTTTTCCAATATTCTTTGCTTTTCCACTACGGATCAGCTTTAATTGATTCGTTACGGCACCGCCAAAAGACTTAATAGCTTTTTGTGTAAGGAACATTTTCTTATTATCTAAGATTCTCTGTCCAACCTCTGATATATAGAGATAATATTCTTTTTTTAATCCCAAAAGTTCAATCACACCTGGACTGCATTTAGTTAAAAGGCGAACCAATTTAGGGAAAGAATAAACAATAGTATCTGTTGGTTTATCTTCAATTTTCTCGAAATCCTTTCCAAGTAAGATTTCTCTTTTTGAATTAGTTGCACAACCTCGAATATCTACATCCGAATTTTTCGTATTAACACCCGTTCCATGGCTACCTGTCACTCCAAGCAGAACAATATTTTTTCCAAGATGTTCATTATCGCGAAGAAAATTATACTGTTTCCCTTTTGTGAGCTGTTTTATTTCATTAATATTCATATTTATAAATCTCCTTACCATGATTTTATCGTTATATTTTGAGAAGTTTTATATTCTTCCATTCCACATACTGTACATTTTCTAATATAAATGCTTCCAAATTCATATGTTTTTGTATTTATCCAGTTACCCCAAATATGTACATCTGCGGGCAATTTCTGATCTGGATAGTCTCGTTTGTGCCGAAAAATATATGTTTGCATAGATGGAAAGATAACCAATTCTGATGATTTGTGTAATCTCTTTTCATATATAGTATGTCAGAAATCTTGCTTATTCGATTTTTCTGTAGAAATATTTTTTATCTACCCCCTTTAGATCATCGGACAGATTTTACGAAAAAGATTTTCTGTTAAATATCTGGATAAAAAGCTTTTAAGTAATCACTTTCTTCTAGTTTTTTGACTTTTCAATACCGCATTCTATCATCATCTGAACAAATTCTTCGTCAGATAACGAGGCAAAAAAATCGTGAATATAAGCAAGCCTTTTTTCTAGTTCCAATGCTATGTTATTTTCTTCCTTTATCAGCCTTTTAGGGATAATTTTATGATCACCTTTTCCTCCATCATATACTTGATTCCATGCTTTTCCGGAGATATTTATATCTTTGCTCCAATCCCAGGAATTCATCATCCGCTTTCTCTCGATTATTGGATTTATGATTGCCGCATAGTCAGAATCCATATCAACATCATATTTTATACAAATACCGAGAGCACCAAAACCACAATACCGATAATAAACTTCAGGGATAACCGGACCAAACGGCCACGCTTCAAAGTCATCATCAAACGCTAACATATCGTTTTGCAAAAAATCTCGTTGAATGCAATAAAGTATCTTTTGTAACTGCAGGTTAGATATCGGGCATTGCTCAATGGTACATTTATTTATTATATACTTTGCAATATCAACAGCCATATACATTTGATTTTTCACGCTCCTCTTATTATTGGTTTCATAGCATAGGTTTAGGGCATACCCCTTCCAAGCCCTAGATCAATGAAATAGTTCTGGGTTCATGATACCTGAAAGTATTCCCGAATATATTTATATGGAAATGGAATAACCGTATACTGTTCATTTCTTACAAATGTTGCTGTTAGCATTGGCAGAATTTCTTCTGCTTTTAAGGTTTTTCCAATAATCTTTCGAATAGGATTGCTTCTTGCAACACTCCCATTGAGAGCTTTGGCGGAACCCACAAAATATTTGACAAGTTCACCAGACGAATCGCCAGAAATAGAATAATGGATATCTGTCATTGCATCCAGATCATATAGAGGAAGATTTTCTTTGCTTTTTGAAAAATTAAGCAGGATTCTATATTCTGCACGAAGATATTCATTGAAGCCTTCTCTTAATTTTCCTCTTCCAATATCTTTATAAAAAGCCTTTTTGTCTACATATTCTTCTTCTTTATTTTTCAGATTATTAAGAAATTTTTCGAAATCTTCTTTGTTTTTTTTGACTAACTCAGGAGAATCCTCTTTGAAATGCAGCAAGGCATCTATCATCTGTTCTTTATCTAATTCTTTGTCAGCTTTGAGTAAAAGAAGTTCCGCTTCTATGTCGTCAAATCGTGGATACACGCAAGCATTTGTCTTGTAAATCGTACATATATCATTGATATCCGTATAGAAAAAACCTTCTATATTTTCATCATATCTCTTTTCAGATTTCCTTTTATCGATCAATTCCTGATGATACCCTATAATATTTTTCCATTCATCTTTCCTTCTCATCCAACTTCTTCCTGCACAAGAATCAAAAGAAAGTTTTCCGTCCGGTGCAATAAAAACACGGTAATATGTATATTGGTCTTTTTTCTTCGTATTCTTATCTGTATCATCTTTTTTAAAGGACACAAACGCCCATGTTTTTCCTGATTTACCTAATGTTTCTGACCAATTAAACGTGGTTAACTGTTTATTAACGATATCTTCTTTGATAAAAAGTTCTTGTATGATCGCATAAAATTCTGGATTTTTCTCTAAATCACATTTTTTATAGTTTTCAACTGTAATATGCTGAACAATACACTTGTTAAAGATCTCGTCATGCAGATCATTTTCCCCTTTATAATAACCCTTATCATGTATGATGCGAAGATTATATGTGCCACTAGAAACAGAATCACCTAGTTTTGAGCCAACGCCATACACTTTTTTAAGAAATGCTTGAAAATCATCTGCGATTTTTTTTGATGTTTCCGTATTGCATTCATCCACAATTGCTATCTTATGTGAAGATAACCGCTTTGCAGCTTCTTTTTCATAAATTTTTGACTTATTTTCTTTGACTTTGATACTGTATTTTTCCCATTTTTTATCATGAGACATCATTTCTTCCATTGTTTCAAAGTTTATTTCAATGTAATCCCGAAGATAGGTTCTCACATCTTCAACAAACTGTTTTAACACACCCATCTTACTAGCTTCAAACTTTTCCATGTTTTCTATATTTAAAAATGGAACAGTTGACTTTGTATTCTTATTTTTCTTTACATATTTTGTACCTTTGTCTGTTTTTAAAGCCCGGCGGAAGTTGCCTGTCGATTTATCGAAAACATAGCCACCTGAATCTCCTGTATCTTTTGTAAAAGTAACAACTTTTAGTATCAGATGAAATGAATAATCAAGATGTATCTGGACGAAATATACTGTATCTTTGCTTTTCCATTTTGGGCTCTGGTAAAAAAGTTTTCCCATGATATTATTCCTGTGAAATATCTCACTTTTGTAAGGACGGAGAGAATTAAATAGTAATCTTGCTAGTTGAATATCTCCTTCTCCAAAATACTTTTCCCTCACTTTTTCATCAAATAATCCTTTTATCTGGCAGACAGTTATATCCGGAAATCTTTCCCTCATTTTCTTTTTAAACGCATAGGTACTTATTTTATCTTTTTCTAATAAGACCAAAGCAGTATTTCCATATATCCATTGTACCGCAGTGATATACTGCTCTTCCGATACGTTGTCCAGAACCTCTTGACTAATATATTTCTTTCCTTCTGCTTTCTGTTTAATCTGGTAAATATCAAAATCACGCTCAATTGTTTCATAGTCAAATTTCAAGTGCAACTTATTCGTTTGATATTCTCTCATCATTTGACCTCCTTTGCTAATTTTTCAATAGGTTTCGTGATAATATCACCGTTTTTTGTAATAAGTCCCGGTATCTCAATAATCCCGTCCGTGCTTTCTTTTATCTCATACTTTGTGCCATCTTCCACAACAATATTGATGATATAGACACGTTTTGCTCCAACCATTCTCATTTTTTGCCGTATCTTCTTTAATTCATTCTCCCGGTCTACCTGCATGGATTCATCCCAATTCTTAAAATCAACATATACTTCTTCGTTCAGCCGGAAATCAAATTTCTCAAACTTTTCTGGTTCCGTAATGTCTATCAGTTTGATACCCAACTCATTCTCAATTATAAACCGACCTGCAACCTCACCTAACGCACCTTTATAGATATTACGAAACATAACCGGGTTTAAAATTCTTGGCAGCATCTTAAAACTGGTTACATATCCTTTCTTTTTAAAATACTCTTTCATACCTTTATATTTAAGGATATATGGCAGTTTTGCTGCTTTTTCACTCATTTCACTCCAACCACGACAATTACTCTTATCCGCAAAACTGACTTCAACTCCATCCTGAAAATCGTTATATGCTTTAAAATAATATTTCTTTTTTCTGCCTGGAATATGGAAATAAAATTCGTTTAAAATATTGTCCGGCAATTTTGCTTCATCATAAAGAGTCGGATATTTTAATACCCATTCACGCATCTCAATCCAATTCCGTTGCTCTATAAGTTTCCAACAATTTTCTAAAAAATCATTAATCCAATCCAAACTACGGAAAGACGATTTATTCGCCTCTTCCCATGCCTCTTTTATAGAATCTTCTTTCGCTCTTTCTTTATCTCGGTTATATTCTTCTTTTAATTCTAGTATTTTTAGCATCTCTGGTGGAAAAAGGCACTGGCTTTCCTTTATATTTAGATCATCAACATTCATTTTCTTTAAAACATTCTCATTCACTAATATGTAAATATCTGGTGATTTAAGTGTGGTCCTGCAAAGCCGTCCAACAGCCTGCAGTACTGTCCGTGTAATAGAGACACCAATAGACTTAAGATTGTACTGCTTGCTTTTATTTTCTCCCAAAAAAGCTTCCTTAATCCATTTATCTTTATCTGTCTTTCCAATCTCTGATTGTACAAATAAATCTTCTGCTTGGAATATTTGCTCTGATATATTTTTATTTCGTTCATTTCTGTCAAAAGGCTGCCCAGAGTCAATACTTCTTCGAATGATATACGTAATTTCACCTAGATAGATTCCATCCAAATCTTTCTCTTTTCCCTTTCTCTTACCTGGCAGCCGTATAAGTCCTTCCGTATCTTTTACGTTATACTGTAAATTTTGCCCCTCAGCAAGTGTCTTATAAGAGGATATGATAATCACTCTTTTATGTTTATTCAATTTTTCTTTAAATTCTTTTTTCTTGTTTTTAAAATTTTTTGAATTCATGACTATGATTTCAATGTCATCACCTCTATAATCAGTATCTTCTTTTGCCGAATCTAAAAGTCCATTTAAAACTGTAGTATCCCACTTTTCTTTACCTTCTTCTGCTAAGATATTTTCAAGACACAAAAGAGTTCTCATATTACTTGTGCAAAATATGTGGAAAACATTAGCAATAGCCAAATACCGATTTTGTTTATAACTACCTTGTTTATCACTATCAGATATTTCATTTTTTATTTTTTGAACCAAAATTTTTCTGCATTCCTTGTTTTCAAAATAATTTCTTTCTGCACTGATTCTAAAGCCATGACATTTTATTTCTTTATTTTTATAAGGAATATTACGCTTAACTAATTCTGCAGCTATTTCGGTCTTTAATGCAGATTCTGTTATATGATAATCGGGTCCTAATTCTTCTTTTAGATAGTCAAGATTATAATTATTTAGTACTGTCTTAAATTCTGCACTGGCAGACATCCCAATAACAGAAGCCTTCCGTGCCATAGCGAGTAATATCTTTTCGGGTGTTGTTCTTATGCTTACAAAGTTAATATCTGTCTTATGGTTATGCCTATCCGCATCGACAAAACGATAATATTCAAAACCTGTCTGGTAAAAATCTTCTTTTTTAGATTTTAATTCTATTTTAATCTTATCTGCCTCATCGTACACCAGTTTCTGCTGATCCACTTTCAACTTAAAACACCCCATCAATGAGCTAAGAGCATTATCTTCTTGTAAAATATCCATAGGAGTCTCAGTCTTTTGGCGGTATATATTGACTACTGTTGCATACTGTTCTGCCCACTTTAGCAAGAAAAAGCGAAAATCACGAAGAAAATCATGAATATCTTTTAATAATGCACTGATAGAAATTGCCCCATTTATTTCCTCTTTTTCATCTACCTGCTGAATATCTATCCTATTTTTAACCATGTTCTCTATTCCTACAACAGAAAAACCTTTCTTGCAGATCGTATTAATCTGTCCATCGTGGAAAATAAAAGGCTGTTTTATATCATCCTGTTCCAATACTGTTTTATAATTTAGATTAAGTTTATAATCTTCCATGATTTTCTTCGCTCGATCACAAAACTTTTCATATTTTGTCCCATCCTCATCGATTCTTGTTTCTGCTTCCGTAACATAACGGTCAAAGTTTGTTAAATCCATATTGCTGGCAATCTGCCGAAATACATCCAGATAGTCATCATTAGACTTAAAAGAATTTTGAATAATATGATTTCTAACAAATTCCTTTGTCGAATCAAATTCATCCATAAAAATCACCGCATTCTTGCTAATATCTGAATCAAAAAATGTGACGCTCTTATCAACTAAAGATATGTTTTTAGACAAAAACTTGCTGATCGTCATAAGGATAATCTTCTTTTCCTTTATAAATACGACCGGGTACAATTGTCCAATCCATTGATACTGTTTATCATTTTTTATCCTGTCTAATCGCTCTCTTGCTGGAATCACAGAAAGTATATTTTTAATTTCTTTTCGAAATTTCCTTTCTTCTTCTTCCACCTTATCTTCCCATATCTTTTTAATCTCCGGACTAGGCTCTCCATTATATGCCTTTACCTGCTTTTTCAATTCATCGTAATTAAATGGCTGCTTGTCCTGCGGTATTGTTACTTTCCCGAGATTTTCTATAATGTTATCTACATTCGATTTTATATGCAGCACTTCTTTTTCAAACAACTCTTCATTTTCATATGCCTTTTTAAGCTCTTCTTCCTCCTCTCCAACATTTTTTCTTAACGGGGTCAGATAAATAAGTTTTCGTTCATCTGTTATCGTTCTAGCACACTGCCTCATGGCTTTTGCATATTCTTCCCTTATCTCTTTTACATATTCTTCCATGGCATGGGCAGCTTGATAACTTTTTCCAATTCCAGTCGGCACTTCACAAAGATATAATCCATTGCACTCCTTCCTCATGATGTCTAAAAAATACTGTTTTAACACTTAGCATTCTCCTTTCAATATTCTTCACTTATAAGAATAAAAGAATATCCAATTTTTGTCCTGTTTGGATATAATCACACATTGCAATCGCCAGCTCATTTAATTCTACACCCATATCCTTTAGCTTCTTTTCCATCCCTACATATTCCTCTTTTTGTTTGCAAGACAATTCTCCGCAACTTCCATATCAACCTGCACTTTTTTAATAGCATCTCCTAATGCTAATCCTCTGGCACACCATCGGATACACATCATCTGATATTTCGTTTCTGCAAAATGATCAACAATGATATCCCAGATATCCGTTGAGTATTCTTTTATATCCATAATCGCATTTTTCTTTTTTCGTGACCAAAAATCTGTTCCATCTGTTCTAAGACCGACATAATCTCGGAATTTCTTGCGGTTTTGTTTATAAAATTGGCAAATCAATTTGGCACATATTGGATTCACAAGGTATTTTTCTTGATAACTTTCAACATCTGAACAATCTGGATACATATTATACTTCTCCAGACTCTGAGCCACAGTATCACTTTGTTCCGGAACGGAATCAGTATTCATATATCCCACGTCTTCCTCTAACTCTGGCAATGTCATTGCTTCTTGGCAAAGGGTATCGCATCTCTCATTATAAGTATTTCCGTTATGCCCCTTAACCCAGTTCCATTCTATTTTAAAGGCTACTGCAAGTTTATCGAGCTTTTTCCACAAATCTATGTTCTTCTTTTTGCGAAACATCCCATTCATTGTTTTAATGACATACTGCGAATCAGAAAAAAGTTGTATATGTGTGTCTTTTTCTATCTTTTCTAAAGCTTTTATGACAGCCATAACTTCCATACGATTATTTGTAGTGCTGCGAAAACCTCCCGATATATCCGTTAATTCCCCAGTATTATTATTTATGATAACAGCCCCATATCCGCCTCTACCACCGGGGTTACATTCACATCCTCCATCCGTATAAATAATATAATCATATATTGCCCTCATTTTTGCCCCTCCTCTTTAACCGTTTTTTCGAAAACCTCTTATTGTAGAACGTTTGTTTTTTACTCATTTTTTAATACTCACTTGGTATGTCTTAATAATCATCTCAGCCACTCCCGTATCCATATATTTTTTCGCATACTTTTGCAGCTCACTAAATAAATCCGGATATCTCATTGATAGTTCAACATAATAATTACTTCCAGATTGCTCTGTCCCTAAAATGTTTCCGGAACCTCGTAATGCATAATCGGCCTCTGCGATCTGGAATCCATTTTTATATTTACATAAAGCGATCAATCTTTTATTGTCCTTGTGCACAGAATTTAATATACAATATCCTGGACTATTTCCTCGTCCAACTCGTCCTCTTAGCTGATGTAAGCTTGCAAGTCCAAAACGCTCCGCATTGTTAATCACGATAACAGTAGCATTTGGGACGTTTACACCTACCTCAACAACAGTAGTACTTACAAGAATCTTAATCTCTCCATTTTTAAAGGATTGAATCACATTCTCTGTTTCATCTTCTTTCATTTTTCCATTTAGAACCGCTACAGCACCTTTGCCAAAAGCATCAGTATATTCCGCATATGTTTGCTCTACAGATAAAATTCCTTCCATAGCACCCTGTTTATCTCCAATAAGAGGACATACAACATATGCTTGATGTCCTTTTTCAATCTCTTTCTTAATAAATTGAAATATCGTATTCTGAGAGGCACATATCGCTGTTTGTATCGGTTTACGTCCATTGGGCATACTCTGAATATTAAATACTTCTGTAGTTGATAGCAGAACATCAGATAATGAACGGGGAATAGGGGTTGCAGACATCGTAACTGTGTGCATCCCCGCTTTCGCTTTTGTCGTAATTTCCTCCCTTTGCAGAACGCCAAAACGATGTTCCTCATCCGTTATTGATAGACCAAGATCATGAAATTTTATTTCTTTACTCAAAACGCTATGCGTTCCAACGATCATTAACGCAGAGCCATCTTCTATAGATTTAAGAATAGCTTCCCGTTCTTTTTTCTTTAATCCATTTGCAATGTACACTACGTCAATATCATATGGAGCAGCCATCTCTTTTAATTCATTGTAATGCTGGGAAGCTAAAACTTGTGTTGGTGCAAGTAAAACACTCTGAAATCCATTGTCAGCCATTACAAACATTAATAAAAAAGCTAAGATAGTCTTTCCACACCCTACGTCTCCTTGTATCAACGCATTTAACCTCTTTCCGCTTCTTATCCTATTTACCAACTCTTCATAAGCAGATTTCTGATCTTTTGTAAGCTGAAACGGCAGATTTTCGATTATTTTCGTTGTGGTTACCAAGGAATGAATCCCATAGACAGAACCAGCAGGAAGATTTCTGTTTTTTTCTTCGAGTTGCAGGGCAAAATATAATAGATCATCCATATTTAACCGATATTTTGCCCTTTTTATCTGTTCAACGGATGACGGCTTATGCATTTCACGTATTGCCTCGTCTTTGGGTATCAAATTATATTTATGTAATAATTCTCTTGGAACCTTATCCGGTATTGTTGCATGTTCGAGGCAATCATTTATGATCCTTTCAAAATTACTTTCGGAAATCCCCCTTATTTTTTCATACGCAGTATAAATATGACAGTCAGATTCCCCATCATATTTTTTGAAGATAATCGGGTTGCTCATGAAAAATAGATTCTTTTTATTGGACGCTTTTAATTTTCCTCCAATGAAACATGTATCTCCTGGACGGTAATCTTTTTTGAGTACATTATACATCTCTGTAGCCCCGAACCAAGACACGCATAATTCATTTTGCGTATATATATCTTGAAGAGTGCAGCGAACAATATATATAGATGACTGTTTTTTTAACTCATAACTAACTAATTTGCATACAAAAGCATAATTTTTATCAAGTCTGCTCGTATTTAAAGGATTTATAAAAGAAAAATCATAGTATTTGGAAGGAAACAGCTGACAGACATCTTCGACAGTTTCCATTTTTCGCTTTTTTAAAATATTATAAGCTCTTGTTCCTGCTATTTCCTTTAACATAATCCTCCTCCTTTCTGGTAAGATTTTTTTGACTGAAAATCTTTGCGGCACAAGCTCCTTCTAAACTACAGATCAAGTAGAACAATTCGCAGTTCACCACAATCCTAATGCCATTCCTCTTACAGTTGCAGTTCGGTTAGATACATGAAAATATTCAGCAAGCTTATTTATTTTCCTAATAGATAAATCTTATCAGAACAAAATATTTTCATGTAATTATTTGCCAGTTCATACAATTCAGATACTTCCATTTCTCTTATAGACATATCAGATTCTTTTAATTTATTTGCTATATAGCGGTAAACATCGTATGTGATATGAACTCCCATGACTTCTTTTAAATAAAGCATTTCCTGAAATTCCTGAAAGGTTCCGCCATGGGATGCGCAATCCATAGATAAACCTAAATCTTTAAGAATACAATCTCCCATTGACTTATTACCATCTTCCATTGATTCTGTAATACGATGTATAAGTTCTGTCTTTCCCTGACAGGAAAACTGCACCTTATATGTATTAACAATATAAGTCTGATACAGCCCAATCGTATTCTTTAATTCCTCTTCACTAACTTTTCCTTCCAGATACTGATTTACAATCTCTTTATGATTTCCTACCATTTTCATTAATTCTTTTTTATTCATTTTTCTTATACACAGGACAATATTCAATTAATATTCTATCGTTTTATCCAATAAATAGTCCGGTGTTTCTCCTTTCTTCCAATTTTACCAATTCTATATATGGTCATTATTAATACCTTTTGTTATGACGAGCAATACACCGGCAGGTGATACACCAACGGGCAACTGAAGCTGACAGCGGCTTCTTTACGAAACTTTCGCCTCGCTGGGGGAACACAACCCCCTCTGACTCTTAAATTGCTCTTCTCAACTTTCGGTAAATATTTTTCTTTGTAAATAGTATGACAGAAAACAGTTTTCCTCTATTTTTCTGTATAAGCTTTTTCAATTTATTTTTTAGTTTATATACTGACTAATTAATTATTTTGCATTAGTTAGTCACTATACTGACTATAGTCTGTCTTCCTTTTTAGTCTGAATACTGACTATGAATCTTTATCCTGCATTCTTTTTTTTATTCAGTCATCTAAAAACTCATATTATAGATAGACAAATATTACTGACGAACTGGAGGGATATAAAGAATAAGTCAGTGTCAGCATTCACAAAAAAAATGAAAGGAGAAAATTATGAAAGTAATACTCGATTACGATGATGTATTAAATGAATGTAACGAAGAAGCAATACGAAAATTAAATAAAGAATATGGATATTCTTATTGTTTAGAGGATATTACGAATTGGGGGATACTAGAGAATGAATTAGATAAACGAATCCCTTATTTTGTCCAACCGAAGTTTGTCAGAAATATTCCTATTAGAGAAGGAGCAAGGAAGCTTGTATGCGAACTTTTAAAAAGACATTGCGAGATTTTTATCGCAACCAGTGTACCAAGTCAGTGTGCAGGCGTAAGAATCGCAGATATCATTAGGAACTTTCCAGGAATTGATCCTGGGAACATTCTCATTGGCAGCCGGAAAGACATCTTAGTTGCAGACATCTTATTAGATGACTGTTATTTCAACATTGAACACTCAAATGTTCGTTATCCAGTATTGTTCCGCAAACCATGGAACGCACAGTATACTGGGGTGCCAGCAGTATCCGATTATAAGGAATTTTTAAAATTAGTAGATATGCTCTTGGATTCCAAAAACAAATTAAACCGTTTCCAAAATCCAAATATATTCATCTTAGTAGGGCCTTCTGCTTCAGGAAAATCTACTGTGCAAGAGGAATTATTAAAAACAGAAAAATTTATTCGTACAAAAAGCTGCACGACACGAGCTCCAAGAAAAAAGGATGATGACTACTATTTTCTCTCCATGGCAGATTTTAAAAAAATGGAAGAAAATGAAGATTTCTTAGAGACAACTTTCTATAAAGGAAATTATTATGGGACTTCGTATAAGGAATATAAGCGTTGTTCAGAAACAGGCAAAAAAATAATTTTTGTTATGGATATTAATGGAGCATTACGAATAAAAAAAATGTTTGGCAAAAAAGCCTGTACTATATTTTTAAAGAGAAAGCCCATTCATTGTATAAGAAGTATTTTGGATAGGTTACATACAGGAGAAATAACGAAAGAAGATGCAGCAAACCGGCTCAATTTTTTATCTGCTGAATATGAAAATGAAAAATTTTGCGAGATTTCTATTGAAAACAATACGATTGAAGATGTTGTCAAGCAGATCATGGATATCTGATCAGGAGGAGTAGACATGAAAAAAGTTATAAATGGAAGATCATACAACACAGAAACTGCAAAGGAATTAGGATATCAAACTAATGGATATGCTAACAACGATATTTATTTTACTGGAGAAACCCTGTATCGAAAAAAGACTGGAGAATTTTTCTTATATGGAGAAGGCGGAGCTTACAGCATATATGGAAGAGATTTCGGAATGTCACGAGGCGGCGGAGAAAAGATCATCCCTCTTTCAGAAGATGAAGCAAAAAATTGGGCAGAAAAATATCTGGATGCAGAGAAATACATTAAGATTTTTGGCGGAGATGAAGAGTTTTTTGAGATATTCTCTAAGACTCAGAAACTTGCACAATTCCCTTGTTTTGATGAAGATGAATATAATCGTATCACAGAGCATCTTCAATCTGAAAAGGTATTAATGGTTTTTAAAAAGGAAAAACCAGTTGCAGTTCTTTTATCCCTAGAAGAGTACCAGAATCGTTCTGAATAAAGTTTTCCTTCATACTCACCCATATTATCTACGAAACCAATTTTCAAAACAGGAGGAAAACAAAAATGGCAGGAAGGAAAAACACAAATAAGGAAAAGATAGAAAAAGCAAAAAAGGAATTAGAAACACTGTCTGCTATTCTTGGGGAGATATTAGATGATGCAATGACCCAGACAGAAGCAGCGAGAAAACTTGGCATTACACCACAGGAATTTCGGCATGAAACAATAGGAAATTTTACAAACTATGTAAAAAAGAAAAATATCTTAACAGAGGATGATATTCTGACGTATCTAAAGGATATGGAAACACCGCTTGACCGGATAGCAAAAGATATGTTTAATATCACAGATAAAAACAAACTGTTGATCATTGAGATTGACGATCCAGACGATTTTATATATGTCATGAAAGAGACCCTTACGGAAAAACAATTTTATGTGATGTCTTTGCGGTATGGTTTTGATGAGGAACCGATGACGTACCAAAAGATTGGTGAACGTATAGGAACACAAAAAGAATGGGTACGACAGATAATCAACAAATCTTTGAGGAAACTCCGTCATCCATCCTGTAGCAGAAGATTATTTCCAAATTATCCAAAGTATACAAAAGCGTTACAAACGTATAAGACAACGGAAAGAATTTATCTGACAATGGAGAACGAGTACATTAATGCTTCCACAGAATGCAAAAGGATGTTGCACAATATCGAACTGGCTAAAACCACACCGAAGTTAAAAGAACAGTTTGAAAAATTGTTTTATCTTGAAGATATCCCAGATATCCCAGATGAATGGATCGCTTCTTTCCATGACCTGCATATCACATCTGTTTATGATTACCTGAGTGCAGATGAGGAGAAAATCAAAGAAATGCAGGATATATGCCCTGGTTTTTCTATTACAGAGATGGAAAAAATCCTCAATATTAAGCCACCAATCACAAGAAAAAAACTGTGTTCTATGAGATTCCCACTAATAGAAACAGAGATCAGTACAAGGGCGTTCAATGCATTACGCAGAAGTGGAATCAACACATTGGGGCAGTTAACACAACTGACGGAAAGCGATTTAAAGAAAGTCCGAAACTTGGGACCAAAATGCTGTGAAGAGATTAAAGAACTTTTGGAAAAATACAATCTTCAATTATTAGAAAAATAGTATATCTCTTGCCAACCAAAGAAAAGGTATCCATATTAAGATTGTGAAAAATTTCAAAAACAAGGAGGATAAAAATGGGAACAAATGAAAGAGAAAACAGGTATAACACTTTACTGTGGGACAAATTAAAAAAACACAGAGGACATCATGTAAGTATTGTTTCTTATGGAGGTTGGGATGATCCGAAAAATATCAGCTTGGAATGCGAGGATTGTAATGAGGTCATTTTGGATGCCGAACTGTATACTATCTGTGAAAGGGAAGATATATAAAGGAGCAAATATATGCGTATAAAAAAAAGAAAGAAAAAAGAATGCCAGTCAGTTTTACAATATGTATTTTGTAAAAGACTACCGCTTATTTGACAAAGTCAGATACCAGGGCAGGAAGAATTATCTAATAGAAAGGAGGACCGTCTGAAGACGGTGGCGAATACCTCCCCGGCTTAAAAACCCGGGGTATCCTTCGCCTAAATTTTCGATGAAAGTAAAAGATTTATTGGAAAATTATCAAGGAGATAATTATATAGAGATTTACGATTGTTTTTCATGGCAGACAAAAGGATTTAACAATAAAGAAGTGGCTATTAGAAAATATGGTCATTATACAGTGCAATCATGGACGGTATTAACCACGAAAAATAAAATAAAAATAACAATAAGAAGCCAAATGTAACGAAAAGGAAGTTATTAAAACAAAGGAAGCAGAAAATAAAGTACTGACTTTATTCAGAGAGCAACATGATGTTGCTCTCTTTTTATTTCATATTTCGACAAAAAATGTTATAATCAGTTTAGGAAGTTAGATATCGGCGGTCTCCCCTTCATTTTTTTATCATGGAGGGGCTACCCTCCAGAAAGGAGGGGATGCACATGGTGACATACACGGAGCTTTTCGAGTACACTGTTGTGTTGATTACTCTTGTGGGAATCTGTTATGAGATTTTCACAAGAAATAAATAAACCGCCAATCTGGACCATTGACGGTTTGTAAAAAATAAACCTTTTGGGGAGATTATTATCTAACTTCCCTTTTTCTATCCTCAATATACCATATCTTTTTAACAAATGCAATCTTTTTTCCACACAATTAGTATGACAGATTTCATACTCTAAAAAAATAAGACATCCAAAGGTCACAATACATATCTTCCCAATCATTCTCTCAGTGAAATCACCTCGTATTTCCTATTCTGTTTTCTGTTTGTCAAGAAAAGCAATTAAAACAGAAATTTTATTGTGGATATCCTGTAAGGAAAAATACAAATCTCGAAAATCATTAAATTCTACATCTTTTGTCCGAATATTAAATATTTTATCGAAATTTTCAAATGATTTTGCTGAAGTGTCTGGAGTCAGTTCATTAACTATGTCGTCCAAATACTTATACATGTTCCAGATTTCTTCTTGATAGGTTTTTAACTGGCCAATATTCAGGAAATCTTTTGGAAGTTCTTTTACCATATTTTTTCACCTTCCTCTCTTTTTAATAGTATGCCAGAAAAGAGCAAAAAAAGACTCCGAACAAAAGTTTTTCTCTCAAAAGCTGGAATATTTTTTATCTATTTTTGTTGATTTTCAGGTAATATTATGGTATTATACAATTGTTAATAAGCATTGTGGAACGTACTCCGGTGACCTTCGGGCCCGGGGTCTTTTCATTTCCCTACTTTCTTCATGAAGCCTCCACGCCCATGCGGTGCCGTAGCTCCTATGGACGTGGTACTCTGCCTAAATTGATAGATAAAGCTCAGAAAAGAATTTCTCTTCTGAGCTTTATTATTTAAAGACGGCCGGCTTTCTTTAGGATTAAATTATATCCTTCATTTTCTGCATCTTCAGTTTCAATATTTACATCTAATTTCCCCTCTTTATTTACATTCGGATATTTAGATGCATATTCTGTATTATAGCCAATATAGCAGTTGTTATTATCAAAGAGACTGCTGTATTTCATTATAACCGTTTCATCAATCACATAAGCGACACCATCAATACAAGCTAAATTGTTCTGATGTGTCGGTGTCTGACCATAACTTCTATCTGCACCTGCCTGTCTCACACAACAATCTACTCCTGCAAAATTACACATATATGCGATAGCTTTTGAATATCCTGTACAATCTGTATTCATATGATAGGTGCCGATATTAAATACATAATGTGATTCTCTATGATCTACAATATAGTCCAAAATAGCATTTACCTTCTGTATATCTGTCATGGAAGAATTTGTAATTTCTCCAACAACTTTTTTACATTGATATCTAAAAGTTGATACTGGATTATATCCTTTGACAATAAATGTCAGTTTAACACCTTTACGAGTTATAATCTCCGAAGTTCCGTTTCCCACAATTTTAGCATTAACCCAAGAATTTTCAGTACCCTTTTGTTCATGATCTAAATTATTAATTACTTCTTGATTAGATGAAAATTTCACGCCAGAATAAAAATAAGACTGTCCATTAAAAATATATGTTCTGTTTCCTTTTAATTCATCCTCATCATAAAACGTATATGTTCCCTCTGGTAGAATAATTGTTTTTGCCTTTGTAAAATCTGTCGGAAGGTAATAACACCAGTCTCCTGCGATTTTTCTTCCTGTCATGTCACTATAAGAGATATTTAACACTCCATCGGCAGATGTCTTTTTATCAAGAGCAGTCTCATAAGAAGGAGCATCATCTCCTCTTCCATTATCGTAATCATTGTCATTGTTTCCACCAGATGTATTGTCCTTCTTCGTTGTGTTCTTCTTTGCTGTCGTATTTTTTGAAGTAGACTTTTTCTTCTTTTTGGTAGAAGCTTTTTTCTTTGGGATTACCTTGATCTTGATCCTCTTAATTTTTTTGTTTTTTGATTTTACCTTCACTGTAATAGTGACTCTGCCAGGTCTCTTGGCTCTTACAACACCTTTTCGGCTTACCGTAGCAATGGATTTATTGCTCGTTTTAAATGTAACTTTAGCAGCCACTTTCTTCGGATTTACTTTCACTTTAATCTTAGATGTCTTGCCTGCTGTCAGCTTCTTGACCGAAGTTACTCTCACAGAACGGATCTTCCCACGCTTTCCAACAGCTGATGCTTGTTTTGGTAAAAAGATTCCTGCAACAGAAGCAAATACAAACATTGCCGCAAATACGATTGCTAAAATACTTCTTTTGTTCGTTTTCTTCATCATATATCTTTTCCCTCTTTCTTTTGTAAATAAAGCCCAGAAAAATTCTGAGCTTTATTATTTAAAGACGACCTGCTTTTTTTAAAACTAAGGAATATTCAATGTAATTCAAATTTGAATGATCGTAATCTAAATTATAATCAAGTTTTCCTTCGCGATTTAATTCTGGATACTGAGAAGCATAATAAGTATTATAACCAATATGACAGTTATTAGAATCGAATAAATCACTATATTTCATCATAATGTCTTCATCAATCACATACGCCACACCATCAATGCAAGCGAGATTATTCTGATGAGTTGGAGTTTGTCCATAATATTTATCATATCCTGCTAATCTCATACAACAATCTACTTCTGCAAAGTTGAGCATCTGTGCAATGATCGTAGAATAACCGGTACAATCTGTATTAACATGATATGTGCCAATATTCAATTTATAATGAGAATCTCTATGATCCACAATATAGTCAAGGATAGTATTTACTTTTTTCATATCTGACATAGAATCATTTGTAATCTCATTTACAACCTTTCGACACTGATATCGTAAAGTATTTGTCGGATCAAAATTTCTCACAACTATAGTAATTTGTTTTCCATTTACTAATGTCACCTTAGCAGTTCCGTTTCCAACAATTTTAGCATTTAAAAGAAAATTTTCTGTTCCTTTCTGGTCACAATCCAAGTTATTAATAACTTCCTGATTAGATGAAGCTCTAAAACCTGAATAAATAGAAGATTTCCCATTAAAGACATAGGTTCGGTTTACTTTTACCTCATCTTCCTTGTATATCATATACGTTCCCTCTGGTAGAATAATTGTTTTTGCCTTTGTAAAATCTGTTGGAAGATAATATGCTTCAAAAAAGCTATTATATGTTAAATCACTCTTAGAAAGGGTTAATACCCCATCTGCAGAAGTCTTCTTATCTAATGCAGTTTCATATGAAGGAGCATCATCTCCTCTTCCATTATCGTAATCATTGTCATTGTTTCCACCAGATGTATTGTCCTTCTTCGTTGTGTTCTTCTTTGCTGTCGTATTTTTTGAAGTAGACTTTTTCTTCTTTTTGGTAGAAGCTTTTTTCTTTGGGATTACCTTGATCTTGATCCTCTTAATTTTTTTGTTTTTTGATTTTACCTTCACTGTAATAGTGACTCTGCCAGGTCTCTTGGCTCTTACAACACCTTTTCGGCTTACCGTAGCAATGGATTTATTGCTCGTTTTAAATGTAACTTTAGCAGCCACTTTCTTCGGATTTACTTTCACTTTAATCTTAGATGTCTTGCCTGCTGTCAGCTTCTTGACCGAAGTTACTCTCACAGAACGGATCTTCCCACGCTTTCCAACGGCTGATGCTTGTTTTGGTAGAAAGATTCCTGCAACAGAAGCAAATACAAACATTGCCGCAAATACGATTGCCATGATACTTTTTTTGTTCATCTTTTTCATCATAATTTTTTTCTCCTTTTCTTATGAACCATGATTTCTTTTATTATTAGTATGATAGAAAATTTAGGATCACGATTTTTCTGTAGAAAAAATTTTTTCCTCTCAAAAAGAAGTATACCACAAATTAAAAAAATGCAAAAGGCAGCCAGCCAAGGGATTAAGCCACCCTGCCAAAACGGATAAAACCCCCCGGAGCTTTCACCTCCGGGGGGTTTTTACTGCGTTCCTTTGAACACATTTCATCATTTTGCCTACTGGCATTATATCATATGCAATTCCTATTTGCAATATGCATTATCTATTTTTGTGGGCTCCAAGTCTTTACTATGATATCTCCCCCAACAGAATTATATGGCAATTCTTCATCAAATTTATCGACTGCTTGCTTAATATTTTCTTTAATATCCTGCTCATTTGACATAAGAAGCATTGGATTTTTATTAAAATATTCAACATATTCATTTGCTCCTCCATAGACAGGAAATGGTTCTACAACATATTGTCTTTTAATAGATAATTCCATTTTATTAATTACAGCTTTCACATACACCCTTTGTCCCATCTCAATATACCCGGCAAAGAAACGCACATACTCATTCAATGCCAAAAGATTTTCATGCTTCATCAGATAGTCATGAAACCTCTTAAAGAGATCTTCCGGATAAGTCACTTCATTCATATTTTCTTTTAACCAGTCTTCAATGAATATTTCTTTTGAATCTTCTCCAACAGTTTTAAATGAGTTAATATCATATGTACAAACAATATAATCTCTTGTTTTAAATATCTTGGGAACTCTTTGCCTCTTTTTATCATCTTGAAATGCTCCACCAACAAACCGAGAACTTTTCGTATCCCCATAACCAATAATGTGATCCTTAAAAAACGTCAAACCTACAAAACTCATATGTTCCCTTCTACCTTTCTCTTTTGTATTTTCTGTTATTTTATCAGATAATACCGTTTGTGTACAGGCAGGATATTCACTATAGCGAGAAGGTCCACGATCCCAAAGCGGACAAGATTCTGTATAAATATTTTGCATTCTTTCTTCACTCCTTTTGCAAAAACAGCCACCGGTCACCCGATGGCTGTCTGGTCAATTTTCAGAAGATTACTCTTCTTCTTTTTTCTTTCCTTTTACAAGGAATGCAACTCCGGCAATCACGAGGATCACTGCTGCACCAGCAAAGATGTACATCTTCATGTTGTCACCCGTCTGGACTTTCTTTCCACGGGAATAACTTCCACGTTTTGATCCTTTTACAGGCTTTTTCACTTTGATGATATCTACGCTCTGTGCCTTATCTTTGATATCTGTGTGGTTTGCAATCTCAGCTTCCCCCTCATACAGATGCTCGAAAGCAACAAGGGTCTTTCCACCAAGGCCGGATGCATCAAACTTAAAGGTTACCGTTGCTTCCCCGCTGACGCGTTCTGTCTTCTGGATAGCATCTTCTGCAGCATCCTTATCCACATCACCTACCACGGTATCTTTTTCATTTGATACAGTATCTCCGCCAGCAACAAAACTTGCTGTGGCAGTGACTTCTTTGCCGTTTACTTTGACTGCTTTTCCAGTCTTCTTATCCATTAATGTTCCTTTTAATGTATAAGTCTTACCTTTTTCAAGGTTCTGGTATTTCACTACATCATTGATTGTAACTTTGCCAGCTTTAACACTGTGCTTTCCAGTCTTGGCATCGGTAGCTTTTGTTCCGATCTTAGGGATATATACCGTCTGTGCTTCATCCTCGATATCCGCATGGCTGCATAATGTAACATCTCCCTGCTTTAAGTCTTCGAATACAACAGTACTCTTTCCACCTAAGCCGGTTGCAGGGAAAGTAAATCTTACTTCCACCGTTCCGTCTGTTTCCGTTGGTGTAAAGGATTCAGATTTTGAACGGATCTCTTTGCCTTTGGCATCAAGGAATGGTTTTCCTGTCGATTTATCCATCAGTACACCGCTTACCTGATACGTTTCTCCAACATGGAGGTTCTTATAGGTTACAGTATCAATGATTGTGATTTCTTTATCTTCACAGGAAGTATTGATCTTTGTTTTGGCATCTGCTGCCTTTGTCTTGATGGAAGGAACATATACTGTCTGACCCTCATCTTCGATATCCTCATGGGATGTGATCTCTACTTCATTTGTATACAGCTTTTCGAAAGCTACAAATTTCTTTCCGGCAAGTAAGGAAGTATCTACTGTGAATAAGACATCCACACTTCCATCTGCCTGTTCTGGAGAGAAAGTAGTCTCTCCTGTAATCTGGTTACCTTTGGCATCAAGGAATGGTTTTCCTGTTTCTTTATCCATCAATACCCCGCTTACTTTATACTCTGTGCCAGGCACTAAGTTTTTGTAAGCTACCGTATCACGGATAACAACAGCTTCACCAACTTTTACCGTATGACCTTTGCCGTCAAAGTCAGTTGCAGTTGTTCCAATAGATGGCCAGTGAATGCTCTGATTTTCATCGTTGATGTCTGCATGGGTTGCTACCTCTTTGCCATCACGATATACATGTTCGTATGCTACAACAGTTTTGCCTTCCAATGCAGATGCATCAAAGGTAAAGCTTAATGTAATCTCTCCATCTACCCGTTCGTCAGAAACAGATTCCTTTCCAACTTCTTCTGTATCATCCTGTCCAGCAACAAACTCTCTCTCTGCTGTTACTTCAGATTCTGTACCATCCTCGTTTTTAACAACAAATGGTTTTCCAGTCTCCTTATCCATCAGGACACCCTTTACAGAGTATTTCTTTCCTTTCTGGAGATTTGTGTAAACAACAGTATCTTTAATCGTTACGGACTTCTTAACTGGAGAAGTATGGTTTCCAGTCTCGTTGTCTTTTGCAGTTGTTTTTGCACCCGGCGTAAAGAATGTCTGGTTCTTATCTGTGATATCTGCATGAGCGGCATACAGTTCGTCTTTATGGTAAACATTTTCGAATACAACGGTTGTCGTATTTTCAAGTCCTGTTACATCAAAGACAAATGTCACATCAACTGTTCCATCCTTTTCCTTTGGAGTAAAGGTTGTTTCAGATACGATCTCTTTTCCATCTTTATCCTTTACTTTTTCTCCGGATTCTTTCGACATCAGTGTGCCGACTACTTTGTATTCTTTACCAGGCTCCAGATTCTTGTAGGATACCGTATCGATCACAGTTGTGAGCTTTTTGTATCCTTCACTGTTCTGGTCTGTCTTCTCATCTACTTCATAAGAAGTGTCTTTGGAACCAGTCTTCTGGTCTACTGCGGAAGTCTTCACTTCTGGAATAAGGATCGTCTGACCCTCATCGTTGATATCCTCATGGGTTGCTGTTGGAACAGTTTCTTCTTTTCCATCATCCCCAACGAGATATACCTTTTCAAAGACAACAAGTTCCTCTCCATTGAAATCTTTTGTTGGGAAGGAAGAAAGTTTCACATCTACCGTTCCCTTGCGTGTATCTTTCCAGAGCGCATCATCATTCGCAATACTGCTCTTTTCTGTACCTTTTTCTTCTACCGTAAATTTCGTCTCGCCTGTAACATTCTTTCCGTTTGCTGTAACGGCTTTTCCTGTCTTTTTGTTCATGAGTACGGCTTTTATAACATAAGTCTTGCCTAATGCTAATCCATCATAAGATACCGTATCTGTGATAGATAAAGCATCCTGCTGTTTTGCATAATTGCTGTCAGTTGCACTGTCGATTGCTTTTGTACCGATTGTTACAGTTGGGTCAGCTAATTTTACATCCTCTAATACCACTTTTTCATCATCTGAGCTAATATCAAAATCTGTTGTGACTAACTGATATCCGGTATTATTTGCAGTTCTCTTTTCTGTCAGTTTATAATGTCCTTTTGTCAGTTTTCCAAGTCCATCTCGTTTACTGGAGGAATCTCCGTCTGTAGTACTGTGGAACCAAAGATTAGCATCCGTGGATGAATCATAATGTCCTGCACTATCTGTTGTGATTGTATAAGATTCTTTCGTATCTGTGTTCTCAAGCACAAACTGGATATTCGATAATTGCTTTTTATCAGCTCCAGATTTTGTAAAACTAAAATCTCCACGAATACTAGAATCTCCTACAATATAGGTAGAGGTTCCATATACATCCTGTACTTTCTGTCCTTTCTTAGCGTACATAATCACTGTAGGATTCGTATCATTTGCCAGAATTTTTCCTGCAGGGTTAATTGCAGTATAATGTACTGCTGAAAAACCAGCACCCGATTTTGTTTCTTTCAATCCAAGTGTTCCTAATGGAATACTATCTACTAAACAAGTAAAGGTAACTGTTCCATCATTATTATCTATAACCCTAACTAATGGATTAGTAGAACCATTTTTGATAGTCCATGTTTTTGTTGGCTGTTTTGATTTTATCTCATTAGCATTATAGTATCCGCCCGGATAAAAACTAAGAGTAAACTCAGTATTTCTTAATGAGGTAGCATTTACCTTATTTTTTTCATTATCTCTAAGTTTCTTTGTAATCTTTAACTGCAGATTACATGTTTCCGGTACATCATCCGTATTAATAACCGTTGTTGCACCTTCTGAGGTCTTTGCAGTATACACTTTTGTATTAAGTTTATAACCTGCTGGAGCAGTTATCTCACGTACATAATAAGTACCCTTTTCAAGACCACTTAAAGACCCTGTTGCATTTGCATCAAGAGTGATCTTGCCAACCGCATTTTTGTTTGCATTTGCATCTGCTGTTGACTTGTAGACACCGTAAACAGCACCTTTTAAGGAATAGAGACTGTTTCCATTTGTAACGGAGGTGTTGGAAGATTTCTTCTTGATAGAGATTTTGCCAGAAGCCTCGCTAAATCTTACCTTATACATACCAAATCCGGCCTGTGAGTTCATTTGAGGAGTAACCATACCAAAGATGACATAATTCTCTTTTTCACTTACGAACATAACACTGATACGGATCGGAGAACGCGTCTTACTCTGACGAACCTGCGCCCCATCAATCTTCTTTGTATCATATGAAACTGTTCCGATAGGTTTCATAACAGTACCATTGCCGATATGACAGCAGTTTAATGCATATACATCCGCTTTGGAGTTTTCAGAGAGCTGTGTCCAGTCAATATCTGGTTCTCTTCCTGTTTTAGAAGATGTGCCAGCTTTGTATTTAGCAAAATCCTTATCAACACCAAAACGATAGTTCATATAATATGTCCAATCCGCATGGGTATCAAATCCGTTTCTTTCATCCTTGATCGTCTTGTGGTTAAAATCATATGTGTTATCCGCTTTTTTGATCGCATTATAAGTATGGCCTGATTTTTCAGAAATAGCGGCTCCCCACATATAATCGTCCATCAATCCAAGATTCTTACGTAACCAGGATTTTTTATCAACAACACTTGTTGGATCATTTTGATGTTTATACAGATACGGTTCGTCAGCCCAGTATAAAGTGGACTTATAAGTAGAATACGTACCCTCATTTTCTTTTGTAAGATTTTCTTTTAATTTTACACCAGGGACAGCTTTTAAATCTGCTTTGGAAGTACTTGTACTTGCAGCATAAGCAGCTACTGCCTTTGGTTTGATAGTAATATCAACACTGGTGGTTGTCATGGCATTGGATGCCAGAGTCAGTACACCATTGTCTTCATCATAAGCAACACTATTGTCTGTCAGTTCGATCGGTTCTTCATTTCCATTTACTTTAATGGAAAAATAAGATGCATTGATATTCTCTGCGGTATCTTTTGTGGCTACCGGAATATCAAACTGTACATCAAGGTCATCTCCTACAACTACCTGATCGGCAGCTTTTACTTTTACATCCGGGTTCTGGTTATCAATGTGTACAGACACACCAGATTTATCGGAGATACTGCTGTCATAGCGGAAGAAAAGCTGTGCCTGAACAGGCGCATTTCCCATTTCTTTCACTTTCTCATCAGAGAAACAGCTTACTGGGACTTTGATGCATCCCTTTTCTGCATCCCATGTTGCATCTTTGATAATCTCGCCATCATTGTTGTTATAAGCGACATCACAGGAAACCAGTTCGAGATTTTTCTTCTGGGAAGTGATATCTGGATAGATATAATAAAATTCCCCATCGGATTTGCTCTCATAAACAGGTAATTCCTGCTGATACTGACCGATAAATGCACCAGCATCTACCGTTGTATCCTTCATCAGCTTATCAAGAGTAATGTTTTCCTCTGTTTTAGAAGAATCTGCCAGAGTATATTTTACAACCATCTTCCGGTCCACATGGTCTTTATTCTCTGTCTGCTCCTCGATCTTCTTTTCAACATCGACCGCATCCTGTGCGACTTCTTTTGTTGTCAGTTTTTCAGAAGATTCATCGGAGGTTGTTTCCGCTTCTGTTGTTTCTTCTGTCTTATCACTCTCTTTACTGTTCTTGGAGGATGTGTCATTAACAACAACTTCTTTACCTTCATCACCAACGACCTTTACCGGCTCATTTGCCTCCTCTGATTTTTCAGTACTTTCGGTACTCTCAGAGACTTCCGAAGCCTTTTCCTCCGATTCGGTGGCAGTTGTCGTTTCTGCAGCTTTTTCTGTAGCTTCCTGCTCTTTACCTGCATCAGCATCCGTTTTTGATTCTTCTGCTTTTGCATCTGTCGCTGTGGAAGCTTCTGTTGCTGCCTCTGTGTTCTCACTGCTTTTAGCCGGTTCTGTAGTGGCCTCTGTTGAGATTCCGGTTTCTGTTGTTTCACTTTTGGCAAAAGTGCTTGCTGCCTCACTTTTATCTTCTGTTTCTTTCCTCTTTGCACCAACAAGGGAGGCAATTGTCTGCCCTTTTTCCATTGTTCCTTCTTCATAAGAGGATGTTACCATGACATCCTGTGCTGGCATTGTGAATGTTACAACGTCTTCATGCTTTTCATCAGCAAAAAGTTCAACATCCAGCTTCTTTTTTGTTTCAGGATCAATAAGGGACAGCTTTTTGATGATATACTTAGCATCCGGCTTTACCTTAATGGATACTGTATCACCTGCCTTCACCTTTTTGGTTAAAGCTTTCTCTTTTGTAGTAGCTTCTGTGTTCTGCTGCTCCTTGCTCTCATCTTTCTTTGCTTCTTTTTCTGCATCAAAGATAGCGACGGAACCGTTTTCTGTCTTATCGAGTGTCAGGCTGTATGTGGTTTCTGTTTTAGCTGCTGCAATAAGTGGTGCTCCACTGATGGCAGAACCACAGAATAAAAAGCCTGTCAGTACACCGGATACGACCTGTTTAAAACGTATCATAGCAAACTCCTTTCCTGCTCTGCAAAAGATTTGTTTAATTGGTAGTATACGGGACAGACTGGACCGTTGCCTGCCCCGCAAACAAAGGGATATTATCCCTTCCCTTATAGTATGACAGATTAGGAATTTTTTAATCCACGCATCCGTGAAGGATGCGACAAGAGATAAAGTTTTAGAAGTTTTGGGTACAATTATTTATTTTAATCCACGCATCCGCGAGGGATGCGACGCTCCTCTGTTCCACCCACGCTTCCATTCCCCTGTTTTAATCCACGCATCCGCGAGGGATGCGACATCAATAAGAGTTCCGCAGACCCATCCGTTACGTTTTAATCCACGCATCCGCGAGGGATGCGACTAGATACTATCATTAGTATATTCGATGTGATTGATTTTAATCCACGCATCCGCGAGGGATGCGACTGTTCTTGTTTTTCCATTTCAAATAAACCTTCTGCTGCTCCATTTTAATCCACGCATCCGCGAGGGATGCGACTGTTCTTGTTTTTCCATTTCAAATAAACCTTCTGCTGCTCCATTTTAATCCACGCATCCGCGAGGGATGCGACGAAATGATTTTTATTCTTGTCTGATTCCAATGATATTTTAATCCACACACCCACGAAGGATGCGACCAGGGTCAAGATTTCTCATGCTTGTTGTTTTTCCTATTTTAATCCACGCATCCACGAGGGACGCGACTTTTTTCTACGGCTTTCTCCCAGTTAGTTTTAATCCACGCACCCGCGAGGGATGCGACACTACGAAGCCAGTAGGGGGGATTGTTTTAATCCACAGTCGCTATAATAACGACCGACATGTCGTATTTATGGCGACATGACTTAACTTCATGTCAGTGGGGGATACCGTCTCCTCCGCCCGCCACTGCCGCTCGTTTTGTTCCTTTTCGGATGTATGTTCCGACATTTTCCCAATCGCTCCTTACGGACTCGAAATCTTTCTGTCTACCATTAGAGATATCAGGCCAATCTTTTGTTTGTTGTAAATTAAATTTTAATCCACGCATCCGAGGAGGGATGCGACAGTGAAATCATATAAAATTGGTAACAATTTCGCTGCTTTATTTAGAAAGTTTATACAAAAATTAGGCATTGCCATCTTTCGCATTTCTATTTTTTTTAGAAGAGTAAGAACAATATTTTTATTTTTGTAGTGCGAATCTCCGGGGATTTTTACGTTGCTTCCGATTCTCACCAACTTTCTCATATATAGTATGTCAGAATTTGAGATTGGTTGATTTTTCTGTAGAATATTTTTTAAAAAGTCGGACAGAAAGCACTTCCTTTTTGCTGTAGCCAGCGAGTTCGGACAATGTTTCTACCCCTCCCTTGTGTAAGCTTCTTTTTGTATTTCCTGCATCTGTCCATATTCTCGGACATCTTTCCGAAGTTTTTTGTATTCTGGCAGCAGGCAGGCACAGCATTTATATTGATAAAGTTTCCGCAGACTGTATCTTCTCCGTTGGCCTATGTAGTTGCTGCTGACTCCCATCTCTTCTGCAATTCGGGTCAAGTTTTTCTTTTTCCCATCTTCCAGACCGTAATACTGGCTTAGTATAAAATAATCCCTTTCATTCAATGTGTTTTTAACCTCTTCGATGAAATCTTTCTGGCATTCCTTGTTGACTAAAAGATATCTGCCATCTTCTCCAACCTGTAGGACATCCTTTGCCAACTTTTCAGCAGGAGTTTCCACATCTCCCAACAGGTTTTTGATATCTTCATCGGAAAACACATGTGAATATTTCAGATATTTTTTAAAACAGGAATTTAATTCATGGCTTAATCCCTGTGCGGTAAGTCCTAACGCCTCTGCCGCTTCCCTCTGTGAGAGTTTCCCATCTAGGATATCTCCCATGAATCTGGATAGTTGATCCAATGTTTCTTTACATTTTTCTACTCTTTCTCGGTTCTGTAGTTTTCTTCCTGTTCTCATTCCATTCTCCTTTCTCCTTTATGTTCTTTTTTTTCTGTAGAAAGATTTTTATAAGCAAAAAAGCCACTAGCTGCTACTAATGACTCTTATATTGGCGACACAAAAAACTATTTAAGATACACCATTTGGATTTCTCCACCTACCGGATTATATGGCATAAATTCATTTCCAAGCTTAATAGCTGTTTGCATTAATAACTCCGCTTTCTTCTTTAATTCCCCTTCTGTCCAGTTCATATTGATAGAGAAATTTCGTGGTAGCATATCTATTACACCCGCAGCTCTGCATCCAGAAGGAGAACAGTCTGAAAAATTCATGTTGATATCTCCAGCCGTAATGGTGTATCCTTCAATGATATAGGAGTAATTATCTTTGTAATACTGGCTATTAAGGCGAAACCCAACGATAAAATAATATTCTTCTTCACAATCTCTTTTGAGATGATATTGAAATTCCTTTAATACAGCCCCAAAATCATCAGGATATCGTTCGACCAGACTTTTTAATACATCTTCGATACGTACCGTAACATCTATATGTAGCATATTCACTCCCCATGTTCCCAGTATATAGTTGTTTCCTTTAAAGATTTTTTGAACATTACGCCCATATTCTTCTTCCATGCCGTTAGAAATCGTACTCTTTGAATCAGAAACGGCTACCAATCCGTTTTGATTTTTCATCATCAGAATTAAACTCATATCGTTCTCCTTTTTTCTTTTAATTATAGGAGAAAAATTGCCTTTTTTCAATCCAACAATATCCTTTCCATTTTCTATCAGTAATGCAGGAGACCATATTTTATCTTCATAAATCAGATGTCCAAGTCCTGATTTTCTTAACGATTCTAAGTCGAATGAAGAATATGATAAATTATCATGTTTCTCTAGCCATTGAGATGATTGTTTTTTTGGGCACATTATATAATTCCTCCTGTAGCACTTTTTTGTTATCAGATGATAAATCTTTTCTCATATTTATAGTATGTCAGAATTTAAGTTTGCCCGGTGCACAATAAAAATGCACCCGACGTATCATCGAGTGCATCTTCTCATTCATAGAAATCTCTTGTATTCGATTTTTCTGTGTAACTCTTTTTTTATCTAACTGTATTATCCTCATTTTCTTAATTCATTATTCGCTTTTTTATTGAGTCCTCTGTTATAACAGCATTGTCTAACAAAAAAAGGAAATTTATAGCTAGGGGAACAGCTGAATCCGCCTTTCCAATACAACTAAGCCATATATATACCCCTAACATTACAACATAAGACGAATTTTTTATAGACATATATCCTATTTCCCATACAGTATATCTCCTTAAAAAACTTATGTTCTTCTTTTTAAATACACAATTTGTAAATTTTTCCAATATACAAGCAGCAACCTTAAGTATTCCATATTGATATATTGCCAGTACTATTAATACTTCTATTTCATTTAGGCTATATTGCTTTTTCGTACAGAGATAAACAATAAGTTGAAGATAAGAAAAAAACAAAACACTCGCAAAGAAAAATCTAGCAATATATCCAATCACAGGATAAAGCTTTTTCTCAACTATATCTTCAATCAAAAAATTAATAGGCGTTAAGACATTCAGTAAATTCTTATCATGCTTATAACCAAAAAACATATGAATAACTGGATATAGTGTCTCAATTATTAAATTTCCTGTGAGCATTACCTGAAACAATACAAGAATTTCCATATTTTTAAAAATCGACATATCTGCTGAAATACGCACCATATGAATTAAAGTGGTTATATTTATAACGGTAAATATTGCATATATAAATAACGCTATAAAATAAATCAGAAACCAAATATAAAACCATTTTAAATTATGGCATATTTTTTTACTTAATTTATCATCAATTTTCCTGCTATTCTTTAATTCTTCTCTTATCTTTTTCGGAAATATTTCTTTTAACAGAGTCTTTCCCTTTTCATCTAAAAGATTAGCAATGTGCAACGACTCCATTAAGATCTTGTATCTCCTAATTATACACAAAATTATTACAAGAGGATGAAGCCTCCACGCCCATGCGGTGCATAGCTCCTATGGACGTGGTATCCAAACCGGAGTATAGCTCCGAAAATACCATATCTGAAAGGTATCACCGATGTTTGTAAAGTTCTTACCGTCGTACCACTTTCGTCTTTCGAACGTAGAGGGCAAATGAGCCCGCGCTGGCTGTACGAGTAAAGGGCTGTTCACGAAGCCCCTTATCCGTTGGCAGATGAAGCCTCGGGAATACTTAGGTCCGGATCTTTTCTACCTGCCTGACAGGGCGTGTCCAGATAACGCAAGTCTATCATAAATGTCTAATTCTTCTTATTTGCAGATTGCTGTCTCTGCCGGTCTGGAAATACTGCCGGGTTTAAGTCTTTAAATCCGATGACATCCGGGGCAGCCAGGAAATGGTAATCCCCGCAGGCTGCCCATGCGTCCGGGAATGCTTTCCGGAGGATATTCGCTGCTCCATTACAGTCGGCATTGATACAGTAGCCGTCTTTACACAGATACAGCCCACGCTCAACACGCCTACCGGAGAAAACAGGATGTCCTTTTACTTTTCCATACACCGGGATAAAGTCACCGGCAGTACAGTCAGCTTTTGAT
>OLNT01000126.1_pt1 | contig 50649 bp, 44 predicted proteins | sample 1672641 | NCBI WGS metagenome assembly OLNT01 (sample SAMEA3136708, study PRJEB25190) | human gut metagenome
CCTGCCCATAGTACGAGAGGACCTGGGTGGACGAACCTCTGGTATGCCGGTTGTCGCGCCAGCGGCACGGCCGGTTGGCTACGTTCGGGAGGGATAACCGCTGAAAGCATCTAAGCGGGAAGCCTGCTCCAAGATTAGGATTCCTTGGCACTTCGGTGCCTGTAGCCCGCATGTTGAACACGTGTTCGATAGGCCGGAGGTGGAAGCCCCGCGAGGGGTGGAGCCGACCGGTACTAACGGGCGAACGCGGCACACTTTCCAACCCTTTCCTTTGTGGTGGGTTGGGTCTCGTCCTGTGGTGGTTTCTCGTTGGATGGCAAGGAATGCTGTTTCTTGTGGTCACGAGACGAAAGATCGAAGCGTTTTGCTTGCGTCCGTTGTCCGGTTCCCGGACCGCCACGATCGGAATCGTGGCGTGGTTCCGGTTCTGCCGGCCGGCCCGTCGGGGTTGGCCGTTGTATTGGTTTTGCGGTGGTCATGGCCCAGGTGAGACGCCCGGTCCCTTTCCGAACCCGGAAGCTAAGGCCTGGCACGGCGATGGTACTGCACTCGAGAGGGTGTGGGAGAGTAGCACGCCGCCGCATTCAACGTCGGGGTTCCCGTCGAGCGTGACGCTCCGGGAACCCCCTTTTTTGTCTTTTGGTTCTTGTTTCCCGCGGCGCGCGGGAGGCTCCCAATCCACAACATTCAACTTAATAATATGAAGATCCTTGGTAGAGCGCTCCGCTCCCAAGGATCTTTTTGTATTTCTGGGCAAATAATCGCCATTCCAGCAAACTGCCCGGCATAACGGAATGGTGGCTCAGCAAAGCCGGGCCAAGAAAGGGAAGGCCGGGAACGGCCGCAAATCCATGTCACAGTCCATTGCGCGAAACAATAACACGGCAACGCAAGATGACGAGAACATCTCCCTCAATCTTATTCTTGCCATTCTGTCAACTGGAATCATGGCCTTCATTGGCATCCTTACGGAAACCCTCACCAACGTGCTTTTCCCTGGATTAATGGCGGAATTCCACGTCGACACGTCCACTGTTCAATGGCTGACGACCGGCTATCTGCTTACGGTAGCGCTTGTCACGCCGCTCTCAAGCTATTTCAAGCGCAAACTGAAGTTGAGTACCATCTTCCTTACCGCAATCGTGCTCTGCATCACCGGCTGCCTGATGGCAGCTTGCACGTTGAACTTTCCTATGCTGATGACCGCGCGAATACTACAGGGAGCGGGCACTGGAATCGCGCTTCCGTTGATGTTCAATATCATTCTTGAACAGTCTCCGAAAAGCAAAATCGGCATGCTGATGGGCGTTGGAGGCATGGTGGTGGCCGTGGCGCCGGCACTCGGACCGACTGTGGGCGGTCTTGTCGGCACGTTCATGCCGTGGCGTTGGATTTTCGTGATTCTGCTGCCGTTCCTGTTTGTTTCGCTGGTGTGCGGCCTTAAAACGATTCATCAGGTCACTCCTACCGAAGAGGCGCATATCAATCCGCTGCATGTGCTTTGCCTAGCAGTCGGATTCGTCTGTTTCGTGTTTGCGCTCGACCGTGGCGGATCCGCCGTTACCGCAGTGAGTGATGGGGATACTTCCGCGACTACGCAATGTGTGATTGCAGTGGTTCTGCTGCTGATTGCCATGGCCGCTTTGCTAGTGTTCGCTTGGGTGTCGCATCGTGCGTTCTCGCCGCTGGTTCGTCTGACCGTGTTGCGGAGCGTGAAATTCCGTTGGCATTTGCTTGCGTATGTGCTGCTGCAGTTTGTGACGATCGGTTACGGCTATATGATTCCGAACGCTTCGCAACTGGGATTCGGCGCGTCTGTGCTTGCTGCAGGCGTGGTGTTGCTGCCTGGCGCGTTGCTGGGAGCGGCTAGTGCTCCGGTTTCGGGATCGCTGCTTGATAAGTTCGGTCCGGTCCGCCCGATGTTCACTGCCATGATCGTCGGCTTGCTGGGAACCGTGTTGATGGCCGCGTTTATTGGCACAGGATCGTCGATGGTCATGTTCGACTTGTGGTATTTCGTGTATATGCTCGGTTTTTCCATGTGCTTCGCCAATACGATGACATGCGGTATGGCCGTGCTGCCGCCTGAACTGAAAGCAGACGGCAATGCGTTGTTCAACACGTTCCAGCAGCTTTCCGGCGCGGTTGCGACCACGGTCATGGCCGTGTTCCTGGGCGTTGCGCAGGCTGGACACGGTTCGGCCGGAGATGTCGAATTCGTGACTGCCACCCAATCGGGCGCGCACTGGGGGTTTGTGTTCCTTGCAGTGGTGATGGCGTGCGCCATGCTCGCCAACCTGCGTGCCTTCGCGTCCAAACGATAGCTGCTGTGCTCACGGTACGTGAGCTCGTGTCCGGATCCCTCCACTCGCTGGAAGAATCTGGACAATTCGGGGGTGTATGTGCGGGCAGATTCCTCCAGTGGGTGGGAGAATCCGGATGCTGGGAAGCATACCAACGTATCAATTCCTCCAGTGGATGGAGGTTTCAGGACGTTTGGAGGCCGGTGCGCGGGTGTTTTCCTCCAGTGGGTGGAGGTTTTCGGACTGTAGAAGGCCTATGGGCGTACTGATTGTTCCAGCCACTGGAGGAATTCGGACTGTGAGAGTCTTGGCAGCGGGCTGATTCCTCCAGTGAGTGGGCGATCTGGGATGCTGAGAGGTGCGTTGGCGGGTGAATTGTCCCAGAGGGTGGAGAATTCGGTGCGCGGGAAAGTCCTCACGTGTACGGATTCCTCCAGTGAGTGGGCGATCTGGGACGTTGCGACACGCCGATTTGGGGTTTGAAAGAAACTGTTGTATTCTAATCAAGTTGCGTTTCGCGGATAGACACTGTGAGACGTTACATAATTGGAGAATTCGCCTAGTGGTCTATGGCGCACGCTTGGAAAGCGTGTTGGTGTAACAGCCTCACGAGTTCGAATCTCGTATTCTCCGCGGGTAGGGTTTTCGGATGATTTCGAAAACCCTTTTTTCATGCCGAAAACGGCGTCTTTCCAACGCTTTGCGTTCTTTTTGCCGTTTTGTATCCAAAGCCTTTGTCCAATCTGAAGTGTCGCTGGGCGCCATAGGATATCGGGTAACCTTTCGGGCATAAATCCAACAAGATTCGATTCCTACCCGATTGGCGTCCAGACGCACTTTTCCGAAAGAGACCAACATGGGCAGACGACGCTTCGGCTACCTCCAGAAAAAACCAAACAAGAAGAACCCCCGATACCTTGAGGCATCGTATGAGCCTCCGGTATGGGCGTACCGCAAGTGGCCCGACCAGCTGCGTGGCAAGAAACGGATCTACAAGAACTTCCCGCTGCGGTTCGCGATCGATGCGGAAACCTGGCTTAACGACGCGGAACGCGACATCATACGGGGCACATGGGTGCCGCCGCAGCTCGAGCAGCTGAAGGAGGAGGCGCACGGCACCACCTTCGCGCAATACGCCATGGGCTACCTGCGCGAGCACCGCAAGGCCAACGGCGAACCCTTGGCCGAACAGACCGTGGAAAAATACCGCCAGTACCTGCGGGACCACCTGATTCCGGCTCTGGGCGTGTACCGCATGGACGAGATCACCGAATCCCTGCTGCGCGAGACGATCGATTCGATGGACGTGTCGGGCGATGGCGCCGGAGCCAGCATCAGATGGCATGTCGCCACGCTCATGCGCGCCATGTTCGCGGAGGCGAGCACGAAGAAGGTGAAAGGCGCAGGAGAGCCGTTGATCGGCAGCAATCCGGCCATCAACATCCGGGTCGAGAAGCCACTGGCCGACATTGCCGACGCCGACGTCAGCCATGAGGAGCTGGACATGCTGTACGCAGCCATGCCGGAGCGGCACGCCCTCGTCATCTATCTGGTTGGGGTGCTCTGTCTGAGGCCAGAGGAGGCGTACGGACTGCAACGTGGGGACATCGACATCAATCCGGACAGGCAAGGCGGAATGGTGCGTGTCAGGAGAGCCGCCATAAGCATAAAGAAAGACGGCCGAACGGTTCGCGGATACGGCAAGACCAAGACCCCGGGCAGCGTCAGAGACGTCGCCATTCCGAAATACCTGGTGCCTTGCTTCGAGCGGCATCTGGGGAAGTTCGTCGGACCGTTACCCGAGTCGCCGATGTTCACCGGTTCGGTCACGCACGATATCGTCAACCCGCAAAGCGTGAGGAACGCCTGGTACAGGGCCCGCAAGACGATTCCACGTCTCGAAGAGAAGAAGGTCAGGCTATATGATCTGCGCCACCGGGCGCTCACGGAGGTGGCGAGCTACACGAACAGCCTCAAGGCGGTCATGGAGATGGGCGGCCACACCCAGGTAAGCACCGCCATGCACTACCAGCACGTCACGGAAAAAGAGAAACGCAAGATCCTCGCCGGAATCGAGGCCGATGCCAACGCGGCCCGCATGAAACGCGCGGCGGCCACCAACGATGGAGACGGCATGAATACGCCATCCCGCGATGAGATCGAGTCGCTGTCGAGGAATCTCGAACAGATGGATCCGAAAGTGCGGGCGAACGTGCTCCGATCGATGGAAGAGGGCAGGCGATTCCTGATACTGTCGCATTTCTCCGAGGAAGCCCAGATCGAAACCATGGCCAAACTGCTAAGCGAATCATGAAAAGTGGGGAATCGAAAGATTCGGAGAAAAAATGTCCAATCCCGACACGCCCGAAAGTGCCTTAGTGTCGTTATAAGCGTCGTGAAGGCGCGAAAAAGCAAAAGACAATCCCCAAGGGAACGTCACGAACGACTAGACAAGGAGCGATAGAACATGCCCAAGAACCAGACGATGAATCTTGAACCGTTGTCCGTCTCGATCATGGAGGCGACACGACTGCTGGGATTCAAGGATCCCAAAAGCGTGCGAAACCTCATTCGCAGCGGAGACCTCCATGCGTGCAAGGCGGGACGCATCTATCTCGTCTCGTACGAATCCCTCAAGGAATTCGTCGGCAGATAGCAACCCCAATATCAATAAAAAAGCGGCCGCTCCACACATTGCCATTGGAGCGGCCGCCAGATTCCTCGAAAGGAACTGCACTAGTAATGATAGACCTAAATCCGATGAGGGGCGAGTTCGTGGGCGGCGGCATTCCCCGCACCGCCGGTGGGCATCCGTACAACCCGCTCGCCGGAGGATACACCTTCGACGACGACTGCTATTGGGAATCCTGCACGGAACTACGCGAGATTCGCGACTTCGCGGTCTGGCACATGGTATCGCCGTATGCGGTGCTGGCATGCGTGCTGGCGAGGATCGTCGCGGCCACACCGCCGCACATCGTGCTCCCGGCGTTGGTCGGCGCGAGCTACGGTTCGCTGAACTTCGGCGTGGTGCTGCTCGGTGGCCCGTCATCAGGCAAGGACACCGCGTACACCACGGCGGAACACCTCGTTCCCGACGTCAGGGGCGCATACGAGGGCGCTCCCGCGACCGGTCAGGCGGTGTCCGCGATCTTCGCCGTCCGATCCGAATCCGGATCGGACGGCGACGGGTATCGTACCGAGTTCGTGAACGGGCGCGCGATCCTGCGATATACGGAGATATCGACGCTCCAGGCGCTCATGGGACGGAAGGAGAGCACCCTGAGGTCCACGCTGCTGGACGTGTTCTCCGGGCATCGGATCGGCGAGACCACCAAGGACCGCAGCCTGTCGGTCGTCATACCCGACCACGGATACCGCGGGATCCCCGTCATCTCCGCCCAGCCGTCCAGCATCGACGTGTTCACCAACGGATACGGCGTCGGCCTGCAGCAGCGGTTCCTCTACGTGTCCGCGCTGAGCGACCGCATCGCCAACCTTCGCGTGGATTTCCGCGACACCACCCCGGAGCCGGACACCACCATGTTTCCGTACGACCAGGGAATCCTGCCGGCCGATCTGCCCGCCGAGATCATGGGAAAGGTGTATTCGGAGGGAGGGTACGGGAAGCTGGCCCTCGAAGGAATGGAAGGCGCTCGGTACGAACTCAAGCCGATGACGTTCCCCAAAATCGTGGAGGAGCATGTGATCTTCGACCGGATCCGCACCAATAGCATGGACAGTCCTGCCTCGCCGACCGCGCACAGCACATACATGCGCATGAAACTGGCCGCGGCCATGCATCTGCTCCGTCTCGGGAGCGGCGGCGATCCACTGGTCGTGAGCGAGGAGGACTGGGAGCTTGCCGGCGTTCTCGCCGATGATTCGGCGAAGACGTTCGAGGATGCCCGGAAGCAGTCCGATATCATGCGCAGCGAACGGATGGCGGAACGCATGAAGCTGACGGACGACGCTTCCGACGTCGCCGAGACGCAGCGCGCGAAGAAGGTGGAGGATCGGATCATGTCCCTGCTTGAGAACGCTCCAAGCCATGAGCTATCCAGGAGATCCCTGCACAACAGCATCTCGAAACGACAGCGTGAGGTGCTATCTCCGGCACTGGAGAACCTGATGCGTTCGGGACGTGTCAGAGCGTCCTCAAAGGGTGCTGGAGGGGAATGGTATAAGCTGATCTGACATTTTTAACGGACAGCCTACAGGCCTACCGGCCTACATATTGAAATATATGGGATTCATCGATCTGCACAATCGACCTACCAACCTACCGCCGGATCGCAACGTAGGTCGGTAGGTCGATTGTGTGGGTCGGGAAAACCTAATAGAGAGTAGGGTGAGGGCGGTAGGCCGTGTAGGTTGCCATATAGAAGATGAGATTTGAATATGGCATTTCCAAAAGACGGGGCTGAAAACGATATAGGGTGAATGAAAGGTTGGTTCTATGCCGTCCATGCTTTGTTAGTGCTGCTGATGCACTGGTGCGTGACAATGTGATTTGAGAAGTCCGTCGCTTTCATTCGCTCCGACACGCTGGAACGCTCCCGCGAAACAGCGTGGTAAACGTTTACCAACAGGATCCGCAGCGGGAAACCACGACACCAGGAAAGGACGGAAACGATGAAAAACGCGAAGGAAATGGTCTGGAAGGACAAGGACCTCGAAGCGCGGTACAGGAGGAACCTGGAGGCCATGGAGGAACGCCACAGGAGGCATCCGAAACTCGCGAGCCCATGGGCCCTGCCGTACAAGGTGTTCACGGAGAACAGCATGCACGGCATCCAGAACATGCGCATCCGCTGGCTGATCGCCAACCGTCCGCAGGAATACCGGGAGATGATGATGGCCAACGTGCTCGAACAGCATCTGCGGGAAACGGAACGACGCACACGCCACCAGTACGGCAGGAACATGGACATGCTCATGGAGCAGAGGCACCTCAAACGCCGTACGGACGTGATGGCCGCGCACCCGGAGATCACCGAGACGGACCGCTACTACGGCATGATCCAGGCGCAGCACGGCGCGATGGACATGGCGATCCACGAGATCGTGGAAAGCTACTGAATCGACGTAAAAGGTATGGCGGAAACGACGAATGGAAAACGATTCATGGTTTCCGCCGTGCGCGATTGCTCGAAGCACGGCTGCCAATAATCAATCGGACGTTGTTCGACGCAGACGGGTGTCGGTAGCGGGCATGTTGTCAGTCCGCCGTCTCTTCCAGCGATTGCTCCCAAAGCTGCGGGGTCACAATGCCGTCGAAAGCGGCAACGAGATCGCCTTCCACCCAACAGTATTCGCCGTTCCGGGCGTCGAGATAGTCCCGGACGAATGCCATCGTATCCTCGGGAACAGCCCCCTGAGTCCCGAAACGTTCGTCAAAGGCTTTCGAGAACTCCTCGTACACCGCAGGATTGGCCGATCCCTTGTCTTCCTAAAGGAACGGATTCGCCTCGGACGGGAACGTCCGCAAACGCTCCGTGTCATTCTCCTCAAACGCCGCATCGAGAGCGTAAAACATGGATACGAACGTCTGGTAACTGTGTGCCTGCATAAAATTTAATTCCTTGAAGGCGGTCATGAACCATCAAAAGCCGGTCTACCCGTTATCCTGCGTCTTCACCTTGCTGCATTCGCATTGCTTTTGGTATATCTCGGTGAACAATTCAAGATTTTCTATTGTTGGATACAGCATAAGAGACAGCGTTGATGCTTTCGGATATCTTTTCCCATCATCCTTAAGTACCGTGAAGACGGGCATATTGCCAATGGCGATCTGGCCACCATGAGCAACGCCGCTGCATATCTGCCAAGAAGTCAGTCCTTGATAAAGATGGCGTTTGCCTCTGACCCTACGATAGATAGCATCAGCCTTCTTGACTATCTGAGTATGCTGAGGCATCCCCGATGCTTGCTTGCCTTCAAATGCCTTGAACCGACGTTTGGCGTCACCCAGCAATGCCGTGGCGAGGTCATGTAGCGCCTGGACCTCGCCTGCTTCACCCGCAATTTCTTGCAGTGCCCTTTTGGAGTCCTTGTAGTTATCGAGAGTCAATCTGAGGGCATTAAAGGCTCTCTTTTCCAAAGTGTCGAATGAAGCAAGCCATATTGCCGTGGCGATGCTTTCCAACGCAGAACGGTTCAGGATATATGGGGTAATCCCCAATGCCTCATTTTGCGTTGCAAATATCGCATTAAGAGTTTCCAATGAAACTTGCAGCAAGGAAATGAGCTGACTTTGGTATATGCCCATGGAACGTTTGTTGGCGTTGGCAATAATGCTTCCGTCTTCGGCCGCCAGATTTTCAAGCCCGAGTTTGCGGACAGCCTTGAACCTTGCTTCGAGCTCTACAAGACTCATTTCTGCCTTATGAATGGCTGCCTTGCTGAGCTCTTCATCAGAGCTGGGGTTTTCGATCTGAAGAATGTTCTGCATGGCTACTGCTCCTGGGTCATTTCCGCGTAGCGGTCGAAAAGGATCTGGAGGCGTTCGTCGTTGCTCTTGCAGGGCTTGGCAGCGCCGAAGGCCACGTCCACCACCTTGTCGAGCGATTCGTGGGCCTTGCGCAGGTCCTGCGGCATGAAGTCCGGATCGTACAGGTCCGCCAGGGACTGGCCCGGATGCGCCTTGCGGGCGTCCAGAACGGCCTTGCCTGCATCGATGACCTTCTGCCGCATGGCATTGTCCAATGCGGGCAATGGCAGATTGTTCCACACCACGGTGTTACTGAACTGGCAGTCGCTTTTCAAACGACCACCAATTGCCTTCTGCCAAGTGATGAACATTGACGATTCAGCAATGGCGAAGTTGATGCCGCTCTCATCTATGCAGGTGTGCAGTTTCTGACCTGCAATTACCTCAGCCGGAAGTAGGCTCGCCGAGGCATAGTCTCTTCTACTGCTAAATACAACTGGCATGGCAAAATACTGTGCTCTTGGCTGGTGTATCTCTCCGAATAACCAAGATGTAGAAGCTGCTTCGACTGTCGCCCCCCTCTTACTAGAGAGCCGAAATTGTCTGACTTGCTCCACCCGCTTACGAATAAAAACAGATGCTCTTAGGTCAGCAGGCTCAGCCTCAGGGAACCATAGACACCAACGATCAAGACCGTTTATCAGTTCTCGACCATTTACATATCTACGAACATACCGAGAGGCAATTGGATCGGCCATCGCCTCGTCATATTCCTTCCTGCTATTCAGCATTAAATGCCCATCATCAAGCGAAAGATTGCCAAAGTTGACCCGAGAGAGTTCTGGGGAAATTGGCCCAAGTTTCTGACTCCGCTTAGCCACGTACACATCCGGCGCATCAAGAAGATAGCCGTTTATATGAGCAGGATACGTAATCGTTGGCTCTTCGACGATGTCTTGATAGGAAAAGAGAACAGGCCGTGTTTCCTTCTTGCTGAGGCCAATTACTACCACGTGTACGTTCGCATTGTCAGTTGATTGTGAATCCCATTTGAAAGTACGGTGTGCAAAGCCAATATGCCATCCCTGCTTGAATAGCAATTCAAACAGTTGACGCACCGGCTGACCTTGAGTGATGCTGTTCGTTGATACGAACGCAAACTCTGCTTCATTACTATTTTGCAGATAATCACCGGACTTCTTAAACCATCCAGTTACGTAATCAAGATAGCCGTCATACGCTTTGCCGAACACATGCTTGAGGTCTTCGGTCTGTTCAGCCGTCTTTGAGATATGGCCGATGAATGGCGGGTTGCCCATCACATAGGAGCATTCGGCGGCAGGCAGCAGCTCGTTCCAGTCGTATCGCAGGGCGTTGGCCTGCACGATGTTGCCCGAATCATGCAACGGCAGATGCGGCAACGCCTGTCCCGCGATGGCCTCCGTGTCGTCCAACGCCTGCTGTTCCGCGATCCACAACGCGGTACGCGCCACGGACACCGCGAAATCGTTGATCTCGATGCCATGCATCTGGTCGATCCGCACCTTGACCAGGCTGTTCTCGCCGCCCAATTCCATGTAGCCCTGGCCGTGCAGCAGGTCGGAGATGACGCGGTTCTCCAATTCGCGCAGCCGCAGATACGTTTCGGTCAGGAAGTTGCCCGAACCGCACGCCGGATCGAGGAAGTTCAGCGAGGCGAGCCTGTCCTGGAACGCTTTGAGCCGGTTCTCGCGGGCCCTCTCGCCAAGCGTCTGGTCGTGTTCGACACGGTCGAGCTCGGCCGTGAGATTGTCGAGGAAGAGCGGGTCGATGACCTTGTGGATGTTCCTGACGGAGGTGTAGTGCATGCCTCCCTTGCGGCGCTGGTCGTGGCTGAGGGTCTCCTCCATCAGCGAGCCGAAGATGACGGGGCTGATGGTGCGCCAGTCGAACCCGTTGCCGGCCGCGAGCAGGGATTCGCGTATCAGGTCGGTGAACTGTGGAATCTCGATGCCTTCGGCGAACAGGCCGCCGTTGACGTACGGGAAGCGTTTGAGGTCGTCCTCCAAATACTTGTCGCGCTGGTCGAACGGGGTGTTCAGGACGTTGAACAGGTCGATGATGGCGCGGCGCAGGTGCGCGGCGTCGTAGCTTTCGACGTATTGGCTGAACGAGTTGCCGGGGTAGAGTCCGGCGTCCTCGGCGTACAGGCAGAACACGAGGCGCACGGTCAACACGGCGAGGCTGTGGTGGCTTTCCGGGTCGTCGGGATCGTCGTATTGCGCGGCGAGCGTGTTGTGCAGGTTCGCGACGAGCAGGCCCGCGTGCTCGGACAGCTTCTGCTCGACCATGACGCGGGAATGCTCGCTGCTGAAGATCGATTCCAGGGTGCCCAGGTGTTCGCCGAGGTCCTCCAACGCGAACTCGTCCACGGGTGTTCCTGTGGCGCGTGGATCCTGTTCCAGGTCGTAGAAGCGGAAGGTTTCGAAGTTGCACGTGCACAACACCGCGGGCTTCTTGCTCAACGGCAAGGCGTCCGCGTAGCGTAAAGCCTGCTGCACGGGCGTGACGGGAGTGCCCTGCCTGGCCTCGGGCTTGTCCATGTCGATGCCGGCGCTTTTCTGCTCGACCAGCAGCCGCGCCTCGGGACACAGCACGTCGATGAACCCGCCGCCCACGGTCCTGTATTCGAACAACGCGGCCTCGGTCGGACGCTCGACATCGAGCACGTTCTGCAGCAGATCGATCCAAAAACGCTGCGTCTCCTGCTTCTCGTTGCCACGGCCCTTCCACCGCTCGACGAACTCCAACACCCTCGTACGACGTTCAAGAACACTCATGGATTAATCATCCCACGCCATCCGCGCGCGCGTGTTTTCCGACACGTTTCCGTGGAAGAAAATCCTTCGGACGACGGGCCTTTCCGTTCCCGCTTCCTGAATGGAACAGGGGCCGGGCCACGTAGTTTCCGCATCGGTTTTTGTCCAATCCCGCATCGGTTTTCCTGTGGGAACATGGTCGTGAACGCGCCGTGTTCCCGGTGCGAAAGACAGGAAGGAAAACCGAAAATGAACGACGAGAACGCGGCCGTTTCCTTGCGGGAAAACGGTCGGAAACCATCCCGATCCGGCATACCGGAATCGGGGATAGCAAGCGACGCGAGTGTGGACACACTCGCTCAGCCCGTGGAACGGTTCGGCTTGCCGGGGAATCCCGGCCCCTATGGTCGGCAAGGCCTCCAGACCGCTCGCGCGGCATCGATCAGCGAACGTCCCTCGGCTTTTCGGAGGTGACGGGATGAGCTGGACGGAAGGACGCAGGAGACCGATCTGCAAAAAAGTCATGTTCGCTCCGGAGGAGTGGGAGCGTGCCGAGCGGCTTCGCCAGGCGCTCATGAAGGAGTCGTTGCGCGCGGCCATCGCATACCGCAGATGGGGCGAGTACGCGCGAGAGAGGCTTCTGTACCCGGTGGTCGAGATGCCCCGGGTGGTGCTGGCCAGCGATCCGGAGGTGTTCAAGTCGGAGCTGCACCAGATCGGAACGAACGTCAACCAGATGGCCCGTGTGGCGAACATGAGCGGTGCCGTCACGCCCGCGCAGCTGGATGAACTGCGCCGCCAGCTCGACCGCATCGCGGAGCTCATGGAAGGCATGGAGCGTGCCAAGGAAGAGATGGAAGCCCGCGGCGGGGAGCGTGCGTGATGGCCATTGTGAAACTCGGGCGGAAGGTCAAGACGAACCTTCCGGGCACGCTCGCGTATGTGATCAATCCCGCCAAGACGGATGGAGGCCGGTTCGTGTACGCGAGCTATAGCGGTGAGCGGCAGGACGCCGGAAAGCTCGCCGGACCCATGATCCTCGACCTGGAATCATGCGCGAACGGCATGCGCGAGGGAAGCGTGCTGGCGCTGCATCTGAAGCATTCGTTCGCTCCGGACGAGAACGTGACCCCGGAGCGGGTGCACGAGATGGGCATCGCGTTGGCCGAGGCGATCACGGGCGGTGAATACCGGTACGTCGTCTCCACGCATCTGGACAGGAACCATCTGCACAACCACATCGTCATCTGCACGGCCAACCGACGCACCCGCAGGAAGATGCGTCTGACCCGCGGAAGCATCGACCAATGGCGTGCGGTCAGCGACGAATTGTGCCGCCGCGAGGGACTGGCCACGCTCGACAATCCTTCGGTCGATGCGGAAGCCGGGAGAATCGACATGCGGCGGATCATGGAACGGACGCCGGGGCAGGAGAGCACGGCAGTGCCGTCCGCATCATCAAAAGTGGTCCCCATGAACGGTCGTGGCGCATCGATGGAGGAATTCTATGCCATCGCCAAGGGCAAGGGCGCGAAGGAGCGGCTTCGTGCCGCCATCGAGCTCGCGGCGGCCATGTCCGGCAGTTACGGGGAGTTCGAGTCCAATATTGCCGCCGCGCATGTCGGGGTGGCCTTGCGTGGCCGGCATCTTACCTACACGGACCTGGACACGGGCCTGAAAGTCCGTGACACCAGGCTTGGCCCGGCTTACGACCTTGATTCGGTGACGGCCCGCATCGGAGGCGGAAAGACCATCCACCTCACGTTCAACCAGCGTCTCGTCTCCAGCGTCGGAGAGCGGGCGGTGTGCGTGTGGATGCCCGGCACACAGCGCACCCGCAAGGCCGTCATCCCCACGGAAATGCTCGCCAGGAACGGCAATACGTGGCATCTGTTCCTGCCGGCCGACCATCATGTCACGCTTCTCGACCGCTCCAACAGATACGCGGGACGTGTCGGCGCGGACGATTTGGCCGACGGGTTCGGACGCCCGGAGCGGCGTCTCGAGCCGTTGACGACGGACAGGCGTCTGTTCGTCAGGCATGGCGTCACGCCCGCCCAACAGCGTTACTACCAGGCGCAGGCTAGAAGCCTCGACGAGCTCCGGGCCGCGGCTGACGGGCTCAATGAGGCGATCCAGGTACGTCGCGAGGCGGACGGGGACATGCGCAGTGGCATGTGCAATCTCGTGGCCCGGATAGATGCGGCGAGGGACGAGCTTCGCTCGACGGTCATCGCGTTGAGTGAAGCCATCGTCAACGGGGACGACGATCTCGCCATCGAGACGCGGAAGGAAATGGGGCAGCGGGAACGGACGCTCGAGCGATGCGAGGCGCGATATTGGACCATAATCCGGGGAGCGCGCCTGGCGGGCATCGATGTCAGCGGTTTTGACGTCATTGACGTCAATCGGGCGGCCATGGAAAAGGAGATAGGTGATGGAACGGGAAAACGGGATCCGAACGGACGGGATGGCCGGCGGTCTGGCGCGCAGGCTGTTGGAGCGGTCGATGCCGGAATCCACGAACGAGGACGACGGGACGATGCCCGACCTCGATTCGCTGATCGCGCGGAACAGGGAACTCCAACAGCGGCTGGAAGCGGTTGGGGAGGAAAGGACGAGGCTCTCATCAGGCAATCAGAGGCTCAGGAGGCAGCTTTCCGAGCTCAACGAGACCAGCAGGAAGCTGAACGAAGCCAATCGAAGGGAGAGGGAATGTGCCGCAAGGGAAGAGCGTTGTAGACGCATCGAGCGGCGGGAGGCTGAACTCGCGGACGGCGAGGCCAGGCTTCGCCGGGACCGTTCCAGGCTGGACGCCGAACGCGACGGCATGGAAGACGAGATCGGAAGACGGGTGGCGGAACGATGCGGGCTGGAGCGGGCGAGGCTCGAACGGGAGGCTGCCGACCGTCTCGGGTTCGGACGGCGCTTGTTGTTCGTCCTCGTCACGGGGACGTGCGTGTTCGCCTCGATCATGCTGTTCGCCGTCATGGCGGGGCAGTGGCGGGCGCTTCTCGCGAGTCTTCCCGAATGGGTTCGCGGACGGTCGGAACAGGTCGGGAGCGTTGGCCGATGGGTTTCGGCGATGCTCATGGAGTTCGGCCGAGCGTCTCAAAGCTGGTGGTACAGGCCGCTGCTGCTGATGTCGGGCATACTCGTGTTGGCCTTGGCTGCCGCGATGGGCGTTCTCGTGTATTCGGCCGGGCGTACCGCGATGGATGCCTGGCGGGAGCATCGAGCATGGAACACCCTGCCCGTGCATATGGTGTTCTGGACGTTCCTCGCAAGCGGGACCCTCGTGGTGTCCGTGGAGGTTGGCCGGATGGTCGGGGGACGGGTCCATTGGCTGACTTTGTGGATCGTTCTTGCGGTCTCCGCATTCATCGCCTACCACCGCATTCTCAGCAGGAGAGTAGACGACTTCATCAGGGACAACGGGTGACGGGGTGAAAGGCCGTTCGTTTCCGGTGCAGAGCCCTCCGCGGCGTGCCTCGTGAAGATCCGCATGGCGCTCGACGTCTTCAACCAGTGGCTATCGATACTGTATCGATACCATCGCGCAATCGCCAAAGTGTCGATATAGTATCGATAGTATTGTCGGTTTGATGAAGCATCGACGCCTTTTTCGGGGCGTGAAACGCCGCAAGCATCTGAGATGAAGCCGGGCAAGGATTTCCGGGTATGTAAAACAAGTGGTTGAGAATTGTCAAGCTAGTGGTTGGTCGGATCGACGACTTGCCACTATGTCCCAACCGTTTGTTTTATATACCCCTTTTATGCCGATTCTGGTTTAACAGAGCCAAGAGAAACGCCATGACCCAAAAAGCAAAGGACATTCGGATGACAGCGATACTTGGCGACAGGATGCGCAGGCTCATGCGCCGGCATGGTATCAACCAGTCCCAGCTCGCTGCACGGGCCGGGACGACCCAACCGAACATCTCGAAATACCTCGCGGGAGATCGGGAGCCCTCGTCGGGCACTCTCGCGAACATAGCCGCGGCCCTGCATGCCACGTCGGAATATCTGCTGGGACTGCCCGAGTCGGGTGCCGATAAGCCGTTCGGCGCGATCAAGGCGTACTGCGCCTTGCATGGCGGCGAGCTCAGCGAGGCGGAGACGCGGGATCTCATCATGACGCCGCTGTCCGCCAGGGACCAGGTTTCAGGCCAGAACTGACGAGGGATGGAGACCCGCGCCCGGTGCGCACGGACGGATGGTCTTGCTCAGACGAATTCGAGCTTCTTATGTTCCCGGGCGCATTGCACCAGATATAGATTGATGAGGTTCTGATACGGGATGCCCGTCTCCTTGGACATGTCTTTGAAATAGTCGATCGCCTGTCCCGCGAGGTTCATAGTCACCGGCCTGCGGGCCGTAACGACATAGGGGTTCGCCTTCGCATCGCTGAAATCATATTCATCGCGCATGTCAACGTCCTTTCCCTGCATATTGCCCGCTCTCGTGGCGGGTGGCTTTTCTTGCGGAGATGATGCGGATGGTATTGTTCGCCGTGCGATAGCAGTGACAGACCACCAACAGCCTCGACAGAGCGCTCATTCCGAGGATGATGAACCGATCTTCGTCATACGACGAATGGTCAGGGTCCTCGATGACCCGGGACAGCGGATCGCTGAAGACCGTCTCGGCCTCCTCAAACGTGACACCGTGCTTATGCGCGTTGATGTCCGCCTTGACGTCATCCCATTCGAATCCGACAATCTCCATACGCATATTATATGGACAAAATATTGATAACGTCAATATCAATTTCCAACCACTTATTTTACATACCCGGATTTCCCTGAAGCTGATTTGCGGCGGTTGGTGCCGTTCGTGTATATTGGTGGTGATTTGGAAAGCCGTCCAGCCCACCAGTCCGTGCCGGTCCCACGTTAAACGGAATTCGACGCCAGACGTGAACGGCGTCGCCGCAAGGCGGAACACGTCTAGTCCATCAAGCCGGTGGACGATAAGCATCCGGCTGGGAGCGCGCCCTTAATCGTGATCGTCGTCCGCGAGCGACAGAAAAGACCTATTGACGCCGGCAAGCCCAAGGGCACCGGCGTCGATTACTATTTCCTGAATCCGTGCCGAGTCCGGGAGACAGCCGTTGAAAGAGAACCGTTTCGATCCCGAGGACTCGATCAGGGCCATACATGCGTGCGCGCCCGTCTACTTGGAACGTCTGTTGGGCAGGCATGTGCTTTTCGTTCCTGGTGACGGTTCCGCTCCCATGGAGACGCTGTACAGGGCCGGCAACTTCATGCACTTGTGCGGCGTGCACTACGAGAACGTCTCTCCGAAGGATTTCTGGGAGATGGCGTTGAGGTCGCGTCTCACGCCGGATGGATTACTGCCGAACAACAGGGGCGTCACCGCCAAGAGGCTCGTGCTGTCCACGTTGGTGCGCATCGACGCCAAGGCCATCATGATGGTCGAAAGCCCCGTGCTGCCGGGCCGTACCAAGACCGACGCGATCTGCGCCAATCTTCCCTATGCGGTCGGTTATGCGCGCCGCAGTTCCGAACTGTTCCCCAACACGGCGTTGGATCTGGGCGATGGAAGGCTGAACGGCAGCCGTCCGGTGCTCACGGTGTTCAAGACCGAACGGGATTCGCTGGACTACAACATCGTGTCCAAGGCGATCAAAGAGAAGGATCCGGTCAAGCGGAACCAGAAGCTCGCCCGCGTACGGGGGTCCTTGAAGCAGTACCGCGGCGAGTGCGTGTTGGACAGGGCCGCGCTGGGGCTGATGTAACGAGCCAGTGACGTCTGACGTGCTGAAGGCAATCCGCGACACGCCGGTAACCGGGTTTTGAATAGGGTTTCGTCATGGTGAATTTTGCAAAACCCAAGCGGGAGTAGGGCTTACGGGCTGAAAAGTTTGTGTCTCGTATTCTCCGCCAGTAGGGCTTCCGGATGATTTCGGAAGCCTTTTTTTATGCCAAAACGGCGGGTTTTCAATAGCTCGCTGGCGTGGTTCGCTGCGGCACGTGCGACGAAAAAAGTTGTGAAACAGTGGGGGAGTTGCGCATATCGCTGATTTCGTTCGTAACGGTATGCTACCTTGCGTTACGCTCGGAACGGTGACCGTTACCAGTGGAGAGATTACCGGCAGAGATTGCTTGAAGAGAGGGAGGGCAGCGATGGCTGGGTTCGACGATGAGCTAGATATGCAGCGTGAACTCGATACCCGCGATTCCCTGGCTTCGATGGCCCGCTACCATGTGTCATCGCCGGGTGCCGTTACCACGCAGGTGTTGCCGCCAAGCTTCATTCCCACTGCGACCGGCCGCATTCGCCCTGTGACGGGCACGATTCCCGCAATACAGTCGGATGCTCAGGAAAAACAGGCGCAGATTGGCCGTTCCGTTCGATCCATACGTTCGCTGGCTGCCGGCTCGCTTCGTAAATCGCAAGATTCCGATGCAGACGGTAGTACCGACGGCAACGACAATAGAGGCTCCATAACGCCCCGCATAGCGTCCAGCGCCCCGCACTACGTCGATTGATCGTCGATTTTGACCGTCGACATTGCTTTCGACTTAAGTTCGATGAAACAGGCCTGATTCTAACCTAATTACAGTCCGCTTTATCGATTAGTCGTCGCAGCCGGATAATGCCCGATTATCAATCTGCCGTATTACTCAACAACAGCAATAAACGGACTTGCAGGCAATCCGAGATCGTTATACAGCAGACTGGAAATAACCGGATTTCCACTCCACCAGTAACGCACTTGAGTTACCGCGTTGCAATTCGAGCTTCCATCGGCGGCACTCAGCACAATCTGATCACCCTTAATCGCTGCCGTTGCCGAAACCCACTTTCCGGAATCGTCGGCAATTTCAAAACCTTGCAATGGCGTGGAAGTCGGCGTTGCAACGTTGGAAATACCATCCAAAGGAGTCGCGTCCGGATTCGCATCATAATCGGGTACGATCGCGCTCGCAGTCTTCGAATAATTGGGTTTTTCCGCCTGCAAACCGGTTGCGGTGCCATTCTGGAACGACAATACGATCGTACCAACGGAAGCATGCTTCGCATGCGCGATAAGCGGCCCGTTGGGAATGGTCTTGCCTTCCGACATCGCTAGATATTGCGCTGCCATGCGTGCGCCAAGAATATCTTTGCCAAGCGGATGTATCAACGTTGAAGTGCCCTTGTCCGTATCCAGTGACACCGTCATTGCAATGTTGGAAGCATTGCGTAATCCGGCATTGCTCAACGTGTTCAACTGCGCGAATCGCACGTTTTGCGTGTACTGGTAGCCAGGCCAGCGTGCCAATTGCACATACAGGAACGGCAGATCATCCTGATCAAACACTTCACGATATTGGTTGATCAGCAGCGTCATCTGCGACTCGTACGCCAGCGCGGTCGCCTCGTTCGTGGAATCATTGCATCCCTGATACCACAGCACGCCCGCCACATGGAACCCTTCCAAAGGCGCAATATGGTTCGCATAAATATCACCGCCCTGCACGTGACGTCGAATCGGCGTGCCACCCCATGCGGTTTGAATAATGCCGATCGGCACGTTCGGATGCGCGGCACGAAGCTGCATGGCAAACTGCTGCGCCAGATAACTGAAATGCTGCGAATTATCGGCGGTCGCCTCAAGCCAGGTGCCAGCCTGCCCATTCACGTCGCGTAACGGAAAATCCGTACCTTTCGAGGAATTGGCGCTCGCAACGAAATGCACGTTTTTGTCGGAAAGCTGCTTCGGCAAATCGTCGGTCGTTACCAAACCACCGCCGAAATTATAGGCATTGCCTGAACCCTCGTAGTATTGCGAATAATTCAATTCCATATTCGACTGCCCGGCAGCAACAAATACGTCGCCAACATACACGTTTTTCAGAGTCAACAAAGTGGTTTCGTTGTATAAAATCGTTAATGAATATGGTTTAAGACTTGCTTTTTGTTTAGGTAAGGTGCAGGTGAAATCGCCATTTTTGGAAATTATAGCTTGTGCTGATGCTGATTTCTTTCCTTGGGAAATCGTTGTGACCAGCTGTGTTGGGTTAACGGTTTTTCCACGTTGTGAAGTTTGCGCAGTTCCTTTGATTACCAGCGTTTTCCCACGTTGGAAAACCATGTTCTCCATGTAGTAGGAGGGGAGTTGTACCGATACGCGGGTCGCATAGTTTGCGGACGAATCGTTGCTTGTGCTGGAGCTGCTTGTGCTGGAGGAGCTGGAGTCGCCGGAACTGTTCGAGCTGCTGGCGTTACCGGCATTGGGATTCGCTGAACCGTCGCCCCATTTCGGCCCACAACCAACAATGATCGCCACCAGAATTGCCGCGGTCACTACCGCGGCAATAATCACGCGTGCCAGTCGTTTCCTGTTCAAAGCAGCCCCTTCCGCATGACGTGGTTAAAGCATGTCTGCATGTCGTAGCCTAGCCATTTTTGCTACGATACGCACGAATATGGTCATCCGATCGTTGTTTGCCTGTTGTATTGTCGGAGTCGTTTCTTTTGCCTGTCATTTGACTGAGGGGCGGTTTCTTTTGGATCGTTAACGTTTTTGCGTTTGCGAAGTCTTGAGAATGGCGGAATTTCAGCGTTTCTTCTTTTTGTCTGCCATTTGCCTTTCTTTTGATCTTATGATCAAAAGAAACGCTGAGTGTGTGAAATAACGCGAAAGAGAGTCGGGAGAAACGTAAAACGGTAAGGCTGATGATAAAGCGGTAAGGCTGATGGCCGGTTTGATTGGTCGCGTTGCGATCAACTGATTTACTGGAGGAATTAATCATCCAGCGTCGGTTGCGTCGGTTGCGTTGGACTAGTCGGCAGCGTCGTCCGTGGCTGCGGCTCCGTCCGTTCCATCAGCGCCGTCACCGCCATCGGTGGCCGCGGATTCGTCGCTCTTCTGCAAAGCCTGCTTGAACTGCTTGGCCTGCTTATCGTACTCGGCTTTTGCGGCGTTGGCTTTGCTGATGGTAGCGGAAGTGTCGGCGGCGCAGCTCAGCGTTTTCGGCGCGGTAACTTCCGTCTGGTGCAGTTCGGCAAGCTTGTCGAGATCGTAGGACCCGTCGAAGCTGGTGAACGCTTCGGAGATCTTCGCCTTCAGCTGGAACGCCTTGGAATAGGAGGTGTTCATGGCCGTGACGGCTTCCTTGCAGTCGTTGAGTGCGGCCAGGTCGCGCATTTGCTGCGATGCGCGCACGCCTGTGAATCCGAAGACCGCGCCCAGAACAACGACTACGACGACTACGGCGATGATGATCTGGCGGTAGATGTGCTTTACGCGCTGGTCCGTCCAAGCGTCGCCGTCGCTGATGCCTTGCGCTATGGCCGCGTCGAATAGGTCTTGCGGCTGGCGGGATTCGCTGGATTCGTGTGATTGCCGGTTGCTGATTTCAGCCGTGTTGCTGCTGCTGATTGTGCGCTCTCCGGTTGCGTTGGTACTGGTTGCGTTGGTACTGGTTGCGTTGGTTTCGACTTCGGTTGCTTCGACTTCGTTGGAAGCGTTGCCGACAAGCGTATTCCCGGTATTGCCATCGGCATCGCTGGCAAATGCGCTGCTGACGGTCGAGCTGTTGACTGCGATACCGCTGGCAGCGGCGTCAGTGCTGTCGGCAGAAGTGTTGGTCGTTGCGCTTCCGGCAAGTGTTCTCGGTGTGTGTGACGAGGTACTTTCCTCGCTTGGCTTCTTGCCGTGCCGTGCCATAACCCCTCCAGAATCTGCCTACTATTCTGTACTCCCCGGTGACAGCTCCCGATTCAGGTCAATTGAATCACGTTCCGAGAGTCCACCTGAAATGCCAATATACAGCGTACGATACCCGTCCTTCCCCGATTTCCCACACTCGTGTTGTAGTCGTTAATGCATTCAGGTATTCTCTGGAGTTTTATTCGTCTGTGGTAACTTCTTAAAAATTTTTAGAAGTGTTGGTGAAAACTTCTTAAAATTTTTGAGAAGTGTTATGCTGGGATTGTTGGGTGTTTCGCAACGGACGGCGAAAGGAAGAACTTATGGTGCCGGATAATCCATGTGAATCGTATGCCATGCTGGTTCGTGAGTCCATGCAGTTTGACATTCCTACGCCGTCACGCCGCATCGAAATCATACGCGAGCTGCCGCAGCCGGCAGTGTTCAATGCTGTGCACATCATCACTGGCATCCGACGTTGCGGCAAAACGTTCTATCTTTTCCAGAAAATTCATGATTTGTTACAAAACGGCGTCTCGCGTAATGATATTTTCTATTTCAACTTCGCTGACGATCGTCTGCAACCAATGCAAGACACCGTGCTCAACGATATTGTTACGGAATACTGGCGGCAATATCCCGACTCTCGTGACCATGGCTGCTACCTCTTCCTTGACGAAGTGCAAGAATGCGCCAATTGGCAGGGATTCTGCCAGCGCATAGCCGAACATGAAGCTGTGACGCTAGTCATTACTGGATCGTCTTCGAAACTGTCCAGCGAAGAAATCGCAACGAATTTCCGAGGAAGATCGCATCCGCATGCCATGGCGCCACTGTCTTTCCGTGAATTCTGCGACTTTCGGGGAATCGAAACGCCTACAGCGGGCAGCACTCTTGCCGATGCCGTGTTTTCGCCGCGAGAGGTCACCCGGTTTGAAGCTGCCTACAACGATTACCTAACTATTGGCGGCTTCCCTGCAGTGCAACGTATGGTTGAAGCTGATCGTATTGAAACGCTCCAAGGTTACGTGCGGGACGTGGTTGCGCGTGACGTTGCCGAGCGTCTTGGTCGTGAAAACATTACTCTCGCCACGCAGATAGCGCTGTTTTTGCTGCGCAATACGGCCTGCGAGCTGTCTACCAATGGTCTTGTGGAAACGTTGCGAGCGGTCGGCTGGAAAATCTATTGGGATAAGGCGAATACGTTACTCGAGCTGTTCAAGCAGGCATTTCTGGTGTATCAGCTTGAGGAGCATTCCACCATGCTCAAGCCGGGTAGTACTGCGGTGCCGAAAATGTATGCCGTCGATCAGGGTATGGTTTACGCGGTGTCACGCGCCAACCAGCAAGATATTGGAAAACGACTGGAAACTGCGATTTTCTGCGAATTGCAGAGACGAACTTCCGGTAGGCGTACGGAAACAATCACTTCGTACACTATGCCGACGTCCAAACAGGAGAAAGTTGACTTTCTTATCAGCGATGCTCTTGCTACGGAACCGTATGGGCTTATTCAAGTGTGTGCCAATATGGGAAATGAGAAAACCAGGGCACGAGAAATCGGCTCTCTGCAAGCGGTTATGCAACGTACCAACGTTGATTCCGGCCTGATTCTCACGCTTAACGAGGGAGAAACCATCGAACTTCCCGATTCCACTGGCACGATCCACGTACTCCCCTCCTGGAAATGGTCCCTCTACGAAGCGTGATGGGAAGGTCAGCGAGAATGCTGGAAAGGAGATAAGGAAATGGATGATGCCATATCGGTGCCCCTAACGAGCTAGCCGATTCTTATCAGTGTGTAATGCGTGAGATGTGGGGATTGGAATGATTTTGGAGTTGGGGATGGACGGGGTTGCGGGGTGCGGTTAGAGTTGGCGGTTAGGGCGTTTGCGCCGAATATTTGGGGTTGATGACTGTATTCAAGAGAGGCTGACGAATGGTTTCGCCACATCATGTTGTGAAGATTGCGACTGCGCTGTCTGCGGTTGCGTTGACTGCTTCCGTTGCGGTTGCGCCGGCTTACGCATTGCAGGATATTGCGATTGAGGATGCTGTTGCGCAAAGCGGTTCCGTTACTGCAGATAATGGTGTTGTTATGCAGTCTGACGATCAGTCGGATGATCAGACGGGCGACCAGCAATCGCAAGACAGCATGCCCGACAATCCGAATGCGAAACTTCCGGATAACGTCAGTGACGAGATTCCCGACGATGCCACCGTGGTTTCGGAAGACCTGGCTGTCACCCCCGAAGGTGAGGTCAAGAACATCGAAACTGGCGAAATCGTGACCGATCCAACATTGGTCGGCACGAAGGATCAGCAGCCGGATCCGCTCGCCAAAACCAACGGCGAATCCTTCATTCCGGTAAGTGCGGAAGATGTCAAAAATGCTGTAGCCGACGCGAACGTACAGCTCTCCAAATTCGAAAGCAATGAATACGGTGCGCACTGGGGCACTTACAACAATACGAAAGCCTTCTTCGACTACCAGAACAACCTGTTCGTGCAGCAAGCCAAAGGCGTGATCGACGTTTCCGGATGGCAAGGCGACATCGATTGGGCCAAAGCGAAAGCCGACGGCGTGGAAGGCGCGATCATCCGCCTCGGCTACGGCGAAGGCAACAATGCCGACAAGAAAGCGCAACGTAACATTTCCGAATGCAAGAGACTTGGCATCCCGTTCGGCATCTACTGGTATTCCTACGCGGACACTCCGGCGCTCGCCAAAGAAGAAGGTGCCGACGTGGTCGCCAAACTCAAGCAATTCGGTGTGAATCCGAGCGACTTGGCGTACCCCGTGTACTACGACCTGGAAAAGTGGACCTGGGAGGGGCATCAGCCGCCCACCGACCCGAACGTGTACAACAATATCGTCAACAATTGGTACAGCGCACTACAGTCCGCCGGATACAAGAATCTTGGCGTTTACTCGTACACCAGCTACCTGCAAGGACCGCTGAAACATGCCGACATTTACGCCAAAACCACGTGGGTGGCGCAGTATGGCGCTCGCATGGGATTCGACTCGTTCCCGACCAACAGTCGCGGATGGCAGTACACCAGCACCGGCAAGGTGGACGGCATCAGCGGCAATGTGGACATGAATGCGTTCGGGAATAAGGAGTATGAATCCTTAATTAATCTGCTATGGGTCGTAAGAGATGAAGATATCGCAGTTGGAGCATCTGTGAATGCTCCGTACACTGATCTTGAATACAAGTGGCAGTCGTACAATGTTAATACGGGCAAATGGAAGACCATCGCCAATTGGAATAGTGCAAATTGGGCCGGTTGGTCTGATGATGTTGGAACATATTGGTTGCATCTTGAAGTGCGCGATGCGGCTTCCAAGACAAGTGTTGGTGAAAAGACCATCGCATTTGCATATGTTCCGGGCAGCAAGCGGATTAATGCTACTTACGCGGGATGGCAGTCAAAAGATGTTTTGCTGGGAGTATCCTCTGATAATGCTCAAGGACGTTACAAGATTAAGATATACGACGTAAACAAGCAACAATGGGTCGCCGGTTTTAACGGTCAGTGGGCTGTTTGGGAAAAACCTAGTAAAGGGATATATTGGACTCACTTTGAGTTGTATACGTCAAATGGGAAGTTAGTAGAGACTAAGACCTATGCCTTTGGAGTTTGACGACTCATTGGGCTGGTTATTAGGCTGATAAAAAAAGATCGCTGTTTCATGAGCTTCGTGAAACAGCGATCTATTTTTTTTTTATTATTATTCAGTTATTTGTGGATCATCGTTTGGACGGGATATAATCTTATGGTCTGCAACGTCTTTAAGATGTTTTCCGTACGGAGATTTTCCGTACTTTATCGCGGCTTCCATGAGCTGATCTGCGGAAATCCAGCCATTCTCAAATGCGATTTCTTCTGCAACAGCAATCGGTAATCCCTGGGCATGCTGAATTGTTCGTACGAATTCTCCGGCTTCAAACAGAGAATCCATTGTTCCGGTGTCAAGCCAGGCATAGCCTCGTCCCAAGGTTTGGACGTTTAAGCTATTATCTTCCAGATACATCTTGTTCAAATCAGTAATTTCGAGTTCTCCGCGAGGAGAAGGCTTTACCTGCTTGGCGAACTCACTGACCCGTGCATCGTAAAAATAAAGACCTGTGACAGCATAATTGCTAGCAGGATGTTCGGGCTTTTCTACTATTGATATCGCTTTATGGTTACTGTCAAACTCGACAACACCGTAACGTTCAGGATCATCAACGTAATACCCGAAAACAGTGGCACCGTGTTTGACGGAGGCTGCTCTTCTCAATGTTTTGCCAAGACCATTTCCATAGAAGATATTATCTCCAAGAACAAGTGCGCAGGGTTCGCCACCGATAAAGTCTTCTCCAATGATAAAAGCTTGTGCCAGACCATCCGGAGACGGCTGGACCTTGTAGCTGAAGTTGACGCCGTACTGGCTGCCGTCTCCCAAAAGACGTTCAAAGTTCGGTAGATCCTTCGGAGTGCTGATGATCAAAATATCACGAATCCCGGCCATCATTAGCACGCTGAGCGGGTAGTAAATCATCGGCTTGTCATAAACCGGTAGGAGCTGCTTTGAAGTGACGGTTGTTAGGGGGTAAAGTCTCGTGCCGGATCCTCCAGCAAGAATGATGCCTTTCATTTTGCGATCTCCTTCTGGAGGTAGTCTCGGAGAGCTTCTTCCCAGTCAACCGGTGTATATCCAGTGGACTCCAATTTGCTTAGATCCAGAGAGCAATTGCGCGGGCGAAGTGCACCATGAGTGCTCTGAACATACTCTTCGACGGAATTTGCTCTGAGTGCAGCTGTATCAGCTCCTGCGGTCTTGTAAACGATCTTTGCGATATCGTACCAGCTAGCAACTTTGCCGGATCCAGTCATGTTATAAGTACCGTATTCAGCATGGGTCGTTAAGAGATGGAAAATGGCATTCGCCATATCAAAGGTGAAGGTCAAGCGACCAAACTGGTCACGTGGAGCTTCTGCAGGTTCGCCTGATTGAGCGAGACCTAGCATACGAGTCACAAAGTTACGTCCTTCACCAATTACCCAGCTAGAACGCAAGAGATAATGCTGCGGGACATTCTCTACGAGAGCATCGCCTGCAGCTTTAGTTTGTCCGTAGACTCCTAGCGGGGCGAACCCTTCGTCTTCTTTATGAAATTCAAGTTCGCCATCGAATACGTAGTCACTGGAAATATGGACCAACGTGATTTTGTGCTCGGTGGCAACCTTAGCGAGGTTTTTCACACCTTGAACATTTGTTGACCATGCTGCTTTTCGTCCTGCTGCTGTTTCGGCAGTGTCGACGGCGGTAAAAGCAGCAGCATTAATAATGGTACCGTACAAATCCCAGTCTACGTTTTCGAAAGCATGCGCATCGGAGATGTCGAAGGTATCTGTGTCGTGATATTCAAAACCTTCGAGATGATGATCTTCGGCATATTGCCTGATTGCCTTGCCGAGTTTGCCGTTGCATCCAAAAACCATTGTGCGCTTAGGCGCCATCGGCTTCGCGTCCCTCAGCATCGGGTGCTTCAGGTCGGCCTCGCTGCGTTCGGCCTCGTCCAACGGAATCGGCCACTGGATGTCCAGGTCCGGGTCGGCGAGGTTCACGAACGTGTACGTCTTCTTCTGCTCGAGGCTCCAATGCGCGTTCACGAGATACGTGTACGCGGTGCCGTCCTCCAACGCCTGGAAGCTGTTGCCCACGCCACGCGGCACGTAAATCGCCTTCGACGGATCCAACACGGTCGTATACACCTGTCCGAAGCTTTCGCCCGGACGCAGGTCCACCCAAGCGCCGAACACGGAGCCAGTGGCGATCGAGATGTATTTGTCCCACGGTTCCGCGTGGATGCCTCGCGTCACGCCCTTCTTCGCATTGAAGCTGATGTTGTTCTGCACCGGTCCGAAATCCGGCAGGCCCAGCCCGGTCATCTTCGCGCGCTGCCAGTTCTCCTTGAACCAGCCACGGTTGTCGCCGTGCACCGGCAGGTCGAACACCAGCAGTCCCGGAATGTTCGTCTCCTCGACCCTCAGATCCTTCTCGAAATCCATACCCTCGTAAATCCTTTGCCGTAGATGGGAATCATCATGGGGCCACGCCCTTTGGGGTGTGGCCGTTCTCGTATGTGTCTTACTGGCCCTGCTGCTTGTACCTGGCTTCGGTGGTGGCCTTGGCCGGCTCCCACCACTGGCGGTTGTCCGTGTACCAGTCGATGGTGGCCTTCAGACCGGACTCGAAGTCCGTGTGCGTGGGCGTCCAGCCCAATTCGGTCCGCAGTTTCGTGGAATCGATCGCGTAACGGCGGTCATGGCCCGGACGGTCCTTCACCCAGTCGAACGCGTTCTCGTCCTGTCCCATCATCTTCAGGATCATGCGAAGCACGGTGATGTTGTTTTTCTCGCCGTCCGCGCCGATCAGGTAGGTCTCGCCGATCCTGCCTTTGGTCAGGATCGTCCACACACCGCTGGAATGGTCCTCAGTGTGGATCCAGTCGCGCACGTTCTCGCCCCTGCCGTACAGCTTCGGCCTCTCGCCCTCGAGGATGTTCGTGATCTGGCGGGGAATGAACTTCTCCACATGCTGGTACGGACCGTAATTGTTGCTGCAGTTGGAAATCGTGGTCCTCAGGCCGTACGTGCGGGTCCACGCGCGCACCAGCATGTCGGACGCGGCCTTCGTACTCGAGTATGGGCTGGACGGATGGTACGGGGTGGACTCCGTGAACTTGGCCGGATCATCCAAAGCGAGGTCGCCATACACCTCGTCCGTGCTCACGTGGTGGTAGCGGATGCCGTACTTGCGCACGGCCTCGAGCAGACGGAACGTGCCTTCCACGTTCGTCTTCAGGAACGGTTCCGGGTCCGCGATCGAATTGTCGTTATGGGACTCGGCCGCGTAGTGCACGATCGCGTCGTGGCCCGGCACGATCTTGTCGAGCAGCTCGGCGTCGCAGATGTTGCCATGCACGAACTCGACACGGTCCTCGGGAAGGCCCGCGATGTTCTCGATGTTGCCCGCATAAGTCAAAGCGTCCAACACGGTCACGTGCACGTCCGGGTGATGGTCGACCACGTAATGCACGAAATTCGACCCGATGAAACCACAGCCACCGGTCACGATGATGTTCTTAGGAGTAAACGTCTCTTCAGCCATATGTTTAATAGTAGCTGCCAACACGTACGAAAGCTGAGCGAAACGTGAAATTTCCGTTGGGTCTTTCCACGTCCTGTTATAGCGGGACCACTGCTGGTAGACTCTGTGCTTATGGCTAAGAAAATTTTGGTTACGGGTGCTGGCGGATATATTGGCCGTCATGTTGTGAAGGCTTTATTGGACTCTGGACTAGAAGTTGTCGCTTCTGATGTCCGAGTTGATGGTATCGATGATAGGGCAACAAAGATTCAGGCAAACATTTTTGAACCCAACGATTCGTTGTTTGAGGAGCTCGGTTCTCCTGATGTGTGCTTGCATATGGCTTGGCGTGATGGCTTCAAGCATAATTCCGACAATCATATGGGAGATCTTTCAAGCCACTATAGGTTTATTAAGACCATGCTGGATGCGGGGCTAAAGCAGATCGCAGTCATGGGCACGATGCACGAAGTTGGCTACTGGGAGGGTGCTATTGATGAAAGCACTCCTTGTCATCCAGCATCTATGTATGGTATCGCTAAGAATGCTCTCCGAGAATCCACTTTGATGCTCGCTAAGGAGCATGGGGCGACGGTTCAGTGGATTCGTGCGTATTACATCGTTGGTGACGATGCACATGGTAGTTCCATCTTTTCGAAGCTGCTTCAGGCTGCTAACGAAGGTAAGCCGACGTTCCCGTTTACTACAGGCAAGAATAAATACGATTTTATTGATGTAGACGAGCTTGCTCGTCAGATTAGTGCTGTCGTTTCTCAAGATCAGATTAACGGGATTATCAATTGCTGTACAGGTGAGCCGCTCACCTTGGCTGAGCGAGTGGAGCGTTACATCAAGGAGAACGACCTCAATATTAAGCTTGAATACGGTGCATTCCCAGATCGTCCGTATGATTCCCCAGGTGTGTGGGGCGACGCGACTAAGATTAAGCAGATTCTGGGTAACTGAACCGCAACAGGCGTGATTGGAACTAACTGAGACAATGGCAAGTATTGAAGTTATAGGTACCAAAACTTCCAGTATTGAAGATTCAAATACGGTCAGCGTTTCTGAAGTGAAGAGACCTTCCATTCCTCTGAGAGACAAATATTCTCTCAGAGGTTTTATGAAGTACCTGCAGGGAAATCCTTGGGACATGGTGCTGAGTGTGTTTTTCCTGTTTATGGGATACGAATTGAAGATGTTTGGTAACTCGTATTCCATCGACACGGAGGCCATGATGCAGGTGCCGGAGAATCTGTATAGGTCTTGGGTAGGGCTTGAGCGTTTCGGCCTTCTCGCTTTAAAGAAGGTATTGGGACTGTATTGGTATAACAATGCGGTTGCTTCTTTTTTGACGGCTATGTGTCTTCTACTGGCAGCGCTGTTATGGGCTTACTTGCTTGCGGGGGCCTCAAATCTTAAAGGCAAGTTCCATCCGGCTTTCTTTACAGTGCCATTTGTCGCATCGCCTATTTTGGCGGAGATGGTAGGTTTTACTCTAACAGGGGCAGAGATTGGCATCGCACTGGGACTTGTAGCATGTTCCTTGATGCTGCTGCTAAACAGTTGGTTTAGCAAAAAATGGTGGGTTGCAGTATTGTCGTGTCTGACGGCTTTTGCTGCATTTACCTTGTACTTGGCGATGGTAACTGTGTTTATCACTGGGGTTGCCATGGTTTTTCTCGTGCTTTTTTGGGATGACCGTGAGCATGATTTATTACGTCGTATTGTTTTCATTTTTGTCGCTGCTGGTATTTTTGTTTTTGCTTATGCTTTCTACAAAGTCGCTAATGCTGCTGCAATGAAGATGTATCATGTGACGACAAACGCATACATTAGCGATCAATCAAGTTGGGGTAAGGGATCTATTCACGAAATTGCGCATGCTATTTTGATCCATGCTGTGACGTTGTATTCAGGAGAGGGGATATATTATTCCGTTGCGTTCCCAATTGTGCTGGGTATTTTCTTGGCAGCGATGGGGATTGCTGTATCCCGAAAACATGCTGATATTTTGATGTTCATTGTCGCATTGTGTGTGTGCGCCTCTCCGATGATGATGAGCGTTGTTTTAGGAGGCAATCCTTCCACTCGGACTGAGATGTCGTATCCGTTGGCATTCTCATTTGTGTTATCTTTCTTGGCGGTATGGGCATCTGTTTCATTCACTAAAGAACGTTGTGTAAAGTGGTTTGCGATCTTCTCGGTGCTGGCAATTGGATGGAGTCAAGCACTCATCGTGAATCGTATCTTTTATACGGAAGCCACCAATCATCAGCAGGATATGGAACTGGCGCAGGAGATTAGAACGCGAATCGATGAGCTGAATATCGACGATCAGTCTGAGGTGTCTCTAGTATTCCTGAATTATCATAAGTCCGCTTGTAATAAAGACTGCTATGCCTCGGACCAGTTGGGTTTGGTGGGACGATCTTTGTTTGAAGTGACCGTTTCCCCCGAACAAGGAACGTTTGTTAAGACGAATTTCTTAAATATTACGGGAACAAATTTTGCACAAGCTTCTACCGAGCAGATTGAAAAAGCGACGGAGGTGGGACGTTCGATGCCTCATTGGCCAGCTAAAGGGAGTGTTGTACAGAAGGATGATTTTGTAATAGTCAATTTTTGACTTATTCATGTGGCCATGTTCCGGGTTAAAAGTATTAATAAGGATTATGCGTGATGCTTGTCAGTTTTGTTGTTCCCTGCTACAACGAAGAAGAGTCGTTGCCGATTTTTTATAAAGAAGCTTGTCATGTCTCCGATATTCTGCGTAAAGAATATCAAGCCGAGGCTGAGTTTATCTTTATCGATGATGGCTCATCCGATGGAACTGTCAAGGAACTCCGAAAATTGCGGAAGAAGGATGATCGTGTTCGGTTTATCTCTTTCTCCCGTAATTTCGGTAAGGAAGCTGGCTTGTATGCTGGCTTGAAAAATGCTGAAGGCGATTATGTAGCAACATTGGATGCGGATCTGCAGGATCCTCCGTCTCTTATGCCTGAAATGTTGAGATTCCTTATAGAAAATAAAGAATACGATTGTGTCGCTACGCGCAGAGAAACACGTAAGGGCGAGCCTTTAGTCCGCAGTCTTTTTGCTAAATTATTCTATAAAATCATTAATAAATTGTCTGGTACGGAGATTATGGACGGTGCTCGAGATTTCCGTTTTATGACAAGAAAATTTGTTGATGCTATTCTTGATTTAACTGAATATAATCGTTTTTCTAAGGGTATTTTTTCGTGGGTTGGCTTTAAGACTCATTGGATTTCCTATAAGAATATAGAACGAGTCGCTGGAAAGACCAAATGGAATTTCTGGTCATTGTTTAGATATTCCATTGAGGGTATTGCAGGTTTTTCAACGGTTCCTCTTGCCTTTGCTTCATTTTTAGGTGTTTTCTGCTGTGATGCTGCATTCATAGGCATCATTATTGTTGTCCTGAGGGCATTACTCTTTGGCGATCCTGTTGCAGGATGGCCAAGCATGATTAGCATTATTCTCCTGATCGGTGGGTTGCAACTTTTTTGCATCGGCATCGTGGGAGAATATCTGGCCAAAACCTACACTGAAGTAAAACATAGGCCTATATATATAATCAAGGAAACAGACGAGGACAATTTAGAATAAAGTCATCTTCTGTTTCCTGTTGCGAACATCGAACGCACGTATTGGACTGTCGCTTTCTCAAGTTTAAAGAGTCCAACTGCTAATGCCATGATTATTAAGAAATCTGCAAAGAAAAGTAGATATCCGTCAAAAGGTGACAGAGCGGTGCAATCAACGATTGTGAAGACTTGGGCAATCAAGACGTGATGTACCAGGAAAATTGGATACGAGTATTTCGCGATGGACTTTACTGGTACACGTACGGGTTGCACATCAAGCCATTTTGCTGCATAAACGATGACTAGGAATGCACCGATTCCTACTACAGTCACGGCAAAAGAACCTTTTAGCAAAGGATGAAGCTCTTGTATGATAAGCACTAGAAGAGCTCCAGCTCCTGCGACCGTTGGTACTTTTTGTATGTACTGGATGAAATACATGCCAAACAGTAATTCTGGCAGTCGCGTAGTCATGAGCAGATCCGAAGGCAAACCAAATATTGTTGGCTGAAGGATCAAAGTAGCTGCATAAAGTGCAAGAGCGATAATGACTGTTATAATCGGGTGCTTCTTAACTCCACAGCGCAACAGAGGGAATAGCGCATAATAGATGAGGATGAACCCTAAAAACCATTCACCTAGCGTATAAAAAGTCGGGAACGAGGTGTTCGCGACCATGCCATCGATGCCAAGTACCGAAAAGATTAATGACCATTTCGGTGCGGAAGCAAGTACGTGTCCTCCGTTACGAAGGAAGAGAAAAGCATTCGCAAGGATAAATGCAATCCAGAACATTGGATAGATTCCAATGAAGCGCTTGTAATAGAAATGCCTGCAGTCTAGTTTGTCGGATTCGCCATATGTGTACATAAGCGCTGCTCCTGAAATGATGAGGAACAGCGATACACCTAGACTGCCTACATAAATGCCAAATGGTTCATACATGAAAACTGGATGGCCGAGCATATAAGGATTGTTGAAATGCGTGATAACAATAAGGATTGCAGCTAGCGCACGCACCAAATCCAAATAGAAAAGTCGTGGACGTTTTTTCTTGCTCTGCTGGGCTACGTCCTCAGCTTTCTTAGCGGTGAGACTATTGTCTGTCATGTACGGTCTTTCTTCAGATGGCTGTTGGCGTTTCCATATCGGGTTTTGTATGTGCGCGGGTGACGGATATGTCTATACAAGTTCATGAATTTTGCACCGCAATGATAGGCAAAGGGCACTTTTACCAGCATACGCTTGAACCATAGAAGAATGGCAGCTCTTAAAGAGAAGCCACGGGGTACATTTGTACAAGTTCCAAGTAAAGTCGCATCAAGATAGGGAGCGGCACAATTGGCTAGCTTTTGGATATCATAAGAGAGGTTAGTGATCTCGATACGCGCAAAACGGTCAGAATAGATATAGCCTGTGTAGTAGCCGTTAGCTTGAGGAACATAACCGTAAGCTCGTTCAACAAAATGAAGCATGGAACCGTCGATTTTATTCGGCTCAGGAGGGAAGTCCTCATACTTCCAGTCGATGTCGAAGAACTGTTGCAAAGCTTTTGGACGGAACCAGAACATCGTTCCCATGGGAGCAATAGGTTCTTTATCCTTATCCAGTGGAACCTTAACCCGTAGTGTTTTTTCAAGCATTTTTTTGGTACCTTCGTAATTTGGTCCCCAAAGACTGGCGAAATTACCAAAGTAATCAGCATGGTTCGGCGGCGCAGGTGCAAGAACGCCAGCATGCGGATCATTCTCGAAATGATTGATTATATTGCTGACCAGAGCCTTACTTCCTAATACATTCTCGAAGCACTTATAAGCGAAGCCATCACCTATGCTGTATGGAGAAAGTTGGGTAACTTTTTTGTCATGTGCGAAGCATACGTAATCGTATTGAAGGCAGTCTTTGCCTGCTCCAACCAATAATGCGCTGACGTCACGTCCGCGATTTTGAATAACACGCACATCAACGTTATAGGGCAGATCTTTGCAACGCTCTCGCACAATCGTAGCGTTCTCCTCAGAGCCAACGGTGAAAATGAAATCGCAACCTTCCGGCATGGATTTAGCGTATTCCAGAGTCTTATCGAGCAAATCCATATAGTACAAATGCATGATAAGAGCAATACGCTTATTAGTCGGAATGGGAGCGATAGTATTTGTGGGAAGAACAAAATCAAGATGCAGGTTTTTGACAAGATCTGCGAGATTCATGGTTCTCAGTGCATTTTGCCAAATGAGATCAACATCAAAGTCAGTATGATCACGTAGGAATTCAAACAAGTCCAACGCGGCATTGCCTACGGACTGATTCATGGTATCCATGTAGTCATGGAAGAATGAGCGACGTTTGAAAATAGGGCAACGCTTTTCTGCGACTAGTGTCTTCGCGGCAAAAGTAATCGGTCCGTATGTAAAGCCTTCTAAATCATCCGTATTGACGTAGGTGTCCCACTTAAATCCCTTGTCAGCAAAACGTTTAGTAAACAATGACTCATGGAGGCCAACAGAATCATAGTAGCTTTTAATAGGAGGCATATTGTCCCAATAGTCTTGGAATGACTTGCTCTCAATCAGGCTTCGACGGTATGCGTGGAAGTGGGATTGAATATGCTCTGGTAGATATCCAAAGGGACTGCGCCCGAATGGGTCCTGTGGAACTTTATGGAACTTTGTGATACCCCAGAAGTCCAAATCACGCTGATCCATCGTCTCAAACATTTCAGAGAACGGATAGACAGGACCCATGATGGTGGCGTTGAACAGCACAACTTCATCGAAAGATACAAGTTTTTCCCAACCGTAAGATTCCATTGCAGTTTTATAAGCCCAAACATCGAAGCCCTCATTTGGGCGAACAATCAGGTTATTTGTATACGAGGAAAGAATTTTTTCTCCTGCCTCGTTCAATTTTCCATTGCAGACGATAGTCATTTCAGAAAGATAGGGTCTGAAACCATTCAGCAATGTAGGGATGTAGTCATCTACCACGCCTTCTGCATCGTAGAAGAAGAAAATCCCAAGACGTTTTACCGATGACTCATCTTGAATTTTCATAGTAGTTTGCTCTCTCTGTGTGTATTGATAATACGTATCACGACCTGGACAGGTTGCTGCAGTTATTTATCTGGTCATAATTACTTACAGCAATGACTCGCTGTCGCTTTCTAAAGACCTGTCAATTTTTTGAAAGTCGTCCTTCTCGTAAAACTTGACTAGTCGATGCGATTAAAAGTCAACGCGCGGTCACTGAGGATACCGTTTTCGCTGTTTCTATCATTGCGCACTGCAAAATAGCAGCAGAAATCATCGTTGGTGAAAGCGACGTAATCTGGCCGTTCTGATTCCTCTGACTCAGAACGGATGGTGGCGAAAATGCGGAACTCCCCGTTATTGAATTGCTCCATTGGAATGGAAAACCGGACTTTATGGTGCCCTTTTTCAATTGGGAGACCGAAATATTCGCTTTGAGTATCGACGTCATAAATTTGGCCACCGCGTCGTGCATCTTGCAGAATTAGCCCCAGATATCCCTGTCGATCACTAATGGCGTATTCATATTCAACGTCAAAAACAAAGGGAGATTCCCCATCGACGATTTTAGGGCTGACAGGAGTTATTCGAAGCACGGGAACGCGCTGGTTCAGACCATTGGGATAGCGAAGCTCCTTGCTCGAGTCGTTCTTTGTCTTGTAATAGTTGAGTTCATGTGCATTCTCGAGCGAATACTGATCTGCGACATTATGTGGGTCACCAGAGGCAATAATTTCACCGTCTTTAATGAGAATTGCCTTATTGCAATACTTCTTGACGGCATCCATGCTATGCGTGACAAGTATAACTGTCTTGCTTGGATCGGTTTTGACCTGCTTAAAGAACCTATCGCACTTCTTCTGGAAAGCCTCGTCTCCAACCGCAAGTACTTCATCTAGAACTAGAATGTCTCCGCGCGCTTTGATAGCCACAGAGAAAGCAAGACGCACCTGCATGCCGCTAGAATAGTTTTTAAGTTTCTGATCCATGAATTCACCAAGCTCAGCAAATTCAACGATATCGTCATACATTGCGTCGACTTGGTCGCGAGAGAAACCGAGGAGTGCGCCATTGAGGTACACATTTTCTCTACCCGTTAATTCTGGATTAAAACCGACACCTAATTCGATAAACGGGACTAGAGTTCCATTTATCACAACGTTGCCTTTTTCGGGTGTATAGATACCTGAAATAATCTTGAGGAGGGTTGATTTTCCAGAGCCGTTTCGTCCGACGATACCAAAGAAATCACCTTTTCGTACTTCGAAAGAAATATCGCGCAGCACTTGCTGTTCACGGTATCCTTTGATGCCTTTGGTCCAGTTCAGGAAGGCTTGTTTTAGGCCACTTGCCTGTTCTGTCGGCAGACGGAACGATTTTGCAACGTGAGAAACAGATAGCGCGAGGGGATTCTCTTCATCGTTCGACAGGACAATCGGGGTTTCAACTGTAGTCACTAGAGTACCTCCGCGAATTTGCTGCTATTCTTTCGGAAAACATGTACACCAAGCCAGAGCAATAATGCCGTCAGAGCATACGGGATAAGGGAAAGAATGGGGTCACCCACCCATGTCCATACAGTTGGAATGTCCTCTGGAGATAACAGATTGTGACGGACATCCATGATGGTCTGCGCTATTGGATTGAGTAACATAATTTTGGACACAGCGGGGAAGTACTGCGAAACCATAGAAAGTGGATAAATTACAGGAATCGCATAAAACATTGCTTGTAAAACGACATCCCATATATGGGACACATCTCGAAAATATACATACAACGTGCCGAGAAGCAACGAAATGGCGAGGGCCAGCGCATAAAGCTGCAGTACGTTCAGAGGAACTAGCAGCATATACCATGTGTAATGGGCGTGCGAGAAGAAACCGAAGATGACAACCACAAGCAAGTTTATTCCAAGGGAAATCATAGATCCCATGGTTGTTGCGGCAACGATGATATAGCTCGGGAAATGAACCTTGCGAAGTAAATCGCCACGATTAACTATTGACTGCATTCCCATAGTGGTCGCTTCAGAAAAGAATGACCACAAGCATGTACCGCACAGAAGTGAAATCGCAAATGTAGGAGTACCGTCCGAAAAACGTAGGAATCGGACGAAAACCATGTACATGACGGCAAAAAGCATCAACGGTTTTAAGACAGACCAAAGTACGCCTAGAAAAGATCCTTGATATCTTAGCTGGAAGTCAGTCTTCACTAATTCTTTAAATACCACTATTGAATATCGGTACTTAGCCTTGAAACGCCGAATTAAGTCACTCATAGTCTCTCCACTCTATCAAAAGGGATAGCTGAAACTTTAGGCTGTTTAAAATCTACACCCTATGCACATGCCACATATAACGTTGGATTGCTTTGGGAAGCAAGCTACTGCATGTTTTTAATTTTGCGGTCGTACACAGCCTTTTCAACTAACCGCATATGACGCAGAATTACACAAATTGTTTTTTGCGAAAGAGACAGCTTCCTAATAAGAGATTGAGCCTCGTTCTTGCTACGCTCATAAGTGCTTCTATTTGAGCTTAAATCGGGGGCGGAGGCTGCCTCGTTTAGTGATCCGATCATGGTGTAGTAGCTGCGGGCTGGAAGCACGCCTTGGCTGAGAGCATGCTCGAAATTTGACAGCCCCGCGTTGAGATTGTCCTGGTAAAAACTGTAATTGCGCTTGCTGTGAGTGACGGATCCAGGGGACTGGAGCCAGTAGTACAAAGTACAATCGATGTCCACAACTTTATGCATGCGGGAGTATAACTTGCCGGCTACCATGACATCTTGGGCATACATGCCTTCGGGGAAACGAATGCCGTCCCACAATTCTCGTTTGTATAAGCGGCACCAGTTCGCCTCGTTGAAGTAACGAGCTTCGGTATTTTTTTTGAGTATGTCACCGATGAGACGAAGACTCTTGCAGAAAACAGTTTGATACGACCGAAGTGGGTTTTTGAATGCAGTTACTTTGTTAGGTGCCGTTGCGCCTACTGCTGCAACTGATTTGACCTTATCGAGCTGTGAGATGCCAAACTGTTGCCACCGAGCCTTAGACATGTCAGAGCCGCTGCTTAGGAGAGCATGCAGAAGGAATTCAATGTTATGACAATCCAAAATGTCATCGTTGTCCGCAAAAGCGACATATTCACCGTGTGCGGCATCGAGGCCAGCGTTCTGAGCTTTAGCGATGCCACCATTTTCTTGATGAATGACATGAACACGAGAGTCCAGAGCTGCATAACTGTCGCAAATTTGTGGCGACTTATCCGTAGCGCCATCATCGACGAGGATGATTTCCAAGGTTTGGTATGACTGAGCCAGAATTGAATCGATACAGTATGGCAGATATTTTTCTGCGTTATACACGGGAACAATAATTGAGACCAACGGTCTTATACCGGTCATGAAGTGCATCCTTGACGCATGGGTTAGTCGTACGTTTCTATCGTACAAGGTTATTGGACTTTGGTGAAATCGGTGTTGTTTAGATACCCTTTGCCTGCGGTCATATCATATTGAACCAATTCATAGTCACGAAGTAGTTGTTTTGCGTCCTTACTCAGTGATTTCTTCGAGATCTGATTGCCTGACATGTCCAGATACGTTGTGTCCCCTGAACTGATTCCGCCTGTTTCTGTTGCGATGCGACTTGCTGCGGGAATTTGTTCCAACAATTGTGTAAGTAATGCAAGATAAGGAGATACTTTCGCATTCATATGGTTGGCTGCTAATGACATGAAGTAATTTGGCGACGTGAAGGCTGTATTAGAGGCATCGAGTTTCGTTCCACTTGATGCTGATGCACTGTTTGACCATATAAAGTAGTCGGTTTCATGTAGAGCGACGTGATTTTCAGTATCCTGATCAGCTGTCGAATAGATACTAGGCAGGTGATCGCCATAGAAAATCACAGTAATTGGCTTGTCAATTTGGTTGAGTTCGTCTAAGAACGAAGCGGTTGCCTGATCGGTGAGGTTTAGTCCTTTAGTATAGGTTTCGAGATTTTGATATTCGTCCGCAGACAATCCTGTGGAAGTATCTGCGCCTACAAATTCATTATCGATGTACCAATTGGTGTAAGGCATATGATTTTGCATGGTGGATAATTGCAAAAACTGTGGGTGCTTTTGCTTTTCGATTAAATCAATAATATTTTTGTATGCCTCTTCATCACTGACGTATGGAGAGTAGTCGATTGTGTCTTTGTGCTTGATTGAGGGAGTGCTATCAAGAGTGCGTAGGTGAGAAAAGCCAAATTTCTTGTAGTCAACGTTTCTCAGATACATGCTTTGGTAATACGGATGAACTGCGTCAGAGCCGTCAGCGCCATATCGATTGTTCCAGATTTGGTTGAAGGCATAAGGGTTCTTCTGATTAGGCACAAGCTGTTGGAACGGGATAATGAGGGAATCATCAAAAATAGACAGACTTAAACCCGTCAAAGCTTGATATTCCATATTGGCGGTACCTCCGCCATACCCCGAAGACAACATCAAGCCCGAGGTCGTGGTGTCTTTTATAGCATGAATATTCGGAATCGGATCAGTCGAAAAAGAAATACCAGGAATTCTTGTTGGATCGGAAAAAGTCTCCGAAAGAATCATTACTACAGTACTGTCAGTAAGGTCATTCTGCCTGTTGTTGTTGATTGATATGGCCTGCTGAGAGTATTTTTCCGCAATTTGTGTCATTGTATCGCGATTATAATCTTTTGGTTTTTCTATCACTTTCGTTTTTGCCAAGCTGAGGAATGTAGTGACCGGACCATTGGTCTGGGCGTCAATTTTAGTATCGAATAAGGAAGGAGTATACCCAAGCGATCCCGCGAAAGAGTATGCCCAGGAGCCGGGAACGCTGAGGTTCCAAGAGTAGGAACAGAGCAAAGCAATACTGGATATTGCGGCAACAATGCGGGTAAGAGTGCCAGTAAAGTTTTTAATGCTTGCAAAAGGTCTTTTCCATGAGCAATAGATGAAACTCCGTCTACCATCTATAATGAAGAAAACGATACAGCAGCAAATGAACCAGACTAAAACAGTGGCGGCTCCGTTGACGAATGACTGACTTTCTTTAGGAATGAAAGACAGAAGTTTTCCTGAATCTCCTCCTGTCACAAAAGATAGATCGGCAGGAATGATTGGTTCATTGCGTAGTCCCATCTTAACGCTGTTGGCCGTTCCGTAGACAGTGAAAAGAATACCGAACAATAATGTCGCAATCCAAAAACGATTGGTGACAAAGATGAAAACAAGATAAATCACTGCGAGTGTAAACAGACTGAGCAGGAATTGGTATTTTTGTTCAAGATACATTTGACTGACGAATTTGGTGACTTGCCCTGCGACGCTGTTCAGAATTTTGGTTGTCTGATCAACTTCATCGCCTTTATCGTACGTTGGTTCGCTATACATTCCCCACTGAAGGAAGATGACCTCGGCAGAAGTCAATAGGGTGAACACGATGGCGTAGAACGCATAGGAGAACCTCATGCGCTTCTTCCACGGGCCATATGCTTTCCTAAAGAATTTGATGATGAGTTGAACGGCTTTGAAATTAATAAAAGTATGCCATGCGTTTTTTACTGCTGTGGCAGCGGTGTGGATGGCGTGACCGGTAACTTTGGTTGCTTTTACAGCCGTGTGCCCTGCGGTGGAAAGCGTTTTTGCCGTAGTATGTGCGGCTCGTTTGCAAACCGAGACGACCTGATTCAAAGGCTGCTCAGCGGGTTGATGGGGCTGGAGCTCAGAAGAAGCGATTTGTTCGTTATTGTCTATTTCGGCTTTACTGACGGATCCACTGGAAGCCATCTCCGGTAAACAGGGCAGGGTGCCAGCGCCTGAAATAAAGATGCTTGTGTTATCGGAGATGGCGTGAATTGCTGATTTCTGCGTATACAGTTTTGAACTATGGTGACCTGAAAGGGCGGATGGGGCGCAAGCGTTGCTGTCTTCGTCATTCGCAAGAGGGCGATATGTTCCACCCGCAATCGGCTGCTTAGTAAGTTTTACGTATGAAGGTGCACAAGCATGACGGTCAGGCGAAAAAATAGGCATCGTCGCATCCTTCAACAAGATAGCCCCTTATAATTAGGGGCTCTGTACAATTAAACCGGATACATTTTAGTGTTCAGCTGTGGACGAACGGGTATCTCGTAGATGTCTGAAAGGTAGCTGGAAGGTTAACTGTGCTACGTGGGGTATCTGCCTACAACGTAAGTGGGAAAGGGCAACAAAATGTATGCGAAATCTGAAGGGTCGTAGCGCAGGAATTGGTTGATTTGCAGACTGGGGGAGAGGCTCGATATGTGGATCTTTTTACTCAATTTGCTGCGAGCGACAGTCGACAGACGGATTTGGTGTTCAAGGTGGACGACTATATGCCGCGCGCAAGTGTTGGATGCCACCAGCTGATAATGCGCCGAAAGCGTGGCTTGTATGGGGCGACGAGAAGGCGGGCGGCGGATTCGGTGCGTGGCTTGGCGCAGTTAGACCGTTGACGTGAGATGTAACGTGGTTGCCATGACAGACCATGAACGCACTATTCCGACTTCTGGACATATTGCTGCTGAACATGCCGTTCCAACTTGTGCTCGTATGAAGACCATTGCTGTTCCGGATTTTGAAGTGTTGTTTGCTGACTATAAGGGTTCCAAGCCTCAGGAAGACGAATTTGTGAAGTGCGTCGGACGGGAACGCTTATGACAGTTCGCCATGGCGATGTGACGCAGTCTGACAACTGAGATTCGGTAAGCGTCGCTTTTGAAGATGTCACGCTGCAAGCGAGTCGGCTTCACTGGAGGCGGAAGCGGGACCTGACTCATACTTGGCCTAGAGCCCGAATCTTGCCATGTAATCCAGAAGTTCTCTTCTGCCAGGACCTAAATTTAGGGTGCTCGTTTGAGTTCAATGGGTCTCTGCTTGAAAAGCCAATGATTATGCGGTCTTTACACCAAATCAAGGGTTGCGAAAGGCGCTCTCATACACCAAATCAAGGGTAACTGAGGTGCCGTTCATACACCAAATCAAGGTTTGGAGTGCGAAAAACCTGCTGAATCTGTCATAGATATCGCATCCGCCACGGGGGAAGCCGTGCAACCATTGAACTTTTCGGCTTGCGCGGGTTACGTGAATTAGTGATTCGAGACATCGCCCACGAGCGCTCCATGATGCAACCCTGCCGGTACCCTGAAATGGTGAGTAGTGAGATTTTCAAGCCGCGCAACATCATTGTGACCGGCGGATGTGGGTTTATCGGAGCCAATTTCGTGCGCTACGTGGCACACAACCATCCTGACGTGCGCATAACCGTGCTCGACAAGCTGACGTATGCCGGAAATCCGCAGAATATCGCCGGTCTTCCGCAATCGCAAGTCGAACTCGTGCAAGGTGACATTTGCGATGCTGCACTACTGGAACGTATCGTGCCCGGGCATGACGCGATCGTGCATTTCGCGGCCGAATCGCATAACGACAACTCCATCGCCAATCCTGAACCCTTCATCACAACGAATGTGGAGGGTACGTTCCACCTGCTTGAGGCGGCGCGCAAGCATGACGTGCGATTCCATCACATCAGCACCGACGAAGTGTACGGCGACCTTGCGCTCGACGATCCATGCAAATTCACCGAAAGCACGCCATATAAGCCGTCAAGTCCGTACAGCGCGTCAAAAGCGGCATCCGACCAGCTGGTGCGTGCCTGGGTTCGCACGTACGGGCTTCGCGCCACGATTTCCAACTGTTCCAACAATTACGGGCCGTACCAGCATGTGGAATAATTCATTCCACGCCAGATCACTTCCATCATGGAGGGCGTGCGTCCGAAACTATATGGCACAGGCGAGAACGTGCGCGACTGGATCCATACGGAAGACCACTCTTCTGCGGTGTGGAAGATTCTTACACGCGGGCGGATCGGCGAAACATACCTGATCGGCGCGGATGGTGAAATGAGCAACATTGCCGTGATGCGTATGATCCTGCGGCTTATGGGATGTGCCGAAGATGCGTTCGACTGGGTGCGTGACCGCCCCGGGCATGATCGGCGTTACGCGATTGACTCCAGCAAGCTGCGTACCGAACTTGGATGGAAGCCTGTGCGCACCGATTTCGAAGCCGGTTTGCAAGCGACCATCGCTTGGTATGCTGCCAACCGCGCCTGGTGGGAGCCCGCCAAAGCCGCCACCGAAGCCCGCTACCGCGCCCAAGGCCAGTAAAGCGCGTCGGACGGGAACGTTTGTGACGGTGCGTCATGGTGGATGCGACGCAGCTTGGTAATTGGGTTCGGCAAGTGGCGATTGGGAAATAACGTGTTGCAAGTAGCTGACTTCGTCAGGAAATGCCTCCGGTCGGACTGTCGAATCTGCCATATATAAGCCAGATACGGTGCGAAAGCGCTTGTGCGGGGGTGAAGTCGTCCAAAACGTAACTTTGACCCCGTTAATAAGCTCTTTCGGGTTTTTGCGGAAGGGGGTATCGATTTGCGGTATGGGCGGTTATCGGGTTGTGAAAACGTTGCGAAAGTCATCTTTAACGAGGTCAAAGTTGTTTGAAAACGCAACTTGGCCCCGTTGAACGCAGGGGTGGCGGAGCTGGGGGCGGCGCCCTGTCGGCTCGTCTGGCTCGGACGGCTTACTTGGCGGACTCGAGTTTGAGTTCCTGGCTGGCGATCACCGACTTGGCGGCCGCGTCGAGTTCGTTGGTGATGTTGCGCAGGTTGTCGGCGTACGTGCGAATATCGTCTGTCGCCTTGGTGAAGTCGCTGGCATTGCCGTTCGCGGGGCATGTTGGCGCGTTTTCCACGGCTTCGGCCAGCGTGATCGCATCCTTCAGGGTTTCCAGCGTGGTGCCGTCGGCCACGTCGTCCACGGTGAGTTTTGCCGCATCTTCGGCTTCTTTCTGAGCCTCTTCGAAGTTTTGCTGATGCGTGGCGAGCGCCTTCGCGTTCAACGTGCAGGTGTCGCTGGCGGCTTGCGTCATTTCGCGCTTATTGGCGACTGCGATGATGGCAACGGCTGCGAGCGCGATGGCAACCACTGCTATCACGGCGACGATGGCGATGGTCTTGCGCTGTTTCGCATTGTTTTTCTGTGCTGTTGGTTGCATTGGGGTTCCTCTCTTCTCTGTGGCTTTCGTATTAAGCAAAACGTTGCGAGTATACAAAAACATTTCTGAGAAACGATTTACCACTGGAAATAATGTGGATTATTTTGCTATGAAAGGAATTTGTTTGTGGATGGGGGTGCTGGGCGCGTCAGGAGTGCGTGGCATTTATGCTGGAAGGAGAAACGTTTTAAGGGGTTTGAATGGCGTATCGTGCGACGTTGAAGGATGTGGCCGCTGCTGCGGGGGTGTCTGTGACGACGGTTTCGCTGGTGTTGAATAATCGGCCGGCTCGCGTGTCTGAGGAGAAGCGTAAGGCCATTGCCGACGCGGCGAAGAAGCTGAATTATGTGCCGAATCAGAGCGCGCGTAGCTTGGTGACCAAGCAGTCCCAGCTGGTTGCGCTGATCGTGCCTGATATTGAGAACTTGTTTTTCGCGGCGCTTGCCAAGTGTGTGGAGGATGAGTGCGCCGCGCAGGGGTATTCGCTGATTGTGGCCAATTCCGATGATTCGCGTGCTGCGGAGCATGAGTTGTTGCAGCGTCTTCCTGCCCGTGGGGTGGATGGGGTGATGTTGATCCCGGCGCGTGAGTCGTGTGTTGGGAGTGCTGTTGAGCAGCTGTGTGAGGATGTGGCGCTTGTGTCGTGCCCGGTGGTGCTGATCGACCGTTTGACGCAGTGCGGCTGGTGCGATGCCGTCGGTTTTGACAACTATCTTGGTGGTCGTTTGGCTGCCCAGTATCTGTTGGAAGGTGGTCATACTCGTATTGGCATTGTCACCGGCGATATTGCGGAGTCGAGTGCCGCGGAGCGTCGTCGTGGTTTTGTGGATGCCATCGAGCAGTCGGGGAAGCATTTTGATTCTTCGCTGTGTGTTGAGGGTGATTACCGTTTCGATAGCGGCTATCGTGCCGCGAATCAGATCATCGATGGCGGGGCGACGGCCGTGTTCTGCTGCAACGATGTGATGGCGCTTGGCTTCCGTCAGCGTATGGCGGAGCGTGGGTTGCATGTTACTGAGGATATGCAGGTGATTGGTTACGACAATATTCTCAAACGATTCGGTCTTGGTTGGCGTATGACCACCGTTGAGCAGAGCGTGACTGATTTGGCCGCCGCTTGTTGGGGTATGTTGCGTAAGCGGATTGATGTTGCGGTTCGTGCCAAGTCCGGTACGGAATCAGGGGATGCCCGTCCGTGGCTTTCCGATCCGCAGGTTGAAGTGCTTACGCCGAAACTGGTGCAGGCGGCCTGCGCGTAAACCGCCATTTTTAGATGCTGCAGACTGGTGCAAAACGGGTGGTGCAGATCAATCTCGGTATGTGGTGACGTAAGCATCTCCAATATGCTGTAATCGTTGGGAATACAGGCAACACGCCGTGTATAGGTGAAGAATTTGCGTTCTTGATAAAACGCTTTATCATAAATCTTGTCAACACAACACAATCGAGAATGCGCTCGATGTATAACTGACGATGCACCCGTATGGTGGCGGACCGTCGTCAGGCCGTCAAAGAGGAAAGGCACACACATGAAAAAGATGATTCTTGATCTTGATACCGGCGTTGATGACGCGCTTGCCATTTCGTATGCTCTGGGAAGCCCGGAGATTGAACTGATCGGCATCACCGGTACCTACGGCAATGTGCTCGTCGAGCAGGGTGTGCGCAACGCACTGGCCGTGACCGACCTGCTCGGCCACCCGGAAGTCAAGGTGTATCAGGGTTTGCCGCACTCCAGCACCACCGATCACTTCGAAGTACTGCCAATCTCCGCGTTCATCCACGGCGACAACGGCATCGGCGATGTGGAAATCCCCGATTCCAGCCGTTCCGTCGAAACCGAATCTGCGGTCGACTTCATCATCGACGCAGTGAAGACTTATGGCAAGGATCTTGTCTACGTGCCGACCGGCCCGATGACCAACATCGAAGCCGCACTGAAGAAAGCACCGGAAATCAAGGATGAAATCGGCCAAATCGTGCTTATGGGCGGCGCACTGACCGTACCCGGCAACTGCAACGCCTGCATGGAAGCCAACATTTCGCAGGATCCGGAAGCCGCCGACTACCTGTTCCGTTCCGGGGCGCCGACCACCATGATCGGTCTCGACGTAACCCTGCAGACCCTGCTCACCTACAAGGAAACCCAGCAGTGGCGCGACCTCGGCACCAAGGCCGGCAAGTTCCTGGCCGACATGACCGACTTCTACATCAAGGCTTACGAAACCACGTCCCCGCATCTGGGCGGCTGCGGCCTGCACGATCCGCTCGCCGTTGGCGTGGCAGTGGACCCTACCCTCGTCACCACCCTCGACATCAATATGAAGGTCGACGTGGAAGGCCCGACCCGCGGACGCACCATCGGCGACGAAACCCGCCTGAATGACCCGGCCAAGACCATGAAGGTTGCCGTCGGCGTCGACGTGCCGCGCTTCCTGAACGAATTCATGACCCGCATCTCCGGCCTCGCAGCCAAGGCTGAATAAGCGTAACCGGCCAAGCAATCGCGTATCGCATATCGCGCAATTCGAGAGAATCAAGGATTTTTATTATGTCTAACAACACAACCGCCGTGACCGGTACCGCATCCGCCGATCCGTTCGATGATCCGGTGACCAGCAACAAGATGGCCATCCGCGCCCTGATCCCGCTGCTGATCACCTTCGTGCTCGGCACCCTGTGCCTGCAGGGCTTCAACCTGGTGTTCCAGCAGGTCGGCGCCGACGTCGGCGCACCGAACCAGGCGTCCCTGATCACCGCATTTCCGAGCATCGTGCTCGGCATCGTGTGCTTCATCTACGGTTCCCTGGGCGATTTCGTCTCCCTGCGTAAGCTTGTGACCGTCGGTCTCGTGACGCTGTTCGTCGGCTCCATCTTCGGTTTCGTGGCAAACTACTTCTTTGCCGCAAACCTGTGGACCGTGATCATCGCACGCGTGCTGCAGACCGCAGGCGAACAGGTGGCAGGTTCCGCCTTCCTGGTGGTGGCCACCAAGTACCTGCGTAACGATTTGAAGGTCATCTTCTTCGGTCTGTTCACCGCCGCATACCAGCTTTCCGCATCCATCGGCGTGTTCGCAGCCGGCATGCTCAGCTCCATCGCATGGCAGTTCCTGTTCCTGATCCCGTCCGTCACCATCCTGTTCCTGCCGATCCTGCTCAAGACCCTCCCGTCCAAGAGCGGCAACGGCCAGAAGGTCGACGCGTTCGGCTTCGTGATCTTCGGCTTCGCCACCGCGTTCCTGACCCTGTTCTTCTCCTACATGTCCTGGTGGATGCTCGTGGTCTCCCTGCTGCTGTTCGTGGCATTCGCCTTCTACATCAACAAGGCCTCCAACCCGTTCATCACCCCGGCGTTCTTCAAGAACACCCGCTGGCTGCGCGCCATCTGCCTGATCCTCGTGTTCTACTTCGTGAACTACGCACTGAGCCCGATCTTCAACGCCATCGGCACCAACATCTACGGCATGACCACCACCCAGGTCTCCCTGCACATTGTGTGGGCCTTCGTGGTCGCCGCCGTGGTGGGCACCTGCTCCGGCATGATCATCCGCAAGATCGGCATCAAGGCCGGCATCGTGACCGCAGGCACCCTCATGTTCCTCGGCTGGACCGGTGCGGCATTCTGCGTGAACTCCGGTTTCGTGGTGCTGACCCTGTGCGCATGTGTGTTCTACGCAGGCTGCGGCCTCATGTACTCCCCGGTGGTCTCCACCGTGCTGGGCACCATTGAAAAGGACGAATCCGGCCGTGGCGTCGGCATGAACGATCTGGCCATGAACGTTTCCCCGTCCATCGGCATCGCCATCATCGGCAGCCTGCTCGGCTCCAACGCCCTCGCAGGCGGCTCCATCACCGGCGCAACCGGCACTGCCGCCAACTATGCCAACCTGCTGCTGGTCGCCGCCGGTACCGCACTGCTTGGCCTGATCGTGTTCTTCGTCTTCAAGAAGAAGATCTACGAAGGCAACCATGCGCTGGAAACCGAGGAATCGGCAAAGTAATCGCACATTACATCCTCAATATAGTAAAAATGGGGATTTGCGATAATTGCGATTACTGAACAACACTATTTCGCAAATCTCCATTTTCATAAATCTTCTTTTGATGTAAGGAAGGTAAAGATGAGCGCGACTGAAGTTCTCTCTGCATTGGACCGCATCCACGGCACAGTGTCCGTAATCGGCTCGATGAATGCGGATTACACCGTCACCGCACAGCGTCTGCCAGGGCCGGGGGAGACCATCACCGGCGGTCCGCTGCAGCTGCTGCCGGGCGGAAAATCCGGCAACCAGGCGGCCGCCGCAGCGCGCATCGGCGCAACCGTGCAGATGTTCGGCGCGGTCGGCTCCGATTCCAACGCCGACTTCCTACTCGGCGCTCTGGGCGAGGCGGGCGTGAACACCACGCATGTTCGCCGCGTGCTCGGACCATCCGGCACAACCGTGATTACCGTGGACGCAACCGGCGAAAACACCATCGTGTACTCGCCGGGATCCAACGCGCAGGTCACCGTGGATTATGTGGAATCCGTGCGCGATGCGCTGGCACGGTCTTCCGTACTTGGCCTGTGCTTGGAAAGCCCGATCGAAACGGTGACGGCCGCCGCGCGCATGTGCCATGAAGCGGGCGTGAAAGTGCTGCTCAACGATTCGCCGTTCACCCCGTCGCTGCCGGCCGAACTGGTTGAAGCATCCGATATTCTGCTCGTCAACGAGCATGAGATGGTGCAGCTGCTCGGCATTAACGAGCCGGAAAACGACGATTGGGACGGTTTCGATTGGAATCATGCGCTGGAAGCAATGCGTGGATTCGGTTTCGAACAGGCGATCGTGACGCTCGGCGGCGATGGTTCCGTGGTATTGGATTCCACTTCGGCAACGCCGATCCAGCGCATTGCCCCCGTGCGTGTGAACGCGGTGGACACCACCGGCTGCGGCGACTCCTTCATGGGCACGGTGCTGGCCGGTCTTGCCTCGGGCATGGCGCTTTCCGAAGCGGCCGAGCTTGCCTCGTATGTTTCGGCATACGCCGCCACAGGGTATGGTGCGCAGGCCTCCTACGGCAATGCCGCGCAAATCCGCGAAGCATTCGCCAAATAACGGAAGCGAGGATGCCTATCGGACGCTAGCCAGATTTCTCTTTTCTCTCTTGATACGCGGGGTGCCGCATCCTACCGACGTAGGATGCGGCACCCCGTTTTTGGGAAGATCTGACATTAAAAAAACTCGCCGACCGGATGGGGGCGAGTTTTTGTTACGTTGAAAAGATTGCGCGAATCAGGCGTAGATATTGCGGGGACGCATGTCTTCGGGCAGGCCGTTGAGCAGCGTGGAAACGGATCCGGATTCGAACACGGAACGGATGCCGGCGGCCAACAGCGGAGCCACGGACAGCACGGTCATGTTCGGCAAGCGCTTCTCTTCCGGAACGGGCACGGTGTCGGTGAGCACGATTTCCTTGGCACCGCAATTCCTCAGGCGTTCCACGGCCGGGCCGGACAGCAGGCCATGCGTGGCAACCAGCGTCACGGACTTCGCACCAGCGTTGTTCAGTGTGCGCACGGCCTCGCAGATGGTGCCCGCGGTGTCGATCATGTCGTCGACCACCACGCAGTCGTGACCTTCGACCTCGCCGATAATGCCATGCGCTTCGGCATGGTTCGGGCGGGTGGTGTCACGGGTCTTGTGAATGAACGCGAGCGGCAGATTGCCCAGCTTCGCGGCCCACTGTTCGGAAACCTTGATGCGGCCGGCATCCGGAGACACGATGGTGGTGTTCTCAAGCGGCATGTTGTTGCGCACGTAGTCAAGCAGCACCGGAGTGGCGGTGAGATGGTCGACCGGTCCATCGAAGAAACCCTGCTCCTGGGCGGCATGCAGATCGACCGTCATAATACGGTCGGCGCCGGCTGCGCGGAACAGGTCGAAAATCAGTCGGGCGGTGATGGGCTCGCGGCCCTGATGCTTCTTATCCTGGCGCGAATAGCCAAGGAACGGCGCGACCACGGTAATGGAACGGGCGGAAGCGCGCTTCATGGCGTCAACCATAATGAGCTGCTCCATAATCCACTTGTTGATCGGCTCGGTGTGCGCCTGCATCACGAACGCATCGGCGCCACGCACCGGCTCGGTGTAACGCACATACATCTCGCCGTTGGCGAAATCGTAAGCCGTGGTTTCAAGTACGTCGATTCCTAGGTATTTCGCGGTTTCATGGGCCTGCTCAGGGTACGCACGACCCGTCACCAAAGCCAATTTCTTATCCGGGGTGCCTTCGAGAATCGCCGACATGCTTCGCCTTCCACAAATCTAGAGTCGCGTAAATACGGTACCAACCGTACAAAAATAGCCGTATTCAATATAACAATGCGGGTGCCCATGACGCGCCTGCACCACAGAACGTGCGCATGATGTTGCAGAACGTGCGCAATTGCCGCTCGTCCAGCAGAAGGGCTATGCTGAACAGGTTGTCTGAACTGTATCTTTATACCTTTCATATATAGATGCGTGAAGGCAGTACGCATACACACTCCTGCCATGGAAGGTCCAT